>Ga0114950_10000239_pt1 | contig 35755 bp, 38 predicted proteins | sample N075metaG_FD_83503 | JGI IMG/M metagenome (GOLD analysis project Ga0114950, IMG submission 83503) | Deep subsurface microbial communities from Kermadec Trench to uncover new lineages of life (NeLLi) - N075 metaG | ecosystem: Environmental > Aquatic > Marine > Ocean trench > Sediment | place...
GGTCGGCGATGTGGTCCGGTACGAGGCAGGCATCGTCGATACCCATGGCGACGCCGTGGCAGATGCTCGCGTGACCTGGTCGGTCACGAGCCTCGACGGGCAGCCGTTCGATGCCATGTGGCACGAGACGGAAGGGTTGAACGCGGCGTTATTCGTTCCGAATGATCCGGGGCGCTACCTGATCACAGCCACCGTCGGGGTACATCGCGCGCATACGGAATTGACCGTCGCGCCGCGGCCAGATCGGCGGACGATCACACACATCGCGCACGGCGTTGTGCCGACCGGACAGGCCACGACCGATTTGTGGGTGTTTTCGGGGCTGGACGGGCGTGACTACGTGTACACGGGTACCTACTCGGGAAACCTGATGTATGCCTGGGACGTGACAGATCCGTCTGCGCCCACCATCGTGGATTCCGTGAGCTTCGACGGCCGGCGCGTGAACGACGTTAAGGTCAACGCTGCGCGGACGATTGCGATCGTGACGAGCGAGCATGCAGCCAACCGCCGGAACGGATTTACTGTGCTCGACATTTCCGAGCCGGCGCATCCGAAGCGGCTGTCACACTACGCCGAAGGGTTGACGGGTGGCGTTCACAACACATGGATCGTCGGCGATCTGGTATACGCCGTGCACTATGGGACGAGGGCCCTCCACATCATCGATATTGCGGATCCCGAATCACCTGTCGAGATCGGCCGCTGGCAGCTCGAGAACTCCGATCGCTTCCTGCATGACGTGATGGTCCAGGACGGCCTGGCGTATCTCAGCTACTGGAATGACGGCGTGGTGATTCTGGATGTCGGAAACGGAATCAAGGGAGGAACGCCGACCGAGCCTGAGCTAGTGTCTCAGCTGGCATATCGGTATCGGCTTGGATCGGAGGCGTACGGGAATACGCACCACGCAATCCGTTATGGGAATTACGTATTCACGGGCGACGAGATCTTCGGGTGTGCGGAGTGCACGAACGGACCGCGCGGGTACATCCATGCGATCGACGTGAGCGACATCGAGCACCCCCACGAAGTCGCCTTTTACCGTGTGCCTGAGGCCGGCGCCCACAACATTTGGGCGGAGGACGACAAGCTGTTCATCGGATACTACCAGGCGGGACTCCGCGTCGTCGACATCTCCGGCGAACTGCGCGGCGACCTATATCGGCAGGGCAGGGAGCTCGCCGTGTTCATGACGGAGGACTCGTCGGGTTCGCGTCCCAACGCCACGAACACCTGGGGCGCGCAACCCTACAAGGGGCTGATCTTTGCCTCCGATGGCGCCTCCGGACTGTGGATCGCGCGGATGGAGGGCCCTGCGCTGGTGCCGTAGCGAGGACGGAACGAATCGATGTAAGCGGATCGGTCGTTGCCGGCCGAGCTGAAGCGCCGCAATGTCGTGCGAGTGGCGGTAAAGTAAGCGCAGCCACAGCCTGAAACAGTCAGTGAATGCGCTCCCACGCACGCTCGAGAGCGCCTTCTGGTCCTGGCAGCCCGGATTCCTCGTATCATGAGATTCAGGACTTGAGGGCCGACGGATGCAATGAGAGCAAGCGTCGAGACGATGTGAACTCGAATTTTGGAAGTATCGCGAAGAAGATAGATTAGTCTAAATTAAGTCGCCAACCTACATTCGATTTCATGCTCTATTCGAATCCATGTGAATACGCCATTCGGGCGTTGACGGAACTTGCACTGCGGCAGGATGATGGCTGGGTGCCAGTTACAGTAATTGCAGAGGAAGCCGACCTGCCAAGTCCTTATCTCGGAAAGATTCTAAAGGATCTGGTCCGCGCACGGCTGCTACAGTCCACTCGGGGTCCGGGTGGGGGCTATCGCCTGGCCCGTCCGGCATCGGAAATTTCCTTGTTCGACGTAAAGTTGACAGTCGACGGCCCAAGTGATCTCGAACGATGCGCAGTCGGACTGGATCCTTGCTCCGACGAAACCCCCTGTCCGTTACATGTGGACTTCGTGAGAGTTCGGGCTACGATTCACGAATATTTGACCTCAACCACGCTGGCCGATGTTGCTCGTGGAGCCGGGTTCCGCCATCCTGGCCATGCTTCCTGACCCGGGCCAGCGGTACCTCAGCTAGTACCTGATCGAAGATCTTGCCAAAAAGGTGCCGACGAGGACTGGCTCGCCCGACTCTGAGTTCACGGTAGGGTCCGGGGCGGTAAAGGGAACCCGAATCCATTCTCCGAGGTTGTATCCTTGACGACATTCATACCGGTCGGTATGTTGGTGTCGGCAGTAGCACGTCGAGACTCCCATGGAGACAAACAGAGCGACAGATGACCACAACGACCCACAGTCCCGCCCGGACACGCGAAGAGCTGCTGCACGCAGCTTTCTGTGAGATCTATCGGCATGGCTTCCAGGCGGCCTCGCTATCGCGGATCCTGGGCCGGTGCGCTTGCACGAAGGGCGCCCTCTACCACCATTTCGGCTCGAAGACCGAACTGGGATACGCTGTTGTGGATGAGTTGATCGCCGGTTGGTTTGACGAGCGATGGGGTCATGTCGCCAGGGCTGAGGACACAATTGCCGCCCTCCAGAGCGCGATCGATAGCGGACTCGCGGACATGCAGGAATTATCTCTCGATCAGGGGTGTCCTCTGAATAACCTGGCCCAGGAGATGTCCCCAATCGACGAAGGATTCCGTCTTCGGATTGCGAAGGTTTACGAAAAGTGGAGCGGAATCATTGCAGATGGTCTGCGCAGAGGGCAGGAAGCCGGCACCATTCGACGGGACATCGATCCAGACAAGATTGCCGGGTTCTTCATCGGATCGTTCGAGGGCAGCATAGGACTGGCGAAGAATGAGCAGAGTTTTGAGCGTATGATGAACAATATCGGAGTCCTGATGGAGTACATGGAAACGCTTCGGACGGAACGAGCAGCATGAATACCGTGCGTGGACACGAGGCGTCCTTTTTTTGACTCATAGTACATACCGACCGGTATGTACTATGACAGAGAGCGGAACAGGTGCAGGCATATGAATTATGATCCTTTGACGCCGACCAACGGCAACAGGGAACTGGGCGCAAGATGGGGCAGATGGGTAATCCGTTGGCGGTGGCCGATCATCGTCGGCTCACTCCTCGTGGCGGTGTTGGCCGGTGCGGGTGCGAAGAACCTGCGTTTCGGCAGCAACTACCGCCTGTTCTTCGGGGAAAACAATCCGCAAGTAGAGCAGTTTGACACCCTCGAGCGGATTTACACGAAGAACGACAACATTCTGTTTTCCATCGAGCCGGTCGAGGGAGATGTGTTTGCTCCCGAAGTCCTCGCGGCTATACAGGACCTGGAAGACCGGTCGTGGCTTCTCCCGTTTGCCACGCGCGTCGATGCTCTGACGAATTTTCAGAACACGCGGGCCGAAGAAGACAACCTTATTGTCGAGGATCTGGTCCCTGTCGGGCAGGAAACGAATGCGGCGGCGGTGGCCCGGGCGAAGGCCGATGCGCTTGCAGAACCCCTGATCGTGCACCGGCTGGTGAATGATGACGGCTCATCCGCCGGAGTGAACGTCACCGTGTACATGCCCGATGACGCGGAAGATCCGAGCGCTCGCCCTGCGCTTGTTGCCGCTGCTCGCGAGTTGGCGTCCGAGATCGAGGTCGTGCACCCGGAAGTCCGGGTACACATGACCGGAATGGTCATGCTCAACAATGCCTTCCAGGAGGCCAGCCAGAAGGACATACGGACGCTGATTCCGCTGATGTATGCCGGGATCGTGCTACTGCCCCTGCTGTTGCTGCGCTCGTTCGGAGCGGCATTCGGGACCGTAGTCGTCATTGGCATGGCAACCGTAAGCGCTCTTGGAATAGCGGGTTGGGCAGGTGTCATCCTGACTCCTCCGTCGGCGACTGCGCCAACGGTAATTCTCACGCTGGCGGTGGCCGATTCGGTTCACATTCTGGTTACGATGCTCCATCGCATGCGAGCGGGAGTCGCGCGCCACGCGGCGATCGTAGAGAGCATGAGAGTCAACCTGGGTCCGGTGTTCCTGACGAGTCTTACGACCGCGGTCGGCTTCTTGAGCATGAATTTCTCGGACTCGCCGCCGTTTCGTCATCTTGGAAATATCACTGTGGTCGGCGTCCTGTTCGCCTTTGCGTTCTCGGTGACGCTGCTGCCAGCCATGATGTCAATCCTGCCAATTCGCGCCCGGGCCAGATCGGCGCGTCGCTGGCTGTCATGGGAGGACCCTCTGGCCGAGTTCGTGCTTCGGCATCGCAGGGGCTTGCTTGTCGGTACTGTCGCGGTCGCCGTGGCCCTGGCGGCATTCCTTCCGCAGAACGAATTGAACGACAAATTCGTGGAGTACTTCGATGACTCGGTGACATTTCGGACCGATTCCGACTACACGATGAACAACCTGACAGGTCTGTACAACATCGAATTTTCGGTCGATGCCGGAGAGAGCGGTGGAATCAGTAACCCGGAATATCTCACGTTGCTCGACGACTTCTCAGCCTGGTACGAAGCGAAACCGAAAGTCCAGCACGTGTATTCGTTCTCTGACGTGATGAAGCGACTCAACCGTAACATGCACGGCGATGACCCGACCGCTTACATGCTGCCGGATAGCCGCGAACTGGCCGCCCAATACCTGCTGCTGTACGAAATGTCATTGCCATTTGGCCAGGATCTCAACAATCAGATCAACGTGGATAAGTCTTCCACCCGGCTGACGGTGACACTCAAAGATGTCTCGACGCGGGAAATGCGAGCGCTGGCCGTTGCGGGTGAACAGTGGTTGCAAGCTCGCGGGCTTCCTGCCGAAACGAGCCAGGCATCCGGGCCCTCTCTGATGTTTGCGCATATCTCGGGACGGAACATCAAGGGAATGTTGACCGGCACTGCCGTTGCGCTACTGCTCGTGTCGCTGACGCTGGTGCTGGCCTTTCGAAGCATCCGATATGGACTGCTCAGTCTCATTCCCAACATCGCACCGGCTGTCCTCGCCTTCGGGTTCTGGGGTCTGACTGTGGGTCAAGTAAACCTGGGACTGTCGGCGGTTGCCGCGATGACGATCGGAATCGTAGTGGACGATACGATCCATTTTCTGGCCAAATACCTCAGGGCGAGGCGCGAGCAGAAAAAGAGCCCCGAGGATGCAGTACGCTTCGCATTCCACACGGTTGCGCCGGCCATGCTGTTCACTTCAATCGTATTGGCTGCAGGATTTCTCATACTGACCCTGTCCTCGTTTGGGCTGAATTCATCGATGGGTAAACTGACGGCTATCACGATCGGCTTCGCGCTGGCGACCGACTTCTTGATGCTTCCGCCAATTCTGATCGGGGTTGGCCGCTTCAATGAACAACGAAAGGCTGCGGCAGCTCTGCCCCTGGCCCTGGAGAACGAATGATGGATACGAAGACTTGGAAACCGGGTACCATCGCCACATTTCTACTGGCCCTGATCATGCTGGCCCTGGCAGCGACTGTGGGGACGGCTCAGGAGACGGCGATTGCCGATCCGGCAGATGCGACGGCGCGAGGTCGATCGATTGCGGTCGAGGCCGATCGCCGGGATACCGGATTTGGAGATCTTACAGCTGAAATGGTCATGATTTTGCGTAATCGTCACGGACAGGAAAGCCGCCGGGACATCCGGCTTCGTACCCTCGAGGTGGACGGAGACGGTGACAAGTCTCTGTCCATCTTCGACCGGCCACGTGACGTTGAGGGGACCGCCTTCCTCAGCTTCAGCCACACGACCGGTAACGACGACCAGTGGCTCTATCTTCCGGCGCTCAGCCGTGTGAAGCGGATCTCGACCTCGAACAAGTCCGGGCCGTTCATGGGAAGCGAATTCAGCTACGAAGACATCTCGTCGCAGGAGGTAGACGAATATACCTACACGTGGATTCGTGATGAGCCACTTGACGGCCAGGACATGTACGTCATTGAGCGCGTGCCGGTAGACAAGAATTCAGGCTATACAAAACTCGTGACGTGGATAGATAAGGAGCACTTCCGAACCATGAAAGTGGAGTTCTATGATCGGAAGGGTTCATTGATGAAGACGCTCACGTATGAGGGCTACCACCAGTACCTGGAGCAGTACTGGCGGTCTGACCGGATGAACATGGTCAATCACCAGACCGGAAAGAGTACCGTTCTCGAGTGGACCAACTATAAATTTCAGACCGGTCTTACCGATCGAGACTTTGATCGCAACGCGTTGAAACGGGCTCGATGACGAGACGCTTTGGGGTGGGGGCCTCAGTGGGACTCCTGCTGTTGGCACCCATGTCCACGGCGGCCGCCCAGGAGTGGTCGGCGCGCATCGAGGTCGAGGGGAGCCTGTTTCCGGCCTCACCGGCCGATCCGGGCCAGATCCACAACAGTACGTCGCTGGCGTTCAGGCCCGAGTGGGAGTTCGAATTCGACGATCGGCGGCAGCTGATCACCCTCGAGGGATTCCTGCGGCTCGACTCCTCGGATCCCGATCGAACGCACGCCGATATCCGCGTTCTAAGCTGGGAGTACGTGGCAATTCGATGGGAATTACGAGTCGGCCTGCGTCGTGTATTCTGGGGGGTCACCGAGTCCCAGCACCTGGTGGATGTCATCAATCAGACAGACCTCATCGAGAGTCCGGACGGAGAGGACAAGCTTGGTCAGCCGATGTTAAACTTTGCCTGGGTCACCGATTTCGGGACGGTCGATGTCTTCGTGATGCCGCTATTCCGCGAGCGGACATATCCGGGATCGCGTGGACGGCTGCGTTTTCAGCCGAGGGTCGAGACCAACGAGACCGTGTTTGACGAGGGTGCGGATAGCGGTCGACTCGACCTGGCGCTTCGCTGGGCCCACTCGGTCGGAGCCTGGGACCTCGGGTTGTCGCACTACTATGGAACGTCGCGCGATCCCCGGTTCATGTTCGGAGGCGTACCTGACATCGTCGGTGGTGAAGAAAGCGCAGTTCTCATTCCAGTGTACGAAGTCATTCACCAGACAGGAATCGACGCCCAGCTGACCACCGCTGCCTGGCTACTGAAACTTGAGACCATCCTGCGATCGGGGCAGGGAGACACGTTTGGCGGGCTGACCGGCGGCTTCGAGTACACGTTTGGTGGCGTGTTCGGCACCGTGGCGGACCTGGGGGTTCTTCTAGAGTATTCGTGGGACAGCCGGGGCGAAGCCATGTTCGGCGCTGATCCGTTGGACGTCCTGGCTGCACCGTTAACCGAACCGCTCGGCTTTTCCGTATTTCAGAACGATCTGTTCGTTGGAACTCGACTGGCCCTGAATGACACCGGTAGCACGAGCCTGTTGGGTGGTGGGGCGATCGATCTGGATACGGGATCCCTCCTGCTCATCCTTGAAACGAGCCGGAGGATTGCGGACGATTGGACGATGGAGATCGAGGCGCGAGCTTTCGTGGGTGCGGATCCTGGCGAACCGCTCTACTCACTGCGCCGGGACGATTACTTGCGGGTGGCCGTCTCCAGATATTTTTGAGGTCTACCGTTCAGGATAGCCTCGAATCCTCATCGCGCTCCAGCAGGATAATCTTCCAGACAAACGTGCCGCTATCAGAACGCACCTTGTACCCTCTTTCTCGTCGGCCGCCTGGATCAGCCCGAATCCAACAACGCCGTAGCCCATCGCCATGCTCAGTACCCTGCGATCGCGAAGGACCTGCACGAAGGCTCTCGGTGACCGATCAGGTGAAGGCGCGCTCACGTTACACGCCGAACTGCGTCAGGTGATGATCCAGGTGCTTGAGACAGCTCCAGCCACACTCTTCCGCACTCAGGTGACCGAACAGAGGGTGCTTCAGAGGCCTGGGCCCAGCGTCCACAAACGAGTCGAGCGCGGCAAGCAGTCGCAGTTTCTCCATCTCAAAGTCTCGTTCACTCGCCTGGATGTACTGCGGATGCGTGCGTGCGTTTCGTGAATACGGCCGGCCACTGAGGACCATCTTTCGGATCAACCGACCGAACAGCCTGATGATCAGCGGAGTGCCGACCAGATCCTTGCCGTTGGCGACTTCCTGAACCTCCGCGCAATGCCCGAACATCTGTGCGGTGTTCATCGATCCCCACGTGGGCTTCGAATCCTGCGTGAGTCGATGAAGCCGTTGCAGGCAGGTATCGAGATCCTCGGGTGTATGCAGGCTATGATTGATCGTCCACCTCCTCTAGATGCCGCGAGAGTTCTTCCCGAAGATTCATGAACCGTTGCTGGAATTTACGAGTGCTTCGGGCCCACAGGGCACGACCCAGTCCCAGACCTGCAGTTCCACCGGTCGCCAGGATACCGATTCCAACGAGCAAGCTATCGGGACTCAGGAGAGCAGCGGTGATGCCAGCGGCCACGATACCGCCGGCCACAGAAAACCCCCAGGTCAGTGTTGCTGCTGCCCCTCGGTTGCCAATGACTCGGATGCTGGTTCCTTGTTCCTGTGACGTGGCTGTTACAGCGATCTCGTTTACCTGGCCTATAGTCTTCCATTCGAGTGACCCGAGCACGTCCTGCACACTACCCTGATGCTGTGTGGAATCCCGAACTACGTCGATTAGTCGGAGCAATTCGTCCGGGGTATACTTCCTTTGGGACGAAAGTTGGCACTCATAAACAGACGGGTCTCCCCAGATGGGGCTCTGGGCGGCTGTCCGGCTGTCCAAGGCTAGGGCCGCACGCTCCACGAACTCGCGATCGACGCCTATTTCATCCGCAATATCAGCCAGCATGGGAAGGGAAAGGCCCTCACCGGCAGCAGAGCCAGCCGCCTGTTGAAGATCGGTAGCCTTGCGAAGAATCAGTGCGATTTCTTCGTCGGAATACAGTCGACCCTGATCGTCGATGATTGCCTCCTCTCCGAAAAGTCTCAGAATACCGATGTGCATTCGAATCGGCTATGCGAACATTCGACTTTCTAACGCGCCGTTGCATACGATCTTGGCCTGATGCCATCGGAGACGTCACGCCACCAGAGATTTTTCGCTGAACTCAAGCGCCGGAAAGTTTTCCGCGTCATGGCCGTATATGGCGTGGTGGCCTTTGGTGTCCTGCAGATCGCGGATCTTGCTTTTCCGCGGCTCGGGCTGCCGACCTGTACAACCTCGATATCGACGCGATGAACGGTGATCACTCCATGTGGACGCTGGCCCGTGCCTACGTTCTCACCGGCCGATACGACGAGGCGCTGCGACTGCTCCCCGACATTATCTCTCGGCCGGGCAGGCTGGGCCCCGGCGCATTGCGACTCGATCCGATCTGGGATCCGATCCGCGACGACACTCGATTCCAGGCGATCGTCGAATAGCGGGAAAACTTCTCTATACGGTGACCAATGGCGGATCCGGCGAGTCGCCCTGCAGTGCCACGATCTCCTCAACCCGCTGAAAAAACTTCCCGACATGAACACCATCGACCAGCGCATGATGCGCCTGCAGTGACAGCGGCATCATCGTCCGCCCATCGCTCTTAGAGAACTTACCCCAGCTGATCCGCGGTACGCTGTCGTGCGGGTGGTACTGCATCGCGTGCTGTACCGATGTGAATGAAACCCACGGGAGTGGGGACATGAACAGGTAGTCGTCCCGTCCCGGCTCATCTTCGAAGATCGGATCCGTGCGCATCTCATCCATGGCTGCCGTAGCCCGTTGCACGAAGTCCTCGAGGTCAGGGGAGTACTCCACATGGCAGAAGCTGAACGCATCCGAAACATCGGTGGCTACAGAAAACGTCGGATGAACAACGTCGTGTTCGACGGCTTGATCTTCACGAATTCGCCGTCGCAACTGAGGGATTTCGTTTGCCACACGGGCCAGCAGATGCACGATCGCAGGCGTGATCTTCAGCCCCCGTCTACGGGCCATGTCCAGCCAGCCGCCGATCTCCACGTTGGCGCACAGAGAAAAATGAGGATGGTTCATTGAGTGGAAGAACTCGAAGTGCCGACGCTGATGCGGATTTGTGAATTCGATGGTACGCATGGTCATAATGCCGGGAGGCCGACGCCCCAAACATCCTGCGCCCGTCCTGCCAACGCGAGCGTAGCCTCTTCGTCGCGGGGCCGCCCGACGATCTGCATCCCCACCGGCATTCCCGAGCCGTCCAGTCCGCAGGGCACGGAGGCAACGGGCAGTCCGGCCAGACTTAGAACGAAAGTCGGGGCGATCCAATCGACATACGTGCTCATCTGCTTGCCGCCAATCGTCTCCGGGAAGTTCTGCTCGACGGGGAAGGGCGGTACCGCCATGCAGGGAGTAAGCAGATGGTCATAGGTGTCGAACAGCCGTCGGAAGTCCTCCCATATCTGCCCGCGGGCCTTCTCGGCAGCGCCGAGCGCCGCAACGCGCATGGCGAGTCCGGCCTCTGTATTGGCCCGCACGTTGACGCCCAGCTCGTCCATCCGATCCAGGTGTCCGTACTGATGGACGACCATCCAGTGTCCGCGTATGCTCAGTGCCGCTTCAAAGCCGTACGACAGGTCGAGATCGACTTCCTGGATCTCGATGCCCGCAGCGGTCAGCGCGTCCGCAGATTCTCGACAGATGCGTGCGACATCCGGATCGATCCCAAGCCCCACCGGATCCGGAGCGTATGCGATGCGCAGGCCTGACTTCGGCCCTCTATGTACGGCCTCCACGAAATCACGACCTGCGACCGACTGTACGTTGGGCGACAGCGGGCTTGGCCCGCAGACCGCGCCGAGCATCAGCGCCACGTCTTCAGCCGTCCGGGCCATCGGGCCGGTGACCTGCATGGTGTCCCACAGGTAGGCGGTCGGGTACGTGGGCACGAGGCCGGGGGATGGTCGCAGGCCAACGACGCCGCAGAAGGATGCCGGAATGCGCAACGAGCCACCAAGGTCCGTCCCTTCGGCTAGCGCAATCATTCCGGTCGCGAGGCCGACCGCGCCGCCGCCCGTCGATCCCCCGGCGCTGAGTGCCGGGTTCCACGGATTTCGCGTACGCCCGAACACTTCGTTGAACGTGTTCCCACCGGCTGCGAATTCCGGTGTATTCGTCTTACCGAGAATGATCGCTCCGGCCTCACGCAGGCGCCGCACAACGAGCGCATCCTCCTCTGGCACGTGGTCCGCGTATATCGGCGATCCGAACGTCGTACGCATCCCTCCGACCTGGGTCACGTCCTTGATCCCGACGGGCAGACCGTACAGGGGTCCGCGGGGCTCGCCGGCCTCGTCCCGCCGCTCCAACTCGCGCGCCTCGTCGAGTGCCGTCTCTGACAGTGTGACGACCGCGTTGAGTTCCGGATTTTGCCGTTCGATCACTTCGAGCGATGCCTCGATGAGCGCGGTCGGCGTCAGACTTCCGGCGTCCATCCGACGACGGAGTTCCGCCGCCGGCAGTCGGGTCAGGTCGGCCATCGGCCGCTCAGTCCTCGACAAATGCGACGGCCCGGCAGAACGCGGCCTCGCCGTCTTTGAACTTCCACGGGAAGATTCCGATGTTGATGCGCCGATTCTGGATTTCGGGTGCGCTGATCTCCCCGCCCATGTTCTCTACATGCATGCAGTTGTGTTTGAACAGCCGGTTATGCGTCAACTGGTAGTCTTCCTCGGGAAACAGCCGGTCGACTTCCTCGGGACCGCCGAACTTTTCCTCGGCCTGCTTCCGGACGCGGTCGCAATGCCCGAACGAACCCTTGCCGAGAAATCGGCCGATCGGGAGGTCCATCGGGTGGTCCGTCGAGATCACGTCGACGCCCCAGATGTGGATCTTCTTTTTGAGCAGCCATGGGACCATGTCCGGGTGGGCTCCCGGGTGCCGGTGCACGTACTTTTCTTCATCCGGATCGTCGCCGAATTGTGCGTGTCGGTGCCAACCCGTATGCAGTATCAGCCGGTCGCCTTCGCGTACTTCCGCGCGGCTTTCGATCATCTCCGGCGTATACACGGCAAGCTCGTCCATTTCGTCCGTCAGGTCCACGATGACGCCGGGGCCGTACAGCCAGTCCATGGGGATCTGATCGATGGTCATGCCGCCGGTGACGAAATGTCGGGGGGCATCGAGATGTGTGCCCATATGATTGGAAGTCTGGATGTACTGGGCATTCACGCCGTGTTCTGCCTTCCTCTTAATGTACTTTACCTCAAATGGCGGATAGTACGGCCAGGAAAAGACTTCCTGATTCAGAAGCTGAGACAGATCGTAGACTTTCATGCGCTTCCTTCCTATGTCTTGCGGAGGGCGTCGGATCCTTCAAACAGGGCCCGGACCTCCAGTTTCATGACTTTCCCCATCGCGTTCTTCGGCAGTTCGGGCACCCGCAGCACGCGGCCCGGCAGCTTGTACGGCGCCAGCTGCTTCCGCGCCCACTCCCGCAGGTCATCGCGGCTGACTTCACGCCGGCAGACGACGGCGACACACACGGCCTCGCCCCACTGCTCATCCGGCACGCCGACGACGGCACACTCCAGCACGTCCGCGTGCCCGCCGAGCACATTCTCGATCTCGAGTGCCGAGACCTTGTAGCCCCCCGACATGATGATATCGACGGACTGTCGGCCGAGGATGCGATAGACGCCGTCCTCTACGATCGCCACGTCGCCCGTCCGGAACCACCCGTCTCTGAACGCCGCAGCCGTCTCCTCGGGCCGGCCCCAGTATTCGCCGAACAGCGCTGGTCCCCGGACGTGGATCTGTCCCGAAGTCCCCTCGGTCACTTCCGTGCCCTCTTCGTCGAGCAGCCGTACCTCGATTCCCCGCAGCGGCGTGCCAACCGAGCCCGGGCGGCGCTCCCCGTCAAGCGGGTTCGAGAGCGCCATGCCGATCTCTGTCATGCCGTACCTTTCGAGCAATATCTGGCCGGTGATCTCCTGCCAGCGCTCGAACACGGGAACAGGCAGGGCAGCCGAACCGGAAACCATGAGGCGCAGACCACGGGCGCCTTCGCGGCGGTGTTCCTGCTCGACCATGGCGGTTTCTTCCCAGTCGCGGATCAACCGGTTGTATACCGTCGGCACTGCCATGAACAGCGTAGCGCGTCCGTCGGTGAATCGCTTCCAAACCGTGCCGGCGTCGAATCCCGGTAGCATGTCGACTGTGGCCCCGACCTGCAGTGCGCACAACAGAGCGTTGACGATGCCGTGCGTGTGGTGAAGCGGAAGTATGTGGACGATGCGATCCTGCGCGGTCCAGCCCCAGGCCTCGATGAGAGCCTCGACGTTCGCGGCGAGCGCCGCGTGGGACATGACTACACCCTTCGGCCGACCGGTCGTGCCGCTCGTATAAAGAATGAGCGCCGGGCGGGCGGGTGTGACGTGTGGGAGTGAGTCTTGTAACTGTACACCTGTACACTTAGAAGAAGGCGCATGGACGTCCGTGCTCATCCCGTCCCGCGCGAGTAGCAGCCCTCCGATGCTGCCAAACGCCACGTTGCGTTCCGCCGCGAGACGCGTCAACGGATCCTCGCCGGCCTCGTCGGACACGATCATCGCTGCGCTCGTGTCGTCGAGGACGTAGGCAAGCTCCGGCTCAGGGTGAGAGATACAAAGAGGCACGGCGATTCCTCCGGCGCGCCAGATGCCAAGCAGCGTCGCCACGTAATCGAAGCCCGGCGCGACCCGGAACGCGACGCGCTCGCCCTCCAGGTCTTCCGTACCGATCGTCGCGAGCAGTTGACCGGCTACAGAGTTCGCCGCCCTCTCAAGGTCGGCGTACGTGTGCTCTCCGTCCCGGTCAACGATCGCTATCGCCGGACCGTCACCGCCGATCATCGGCTGTCTCGCAAAGCTTGGTTGCGCATGAGCAACCAATACACGGCGACCGCCACGAACGTGGCGCTGAACCAGGAGCCCTCGAACAGGAACTTGAGCGAGGGCACGATGAGCCCGAGAACGGCGATCGCGATCCCGGCCAGCGTCGCCCATACGGCGGCAGGATTGATTCCGGAACCGCCGTACGCGTATTCAGACCCTTCCGTGTACAGGGCGTCGACGTCCAGCTGCATCCGCCGCACGAGCAAGTAATCGCACAGGATCACGCCGCCCACCGCGCCGAGCAGCCCGGAATAACTGATCAGCCATCCCTGGTACAGGTCGAGGAGTTTCCACGGCATGATAAGGATACCGATCAGGGCCGCGATCAAACCGCCCGCCCGGAAGCCAATCCGTGAGGGAGCCAGGTTCGAGAAACTGTTGGCCGGACTCACGACGTTGGCCGCGATGTTAGTGCTGAGCGTCGCAACGACGATAGCGCCCATCGAGACAATCGCGGTGAGCCACGGGAGGAACAGGGTGAGCAGGAAGGTGCTGGTCGACATCGGAGCCCGAGCAGCGACCAACTCGTCCGACTGGGCGAGAATCGTCCCCAGTCCCCTACGCGATTCATCGCCCACGCCAGCAGGGCGAGCCCCATGAGAATCAGGAACGGGGCGGCCAGTGTCTCGAGCCGTTTGATGCTCTCCGTGCCGGCCCAGACGAAGTATACATTGAGCAGCCAGAACAGCAGGAAGCCGAGATAGTGCGGCAGGGAGTAGCCCATGAATGCCCAGTCGCCCCCCAGGGACGACCACGCCGGCCACAGCGCACCAAGCAGCGCGTTGATCGCAAGGCCGCCGATCCACGTCTGAATCCCGAACCAGCCGCAGGCGACGATCGCACGAGCTAGCGACGGAATGTGCGCTCCCCGCAATCCGAATGATGCCCGCGCGTAAACCGGAAAGGGAATGCCGTACCGCGTGCCGGCGTGCGCATTCGCCATCAGAGGCAGCAGGACAAGCGCGTTGCCGATGAAAATCGTCAGAAGGCTCTGCCGCCAGCTCATGCCGGCCTGGATCATGCTCGCCGACAGCATATAGGTCGGGATGCAGACGCTCATGCCTACCCACAGCGAAGCGACGTGCCAGGTGTTCCAGGTTCGTTGTGATAGAGGCGTCGGCGCGAGGTCGTCATTGATCAGCCGGTAGCCGACCGGTTTGCTCACACTCGTACCCGCTGCAGGGCCCGTGCTGTCAGCACCTCTGCCAGATGCCGGCGGAACTCGGGCGAGGCATGGATGTCGTCAGGCGGATCCAGGTCCTCCGCCGCCTCCCGGGCGGCGGCGCGGATCGCCTCGTCCGACAGTGTCCGGCCGACGAGTCCTTCCATCGCCCGCTCCGCCAGCACGGGCCCTTCTCCGACGCTCAGCAGGCTGATCCTGGCGCCCTTGATGGCACCGTCTTCGTCCGGCTCGATAATGACGGCGACACCGACCAGGGCAAAGTCCCCGTGACGCCGGGCGACCTCCTCAAACGCACAACGCGAGCCTGCCGCAATCGGTGGGATCTCGATCGCCGTCAGCAATTCGTCCGGTTCGAGGTCCGTTGTGAACAATCCAACGTAGAAGTCGTCTACCGGAATCGTCCGCTCGCCATCCGGACCCCGGGCGTGCAGCACCGCACTGAGCACCTGCATGACGGAGGGCAGTTCGGCGGCCGGATCGGCGTGCGCGAGGCTTCCCCCCAGCGTGCCTCGATTGCGAATCTGGGCATGCGCGATCCATGGCATGACTTCCGCCAGGAGGGGCGTGTGCCTGGCCACCAACTCGCTGCGCTCGACTTCACGGTGGGTGGTCATCGCACCGATCATCAGCCCGCCATGCTCACACTCTCGTATGCCCCGCAGCTCGTCCAGGTTGCCCAGGTCAATGAGCAATTCAGGTTGAGCCAGCCGGAAGTTCATCGCCGGAATCAGACTCTGACCGCCTGCGAGCAGCTTCGCGCCAAAGCCTCCTTCGCTCAGCGCATCGATGGCTTCCGTGACCGATCCCGGCCGGGCGTACTCGAACGGTGCCGGCTTCATTGCAGCATCTTGTTGACCGCCTTGAGTCCGCGCCGACTCATGGCCTTGCCCACCGAGTCGAGCAATCGCTGACCGACCGATGCCACACGACCGCCGATCCCGAGGTCCGCCCGATAGATCATCAGGCACTCGTCACCCCGATCCTCGAGCCGAATGTCCGCCCTTCCTTCTACGAAACCGAGTTTCCCCTTACCGCCGACGATCATCGTGAAGCTCTCGGGTTCCACGAGGTCAACGAGCTCAACGGACACCTGAAAGCGTGCCGCCGTGACAGGTCCGACACTCACGACCATTTCCCCTTCATACCGCCCGTCCTCCAGCAACTCGAGTCGTTCCGTGCCGGGGAGAGCCTTCGCGAGAATCTCCGGACTCTGCAGCCCCTCATACACCCTCTCCCGGCTAGCGCTGAACAGGAATTCGGATTCAATGAGCATCGTCAGTCTCCATGGAGCAGCTTGAACAGCAGGTTGGGGCTCAGCGGCATCTCGAGGATTTCGCCGACATCGCTCCCGAGGGCGTCCTCGAGAGCCTGTGCGAACAGGGCCGCGACGGGAATCGCTCCGGCCTCGCCGACGCCCTTGATGCCGAGCGGATTCAGCGGCGAGGGCGTGGTCACGTGCGCCGTCTCGATATGGGGCACGTCGGTGGCGGTGGGCAGCAGGTAATCCATGAACGACGCGTTCATCAGCTGCGCGCCTTCATCGAACACGAGCTGCTCGTAGAACGAGTTGCCAATGCCGTGGGCCACACCGCCGTGAATCTGGCCTTCGACGATCATCGGATTGATCACCGTGCCGCAGTCATGCACGACGACATAGCGCAGAATGTTGAGTGTTGCGGTCTCCCGGTCTACTTCCAGCACCATGGCATGCACACCGCTGGCTGTGGTACCGTGCTCCGGGCCGAAGTATGCCGTCGCTTCGAGTCCCGGCTCCGTGCCGGGTTTGACGGCTCCACGCAACGGGTTCGCGAGCGACGCGAGGTCGCCCAGCGAGATGGCTCGATCCGGAGCGTCACGAACGTGGACAGAACCATCCGCGATCTCGAGCTCTTCATGGTCGGCGCCGAGAGCCGCGGCTGCCGTCATCAAGACCTTCTCACGTACCGCAAGCGCCGCGGCGTGACAGGCGTTGCCGGCGACCACGGCGCCGCGGCTCGCGAACGTGCCCGTTCCCCAATTGAACTTCGCCGTGTCACCCGTGATCACGTCCACGTCGGCCGCCGTCACGCCGAGTGGCCCGGCCACAAGCTGGGCGAACGAAGTGAAATGCCCCTGGCCCTGGGTCCCGACACCGGTCGTGACGCAGACGCGCCCATCTGTTTGAATGGTGACGCGGGCTCCTTCGTACGGGCCGACGCCCGTCCCTTCCACATAAGAAACGATGCCGATTCCGACCGACCGACCCTCGGCCTCGTAGGCAGGTCGGAGCTCTGATTTGAACTGATCCCAGCCGATCATTTCAAGCGCCTTATCGAGCGCCGGCTCATAGTTGCCACTGTCATATACCAGCGGCGCGAAGTCCTGGTACAAGATTTCGTGATCGTGTGGGAATGCATCGGGGGGGAGGTAGTTGCGACGCCGGATTTCCGCTCTATCGATGCCAAGCTCAGACGCCGCGAGGTCGAGAAGCCGTTCCATGACGAACACACCGTGCTGCCGGCCCGCGCCTCGCACGGGCGTGACGGTCGGCTTGTTCGTGAACACGAGTCGGAACTCGCTCCAGTAGTTCGGAACCGCGTACGGGCCCAGCAGCGTGCACTGGCTGTTGATCGGGATGGTAAGGCCGTAAGGGTTGTAGGCACCCGTGTCGCATAGAAAGCTGTCGCTTACGCCCAGGATTCGGCCTTCTGCATCCACTGCCAGCTCGGCATCGTGGATCTGCTCGCGCTCCTGGGTCGTTGCAAAGAAGCTTTCCTGCCTGTCCTCGATCCACTTGACCGGACGCTTCAACTGCATGGCGGCCCACGGGAGCAGTACTTCCTCCGGATAGAACATCATGATCTTGGGTCCAAATCCACCGCCGATGAACGGAGCGATCACACGCACCTGTCGCTCGGGAAGTCCCAGCATTCGAGCGAGACCGTTGCGAATGGGGATCGGCGCCTGTGTCGTATCCCACACGGTGAGTTCGCCGCCCTGCTCGTCCCAGTTGGCGACGATGCCCCGATTCTCCATCGGGGCCGACGCCCCACGGTCCATTTTGAACCGGCGACGAATGCGGTGCGCCGCGCCGGCCGCTGCGGCTTCGTAGTCGCCCTTCTCCTGCACCACGTGGGCGGCCTCATTCGAGTCGAACTGCTCGTGAATCCGCGCCGCGCCGTCAGCCAGGGCACCCTCGGTGGTGGCGACCGGCGGCAGCGGATCGATGTGCACCTCCACCAGGGCCGCCGCATCTTCGGCCACGTAGCGTGACTCCGCGACGATCATCACGATGGCTTCGCCCACGTGCCGCACCTTGTCCTTCGCCAGCGGCACCTGAGTGGCCGAGCGAAATTCACACCGCTCGATCGGAGGTGGAGGGACGAGCAGCGGGCCCGGCGCCCAATAGTCGCCGAGGTCATCTGCCGCATAAACGGCGATAACCCCAAGATGCGCTCGCGCTTCGGACAGGTCGACGTGACGCAGATACCCGTGGGCGTAGTCGCTGCGTACGAAGGCGACATGGAGCATCCCGTCGAGGTGCACATCGTCCACGAACAAAGCGTCGCCGGTGAGCAACCGGTGGTCCTCATTACGTGGCGCGGACTCTCCGATGAGCGATCCGATCGTTCCGGTCGTGGTCATGCGCGCATTTTCTTAGCCGCCAGTTGCACGGCGGCGACGATGTTCTGATAGCCTGTGCAGCGGCAGAGATTAGCGGAAAGCGCCTCTCGAATCTGCTGCTCGTCAGGATCCGGATTATCCCGAAGGAAAGGTACGAGTGACATCAGAATTCCCGGCGTGCAGAACCCGCACTGGAGGCCGTGCGCCTCGTGAAACGCTGTCTGGATCGGATGAAGCTCGTCTCCCGCGAGTCCCTCCACGGTCGTGAGATTGCGTCCGTCTGCCTGTACAGCAAACATCAGGCATGATCTCACGGCAAGGCCGTCCAGCAGCACGGTGCAAGCACCACACACGCCATGCTCGCATCCGACGTGTGTGCCGGTGAGTTGGAGATCGTGGCGCAGGAAGTCACTCAACAGCAGGCGTGGCTCGACTTCGCTCTCAAACCTGCTACCGTTGACCATGCCGCTGATGTTCACGTGTTGGGGTTCGTCCAACCTCATCTCCCGGTGTCATGCAGCATCCAAGGGCGAATAGCACCCACTAGACTAAAGATGTACACCTGTCACAGGCAACAGACAGGGGTACACATCAGATCCTTTCGCTCCCGTTCCCTCGCACCCGATGTTGAGGGCATGTGCACACGCTACGGCAGGTCTACCCGTTGACGTCGAGCCGGAGACTGGAACACTCTGGGTGTACTCAAATCACAGGAGTGCTCCCATGGTGCCTTGTCCGCGTTGCCTGACCATACCTTTGGTGGCCCTCTCGTTAGTCGTCGCCGCGCCGATCGGCGCGTTCGCCCAGGACGCCCCGGTCCGCGTGTCCGAACGACTCCGGCATAAGGATAGGCTCGCAGCCGTCGATCTTCCGGCCAACACAGTCGTTGTTGAATTAACCTTAGCCTCGGTACCAGCAGCTCCCGTTCGTGTGGGAGTGATAAAGGCGGTGCCCGCCCGTGCTGGCCGTGAATCGCTGGCCCCGCGGGTCCCGCCTGTTGCCCCGGATCCACTGCCGTCGGAGACGATGGATCTCGTTGCCGTGGCACTCGGCGGAGGAGGTGGGGGTGGCGCCGGAGCCGCATCGGGAGATTTTCAGAATCCAGGGCCGCCAGTGCTCGACCATATCGACCTCAGTGCGCGTCGTCCGTGGGTGAACGAGAAGGGTTACTTGAACTTCGTGCTCCCGTTCAGCCTGAATCCGTCTTCGCCCTCAATTAATTTCAATAAGAATTTTCCAGGATCGCTGACGGTGAAGCTCAAGGTTGAGGAAGGGGAGACCTACGTGGTTGACTTTTCCGTGAAGAGTTGGGGGAGCGGGACCTACCGGGTAGAGACGAGCGGCGGATCTCAGGAATTTGCGGACACGCAGGGCAAGCTGGAACACGTCCTCGTTGTTCTCCATGCCACGGAGACCGGCTGGACGGATATCGAGTTCGATCGAACGGGTGACTCCGGGCACTACCTCTACTCGGTCAGGGTCGATCGGATGGAGTAAGCTGCTTCAAGCACAGGACAGCTCGATCAACCTGGTTGAAGCTCAGTCTCTCGTGCGCCTGCTGCGATATGCGATTCGTCACTTGTGTGTCAGAGGCCAGCTCCCTGTGCCCTCGGGCCAAGGCCCAATCTTCGACGGCCTGGACGAGGGCGGCACCAATGCCCCGCCCGCGATAATCCGCGTCGACGAACCATCCTTCCAGATAGGCCACGGGGCAGATCTCACATTCTGCCGCATAGGAACGAGTGCCGACTTCCGCGAACCCGCACAGTCCGCCCCCGGCGCGCTCGGCGACGAGGACGGCTGCGTCGTTTCACGCGAGCCAGCTGGCCATGTCGTCCTCCGTCTGGCCGAGGAACAATACGCTGCGCATCCGGCGCCACTCCGCATAGTCCGGAGGTTGGTAGGACCGAACGATCACGGTGTGAAAGGCCACACGAGCGGGGCCAGCAGGACGGCCATGATGCCGAGCAGGATATTCAGGAACAAACCGATCCGCGCGTAATCTGTGAACCGGTACCCACCCGGGCCGTAGACCATGAGGTTGGTCTGGTACCCGATGGGCGTCGCAAAACTGGCGGACGCCGCCATCATGATCACCGCTACGAACGGCCACAGGCTCACCCCGAGTCCCGCTGCCGTCGCCTGCGCGATCGGAAACACGAGGACGGCTGCGGCATTGTTGGTCATGGTTTCCGTAAACAGGTTGGTGAGGGCGTACACCGCCGCAAGCGCAAGCAGGGGGTTATCACCTACGATCCCGAGCCACGCGCCAGCCATCGAAGTAGCCGCTCCGGACACGTCCATGGCCCTACCAATTCCGAGTGCGGCACCGATCACGATCAGCACAGACCAGTCCACGCTCGCCCGAGCCGAGCTTCCCGAGGTACACCTCGTAATGACCATCAACGCACCGGCAACGAGCGCTGCTTCGAGCATCGACACGATGCCCAGTGCTGCGACGACGACCATGCCCGCCAGAATGGCACCGGCAAGCCAGGCCTTCTCGTGACGGGGCACCGCCGATTCCCGGAACTCACTGACCAGCAGGAAATCCCGGGAGTTGGCGTATCGCTCGGCAAACATGGGCCGTGTTTCCAACAACAGGGTGTCACCCGTGCGAAGCAGGATGTCGCCTACCTTGCCTCGCAGTCGCTCACCGTTTCGAGCCACGGCAACAACCACGGCCTCGTACCGGGTCCGGAATCGCCCAGCACGAATCGTCCTACCGACGACCGGGCAACTCGCTGAAACCACGACCTCCACAAGACTGCGCTCCGGCCTGGGAACGGCGAGCTTCGTCACCTGATCCGGAACGGGTATCAGACCCCGCATCCGGAGCAGATCCGCCATCGAATCCACGGCGCCGACGAAAAGCAGACGGTCGCCACCCTGTAGTCGCTCGGTGGGCGCTACGGCTGGCAGGATCGCATCGCCACGTTCGATCTCGGCGAGAAAGGCCCCGGGAAGATTGCGTAGTCCTGCCTCCTCGACGGACTTTCCAACGAGCGCGCTGGTATGCTCGAGCAACATTTCGATGGTGTACTCGCGGGTTTCGTCAGGTTGCCCGAGTGGCGGCTTCCTGTCCGGCAGTAACCAGCGGCCCGCGGCCACGACGTAAACCGTACCAATAATGACGGCTGGAAGCCCGAGCGCTCCGATCGCGAAGAAGCCCATCGGACCAAGGTTGGTCGTTTCCAGCACCAGACCGTTGACGATCAGGTTGGTGCTCGTACCGATGAGCGTGCACGTGCCCCCGAGGATTGCTGCATAGCTCAGCGGAATCATCAGTTTCGATACCGGCAATCCCGTTCTCCGACTCCAGTCCTCGACGACGGGAACCATCATCGCCACAACGGGCGTGTTGTTGAGCATGCTGCTGATCGCGGACACCGGTAGCATCAATCGCAATTGCGCAGAAGCCAGCGATTTCGGTCGCCCGAGAAGGGGAGTGCCCACTGCGTTGACGGCACCTGTCTGGACCAGACCGGCAACGACCACATACAGAATACCGATCGTGGCGAGGCCCGGGTTGCCAAGTCCGGCGAGCGCCTCGGAGGGAGACAGTACGCCGCTCACGATGAGGATGGTAAGGGATCCGACGAGGATGAAATCCGGGGCGACCCGGGTCCCGATCAGGGCGGCCATGGTCAATCCGACGATTCCAAGAGTCAGCCAGGCATCAGCGCCCATCACACCCATCGTTTCTCAAGGTTGCGGTTCCATTGCTGCCCTCGCGAGAGCGAGAATGCAAATCTAATCATCGAATCGTCTGAAATCGAACTTGGTACGAGCAATCTGCCCATCGATATACGCCACATCCGCTTCCGACAGATAGTCTGTGTATCCACCTACAATTCCTCGACGCACCTTGTAACTTTCCGGGTCGTCGTCGTTCGCCGGGCGAAGAATCTCACTGCCGAAGCGGTCCTCCGTTTCCGCACGTCGCAGGTTCTCAAATGCGCAGAACTCTACGGCGGACGCGACGGCTCGATGATTCACCCTGTGTTCGCCAAGGAAAGTGAGCGTTCTTGTCAATGCTGTCTCCGGGTCGTCGTGAAGCGATTCGTAGCGCAGGAACAGGAAGGCCTCGGGGACCTGCCGGCTGGAAAGCCAGTGATCGTAAAACGTAAGGATCTTCGGGACGCCGAACCGTTCGGAGCGGATGAACTCCGACATCGTCCCCTCGAAGACGCCTACTCGCCTGGAGGCTTGAAAAAAGGCAGAGACGAGCGTGTCGCGGATATCACGTCCGAGCAGCAGCACGCGTGACTCGGCAAAGTTGCTCTTGTTCGGGTCCAGGTCGGTGTATCGGTTCGGGCTTACCATCTCCGAGCCGTCGTGACTCATAGTCGTTCGCCACAGTCCCGCCTTTCTGGTCAGCAATTCTGTATCCAGAACAGAGATCTCGGGAAGTCCGTAGGATTCGACCAGGTACTTTCCGATGAGAGCCCGGAGCCAGGTTCTTCCCGACTTGGGATACGAAATGACGTAGGCCTGGGTGGGCCTGATAATTCCCAGGCGGCGGGCCAGCGACTCCAGCAGTCGGCTCACGGCGATAGGTGCCGGGTCAACTCTAATGTTTGGTTCTCGATCGGATTCATGTCTGGCCCTGGCGCCTGAAACCACATTCGAGCGCAAGAATCCGAGATTTGAGTTCTGCGAGCGGCGCCCTGAGCTTTGCCAATTCTTCCTCCGGGCCATGGTCCTTGAGACGTGCAGACATGGCAATCTAGCCAGCCAGCCCGACCTCCGCGTCCAGTGTGCTGAACAGGCAAACCTCAGCGGAATCGTCCGACAGGCGCATAGTCCTCTCAAACTGAAGCCCGATTTTCTTGAGCACCTGGATCGAAGCTTCACTGTTCGGCGTGGTTATCGCCACGACCCGATTCAATCCGTATTGGCTCTTTGCTCTATCCAGCACGGCCCGGGACCCGCGGTTTGCGCTCACCCTTCAGCCTGAATCTCGACCAGCGACCGCGCCAGCAGAAGGGCCAGTGGCAGCAATAGCAGGGAAGTGGACCTGAAATCCATCCGAGCCCCGTGTCTGTTCTGGTCAGCGCGCGAACGTCCCGGCAAGTCCAAGCGCCGAGGCCATCCACATGCTGATGAGAGTGTAGAAGATAGTCAGGCTTACCAGGGCCTTGATGGCACTGATCAGCCAGTTTTGTTGATACACGATTCGCAAGGCGACGATCAGGTACACCAGGCTGATCGCGACGCTCCAGATATTTGGAATCGGAACGACGCGAAATACGCCCTCGAGAATCAGATAGAACGCCGACCAGTGGAGAGTAAATACCGCGTGGGTGGCGAATGTCTTCTGTGATCGCCAGTTCAGAGCCCAGATCAAGAGCGTAAACACCGCAAGAAGAGCCAACAGCAGCGCCGGAAGATAAGCGCTGACCCGGGCATCGAAACGCTCCGCGAATACTTCCAGAGAAATACCCTGTGCCTCGATCCGTTGAATCGCCGTCTCCGACAAGTTACCGGTGGCGGAAGCCGGACCAAGCATACTTAGTGGCCCCACCTGTATCCGTATTGAATTGGATGAACGGCCGATACGCATGAACCAGAAAGAACGCTGCCGCCGACAGGAGGTAGATTTGCAGCGGCTCAACATAGTGGATCCGGCGGCCCCGAATGTACTCGACGGTCAGCAGCCCGGGCCGAAACAGGAGGCCGCTGAAGCTCCTGAGTACGCGGGAGTCATAGCCGACGATCCCGGTCATGAGCCGACCCAAGTAGCCGAACATACTCGTTGGCAACGGCTCGGCTCGCTGTCCACAGGAATGGCAGAATGGTCCTCGCAAATCTGCCGAGCAATTCTCACACTTGGTCGAAAGGTGCTCTGCCTCAGATTCCGGATGAGTCGTCACGTCTGCTCCCGGTGGCTTGTGGCCAGTCTCTTCAGCAGCTGAATCTGGCCGACGTGATAGGTGTCGTGCAGGACGATGCCGGTGATCAGGTCAGCATATGTCGTACGTCCAGTCTCGCCTGCAATATCGGCAAGACGAGATGGATCGAAGTTCCTCAGAGCCTTGACCAGGCGGTCATGACAGTCCTTGACGAGGCGTCGATCCTTACTCTATGTCGGTGCAGTTAGATCCTCGGGCAACGCGGGCCAGTCAGCCGGGGAGCGGGGGAATGTGCCCTTTCTTCCGCTTGCAATCCGCCGGCTCACGGCATAATTCCGATAGGCGATATGCAGAGCCAATTCCCAGATGCTGTGTCTGTTCGCGTACGGCTTCCAGGAAGCTTCTTCAGGAGAAACCCCTCGAAGTGCTCCCAATACGGTGGCTCCCCCATGCCATAATTTCGTGCCAGTGGGTGGATGCAGATGCCTCAGCGCCTCTTCAAGCCGCGTATCCCTCACAGTCGGGACATTCAGGCTGAGTACGCGATCACGGCGACAAAATGACACGCGGTTCCGGTCAGGACACACAGATGCCATATGAAATGGGCATACTTCATTTGCTTCGCTGCATAGAAACCGATGCCACCTGTGTACACGAGACCTCCAGCCAGCAGCCACAGGAGTCCCTCGATCGGTATCCGTTGTATGAGTGGATACACGGCAAAAATCACGAGCCAGCTCATTGCCAGGTAGGTTGCGGTCGAGAGTCTTGGGTAGCGGAACGACACGAGTGTCTTGAAGATCAGGCCCGCCAGGGCCAGGCTCCATATCATGCCAAACAAGGTCCAGCCCCAACCGCCGCGCAGAACTCCGAGAGTGAACGGTGTGTATGTGCCGGCGATGAGCAGATAGATCGCTCCATGGTCAAGACCACGAAACACGCGTTTGGCTGGCCCGTGCGGCAAGGCATGATATACGGCGGAGGTCAGGTAGAGCCCCGCTGCCGTGGCGGCGAAAATGCTTACGCCCACGATGTTCATTGTCCCGTGGGGAGCAGCGGCCAGCACAAGGAACGGAGTTGCGACGAGAGCGGCCAGCAAGCCGATACCGTGGCTTACACTATTGGCAATCTCTTCTCCCGACGACTGAACCCGACTGGACACGCACGCTCCTCGTTGACCGATGACCACTGACAATCACCCAGGAGCCAATTACAGGCAACTAGAAAAATGGGCCGCCCCCGAATCCTCGGGACGGCCCACAGCCTTCAAACTTCAATCAAATTCGAACACGACCTAGACCGTGACGACGTTCTCCGCGGCCGGACCTTTGGTTCCCTGCACGACATCGAACTCCACCAGCGCTCCTTCGGCGAGGCTCTTGAAGCCATCAGCCTGAATCGCGCTGTGATGAACGAAACAGTCCTTGCTGCCGTCCTCTGGAGTGATGAATCCGAATCCTTTTTGGTCGTCAAACCACTTTACTGTACCCTTGGTACGCATCAATGCGCTCCCTGGTTATGCGAGTCGGAGCTACGATGATACGTACTTCCCGACTGCTTGCTATGCGCGAAAACTTCGCGCGGTGTGTGACCGTCATGGTCACAAAAAACGGCGGTCTCCAAGAACGAAACCGTCGCCCTCATAAATCCTGAGTACCCTGTTGGGGGCCAATACATTACAATCGCCAACTCATCCAACTCTGTCAACTTTTGGCAGCGTGATCTTCGGGAGCGTGCCCGAGAACCATCCGACGAAGAACTCATGGAGAGACTCCACTTCTTCGCGGACATTACCGGTCATCGCTGAGGTTATCGCTCGGTACCGGTTGCCTCGCCAGGCACCAGCTGCGCCCGGGGCTGTATGCTAGGCGAGTGTGCCCCGCTTCTGCATGGCTCGGGCATAAAGAATCAGGGCAATGGCTACGAGAAAAATCACAACCGTAAAGCCCAGCGCCATCGCGTCTTTTCCCATGACCTCCATGCCGTCAGACAGGACATAGTTGTGAAAAGTGGCAATCACCATCGCAACAAGCGAGACAAGGAATACGGGGACAGCGAGACGTTTCCTGAGTAGGAGGAGCGCTGCTCCCAGCACTCCGGCCCAGACTGCGATTGCCCAGGCCGCCACTACCCACGTGGGAAAGCCGTAAAAGAAGGCAAGCTGTTCGGGCGTAAACTGGCTCACATACGCTTCGTTCCTCGTCTGCGTCATGACGTAATCCATCGCACCCACAGCGTTCCATAAGAGCGCGACAATACCCACTACCCATAAGTGCTTGGGCGTGACTTGCGGGCTTGTACCGGGTGTATCGGTCATGATTCGCTCCTCAGATTGGACATTCCTTCTCACCGTTGATTGGTATCAGAGTACATGCAAACACAAATAATAGGGCTGGAGAAGTCCAATTTGCAAAGTCGTCGGAGATGCTACGAGAATGCCGATCGCATGGGATGCGCTTAGCTGGCGCGCTTCTGACTGCGCCCGTGACCTCCCGATTTGTGTCGACTTCTACTCTGAGGTCCGTTCCGACGACCGTTCTGATGGCCGCGACCGTTCTGACGGCTCCATGAACCACGCGCTGGGCGCTGCTGCGATGTGGTCTCCGTGTCGTGTTCGAAGCCCTCAATCTGCCGTCTCGGGATCGGCGCGCCGATCATACTCTCGGTGGACCGTACCCAACCGCGATCATTACTGGTAACAAACGTATATGCAACGCCCGTTTTTTCAGACCGACCCGTGCGTCCGATCCGATGTGTATAGGCTTCTGGTGTGTTGGGTACGTCAAAGTTGATCACGTGGGATACGTCGTTCACGTCGATACCGCGTGCAGCGATGTCTGTCGCCACCAGAATGTCATAGCGGCGAGTACGGAAACCACTCATTGCCCGATCGCGTTGGCCCTGGGACATGTTTCCCTGAAGCCCGACAGCCCGGTGTCCTGCTTTGCTGAGCTGCTCGGCGAGGCGGCGGGCACGGTGCTTCGTGCGGGTGAACACGATAGCTGAATCGCAGTCGTCGCTACGCAGCATGAGTTCGAGCAGGGCGCGCTTTCGCGGCTCTGAGACCAGATAGAGTGCGTGATCAACAGTGGCGGCCGGCGCAGTGTCGGCCAGTTCGACCACGTGGGGATTCCTCAACAGGTCATCAGCCAGGCGACGAATATCCTTCGGCATCGTAGCCGAGAACAGCAGGTTCTGCCGGCGTGCCGGCAGTGCGCTCATGATTTTACGAATATCAGGCAGGAATCCCATATCGAACATGTGATCCGCTTCGTCCAGGACGAGTGTCTCGACCTTGCCGAGATGCAGCACGCCCCGCTGAATCAGATCGAGCACGCGGCCAGGACAGCCAACCACGATCTCCGGATGCCCCCGCAGTGCCCGGATCTGGTTATGCATCGAGACGCCACCAAAGACGGTAGTCGTTTTCAAGCGGGTGAATTTTGACAGCAGGCGAATCTCGACCGCGATCTGGGTGGCCAGCTCCCGAGTGGGAGCGAGCACGAGGGCGCGCGGGCCGCCGCGACGGTCTTCTAGAAGCCGGTGGAGCAGGGGCAGCGCAAATGCCGCCGTCTTGCCAGTGCCGGTTTGGGCCAGGCCCAGCACGTCGTCACCGTCGAGCCCGGCAGGTATCGTCTCGAGTTGAATCGGACGAGGGTTTTCGAAACCAGCCGCCCGTATGCCACGCACGAGGGCTTCGTTAAGTCCGAACCGGTCGAACCCGGTCCGGGCCATAGGTACTGAATGAGACATGTATTGTTTGTTCTCCGCCGCTAGTGCTCAGGCTGGGCCTGCCCTCACGGCCGTACGTTTCCGACCCACACAACAGCGAAGGGCAAGAGGTATTTCGTTGGAGGCGCGACCCCGGAAGGATATTGAAGTAGGAGGTCCTGTTGTTCGCCACCCTCGGAATGGTTTCCGAGCTAGCCACACAACATAGGGCATATGTTACTCATGCGCCACCCCCACCACAGGTAGAACCGCCTGGCCGGGGCGTGCCCCCGACATGATGGTCAGGCCTGCGTGCCGCTCTCGCTGCGTCCTACCGGTGAGAGGTCAGGTTGCGGAAGGGGGATTCCCGGTGGTGCGGCAACTTCCTCAATGCCGGCGCCATTGCTGCTCCGCGTGCTTTCAAGATAGGCATATGCGTTGTGCTCGAGGGCGCCCTCGGGGAGGAAATCCCACATCGGCCCCAAATCCTTACGCACACGGTCTACGTAGAATTGTGGCAGAACATCGCTCTCGCCCTCGAAGTAGTCGCGGAACTTGGAGTCAGTCTTCAGATGGTCACGGATCGTGGTGTAGTACTCGATCCGACCTTTTCCCTCTGATGAGATGGCTCTCACAACATTTAGAATCCGGGAGAGGCTACCGCGGTTTGCCTTCAACCGCCGCCAGATCGCCCGCGTGGAGAAGCTGTATTTGGTGAGATCGATCACATAGTCGTAGAACTCGATCCACTCGTAGTTCTTGGGCTTCAAGTTCATCGCGTGGTGGTTGTTCAAGAAGTGGAACGGAAACCCGAGAACTCGACCCTCCTCCTGATACTCAAGATTGAGCGGAGCCGCCTGCCCGAACGCCGTGAGGAGTGAGTAGCCCGGGAACGCAGCCGGTGTTCGATCGATGAACGTCTTTGTCAGCTCGAAGGGTTCGGGTCCCTCGTCACAATCCAGGCCAAGGACGAAATTCGTTTGCAGATAAGGGATGTAGCTCGTGATCAAGTTCGAGTGATCCGAGACCTGCTCGACCTTCTCCATCCCCTGTTTGTTTCTCGTCTTGGACTTGTTCCCGAGCGTGTACCACGATTCGATGCCGGGCAGCATCGCCTTGAACCCGTTCTTCGCCAGCCGTTTGAGGCGTGGTTCAGCCAGAAGTGAGAGGCTGCTCTCGGCAATGAAAGTGATACTTCCCGGCGGAACGGCATTCTCGATCGCTCCGAGGACGTCATCAAACCGCACACCAAAGTTCGGATCGTGCCAGCCGACTACCGGCTTCTTGATTGCTTGAAGGAGGAAGCGGAGGTCGTCTCGCATCTCGTCAAAATCGAGTGGCTGATAGGCGACTACGGAGTCGATGCAGAAATCACAGGTGTATGGGCACCCGAGACTACCCAGCATCGGGACCACCTTGAGCATGGGCGACTTAGCGATTGTCGGCTCGATGAACTTCCAGCGTGCTCGTACACCGGGCAGTGAGAGCGGTTGCGACGCGGCGGACTTAGCCAGGCCGAGGGGTCGATGCGGCTGGCAGTCCTCCAGAACCTCGTTGAGCAGGGCCTTGTCCGTGAACCCTAACACGTAGTCAAAGTACTTCTGGGAGTCCTGTGGATAGCACCGCGCATGCGGACCACCGATGCAAGTCACGGCACCTTGTCGCCGGAACATCTCACTGATCGCATAGGCGAGTTGCGCGCCCTGCGAGAACGCGCCCACGAACAAGAGATCGACGTCTTCAGGAAGCTCGTCGACCAGGTTCTCGAGACCCGTATAGCAAACGAGGCTAACTTCGTGGCCAGCCTCTTCGCACCAGACCGCTATTACCTGAGGCATGATGCTCGCAAGATTCGCGTGCATCAGCTTGGCGTAGAGCGAACGAGTTGGCCCCTTCGCCACGAGATCTACAATGCCTATGCGAAGCTTGCCCAACACAATTCCTTTCGACTATGAGCCGATCGTCGCGGCCTGACATGCTGCGCGCAACCACGTCTAAGCCGGTGGCGGACCATAACAGCCAGACACGAGCCCAGGCCGGAATCTATCCAACCAGCCGTCTTGCGGGCAAATGTCCCTGCAGGGGGCGACGCTCTATTGTTTTACGGCGATCCCAAGTATTTCGAATCGACTCTCAAGCAGTAACGTGCCAGATCCGATGAAAGCGCGGGCCGATGGGAGCGGTAGGGGACGCGCTCAACTGGCATGGGATAATTTGCATGCGATGCGTGCTCAGGGTCTCGCTACCGCGCAGCTGGTTTCCTGGCTACGAACCAACCAAATGAGTGACCAAGGTCTCTCCGTGCGACCGGTTGGAGGCCGGAGCGTTCGAGCGCGGACTCAAAACCGTCTGCGTCAAATCGGTTTTCTTGAGGATGCTTGAGGAAATGGCGGCTTCGCCAGACCGCCGGTGCCAACACTTCTTCAGCGTACAGGCGTCCCCCGGGCGCCAGTACCCTGTGTATCTCGGCCAGGGCGGCTTGCCAATCCGGAACGTGATGAAGAATTCCAAAGTCGAACACTGCATTGTACTGCCCGTCTGCGCACGCTAAGGATGTCGCATCTCCAACCCAGAATTGGGCTCTGGCGCCATGATTTTGTAGACGCCGACGTGCCCGACCGACCATGCGAGGGTCGAGATCGAATGCATGCACGCACACAGCATCGAACACTTCGAGGATTACTTCGGCGCCTACACCGCGTCCACATCCGATCTCGAGCGCCACTCCACCCTCGACGTCACCGCCCATCTGGAGAAGATTCGATGCTACGACCCGGCGTTGCACGGTGGCGCGCACGGGATTGTTCATGAGCAGGAACTCGAGGCGGTTCAGTAACATCCCTAACACCTAACGGATCTGTGTTTCAGCTGCGCGCCGGAGTAACCACGCCATGTCTAGGTGTCAGAGTGGAACAATGTAGCCGACTAAAGCAACTGACTCTGAGTTGCCAGCTGCTAACGCTTGTTAGGTCGCCACCTGCTACGTCAATGGACTGGAGTTGCCAGAATAGGTCCGCCGGCAATGGTGATCCGTGATTTAGAGCACCGCGTACAGCATCAGCCCCCCGAGAACCAGCGAGAATACCCCCGCAGCCCTGAAGCGTCGTCCGATCTTCTGAATCGACCAGATCCCAAAGCGTCGGTGAAGTGAAGGTGGTACGAAGACGAGGCCGATTCCAACTCCGACGAGAAGATAGCCAAACCCAGTAAGCGCGATGGGATACCTGGAAGATTCTGCGTAGATGATGAATGGCACACCGAATCCGATTCGAATGATAATTTCGAGGGGATGCATGTACCACAGTCGACAGTAGCGCACAGCTTCGTCCACCCATGTTTCCGGATGCACGATCATCAGAAGGCTGATTGCTATCATGAGCAGACCGAAAGCTGCTATGGCGTACAACGCCCGCCTCCTTGCGACCTAACGGATTTGTGTTTCAGCTACGCGCCATTACGGCTGCAGCTTCTATCTTGAATGTATGCCGCGTCAGCTGCTAACGGTTGTTAGGTCGCTGATCGGTGAAGTTGACCTTCAACTACTCGGGCCAGTTCCAGCCGCGCAGTTCGTAATACCTCCGTCGCGGCGTCGCATACAAGGGATTAATCCCGTGCTTACGACACCAGACGACGTGAACCGCTGATCCCAGCGCTGCCATAGCAAGGGGGAAAACAAGCGCCAGGTGCCCCACGGCGTAGTAGAGTCCAACCGTCCCCCCGACAAGGATGAGCCACTTCAATACTTTGCGCCAACGCGGCGTTTCGACCTCAAACACAGCGAAGATTGAGGCTCCGAGAGTGATAAGTCCGATCAGCACATACAACTCCAGCTCGATGCCCATCGCCTTCTCCAGACACTTGCTCGTTTGAAAAGACGGGTTCGTTCGGCGGGCTCGAGTAAGCCGGGGTTTTCCAAGCCATCGTTCCACACGCGAAGTAACTCCGGGTCACTAAACTATATTGGAGTGACACTTCGCGGACAGCGTTGACCGCGCTCTCCTACGCTCCCGGGAGCCGCACGAACCCGTCTATCCGATCGATATCAGAACCTCAGATGTGCCGTCGGACGACAGCCGCCTGACTCTGGGCCCCGAATGCCCCACGCCTTCCTCCCATGCCGTCTCGAGCACGTAGAGGTCGCCGTCGTGAACGGTCACGCCTACGGGCGCCCAGGGTGCTTCGGCATGATATAGCTCTTCGACTTCTGCTTCCGGTGAGACCCGAAGCAGCCTGCGATTGCCTGTATAGGCCAGGTACGCCTGGCCATCGTCGGCCATGTACAGATCCCATATGACGTTGAAGCTGTTGTCGGGGAAGAAGGGATCGTCGGCAGGCACGGTGAGCAGGTTGCTCGCGACCGTCGCGACCGTCCCATCCAGCGAAATGCGGCGAAGAGCCGCTCGGTCGCCCTCGACATCGACGACATAGAATGCGCCCCGTGGACCGCGCGTCATGCCCGTGATCCAGCTAAACCTCGCCGCTTCACCTCTACCGTCCCGTTGAGTCCGCTCGCTCGGCGACCCCGCCAGAAAGGTCACGCGGCCCAGAGGAGTGCGCTTGCGAATGCCCCATCTCCCCGCGAAATAGAGGTTCCCCTGAGTGTCTGCGAACGTGTATTCTCCCGAGTACTCGTCGCGGTTCGAAGTCGAAGGGACCACGACAAAGCGCTCGCCCGAGGGGCTCATCTTCCAGAAGCTGTTTCCGGTCCTTCCCTGATAGTTCTCCGCATCGAAGTACAGATTGTCTTGGTCATCCAAGTACAAGTGATGGCACCATACGTTGGTGATTGCTGCCACCAACCGGCCATCGGGAAAGAGCTTCCAGATGGTCTCGTTATCGATGTCTGTGAAATAGACGTGTCCCTGCGAGTCGACGGCGATTCCCCAACCAGGGTGACCAGGGTGAGCCACCGCCGGTCGTGCGCTACAGGCCAACAGAGCACAGACGGCAACCGTCGTGAAACGAAGCCGCCTCGGACCCCCAGCTCGTCCGCGCGGAAGATCTGCGACTAGGGACAGAACGTCGACCAGCGACGCTCGCAGACTAGCCCGGTAGCCCTCGGGTTCAGTGTTCATCAACACTGCACGCGCCATTCGAGGCTCTCTAACGGCCTGCTGTTCACCTGCGGGCCGCGCAGTGAACCGTCGGGTGCAACAGCGTGGTATTCCGCGTTGCCTTCATCAGCCCACTTTCCATGGTGCCTCGCTATCTCGTGCTCGCTGAGCCGGAGGAAGCGTGCTGCATTGTTATAGAGGATGTTACGCTTCTGCGCGTCGCTCAGGAAGGAGGCCTCCTCAATCACGGCGACGGAACGTTCAATCACTCCCGGCCACACTATTTGAGCTGACCCGAATATCACGCGGTTTCCGACGGCTGTAGTTGTGGCGGCGGATCTCTGTGCCCATGAGGTCGAGAAGACGAGGTCGAGCCATGCCACAGGTCCGGCCCCTGTATCAACGCTACGTGATCAGGTGTCCTTGTCGTCGGCCACGCAACTGGCTCGAGATGCGTACATGCGTTAGGTACAGGCCTCGATTCGTACTTCCGATGACCGTGAGAGACAGAATAATGCATGAACTGCTTAGTACCGGCCGTGGATTCGCCGCAGCCGCTCTGATCCTTGTGGCGGCCTGTAACGCAGACTCCGGTACTTCCGATACGGGTGCCTCTCTGGACACCGACGACCAGAAAGTCAGCTACGGTATTGGCTACAGTGTGGGTCAGAGTCTTGTCCAGGTGGCCGATCGCATCGATCTCGCAGCATTGGGCCGCGGATTCACGGACGCCCTGGACGAAGCCGATCCTGCCATAACCGCGGATGAGCTGGACCCGCTGATGCAGTCCATTGAACTTGATCTCATGGAACTGAATCAGGTGGCCCGGGCAGCTGAGGCAGAAGCCAGTCGCACCGACGCCGAATTATTTCTGGCGCGCAATGGGAACCGCGAAGGTATCACGACGACCGACTCAGGCCTCCAATACGAGATCTTCAACCAGGGAACCGGCCCGAAGCCAGGACCCGAAGATCGGGTCACCGTCCACTATCGTGGCAGTTTTGTAGATGGAACACAGTTTGACAGTTCCTACGATAGGGATGAGCCTACCACGTTCGGTATTCAGGGGGTCATAGCGGGATTCTCCGAAGGCCTCCGAATGATGCCGGTCGGTAGCAAGTACAAGCTGTACATACCGCCGGATATCGGCTACGGCCCTCAAGGAAACAACACGATCCCGCCAAACGCGATTCTGATCTTCGAAATCGAGTTGCTCGCCATTGAGTAGTCCTGAACAACCGGGTCGGCCTGCGACTGGTCGGCCCGATATGACTTCCGGTTGAGGCGGGCTGCGCAGGGTGTCTTTATGCCTGCAATCCGCGAGTGGCACGATTCCGACCGACCACGAGAGCGCCTCGAGTCCCTCGATGCGGGAGTGCTTCCCGTTCGTGAGTTGCTGGCGATCATCCTCGGGTCGGGATCGACGGGGCGGTCTGCGCTGGACCTCGGTACCGACGTCCTGGCTCGATTTGGCGGCTCCCTTCGACGCCTCGGCATGGCAGAGCCTGCGGAGCTCCGCGCGATTCCCGGCATCGGTCCAGCCCGCGCTGCCACGATCACCGCGGCGCTCGAGATCGGCCGCCGGTTGGCAATCGAGCCGTCGCGCCGGGGAGATCGCATCCGTGGACCCGGCGACGTATTCCAACGTCTGGGACCGAAGTTGCGGGACAGGAAACAGGAAGAATTCTGGGTCCTTTACCTGGACTCGCAGAACCGTGTGCTCATCGATCGTCGCATTACGGTGGGACTCCTCAATTCGTCACTCGTCCATCCGCGCGAAGTGTTTGCCCCCGCGATCGCCCACTCAGCGGCGAGCCTGATCCTTGCCCACAACCATCCGAGCGGCGATCCGGATCCGTCTCCTGAGGACCTGGATGTGACGGTTCAACGGGTTCAGAAAGGGGCCAGGGGGGCCGGAATGTGCGAAAGTCCGCGACGTTTGTAATCTGAGGTGACACTCAGAAACCGGTTTATCAGGCCAAATGAGGGCTAGTTCGCACACCTAGTTCGCACATTGAAGGCCATCGGAGACCGTCTTGGCAAGGCACCAAATTGGTGGCCTGCGCTTCCCCAGCGAAAACCAGGGCGGTCTCCCGACTGTGGACCGGGGACCTCAAGGCGGACGACTTGATTGCTGACCCGTGGTCCGAGGCCGGGGGACAGGGGCGCGTCCGGAGGGTCACCACGGGGCTCGGCCTGGGGGGACTACTAAGGGCGATCTTGCGGGTCGCCAGCGGCCTGCCGGTCCCTCAACCTCCGCACTTGCCCGCGCTGCCGCAGTGGGCCGCTACGGAAACGGCGTGATCGCCACGCCAAACGGAGACCCGCCCACGACCACGGTGGCCACCACGGTGTTGCTGGCGGTCGCGATCACGGACACATCGTTGTCGAAATTATTCCCCACGTAGACGAACGCCCCGTCCGGCGTGATCGCCACGGCAAGGGGACCCTCGCCCACGGGCACGGTGGCCACCACGGTGTTGCTGGCGGTCGCGATCACTGACACAGAGTTGGGGTCGAAATTCCCCACGTAGACGAACGCCCCGTCCGGCGTGATCGCCACGCCAGACGGAGCCTCGCCCAC
>Ga0114950_10000241_pt1 | contig 35488 bp, 34 predicted proteins | sample N075metaG_FD_83503 | JGI IMG/M metagenome (GOLD analysis project Ga0114950, IMG submission 83503) | Deep subsurface microbial communities from Kermadec Trench to uncover new lineages of life (NeLLi) - N075 metaG | ecosystem: Environmental > Aquatic > Marine > Ocean trench > Sediment | place...
CGCTGAATCTCGGTACGCCGGTCGGTTCCCAGGGCCTGATCTACAACGCAGCCGCTGCACACGGAGCCTTGGACAACTTTTAGGGATCCCGGACGGGATTCCCCGGGATCCGTGGCCTTTGAGGGGAGGCGTGAGGCAGAAATCTGAAAGACGGGGCCGGCTTCGAGCGGCCGTTCTGTGCGCTGCACTGGTGCTGACCGCTGCGGCGCATTCCGCCATGGACACCTCGTCGCCCGTCGACACCGAGAAGATGTTCGTACCCCCGGCCGCGCAAGCGCGCTTGTCGTCGTTGGGCTTCCACGCCGCCGCCGCAGACTACTATTGGCTGATGGCGGTGGAATTCATCGGGAGCAGTTTCATCGTCAAGAACGAGGATGCGCTCCGGGTCGCCGAGCTCATCGACCTGGTGACGACGCTCGACCCGTGGGTCGGACATCCCTACCGTTTTGCGGCCATGTGGCTCACCGAGAGCGCAGAGGCCGTGGTGGCGTCCAACCGGTTGCTGCGTCGCGCGATTGCCTACCACCCCAACGACTGGCGCAACCGCCACTATCTGGGGTTCAACTACTTCTACTACCTCGGCGAGAACCTGAAGGCTGCCCGGATCATCGAAGAGGCCATCCAGCTGCCCGGTGCCCCCCACTATCTCGCCGGTCTCGTCGGAAAGCTTCGCACCGACGAGGACGGCCTCGAGACGACGGCTGTATTCTTGCGCCAGCTCGTCGAGGTGACCGAGGACGAGTACGCCAAGGCCTCATACCTCAAGGCGGTCGACGAAGTCGACACCGAACGCCGGGCACGGCGGCTGGACAAGGCTAGAGATGTCTATCGCAGGCAGCACGGTCGCGACATCACTTCGGTGCGCGATCTCGTGGAGGGGCCCCGGCCGGTGCTGCGCGTGTTGCCGCCGCCGCACCCCTTCCATGAAGGCCTCGAGTGGATCATCGATCCGGAGTCGGGTCAGATCGTTTCTGCGTTCTACGGCGCCCGCTACGCGCCATATCTCAAGGAGCATCGGCGCGAGAGGCGTGAACGCTGGCGCGTCGAAGCTCGGGCGAGGGAGAGCTGATGGACGGGTCCGATGCCATCGTTCGAGTGGAGAACATCGTGAAGGACTTCCGACCGGGCTTCGGGCTGCGCCGGAAGCGCGTCCTCCACGGCATCTCCTTCGACGTTCAAGAGGGCGAGATCTTTGGCTTCGTGGGGCCCAACGGAGCCGGCAAGACCACGACGCTCAAGATCCTGCTGGGTCTGATCCGGGCCGACGAAGGTCGGGCCAGCATCCTGGGTTCCGATGTCGGCGAGACCGCCTTCCGTCGCCATGTGGGCTACCTGCCCGAGAATCCGGACTTCTACGACTACCTGACGGGCCGCGAGCTGCTGCACTTCTACGCTCGGCTCTCGGGCGTCACGGCCGGCCAACGGACGGGCCGCGTCGACTTGCTGCTTCGCATGGTGGGACTCTCTCACGCCTCGGATGCGCGCCTGCGCACGTATTCCAAGGGCATGCTCCAGCGTGTGGGCATCGCCCAGGCGCTGGTGCACGACCCGAAGGTGATTTTCCTGGACGAGCCCATGAGTGGTCTCGATCCGATCGGGCGCAAGGACGTACGCGACCTGATCCTGCGCCTTCGGAACGAGGGCAAGACGGTCTTCATGAACACCCACATCCTGCCGGACGTGGAGATGACGTGTGACCGGGTCGCCATCATCGTGAACGGGCGCATCCGTCACGAGGGCGCCATTGATCGAATTCTCGCAGACAACGAGCGCGAGTCGGATCTCGTGTTGGCGAATCTTCCGCCCGAGATCCCCGGCCAGCTCGAAGAGGTCTTCGGTGCCAAGCTTCGAGGTCACGGCGACCGCGTCGAGGTCCGGGTGCGCGAAAAGGACGTGCAGGGCGTCCTCCAGAGTGCGCTCGCGGTTGGAGCCCAGGTGATCTCGGTGACGCCCCAGCGTTTGTCCCTCGAGTCGATCTTCTTGAACGTCGTCGAGGAGGGAAGCCGGTGATCGCTCGAATCTGGACGATCGCGACGAATACGGTCCGCGAGGCGATTCGCAGCAAGCTGCTCTACGTGCTGCTCGGCTTCGCCATCCTCGTGATCCTGTCGGGAATCGTGGCAGGCAGTCTCTCCTATGTCGAAAGCGCGAGGATCCTCCAGGACGTGGGTCTGGCTGCCATCCGGCTCTCGGGTGTGGCGATCGCCATCTTCGTCGGCGTGAGTCTGATCCATGCCGAGGTGGACCGCCGCACGGTCTACACGATCCTGGCGAAACCGATTTCCCGAGCCGAGTTCCTGCTCGGCAAGTTTTTCGGCCTGGTGATGACGACCTGGCTCCAAGTGACCGTATTGGTCGTATTCTTCGCGATGGTTTCGCTCCTCACCGGCGCGCCGATCACGCTGACCCACGGGGCCGCGATCCTGTTGATCTGTGTCGAGCTGACGCTGATGGTGGCCATTGCAACCTTTTTCTCGGCCTTCACAACGCCCATGCTGGCTTCGTTCTTCTCGGTCGGGGTGTGGGTCGTGGGTTGCCTCACGCGCAACCTTCGCGACCTCGGTGCCGTCTCGGACGTCGAATCGGTCCGGCTGACGACCGTCTGGCTGCACCGGGTCCTGCCGGACCTGGCGAGCTTCAACCTCAGCATCGAAGCCGCACACGGCCTGCCGATCTCGGCATTCGACGTCTGGCTGCCCCTCGTGTACGGCGTCGGCTACGCGGCGATCGTCCTGCTGGGCGCCATGGCGATCTTCGAGCGCCGCGACTTCCGCTGAACGGGTCCATCGAAGCCGCGGGTTGCTAGGCTCGCCGCATGCAGGGGGAGCTCCTGGCCGAACTGCCCGCCGCTGCAGCCGTTGCCTACGCAGGACTGCTGGGCCTGCTGATCGGGTCGTTCCTGAACGTCGTGATCCATCGGCTGCCGCGGGGCGAGTCGCTGCTCAGACCCGGCTCGCGTTGTCCGGGCTGCCAGCGCCCGATCCGTCCCTGGCAGAACGTCCCCGTCCTATCGTGGCTCTTGCTCCGCGGCCGCTGCGCGGGCTGCGGACAACGGATCTCGCTGCGTTACCCGGCGGTCGAATTGCTGACGGCCATGCTCTTCGCGGCGCTCGTCTACCGGACCGGCGTGGGTTGGATGACCCCGGTCTGGCTGGCCTGGGGGGCGGCGCTGGTCGTTGCCGCCGGCATTGACTTCGACCACCGGTTCATTCCCGACGAAATCTCGTTGGGTGGGTTGGCCGTGGCGCTGGTGGGCGTTCCCGTGGCCCATTGGCTCGAGGGCCAGCTCTGGGTGGAGGCGCTGGCCCGCTCGGCTCTCGGTGCCCTTCTCGGTGGCGGCATGCTCTGGAGCGTGGGATTCGTCCACGCCCGCCTCTCGGTCGCGATGGGCCGGACCTTCGAGCACTGGCCCGGCGAGGGCGAAGCACTCCCCAAGCCCGCGAGTCTCGACTACTGGACCTGGTTTCCGGGCATGGGCTTCGGCGATGTGAAGCTGCTCGCCATGATCGGAGCCGTCGTCGGCCCGTGGGGTGTGATGGAGACGGTCGTTGCCGCCTCGCTGCTCGGGCTCGTGATGGCCCTGGCCTGGGCTGCAGGGACGCGCCGCTTCGACGCCCCTTTCGGCTTCGGCCCCGCGATCGCCGCCGCGGCTCTGCTGGGGGTGCTCGTTCCCTGGCGACCGTTCTAGCGGTCCGCTATTCCAGGGAACTCCATGATCCCCGGTCGTCTAACGGCAGGACAGCAGACTCTGAATCTGCGAATCGTGGTTCAAATCCACGCCGGGGATCCAGTCCCCTTGATCCGCCGTCACGTCTTTTGAGCCGCCGACCACATCGTGCTCACGACCTCATCCCGGGTCCCGGGAGGCTGGCGTGCTGGTTTCGCACGCGGAGATTTTCGAGGGGTCCTGTTTCGTGCCCCAACGGACCCGCACGTCGGATGAAGGCGGGTTGCGATCCGAAGCGATCGCAATCCGAAGCGATGAGGATCGCGTCAGCCGTGCCGCACGAAGTGGATGGCTGCAGCGATCCGGTCCAGCGAGCGTGGTTGGCCGAGGATCGCCAGGGTCTGGTAGATGCCGGGGGAGGCCGATGTGCCGGTGATGGCCACGCGGACCGGCTGGGCGAGCTTGCCCATGCCGATGTTGCCGTGCTTGGCGCGGACGACTTCGAAGACCGCTTCGAGCATCGACTCGTTCCAGACTTCGAGTGCGGCCAGCTTTTCGTGGAGGGCGGTCAGGATCGGCAGCGACGCTTGCTTCAGGAACTTCTTGGCGGCCTTTTCCTCGTAGCAGATCTGCTCGGCAACCAGGAAGTGCGCCTTCTCCGCCATTTCCTTGAGGGTCTTGCTCCGGTCCCGCAGCAGCTCTACCAGCCGACCCAGCTCGGGCGTCCTTTTGACCGGCTGCCCGACCGCCTGGACCAGGAAGGGTTCGAGCGCTTCGAGTAGCTCCTTCTCGGGCAGCTCCCGGATGTACTCCTGGTTGAGCCAGTCGAGCTTGTCCCGGTCGGCCTGGGCGCTCGAGCGGTTGACGGCGTCGAGATCGAAGAGGCTGCAGATCTCGTCGGCAGAGAAGATCTCCTGGTCACCGTGGGACCAGCCGATGCGCATCAACCAGTTGCGCAGCGCCCCGGGCAGGTAACCGTCGTCGCGGTACTGCTCGACCGAGACCGGATCGCGGCGCTTGCTGAGCTTCTTACCGCCGGGTCCGACGATCAGCGGGACGTGGGCGAACAAGGGCGGCCTTCTTCCGAGCGCGCGATACAACGCAATCTGGAAGGGCGTGTTGCCGAGATGGTCGGCACCGCGGATCACGTGGCTGATCTGCATGTCGAGATCGTCCACCACGACGGCGAGGTTGTAGAGCGGATGGCCGTCGCTGCGCCGGATGTTCATGTCGCCAATCTCAGCCGCGACCTGACCGCTGTGCCCGAAGACGAGATCGTTCCAGCTGAGCTGCTCCTCCGGGTCGAGTCGCAGCCGCACGGTGTGGGGGCCGCAGTCGGGGCCGAGTTCGCGGTTGCGACAGCGCCCGTCGTAGACCCAACTCTTTCCGGCGGAGAGGGTGGCTTCGCGGCGCTCAGCCAACTCGTCCGAGCTGCAGCGGCAGCGATACGCATGCCCGGATGCGAGCAGCCGCTCGATGGCAGCGTCATGCAGTTCGCGGCGTTCGCTCTGCCGGAACGGGCCCTCGTCGGCCTCGATGCCCAGCCAGTCGAGCCCCCGGATCAGGGCGTCTTCCGACTCCTGGCTGGAGCGTGCTCGATCCGTATCCTCGATCCGGAGCACCAGCTGGCCGCCGTGGCGGCGGGCATAGGCCCAGTTGAAGAGCGCCGTCCGGGCGGACCCCATGTGCAGATTCCCCGTGGGGCTGGGCGCAAATCGCGTTCGGACTTCTGCCATGAAGGCGGGAGCTTATCGGAGCGTGGGTTGCCTCGCGATTTGCCCGCCGGTCCTGCCTGTGATACCTCGTTGCCCTACCAAGTTACTGAAATTACTTGGTTTTCCACAGGTCCGGATCTCGGAATCGGAGCTCGCAGGCCCATGAAGATCCTGCTCGATCGTCTGTCGCCCACGCCGCAGGAGTTTGACTTCGAGGCGGGCAGCGCTTGGTGGCGGCAGGCCATTTCGCCGCGCCGCGATCTGCCGGACAACCTGCCCGCACCGTTTCGCTTCCAGGTCGAAGCCTACACGGCGGCGGACGATCTCGTCGTCCAGGGAACGGTCGAGGGGGCAGTTCCGCTGGAATGCAGCCGCTGCCTCGCGCGCTATCGTCAGGGCCTTCGCGAATCTTTCCGCGTGGTTCTGGAGCCCGCTGGGTTGCGTCAGCCCGCTGACCCGGAGGCGGCGCAGGCGTTGATGCGGGACGGCCTTTGCCTGTCGGAGGATGTCGGGTCGGGCTGGTTTCGCGGCGACGAGATCGACATGGGACCGTTCTTCCAGCAAGTCGTGTCCTTGGCGTTGCCGCTGAAGCCGCTGTGTCGCGAGGAATGCAAAGGGCTTTGCAGTCGATGTGGAGCCGATCTCAACCAAGGCCCCTGCGGCTGCCCTGAAATCGAGAACGAATCCCCGTTCGCGCTGCTCCAGCAGCTGCGCGACACGTTGACTGGAGGAGAAGACTGATGGCGGTTCCCAAGCAACGCACTTCGCGCTCCAAGCGCGACAAGAGACGATCTCACGACGCCGTGGGGACGTCGGCGCGAAGCAATTGCCCTCAGTGCGGGGCGGCGAAGCTTCCCCACCGCGTTTGTGCGCAGTGCGGGATGTATCGCGGACGCGAGGTCGTCCAGACGGACGACGAGTAGCGAAACGAGGACTGATTCCTTGCTTGCACTTCTTTTTCCCGGACAGGGCTGCCAGGAAGTCGGTATGGGCCGAGACGTCTTCGAGGCGTCCGAGGCGGCGCGCGCCGTCTTCCAAGCGGCCGACGGCGTACTCGGTTTTTCGCTGTCCAAGCTCTGCTTCGAAGGCCCGGAAGATGAGCTGGTCCGCACCGAGAACCAGCAGCCGGCGATCCTGACCACGAGCATCGCCCTGCTGCGTGCGCTCGAGGAGCGGCTCGAGGAGCGGCTCGAGGAGGCGGTCGAAGGGCGGACCCGACTGTCCCCTGCCTTCGTCGCTGGACATAGCCTTGGCGAATACACGGCCCTGGTGGCCGCCGGAGCCCTGCGCTTTCAAGATGCGGTCCGTGTGGTTCAGGCTCGGGGGCGCTTCATGCAGGAGGCGGTGCCGAGCGGGCAGGGCGCCATGGCGGCCATCATCGGCTGCCCGCCCGAAGAAGTTGAACAGGTCTGCTCGGCAATTGCGGCCGAGACGCATCAGGTCGTGTCTCCGGCCAACTTCAATTCTCCGGTCCAGACGGTCATCGCCGGTGAGACGTCGGCCGTCAAGCTGGCCTGTGAGCGCGCCCAGCAAGTGGGCGCCAATCGCACAGTCGAGCTGCCCGTCTCGGCTCCCTTCCACTCTGCGCTGATGGCGCCGGCCGCCGAGAAGCTGGCCGGCGAGCTGTCCAGCCTCGACTTCGCCGAGGCGACCCCCCCGGTCATCAGCAATGTGGAGGCTCAGCCGAACTCCGATCCGGATCGCATGGCTGCTCTGTTGTACGAGCAGGTGACGGCCCCGGTGCGGTTCGTGGAGATGATCCAGAGCCTCAGCGAACAGGGCGTCAGCCGGGTGTTGGAGATCGGTCCGGGTCGCGTCCTGACGGGGCTCGTGCGCCGCATCGATCGCGACGTCGAGCGCGCCAATCTGTCGGAGCCCGCCGAGCTGGCTGCTGCCGTGGAGTTCGTGACAGCGAGAGTCTAGCTTCCGGGGTCAAGAGTGTGGAATCCTGTGCCGAGCGCCTGAAGGAGGTCGAAGTAGATGGGGAACAACCTCGAAAAGCGGGTTTTCGCGATCATCGTCGAACAGCTGGGTGCGAGCCAAGAGGAGATCGTGCCCGAGGCTTCGTTCGTTGATGATCTCGGTGCCGATTCGCTGGACATCGTCGAGCTCGTGATGGCGATGGAAGAGACGTTCGACATCGAGATTCCCGATGACGCCGCCGAGAAGATGCTGACGATCGGTGACGTGGTTTCCTATCTGAAGAAACGTCTGGAGGCCTGACTCGAATGGCTCCCCGGTCCTCCCGTGAGCGCCGCGTGGTTGTGACGGGTATGGGAGCCGTCACACCGCTCGGCATCGACGTCGCCAGCACATGGGATGCGGCGACGGAAGGGCGATCCGGGATCGGCCCGCTCTCCCGTTTCGATGCGTCCGGTTTTCCTGTCCGGATTTGCGGCGAGGTGCCGAAGGGGATCGACCTCGGCGGGGTATCGCACAAGGAGGAGCGCCGACTTGATCGCATGATCGTGTTGGCCGTGGCGGCGGCCCGCGAAGCGCGCGAAGACGCCGATCTCGAAGTGACCGATGCCAACCGGGAGCGCATCGGTGTCGCCATCGGCTCCGCAATCGGGGGGCTCGGCACCCTCGAGACGGGCTTCGAAGTGCTTGAGGAACGTGGTCCCGAACGGATCTCACCCTTCATGATCCCGATGATCATCAGCAACATGGCGGGGGGCTACGTTGCCATCCGCCATGGCCTGCGAGGCCCGAACTTGTGCCACGTGAGCGCCTGCGCGACCGGAGCCCACTCGATCGGCGAGGCGGCCTGGATCATCGAGCGTGGCGACGCCGATGTCATGCTGGCGGGCGGCGCGGAGTGCGCCATCACCCGGCTGGGTCTGGCCGGGTTCGCGGCCATGCGGGCCCTTTCCACGCGAAATGACGACCCCACAGCCGCCAGCCGGCCCTTCGACCGCGACCGAGACGGCCTGGTCATGGGCGAGGGCGCGGCGGTGCTGATCCTCGAAGAGCTGGAGCACGCTCGGGCGCGGGGCGCGACGATCCGGGCCGAGCTGCTGGGCTATGGCATGAGTGCCGACGCCCTCCACATTGCGGTTCCCAGTGAAGATGCCGAGGGCGCCCAGCGATGCATGAAGCTGGCAATCCAGGACGCCGGCATTGCGCCCGAGGACGTCGACTACATCAACGCCCACGCCACCGGCACCCCGGCCGGAGACCCCGCCGAAGTCCTTGCGATTCGTCAGGTCTTCGGCTCCCACGCCGATACGCTGGCTGTATCCGCCACCAAGTCGATGACGGGCCATCTGCTCGGTGCCGCCGGCGCGGTGGAAGCCCTGCTGTGCATTCGTGCGCTCGAAACGGGTGTGCTCCCGCCGACCATCAACCTCGAGAAACCGGATCCGGAGTGCGAACTCGACCACGTCGCCAACAAGGCGCGCCAGCTGCGGATCCAGGTGGCCCTCTCCAACTCGTTCGGGTTCGGTGGGACCAATGCGACCCTGATCTTCGGCCCGGCCTAGGGCTCCCATGGGGCACCGGTGGACCGCTTGCGTCGCGCCGCAAGCGTGCACGGCCGCGGTTGCCGGAGAGAGACGGTGTTCGCGGCGGGCGGTGAGCCGATTGGCTGCGAAGGTCCTAAACTGACCGCATCTCGAAGAGTTCGGCGCGTCACACCGCCATCGGAGGACTTCCCGTGGGCCCGCCCCCCATCTTCATGGCCAACGATCATCGCGGCACCGCTCTGAAGAACCAGCTTCGCGAACGTCTCGAGGCCGCCGGCCACGACATCCACGATGTGGGCACGCACAGCGCGGAGTCCGTGGACTATCCAGAGTTTGCCGCAGAGGCGGCGCGTGCTGTTTCCGAGGGTAAGGCCGATCGAGCCATCGTGATCTGTGGCTCGGGACTGGGCGTTTCCTACACGGCGAACCGTTTTCAGGGCGTTCGCGCGGCCCTGTGTCAAGACGCCGAAACCGCCGAGATGTCGCGGCGCCACAACGATTCCAACGTGCTCGCCCTAGCAGCCGATCGGCTCGATGAGGACGACGCCTGGAGCATCGTGGAAGTCTGGCTGTCGACGCCGTTCGAAGCCGGTCGTCACGAGCGCCGGATTCGCGCGATCGACAGCCTGACGCGGGTGGAGAGCGCCGCGCGTCGCGCAGGCCCCGGGCTGGTGGAAGTGGATCCCGAGATCGCCAGCATCGTGCGCCGCGAAGCGAAGCGCCAGGCACTCCAACTCGAGCTGATCGCCTCGGAGAACTTCGTGTCGGACGCCGTGATGGAGGCCGCCGCGACGGTTCTCACGAACAAGTACGCCGAGGGCTACCCAGGTCGCCGCTATTACGGCGGCTGTGACGTCGTGGACGAGGCCGAGACTCTCGCCATTGAGCGGGCCAAGGGTCTCTTCGGTGCAGACCACGCCAACGTCCAGCCCCACGCAGGATCCCAGGCCAACGAGGCCGTCTACCGGGCCGTGTGCGAGGTGGGCGACACGGTCCTGGCCATGAACCTGGATCACGGCGGACATCTGACCCACGGAAGCCCTGTGAACTTCTCGGGAAAGCTCTACAACATCGTTCCCTACGGTGTCCGCGAAGACACCGAGACGATCGACTACGACGAGGTGCGCCGGCTCGCGCTCGAGCACAGACCTCGAATGATCCAGTGCGGCACCACGGCCTACTCTCGCACCCTCGACTTTGATGTCTTCCGTTCCATCGCCGATGAAGTCGGCGCGGTACTCTTCGCCGACATCGCCCACATCGCAGGGCTGGTGGTGAGCGGTCTCCACCCGACTCCGGTCGGTCGCGCGCAGATCGTCACGACGACGACCCACAAGACCCTGCGCGGTCCCCGGGGCGGTTTGATCCTGTGTGACGCTGCGTGGGCCAAGAAGATCGACAGCGCCGTCTTTCCGGGCGGGCAGGGCGGTCCGCTGATGCACATCATCGCCGCCAAGGCCGTTGCCTTCCGAGAGGCGGCGTCGCCGGCGTTCAAGGCTTACTGCCAGCAGATCCTCGACAACGCCCGCGCGCTTGCCGGTGCCCTGGGCGAAAAGGGCCACAAGATCGTCTCCGGCGGCACCGACACCCACCTCTTCCTGCTCTCGCTGGTCGATCGGGACACCACGGGAAAAGCAGCCCAGCTTGCGCTTGAGCGCGCCGGAATCACGGCCAACAAGAACATGGTGCCCTTCGATCCCCGAAAGCCCATGGTCACGTCGGGCGTCCGGATTGGAACGCCCGCCGTCACCACGCGCGGCATGTGCGAGTCGGAGATGCAGGAGATCGCTGGCTTCATCTCCCGTGTCCTGGAACATCCCAGCGACGTCGACCAGCTCGATGCGATCAAGGCTGAGGTGGCGACCCTGTGTCGGCGCTTCCCGCTCTATCTCGACCGCTGGGACGATTCCGACTGACCTGTGCGCTGCCCGTACTGTTCGGACGAGGCGAGCCGCGTGATCGATTCACGTCTTGCGCGAGACGGGATCGAGATTCGGCGCCGTCGGGAATGCAGTGAATGCGGCCGCCGCTTCACGACGCGGGAGCGGGTTGATAACGTGCTTCCCAAGATTTTCAAGCGCGACGAACGGCGCGAGGATTTTCAGCGGGACAAGCTGATGACGGCGGTCCGTAAGGCCTGCGAGAAGCGGCCGGTGAGCACAGACGCGCTCGAGCGCATGGTGGACCGCGTGGAGCGTCACCTCCAGGAGCTGGGCCAGAAGGAGGTGGCCAGCAGCCTGGTCGGCGAACGGGTGATGGATGAACTGAAAGCCCTGGATGCCCTGGCGGCGGCTCGCTTCGCCTCGGTCTTTCGTGACTTCCAGACGGCCGAGGACTACGCCGTCTTCTTTGCATCGATCGAAGACGGCGGTGAATCGCAGTGAGGCCCGAGGCCGCCATGCGGCGGGCCCTCTCGCAGGCTCGGCGCGCCAGCGGACGGACCCATCCCAATCCCCCCGTGGGTGCCATCGTCTACCGCGGCGACCGGGTGCTGGGACGTGGCTGTACCCGCCCGATCGGAGGAGCGCATGCCGAGGTCGTCGCGATCGAACGCGCCATCCGCCGCCATGGTGCGCGGGTGGTTCGTGGCGCCAGCCTGGCGGTCACCCTCGAGCCGTGCTCCCACACCGGACGTACCGGGCCGTGTGCCGATCGGGTGATCGCCGCCGGATTGAGTCTCGTGATCGTGGGACACAGGGATCCTCATGCGCAGGTTGCCGGTGCTGGCTTGCGGCGTCTGCGCCGAGCCGGTATCCGGGTTGAAGTCGGCGTGCTCGAGGACGAGTGCCGCCAGCAACATCGGGGCTTTCTCTCGGTCTGTGAACGGGGACGACCCTTCGTATCCCTCAAGCTGGCCAGCACGCTCGATGGACGCATTGCCACGGCCTCAGGCCAATCCCGTTGGATCAGCGGGCCCGAAGCGCGTGCCGTGGTCCACCGCCTCCGAGCCAGGAGCGACGCTGTGATGGTGGGAAGCGCGACCGCACTGGCAGACGATCCGGCGCTCACGGCGCGCCGCGCCGGCCGCATCGTCCATCGACCGGTCCGTGTGGTGGTGGATGCAAAGCTCGAAATTCCGCCCACGGCCAAGATTCATGCGGGTGGTGACGGCGGGTCGTGGGTCTTGTGTTCGCCTCGTGCGGCAGCGGGGCGGCGTCGTACGCTGGAGGATCGGGGGGTGCGTGTACTCGAAGTTCCGCTGCGCGACGGACACGTGGACCTGGGGCGGGGCCTGCGCCGCCTCGCCAAGGAGGGTGTCACCGAGGTGCTCGTAGAAGGCGGAGGCGAGCTCGCCGCGGGTCTGATGCGGCGCGGGCTCGTGGATGAGCTGCACTGGTTCAGCGCGCCGCGTCTGCTGGGAGGCGACGCAATCCCCGCCTTGGGCGCGCTGGGCGTTTCTACGCTGGCGCGGGCGCCCCGGCTCGAGGACGTTCGGGTCCGAAGAGTCGGGCGCGACGTGTGGGTTCGCGGCATGTTCTCCCCCGCGCGGAATCCGAAAGGTTCCGCGCGGTGACGGTCGGCAGCCGGAGGCCAACGGCGTCAGGCTGGACGGGAGGAAGGCGACCATGAAGACTTGGCAGACGTCGGTGGATGCGACGGGCCTGCGTGTTGCCGTGGTCGTCGGGCGATTCAACCAGCTGATCTCGTTGCGCCTGCTGGAAGCTTGTGAGGCGGAGCTGCGAACCCGCGGCATCTCGGACGACGACATCCACGTGGCCTGGGTGCCCGGCGCCTTCGAAATTCCGCTGGCCGCGCGAGCCCTCGCTCAGAGCGGTCGATACGACGCAATCGTGACCCTGGGCGTCGTGATCCGCGGTGGGACGCCGCACTTCGAACTCGTGTGCGACGCCGTGACCGATGGCGTGCGTGAAGTGATGCGCGATACGTCGATCCCCGTGGCGTTCGGAGTGCTCACCTGCGACGACGTGAAGCAGGCCCTCGATCGAGCCGGTGGCGAAGCAGGGAACAAGGGCGCCGAGGCCGCTCTCGCTGCCATCGAGATGGCGCGCCTGACACCGCGGCTGTCCAAGCCGCCCGATGACGGCGGCTCACCGTGAGTCGCGGCGCCTCCCGGAACGCGTCGCGCCAGCTAGCGCTCCAGGCATTGTACGCGTTCGATCTGGCGTCGGGCGCGAACACTCCGCGTGAGAAAAGAGATGTGCCGTCGGCCGACGAGGTCTTCGAATCCGTGGCCGCGAACTTCGATCTTGTCGAAGGCGCGCGTGCCTTCGCCAAGGAGTTGGTGTGCGGAGTGATGGCACAGCGTGACTCTGTCGACGCCGTGATTACGTGTCATTCGCGCAACTGGCGAATCTCGCGGATGGCCACGGTCGATCGCAATGTCCTTCGGCTTGCCGTCTATGAGCTCGTTCACACGGATACGCCAGTGTCGATCGTGATCGACCAGGCGATCGAGCTGGCCCGGCGCTTCGGGGACGATCCTTCGCCTGCCTTCGTGAACGGTGTGCTCGATGCCGTCGCTCATCGATCCGGACCCGAGGAAGAAAGCCCGTGAGTGGCGAGCTGCATCTCGAAATCGCGGTGAGCTCGATCGAACGGGTGCGTGCGGATCTCGCTGCGGTCTGGCTCTTCTGCGACGAACGTCCACTCCAGGGAAACTCGGGGCGCGTTGACTGGCGACTCTGCGGTCGTCTCTCGGCGCTGGTGACGGGCCAGCGCCTCCACGGGCAGCCGGGCGAGGCCGCCCTGGTTGCGACCTTCGGGGGCCTGTCCGTGCCCTGGCTGCTGGTGCTGGGCGCTGGACCGCGCGAGGCCTTCGACGCCTGTCGATTCGAGGAAGTGGTCTGTGATGCCGTCGGGCGCGCCACCGCACTTCAGGCGCGGACGCTGGCGCTCTCGCTACCCGGCGATCGCGTTGGCCAGGCCGCCCAGGAGCGACGGGCCCGGGCGCTGCTTACGGGTGCCGCCGCCGGGCTCGCCTCGTTCGGTCGTGAGGTCGAGTTCCATCTGCGTCTGCTGGTGGCCCGCGAAGACGCCGCCCACACCGCCGAGCTGCTGCGCCGGGCGCGCCCGGCGCGACTTCCCGGTGAGATCGCGTTGCGGCTCCCCGCAGCGACGGCCGCCCTGTCCGCCTGAGCCGGGGCCCTTCTCGCGCCAGAACAATTTCCCCCCTGGGGAGCGCAATTGATCAAGTAACGGCCTGAGCGGCCGATCTTTTGTGTGCGGCGGGTGTGGTGCCGATGGGCGGTTGTGCATCCGGCTGGGGAGCGCCATGAGCCTGGTGGGCAGCCTCGAAGATCTGGGTCTCGCGGACATTCTTCAAATCGTCAGCCTCTCTCGGAAGTCGGGCCTGTTGCTGCTGAGGTCCGATGAAGGAGACGGCCGCATCGTCTTCCGCGACGGGTTGGTGCGCGCCGCCTACGTGAAGGGTGAGCCCGAGGATCTGCGCGGCCTGCTGGTGCCGGGCGGTTTCGCAGAGCCCGATCAGGTGGACGAAGCCCTCGAGCTTTCGCGGGAGAGCGGGGTCTCCCTCGACGAAGCCATCGCCGAGCGCGCCGGAATTCCGGCGGAACGACTCGACTCGCTGCGACGCGAGCACGTCGAGCGCTCTGTGATCGCCATGTTCTCCTGGCGCGCGGGCGAATTCAGCTTCGAGGTGCACAGCGAGATCGAAGATCGCGATGTCGAGCTGGCACTGCCCTTTGGCATCAACGCCCAGTATCTCAGCATGGAAGCCGCCCGTCTCGGGGACGAAGGCGGTGAAGATTCGATGGAGCCGTCCTTCAGCGGGGATGACTCGGATGAGCCCATGTTCAGCGGCGAAGACAGCACCGGAGTCGAGCCACACGCGTCCCCCAGCGACGACAATGAAGCTACCGGCGAGTACGGGGTGGCCTCGCCGTTCGCCGATGTCGACACCAAAGAAGACGAGAACCACGATGAAGATGCCCGCGATGCGCTGGCCCTGGCCACGGTGGCCCGCGCGGACGAGCAAGCGAGTGAGGTCGCGGCCTTCATCGATGACAAAGACGACGCCCAGGTCCCGTCGGGCGACCCGCTGGCCGCGGCCGAGGCCTTCGAGGAGCCGGCATCGACGGTTCAGCTGCCGGTCATCGCAGAGTCTGCAGAAGTGACCGACGCGGCCATCTCGATCGCGAAGCCTCTGGACCCGGTTGCGGTTGCCATCGAGGCACCGCCAGCGCCGACTGGCTGTCTGGTCGTTCTCGACCCCGATCTGCGTGTTCTGGAGTGGTTGAAATCGACGCTCCACGGGATCTTCGAGCGGATCCATATCTTCCAGAATTCGGATGCGGCGATGGGGCGGATCCGTCAATACCTGGCGCGTGGCATCGTGCCCACTGCACTGATTTCGAGCGAGGTCGAACCGGACCGTCTCAATGGCACCCGCAACACCGGCGAGCTGTTGCGTCGGCTGCGCACCCAGGCACCCCGGATGCCGTTGCTGGTGATTCATGAGGGTGCTGGCGATCCACCGCCCGGCGTCGACGCCGCAGACGCAATCATGCGCCGGCCGGCGAGCGCGGCGCTCATCGACCGCCGCCGCCACGCGGAGGTCGCGGCCTCGGGCGAGCAGCTCCGGCGCGAGCTGCGGGGCTGGGTCAGAGGCGCGGGGCTCGCGCCCTCCCGGAAGCCCCGGACGCCGAGCAGCCAGTCTGCGTCGACCGGACAGGAACTCCAACGTCTCAAGCAGGTCAGCCGTCGGCTGCGTGATCCTGCCAATCGCGGAGACGTCTTGAATGTCGTGCTGGACTTTGCAGCCGAGACCTTCGGGCGCGTGGCCATGTTCATGGTGCGCGACGACCTGGCGGTTGGCATCGCTCAGCGGCGGCTGCCCGAAGCCGGAGGTCCAGACGACGAGGACTTCCGTGAGCTGCGGATTGCCTTGGATCAGCCAGCCTGGTTTCGGAAGGTCTTGGAGACCGGAGAGGCCCACTGCGCGGTCCCGTCCGGTTCCGGGGACGCGCAGCTGGTCGAGCTGCTGGGGGGGCAGACTCCCGAACGGGCATACGTGGCCCCGATCGAGAGCGGAGGCCGGCTTGCGGCGCTGCTCTACGCGGACAACCTGCCCGGGAATACCCCCATGGGAGACGCCACAGGCCTCGACATCGTGATCCACGAGGCCGGTCTGGCGCTCGATCGAGCCCTCCTCGAGCGGGCGCTGGCCGAGAGCGGTCGAGCCGGCAAACCCGTCGCCTGACAAGGCGGCGAAGTCCGCCCGAAGTCCTCAGAACGTCTCAAGAATCCCCGTCCCGGGCCCGATACGGTGCAGGACGGAATTCCCTAGGAATTTCGGGGGGGAGGGAGACTGTGCAGCGCATCCTGATCGTAGAGGATTCAGCTACGATGCGGGCGCTTTTGGTCTCGGCACTCGATGAAATGCCGACACCGGTGAAGATCACCGAGACCGAGAGCGGATTCGAGGCCCTGCGAATCCTACCGCGGGAACGATTCGACCTCATCCTGACCGACATCAACATGGCCGACATCAACGGACTCGAGTTAGTGTCGTTCGTGAAGAGCAACGAATCCTACCGCTCGATCCCGCTGGTGATCGTTTCGACCGAAGGTTCCGATCGCGATCGCGACAAGGGAATCAGCCTCGGCGCAGACGCATATCTGGTCAAGCCATTCGACCCCGAGGAGCTGCGGCAGATCGCGCAGGACCTGCTCTCCCGTGCCCCTCGATCCGACGAGGGCTGACGCGAAGTGGCTGCCAGGAGAAAGACCCGGAAGCGCAAGGCCCGCGTCGTCAGTAAGGCCGACAAGGAATTCGTTTCCGAGGCGGAGGAGATTCTGGAGCGCATGCGCCTGGATCTCGCCGACCTCTCCGATCAGCGCGCTGCAGGCGACGAGGTTTCCCCCGACCTCGTCAACCGGCTGTTTCGCTCGGCACATTCGCTCAAGGGCCTGGCGGGCCTGTTCGGCTTCGATCCGGTCCACGATCTCGCCCATCGCCTGGAAGACGTGCTCGACGGTCTGCGTCTCGGCCGTGTTCCGCTCTCGGCGGCCGTCGTCGACGTCGTCGACCGTACCGCCGCGCTGTTTGCAAAGCTGCTGGCGGCGGTGGGGGATGCGGTCGCGATCGAGGCCATGAGCGAATCGGTCCAGGCACTCGTAGGCGAGATCGAGCTGGCGAAGCGGCCGGTCGAAACCCAGGCGGAAGAGTTCACAAACCTCGACATCGATGCATCGTTGCTGCGGGCGCTGACGGAGTACGAGGAACACCGGCTGCGCGAGAACCTGCGCCGCGGCCGAAACATCTTGTTGGTGGACGCCACGTTCGAGATCATTTCATTCGAGGAGGGTCTTTCGGAGCTCACCGAGGCGATTCGCGAAATCGGTGAAGTGCTCTCGACGCTGCCAGCGCCGGGTGACAGCTCGAAGGCGCAGATCCGCTTCTCGCTGCTGGTGGCGTCGGACCTGACATCGACCGAGGTCGATGCCCGCTTCGACTTCCCGGAAACCACTGTGCGCTCGGTCGCGGCTGCGCACAATCCCGCACCCGCACCCGCGGCGGCCGGCAAATCCGTATCCAGCTCCGAGTCCGAGCCCATCGCGACCGCAGATCGAGCCGATGGTGTAGCGCCTCCGATTTCGGACGATGCACCGAAGACTGCGCTGCCGGATCCGAGGGAGTTCGAGTCGCTCAGGTCGATCAGCGAGACCGTACGGGTCGACATCCACAAGCTCGACGAACTGATGAACCTGGTCGGCGAGCTGGTAATCCAGCGAAACGCTCTTGGCGACCTGGTGTCGCGTCTGCATGGGGATCCGGCCACGGCCCGGGTCGTAGGTGACTTTGGCAAGCTCCACAAGGCGCTCGGCCGCAAGCTCCGAGAGCTGCAGTCGGCGGTTCTTGAAGTCCGCATGGTTCCATTGCGTCAGGTCTTCGAGAAGGTTTCTCGAGTGATCCGGCGTCTACGGGTCGAGCTCGAAAAAGACGTCCGCCTCGAGCTGCGCGGGGCTGATACCGAGCTCGACAAGCTGATCGTCGAAGAACTCGTCGATCCGTTGATGCACATCGTGCGAAATGCTCTTGATCACGCGATCGAATCGCCGAGCGAGCGCTCCGAAGAGGGCAAGGATCCGCAGGGCTGCATCAAGATCGATGCCTTCCAACGCGGTAATCACGTGGTAATCGCCGTCAGTGACGACGGCCGTGGGATCGACCGTGAACGGCTCCGCGCCAAGGCCGAGGCCAACGGCGTGATTGAACCCGGCGACGTACTCACGGACAAGGAGACCTTGGATCTGATCTTCGCGCCCGGCGTCTCCACCCGAGACGAAGTCACGGAGACCAGTGGGCGGGGTGTCGGCATGGACGTGGTTCGAAACAACCTGTCGCAGCTCGGTGGCGTGGTCGACGTCGATTCTGAGCCCGGTCAGGGAACGACGATCTCGATGACGCTGCCGATCACGCTCGCGATCATCCAGTCCCTCATCGTGGCGGTGGCCGACCAGCGCTTTGCGATTCCGCTCAACACGGTTCACGAGACGCTCTCCATCGGTCCCGAGCAGATCCAGCGCAGCCAAAACCAGGAGATCCTCAACCATCGGGGAGATGCCCTGCTGCTGCGGCGTCTGTCCGATGAGTTCGGTCTTCCCGGTTCGAGCCGCGATGACAAGCTATTCGTCGTCGTGCTGGGAATGGGCGATTCCCGGATCGGTCTGATCGTCGATCGTCTGATTGGTCAGCAGGACACCGTGATCAAGCCGATTCAGGGCCCGATTCGGACGATTCGTGGCATCGCTGGCGCGACGGAGTTGGGCGACCAGGATCCCGTTCTGGTGCTCGATGTCTCGGCTCTGCTGGCAGATGCATTGCGTCGGAGGGAGGCCGCATGAGCGAAGCGCCGTCCCCGAACGAAACCGCTGAATGGGAGACGTTGGCGCGCGAAGCGGCGCGCGGGTCCGAGTCGGCAGGCGATCTGGCCGACCTCCGGCAGTTCTTGACCTTCAGTCTCGAAGGCGCGTCCTATGCCATTCCAGTGGAGCGTGTGCGGGAGATCGTGCGCATTCGGCCGATCACGCCCGTGCCGCGGCTGTCTGTCGAAGTTCTGGGCGTGATCTCCCTGCGAGGCGAGATCGTCGAGGTAGTGGATCTTCGCCGCCGTCTCGGAATCGAGCCCGCGGCGCCCGCTCGTCGCAGTCGCATCATCGTCGTCTACTGCACGGACGGAAGCATCGCCGGACTGCTGGTCGACGGCGTCAACGCAGTGCTTTCGGTGGAAGAGTCAGACTTGCAGGCCGCGTCCGGAGACGCGGTTGAATCGCTCTGTGTCCGCGGGGACGAGTTCGTGTCCCTCCTGGACCTCGATCGGGTGTTGGAAATCGATGGAGACCAGTAGAGCTGCCACATATTCCGAGAACTACATCACCCTCGGTTGCTTCGAGGTGGCGGGACGAGTGTACGCCATCGACGTTTCGCAGCTGCGCGAGGTCGTTCGCTGGCAACCGATCACGCCGCTGCCGAACGCGCCGCGTCTGATCGAAGGCGTGATCGACCTGCGTGGCTCGGTCGTTCCCGTCGTGGACCTCGCCCGCGCCCTCGGTTTCGGACGGGTCGAACCCGGGACCCAGACGCGAATTGCGATCACCGAGGTGGATGGACTCGTCATGGGCCTGATGGTCGATGCGGCGGTCGACGTGTTGCCCATCGAGGTGGATCGTCTGGAGGATCCACCCGCGCTGGCAACCCAGAGCGGCTACGAAGTGACCCGTGCCGTGGTGCGCCGGGCAGGTGCCGAACCGATCCTGGTGCTGTCACTCGAGCATCTCCTGGAGAGTGTGTATCGATCAGCGTTGAAGGACGGAGACGCGGGTACGGAGGTCGAGTCGTGACCGACTGGCAGCCGACCGGAAAGCAGCTCATCTACAAGATCTACAGGGCTTCGTGGCAGTTCGCGATGCTCGCGCTCTTCGTTGTCTGCGGGGTTCTCGAGTCACTCCTCGAGCTGACCCGCGAGCAGTGGGCTGATCTGTCCGTGGCGGTTCTTGTCTACATGCTGCCGGCCACGTTCTTGCAACAGTGGCTCCAGCGACGGACCATGGGGAGCGTTCCCGAATACTGCGATGCGCGGCATGGCGGGACGGTGACACCTGCTCTCTGTCGTGAGGCGTTCGCCGCTGTCATCGACCTTCCGCGCCGCGGCGCGATCGTGGCCATCGGCGGTTGGTTGGTTCCTGTCTTCGTGATGAGTCTCTACATGGACTTCCGGTGGGAGTATTTCGGCCTTACCCAGTATCTGTCGGTTTGGCTGGCCGGTTCGATGGCCGGAGTCGTCGCGTCGATGGTCACCATGTACCAGCTGAAGCGGCTACTGGCGCCGATTCGCCAGATGCTCGCCGAGGAGATCAGCGATCCCCAGGAACGCGCTCAGCTGATCCACACGCTGCCGCTCGGGACGAAGCTCATCACTGGCGTCGTAGGCATCGCCGTGATCCCCGTGGTCTTTTCCGTTCTCTTCTTCCAGGCCGAGGCGGCTCGAACTCTCGAGGCCTTCGTGGTCGAGTGGGAGTACAAACTTCTCGAAGCGGCCGGCGATCGCCGGGACCAGGCCGTTGAACTGAAGCGTGTCATGGATGATGCCCCGGGTCTTGCCGAGCAGGTGCAGATCACGCTCCTCGATCTATCCGCGGGTGCCGCAGCTCCGCTCGAAGATTTCGTCATGGCGTTCGTCCGCCGCCAGATCGAGCAGTCGGACCTGGAGGCGGGGGACAGCCTGTCGGTTGCTTCGGGACGCTACTTCGCCTGGCGACGCCAGGGGGATTCCATCCTGCTCGCTTCCATGCCGAGCGATGCGGTGCATGTGGACCAGACCCGGATGTGGCTCGCCTTTGCCACGATATTGGCAATCACGCTGCTGGGCGCCTACTGGCTGGCCCGCATGATGGCTGGCGACGTCAGCAACGCGACGTCGTGGCTTCAAGCGGAGGCGGCCCGCATGGCATCGGGAGACCTCCGAAAGGGACGCGTGTTCGAATCCGAGGACGAGCTGGGCAGTCTCGCGCGTTCGTTCGAGACGATGGCGCTTTCACTGCGCGCTGCCGTTGGGGGCATGGCTCGTACCGCGGACCGGGTCGAAGTGACGTCGGTCGAGATGGTGCAGGTGGCCCGGTCGGTCTCGGACGCGACTGTCGAGCAGTTGCAGGGCATCGAGCAGACATCGGCGCTGATGGAGCAGATCAACTTTCAGGTGCGCGGCATCGCGGACTCGGCCCAGGCGCTCAATGTCTCGGTGGAGGAATCGAGCAGCTCGATTCTTGAGCTCGGTGCGGCTGGCGAGGAGCTCAACGGAACGGCCACGGTGTTGAGCGAGAAGGTCAGCGAGGTGTCGAGTTCGATCGAGCAGATGGCGCGCAGCGTGAAGCAGGTGTCGGAGAACACCGAGGGCCTGGCGGAGGCGGCGGATGAGACGTCGGCTTCCATGGGTGAGATGGCGACGTCGATGCGCGAGGTGGATGTCTCGGCGGAGGAGACAGCGCGGCTCTCTCGCCTGGTGGTCGATGCGGCCGAGACCGGCCAGGCGAAGATGGTGCAGACCATCGGCGGCATGGACGCGATTCGCGAGGCGACCGAGTCGGCCGAGCAGGTGATCCGTTCGCTGGGCAGTCGCGCCTCGGAGATCGGGGCCATCGTCGATGTGATCGACGACGTGGCAGACGAGACCAACCTGCTGGCGCTCAATGCGGCCATCATCGCGGCCCAGGCGGGTGATCAGGGTCGGGCGTTCAGCGTGGTGGCGGACGAGATCAAGGACCTGGCGGATCGGGTGCTGGTGAGCACGAACGAGATCGGCTCGCTGATCCGGGCGGTGCAGGAGGAGAGCGAGAACGCGATCGGGGCCATCGAGGAGGGCAGCCAGAGCGTGGCGAGCGGCGTGGATCTGGCGGCGGCCGCCGGCACGTCGTTGGAGGAGATTACGCGGGCGAGCCAGGAGTCGGGCCAGCGGATTTCCGGCATCGTGTCGGCGGTTCGCGAGCAGGCGAAGGCGGCCAACCACGTGGTCGAGCTGATGGAGAGCGTGCGCGTCGGCGTCGAGGAAATCCGGATGGCGTCGGCGGAGCAGGACCGGGGCAACGAGGTGGTGTATCGGAGTTCGGTTGCGATGAAGGACGTGGCCCTGCAGTTGCGGAGTACGACGGAAGAGCAGGCGCGGGGCTCGGGCCGGATCCGCGAATCGGTGGAATCGGTGCGCGAGGCCGTGGAACAGATCAACGGTGCCCTCCAGGAGCAGACGGCGGCCTGTCGATCCGCCGTGGAATTCCTGGAGGCGATGCACACACGAACGGAAACCAACGAGGACGCGGCCAAGCGTCTCGACCGGGTCGCGGAAGATCTCATCCGGCAGGCCGAGCAGCTGCGTGAGGACGTCAGGAGCTTCCAGATCTAGCCGTCGGATCTGAGCTGAGAGGGTGAGGTTCATGGGGAATGAGAACATGATCGCTGCATGTCCGAAATGTCGAGTGCGCTACCGAATCGATGCGGCCCGTCTGGGCCCGCAGGGGATGCGGCTGCGTTGTTCGAAGTGCGAAGCCGTGTTTCGAGTTGCACCGCCCGCGGCCCAGGCCGCCGTGGCCGAAGAGTCGGCGCCGGTGGCGATGCCCGAGGCTTCAGCGCCGGCGACCGCGGATGCGCCTCAGGCGACCGTCAGCCCTTCCATGCAGGACACGAGCCAGCCCCGCAGTGAGTCGGACCGCCGCAATCTCGTCCTGCTGGCCGATCCCGACGTTCAGGCGGGCAAGGCCATCGCCAACACCCTCGTCGAGTGGGGGCTCGAAGCGGTGCTGGTTCACGATGGTGTCGAGGCCATCATGACGATCCAGCGGATCCTGCCCCGGGGCGTGATCCTGGACGCTGGATTGCCGAAGATGTTCGGCTTCCAGATCTGCGAGTTCATCAAGCGCAACGAGAGCCTGCGGAACATCCACGTCGTGCTGATTGGTTCGGTTCATCAACAGAGTCGCTACCGACGTCCGCCCACGGATCTCTATGGTGCCGACGCCTTTCTAGAGCGACCGCAGCTCCCCGAAGCACTGCGACCCGTTCTCTCAGGCTTCGGCTTCGACATCCGTGGCGCGGCCGCTGCGTCCGTTCCGATGGTCCACGGTGCCCAGGCGGTGATGCCGGGCCAGGTTGCCTCCAGCGTCACGACCCATCAGACCCGACTCGGCCTGCCGACGCAAGAGGCGCCGACGGCAGCGGCGCCCCAGCCTGTTGCACCGGTAGCGCCTCAGCCGGTAGTTCCGGTACCGCCGCCCGCGGCCCCCGCGGCCCCCGCGGCGCCTGCGGAAGACGGCGCCACCGCCGCCGCCGAGCGGCTTGCGCGCATCATTGTTTCCGACATCGTCCTCTACAACCCAGAGAAATTCGAGGCCGGTATCCGAGACGGCAACGTAATCGAGGCCCTCGCGTCGGAGATCGCCGAAGGCCGAGGTCTCTTTCAGCAACGGGTGGGTGCAAGCCTGCGCGAAGAGCGAGATTTTCTCGCCGACGAACTGGTGCGCGTCGCGCGCATGCGGGGGATGACGTGAGATGAGTATGGAGTTCGACGATCGCGATCGAGAGAGCGTCGTGCGAGACATCCAGAGCGACGACGAGGACGTGCGTCGCCTGGCCATCGAGCGGGCGGACGCGCTACCGCTCGATCAGGCGCTGCCTCTGCTCATCGATCGCCTCGGAGATTCGAGCTGGCGCGTGCGCAAGGCGGCCGTGGAGCGCCTGGTCTCTTCTGAAGATCCGGTCCGGGCGGCGTCGGCAATGATCGGCGCGCTGGCCGATGGAGAGAATCCTGGCCGCCGAAACGCGGCCATCGAGGCGCTCATCCAATGCGGTCCGCGCGTGTTGACGTCCTTGCTCGCCGAGCTGAACAGCGAAGACCGCGACGTCCGCAAGCTGGTCGTGGACACCCTTGCTGGAATCGGGGATGTGCGCGCCAACGACGCCTTGATGGACCTGCTTCACGACCCGGATCCGAATGTCCGGGGTGCGGCTGCCGACGCGCTCGGCGCCATCGGCGGACCCGGGATCCTCGAGTCGCTGCTGACAGTGGCCATCGAGGCCGGCGAGGACCAACTCGTCCGCTTCTCGGCGTTGCACGCACTGGCCATGCTCGAGGCTCCGGTGAGTGCCCGGGATCTCGGTCCCGTGGTCGACGATCCGATCCTTCGCCCGGCTGGGCTCGAACTGCTGGGGCGCGCCGTCGACGAGGACGAGGCTGTGCCCGTTCTCCTCAAGGGACTGGTCTGCAACTCACGCACTTCCCGCGAAGCGGCCATGAAGGCCCTGTTGCGTATGTACTCCCGAAGGGATGGTCTCGAAGCCGAGCGGTTGTCGGAGCAGATGCGCGAAGCCGCCAACGCGGCGCCCGTGGTGGTCGATAGCGCCGTCGAACGGCTGAGCGACGCCGAGCTTCCGGTCCAATTGGTGATCATCCAGTTCCTGGGCCTGATTCGATCGGCCGCCGGGGTGGTGCCGATCCTGCAGGCTGGCCGTGACGAAGCCCTGACCGAGGTGTCTCTCGCGACGCTCGAACGGATGAGCGATGTGGCAGAAGAGGCCGTTGATCTGGCCTGGTCGGAGCTCGATGCCGATTGTCGTCGTGGGGCCTGCGTGTTGTTCGGTCGGACATCAGGTCGACGGGGTGCTGCGCGCCTGATGGCGGCGCTCGAAGGTTCGGACCCCGAGCTGCGGATTGCGGCGGCCCGATCGGTCGGGCGCAAGAAAATGTCCGAGGCGTTGCCGCTACTGATTCGTCGTCTGGAAACCTCCGCGACCGAAGAGGACATCGACAGCGAAGACGAGGTCATCGCACTGACAGAGGCCGTCATCGCAGTGGCCGAGCCCGGCGCTGAGACGGATCCCCGGGTCACCGAAGAGGCCGTGGAGTTGCTGTGTTCGCGTCTCGACGGGGCACCCGAAGCCGTGCGACTGGCCGTCGCCCGGGTCCTGGGTTGCATCGGTCGACGTGAGGACGTTCAGCTCGTGACCTTCCTCATGAAGGATCCCAGCGCTCGGGTGCGCCGGGCAGCCGTGGACGCACTGGCGCGGCTCGAGCCCGGTACTGCAGCGGAGCCGCTTCGTCTGGCCCTGGCCGACGAATCCGCCAGCGTTCGCATCGCAGCGGCGTCGGCCCTCGGCGCTTCCAGCAACGATGCCGTGATCGACGACCTGATGCGGTTGGCCGACGATGACGATGCGCGCGTCCGAGCCGCGGCGGTTCGGGCCCTGGGGCTGCGTTTCGGGCAGTCTACCGACGAGGAGCGGCGCAAGGCGACGGTCGCCGTGCTGGAGAACGCCTTGGCTGACGATGTGCTGGTGGCGCTGGGTGCCTTGGAGGCTTTCAATTCCATCGGCGGCACGGCTTCGCGATCTGTGCTGGCGCTGCTGGAACGATCGGAGCCCGAGCTCGTCAAAGAGGCCGTCATCTGCATCAACCGTCACGGTGAGGTCGCGGACCTCGAGCCGGTGGTTCCCCTGGTCTCACACCCGGATTGGTCGGTGCGCGCTGAGGCGATCCAGGCTCTGGCGGACCGAGGCGTGGTTCGGGCGGTTCCGCCGATCCTTCGACGGCTGGAGACCGAGCAGGATGAATTCGTGCGCGATGTGATTCTCCGGGCACTCAAGAGACTCGAATGTTGAGGCCCGGATGATTTCTATCGACCGCAAAGATGCGCCCGAAATGACGGATGCGGAGTTCCGGATGATCGGGGAACTCCTGCGCGAGCGTTGCGGATTGCACTTCGGTCCCGAGTCGCGCTTCCTGCTGGAGAAGCGGCTGGGGCGGCGGCTGCGGGATCTCGATCTGACGAGTTTCTCCGCGTATCACTATCTCGTGCGCAACGCATCGAGCGGTGACAGCGAGTTCGCCCGGCTGATCGACGAACTTACCACCAATGAGACCTACTTTTTCCGCGAGCGGAGTCAGCTGCGCGCGCTGATGAACGAGATCCTTCCCGAGGTGCGGCTCGAACGCGCCAAGCGAAACGGTCCGGTGAACATCTGGTCTGCGGGCTGCTCTAGCGGAGAGGAGCCCTACACCATCGTCATGATGGCCATGGAGGCGGGCTTTACGCCGGGAGTCGATCTGCACGTCTACGGCTCGGATATTTCGCAGCGCATGCTTCGCAAGGCGCGCCAAGGCATCTACCGGGAGGCCTCGTTCCGCGAGACCGAACCGGCCCTGCGCCAGAAGTACTTCAGCGAGAAGGACGGTCTCTGGCGCATCTCCGATGATGTCAAGCGACACGTCGACTTGATCCACATCAATCTGCTCGATCGTTCGCGAATCTCCCTGCTGGGTACGATGGACGTGGTCCTGTGCCGCAACGTCATCATCTACTTCGACGTCGAGACCAAGCGCCGGGTGATTCAGACGTTCTTCGACAAGCTCCGGCCCGGTGGCCACCTGCTATTGGGCCACTCGGAGTCACTAATCAACCTCTCGACGGTCTTCGATCTGCGCCATCTGAGCAACGACCTGGTCTACCGCAGGCCGCTGCCCGGCGTGCTGCTCAACGATCCCTGGCACGCCGCGGCCGAGGCCGCTATCAGCCGCGTCGATTCGCGCGGAGGTCGCCGCGAATGAATCGGCGTGATCTCATTCGCGTGCTCGTGATCGACGACTCGGCGTTCAGCCGGCAGGCGATCACCCGGATGCTCGAGTCTTCGCCGCTGGTGAAGGTGGTGGGTGTGGCTCGCGACGGAGAGGAGGCGCTGCGCAAGGCCTTCGATCTGGAGCCGGACCTGATCACGCTCGATCTCGAGATGCCGCGGATGGACGGCTTCACGTTCCTGCGGATCGTGATGGCGAAGCGCCCGACGCCGGTGATGGTGATCAGCGGTCGGGCCGATGAAGGCGACGTCTTCAAGGCCCTTGAGCTCGGTGCCGTGGACTTCATCGCCAAGCCGACTCCGCGCGCGGCGCCGGAGCTGGTGAACATCGAGCACGAGCTCATCCGGAAGGTTCATTCGATTCGCGATTTGCGAATCGACAAGGTCCGCGATCGGGTCAACTCGATGCCGGTGATCACCAGGTCCGATCATCGGGACGACAACCTGACGCCCAAGCTCGTGGTCATCGGATCCAGCACCGGGGGTCCCGCGGCATTGATGCAGGTGTTCGGTGCCTTCGCCGAGCCGCCTCCGTGCGCATTCATGGTGGCCCAGCACATGCCCAGCGGGTTCACCCGGAGCTTTGCAGAGCGTCTCGATCGGCTCACACCGTTCACGGCGGTCGAGGCGGATGGCGGCGAGTCTCCCGAGGCCGGAACGATTCTGGTTGCGCCCGGTGGGTGTCACCTGGAGCTGGAAAATCACAGTGGACGAACGTTGACGCGCGTGGTTCGCGGCGGCTCACGCGACAAGTACACCCCTTCCGTTGACCGGCTGTTCGAGTCGGCCGCTAAGCACTTTGGCTCGGATCTTATGGCCCTGGTATTGACCGGGATGGGGGACGACGGAAGAAGGGGTGTAGTGGCGGTGAAGGACGCCGGCGGCCACGTCATTGCGGAGTCGGAATCGACGGCCGTGATCTTCGGAATGCCCCAGCAGGCCATTCGAACCGGTGTGGTGGACCTGGTGTTGCCGTTGAGCGACATGGCCACGGTCATCCAACGTGGAGTCAGCCACGCCAACTCTTGGAGCGTTGGCAGGAAGGGATCTCTATGAGCGATGATGGTTCGAACATCTTCGATAGGCAGGAAGAGTTCCTGGGCATCTTCAAGAAGGGTGCAGAGTTTACTCGAGAACTGATGATCGAGAATGAACGCCTGCGGCGAAAGCTTCTCGACGTCGAGGATGGGCAGCATCAGGCTGCCCGGAATCCCGACGATTGGGAGAAGCTACGGGTGGAACTCATTGGAACGATCGCGAATCTCAAGGAAGAGAATCGAAGCTTCCGTGAGCGTCTGACGGAGGTCGAGGAGGAGAACCGCAAGTTTGCGGACCGCTACGTGGAGATCGAGGAGGAGAACAACAACCTCGCGAACCTCTACGTAGCGAGCTACCAGCTTCACTCGACCCTCGACATCGATGAGGTGCTCAAGATCGTCATCGAGATCGTGATCAATTTGATCGGTGCCGAGGTCTTCGCCGTCTATCTGCTCGATGGCAAGAACGAGGAGCTCCGGGTCGTGGCAGCCGAGGGCGTTCCGCCCTCGGAGATCCCCAGCTGCCAGTTGGGCAAGGGCAGCCTGGGCAAGGCCATTGCCGCGGCCGAGACGACGTGTTGGGACACCACCCGATCGGATGACTACACCGAACCGATCGTCTGTATCCCGCTGCAGATCGAGAAGCGCCCGATCGGGGCCATCGCGATCTTCAGTCTCCTTCAGCAGAAGGAAGGGTTCACGGCGCTCGATCACGAACTCTTCAACGTGCTCGGAGGTCACGCAGCGACGGCGCTCTTTGCGGCGCGGCTCTATGGACAATCCGAGCGTAAACTCAACACGATCCAGGGTTTCCTGGATCTGTTGACGCAGTGAACGCGAGGTAGGGGGTTAGACATGGAAAAGCGGCGAATTCTGATTGTGGAAGACAGCCCGACCATGCGGCAGTTGCTCGTGTTTGCGTTGCGACGCCTCAAGGACGTCGAAATCATAGAAGCGCAGGACGGGATGGACGGCCTGCGCAAGGTCTCCAGCGACCACTTCGATCTCGCGTTGATCGACATCAACATGCCGGTGATGGACGGATTGAAGTTGATCAGCTTGATCCGCGGCGACGATGCGCTCAAGGAGATCCCAATCGTTGTGATCACGACGGAAGGCGCCAAGGAAGATCGCGAGCGTGCGTTGAGTCTAGGGGCCAACGAGTATCTGACGAAGCCGATCCAGGCCAACAAGGTGCTGTCGGTCGCACGTGGACTCCTGAAGATCGATTGATCTCGCAAGCCAACGTGTGTGTCGAGAACGAGAGAGATGAACGACCGCTCGCTCCCTCGCGCAAGAGAGCTCCGCAATCATTTCCCGTTGTGATCGGCATTGGCGACAGCGCTGATCCAGGCCGAGCCGCTGCGCGAGCGCGTCCGGAGCTTCCAGATCCGGGTGATGTTGCCAGCCGAAGGCTGACGGCATCCCTTGTCGGAATCCTTGGGATTCCGACAAGGGGACGTCATCAGCGAGCGCTCGCACCAGCCAGCGGGGGCGCCCGTCGGATTGCGCGATCTCTTGTGATATACCTCCGGCGTGTCCATCCGGCCGGTTTGGCTCGTACTTTCGGCGATCTTGCTGCTCGCTGCGGGCTGCAGCAGCTACTCCCTGGTCCGTTACGACGGCGGAATGGGGGACGTCCAGTCCGTGGCCATCGTCACGCCGCTGAACGATTCCCATGAGCCGGGTATCGAGTACGTGGTGGCCGACGCGCTTCGCCGCGAATTCCTGCGTCGTCGTGGCGTCAAGCTGGTTCAGAACAAGGCGGCCGCAGACCTGGTGATCCAAGGGCGGGTCCTGCCGATCCAATCCCGAGCCCGGAGCTTCTCGTCGGTGATCCAGGCGCTCGAGTACGAGATCACCCTGAAGGTGGAACTGCTGGCGACGCTTTCCGACGGCACCGAGATCTCCATCGACTCCCGCGCCACCCGCGAAACCGAGCGCTACCTGGCCAGCGCCGACATCGAGGTGCAGCGCAAGAACCGACAGGAAGCGCTGCGCGAAGTGTCGAGGTTGGTGGCGGGCCGGGTCTACGACGCGCTCTACGAGAGTCTCGTTCGGTGACGCCGGACGCACTGCGGGAAGAGCTGGCCTCCGGCACGCTTCGTCCCGCCTATCTCGTCGTTGGCAGCGAGCCGCTGCTGCGCGACGACGCGGTCGCGGCGCTGCGTAAGGCTACCATCGGCGATGGGCCTGCCGACTTCAATTTCGACCGGCTCGACGGCGCAAACACCACACCGGCTGCTCTGATGGACGTGATCCGATCGCTGCCCGTGATGGCGCCGCGACGCCTGGTCGTGTTGCGCGATCCCGAGCCGCGGCGTGGAGCGGCCAAGGCGCTGCCCGAAGCCATCGCCGAAGCGGTCGGGCAGCTCGAGGCCGATGGCGAAACCGTCCTGGTCGTCGTCGCGGAGAAGGTCGACGGCCGCTCGCGCTGGGTGAAGGCCTTCGGCGCGAATGCCCGCGTGGACTGTGATCCGCCCAAACGTTCGCGAGAGTTGGTGAACTTCGTCAAGGCCGAGGCCAAACGGCAAGAGGTTTTGCTCGTGTCGGGCGCGGCCGAGTTGCTGGCAGAGCGGGTGGGTCCCCACCTCCTGATGCTTCGGCACGAGATTACCAAGGCTTCGCTGCTCGCCGGTCTGGGCAAGAAAGTGACGCGCGACCACGTGGCGGTCAGCACGTCGGACATCGCCGAGGAGCCCATCTGGGATCTGACCGATGCGATCGGGGAAGGGCGGGGCGCCGAAGCTCTGGGCACGTTGGGCAAGCTGCTCGCGGCGGGTGCCGCCCCTCCCGCGGTGCTGGGATCACTCGTGAGCCACTTTCGACGTCTGCTCCGTCTGCGTAGCGGGGGCAACGTGCCCGGCCCGCCCTTCGTGCAGCGCAAGCTCGAGGGCCAGGCCAGCCGCTACACCGAGCGGCGTCTGGTCGCCTGCCTGCAGGCGATCCATCAGACGGACCTGGCTCTCAAGGGTGCCGGCGGATTGCGGCCGGAGCTCGCTCTCGAACGCCTCGTGATCGGATTGGTCGACTGAGATCGGTCCGCTTGCGCCATCCTTCGGATGGCACACGAAACCGAGGCCGCGTCGGACTAGATGCGATTGGTGGCCTTGGTGAGACGGGAGATCGTGCGGCTGGCGCGCTGTTTGGGGAGGATCCCCTTGCTGGCAGCGCGACGGATCAGGCTCTCGGCGCTCTTGAGCGCGCTGGCGGCCGCCTCGGCATCGCCTTCGGAGAGGGTCGACCGAAGCTTCTTCACGGCCGTTCGCACGCGGCTGCGCTCATGACGATTCCGGGTATTGCGGACGATCGTTTGGCGGGCGCGCTTCTTGGCCGACTTGTGATTCGCCACCAACTTCCTCCAGGACTGAGTGCGGAGAAGGCGCCCGAGAGTAGCGCCCGCCCCGCCCCTGTCGACGGCCCAATCCGACGGCCGTGAGGCCGAAGACGCCGGCTCCCCGTCCGCAGGAATCCGCAAGCTGCGGGCCCGAGTGGCCAGCAGGGTGTTCAGGGGGTGGGCCGATGGACCGATATGACCCCTAGGAATCCGGAGATCGTCCTCCTGGAGGGGCAGTTGTGACCTCGGGCCGGCAGCGACCTGTGCGAGCTGGAATCTGGACCGTGCTGTGGCTGGTCCTGGCCGGCATGGCTGTGGCCAACGCCCAGCATGCCCCGCTTGAGGGCCGCTCGCTGGACTCCGAGAACCTCCCGCCGCCGGACCTGGTGGAGAGGCTGGCCCCGGACGGTCTGTTGCTGGGAGGCGGGATTGGGCCCTTCGTGGAGGGGTCCCAGGCGTGGGGCGCAGTGAATGCCGGAACCGATGCGTCCCTCTCCGGTCCCGATTGGCAGGGCCCGGGGGTCATCGAGCGAGTCTGGTCCATGCCGGCCGATTCGCTGGACGAGCGGGTTCGACTCACGCGTCGCGTCTCGCTCGAGCGAGGGGTGTGGAACCTCGACTCCGCGGCGCGCGCCGTACTGCTGGATGCGAATTCGGGCCTGGAGGGTGCCCGTGCCGCCGTTGGCCTGGCCCCGGATCTGCCCGCAGGCAGAATGGCGCTCGCCGGCGCCCTCTGGCTCGAGGCGGGCTCGATCTTCTCGGCCGTTCGCGAAGCTTTCGGCTCTCTCGGGGCCTTTCGCCGCCACATCGAGGGCGCCCTCTGGATGGGGGGGTCGCTGCTCTTCATCTTTTCGGTGGCACTGATGGCGGGCGGACTGCTCGCAATCTTGGTCGTCGCCGGCTTTGCGGCGCCCCACGCCGCCCACGATCTCGGTGACCTGCTTCCGGTCCAGATGCCGCCCTTCGGGCGGGCAGCGCTGCTGGGCGTGCTGGTTCTGCTCGCAATGCTGCTGGGCGAAGGTCTGCTCGGGCTGGCCCTGGGGCTGTTCGCGATCGGCGTCGTGTACGGCACCGGACGCCAGCGCATCATGCTAACGCTGGCCGTCGGCTGCATCGTCGTTGGAGCCTGGCCCGTTGCGCGCTACACGGGTGCCGTCCTCGAAGGACTTCCGAGGGATCCGGTCGCCGAATCCGCGCTGGCTGCCAGTCGCGGCTTCACCCTGGCCAGCGACATCGTCCGACTCGAGGCCGCTGGACCCGACGATCTGCTGGCTCGGGAAGCGCTCGCGCGCTTGGCGCGACGCCAGGGCAACCTCGGAGCGTCGGATGCGATGTATCAGAAGCTGATCAAGGACTCCCCCGGCGACGTCGTGATCATGAACAATGCCGCCAATGTTCGGCTCCACCTCGGACACATGGAGTCGGCGCTCGATCTATATCAGCGCGCGCTCGAGATTCGCGAGTCGCCCATCGTGCTTTACAACCTGGCCCAGGCTTATGGTCGCGCCTTCCAGGTCGACAACCTTACGGCCACGCTCGCGCGGGCCCAGAGGCTCGACGGCGATCTGGTGGCGGACCTGACGCGGCTCCAGGGAAGCCAGCCCGAAGGATTCGTCGTCGATCTGCCCCTGGAGAACGCGACCGTGTGGCGCCGGGTAATCAATCTCGATGCAGGGGAGCGCTTCGCATCGGAACTTCGTGCCTTCATTGCACCCGGCCTGCTGGGTAGGTCCGCGATCCTGACGGCCATCTCGTTTGGCGTGGTTCTCGTCGGTGCCTGGGTGATAGGCAACAATCTCAGGGCTTCACGCTGGTGTGCACGCTGCGGAAGGCGGGTGTGTCCACGTTGCGATCCCAAAGTCTCGGGCGGCGAGCTCTGCGACCCCTGCAACCATCTCTTCTTTCAACCGGACCAGACGGATCGCGAGCTGCGATTGCAGCGCATCGAGGCGCTGAAGGAACGCGAGGTGCGCCTCAACAAGATCGCCGTGGCGATGTCGGTGATGGTGCCCGGCATGGCCGGGGTGCTGTCGCGACGGCCTGTGTCCACCCTGGTGGGCGCACTCCTGTTTGCCGTGCTGGCGGGGGCCGTGATCTGGAGCGATGGCGCCGTGCCCGATCCGCTGATCGCCGGCGCTGCGGGTTCGTTCGCCTTCGCGTGTCTCGCGACGTTGGCGGGTCTCTTCTATACGATCGTCGTCGCGACCTCGCTGGCGGCGCGAAGGAATCAATGACCGTGTCGGCGCTGCGCGGAAACCTCGAAGATTTCGGCATCGCCGACATCTTTCAGTTGATCGGACAGCAGCGTAAGACCGGCGTGCTGGAGTTCAGTGGAGATGCGGGCACCGTCCGGCTCCGCTTCGATCGTGGCGCCGTGGTCTCGGCGGCTCCCGTCGGCTCGATGGCCGAGGCCGAGCTGGCTGAGTTCCTGGTGCGCTCGGGTCGATTGTCACGCCAACAGGTCGACACCCTGATTCCCGAGTGCAAAGCCTCTGCCCAGACGGTTCCGCGGTTGGCTGTCTCCCGCGGTTGGATCGATCAGGAATCCCTCGAAGCGATCGAGGACCTCCTGACTCGAGAGACCTTCTTCGAAGTGCTTCGCTGGGAGCGCGGTGCGTTCGTGTTCAACGCCCAGGAGGTCGAGCACCAGCGGCAATTCGACGCCCTGCTCGGCGCTGAGCAGATCCTGATGGACGGATTGCGGATGGTGGACGAGTGGCACAGCTTCACCGAGCTGGTGCCGTCGCTCGACTGGATCTACCAGAAGGTGGCCGGGTTCGAGGAGTATCGCCGCGCGACGTCGCTCGAGCCGTCGCTGCTAGAAGCGGCAGAGCCGGTCTTTCAGCTGGTCGACGGACGGATCTCGGTGAAGCGCATCATCGATCTGACGCTGCTGGGATCCTTCGACACAGTGCGCCTGATCGCCGACATGGTGCGCGCCGAGGTGATCGAAGCGCTGGAACCCGAGGTGGTGGAACGCCTCCAGAATCTTCCGCTGCCCAAGCCCAATGTCGATGCCCGGGCGGCCATCACGTGGCTGGCAGGGGCGGTTCCGACCCTGCTGCTGCTGTTGGCCGTGATCTTCGGCGCCCAGCGCTCTCCCGAGCCTGCAGCCGCCCTCGGTGCGACTCTCGGGCGCAAGCCTCTCGAGGCCGTGCGGCAATCCTACGAGACCCGCGCGCTTCGCAACGCGGTCGAGTCTCATCGCTTCGCGGTCGGCAGCTGGCCCCGTTCGCTGGATCAGCTGGTCACCGGGCCGCTTCTGGCCGACAGTGCATTGGCGGGGGTCGAGGCTCGTCCCTACTATTACGTAGAGCGCGAAGACGGTGTCATTCTGTTGGCGCCCGAGCGCTGATCGCGGCGTCCCACAAAACGAAGGGGTCGTCGCCACTACGTTTGACGAGGGAGCCTTCCTGGCCCAGAACGACGCCACCACCCGACAGACCCTCGTCTTCGACGACAACCAGACTGCCGCCGAGCTCTACGGAGAAGGTGACCGCACCCTCCGCATTCTGGAGCAGGAACTCGGAATTGCGGCTAGCGCCCGGGGCAACGAGGTGCGACTGGTCGGTTCGGCGGACGAGGTCGGGGTCGCCCGGAAAGTACTCGAGGAGCTCTACGGAACGCTGCGCGCCGGCGATCCAGTGAGCGCGCGCGACGTTCGACAGGCGGTGCGCATGGTGACCCAACAGCCGGATGTGGACCTGCAGAGAGTCTACGAGGACGTGTTGTCCGCCGTGGGTTCGCGTCGGCGGATCACCGCCAAGAACCTTCGCCAGCGCCGCTACATCGAACTGATGCGGACCCAGGACATCGTCTTCTCGATCGGCCCAGCGGGAACAGGGAAGACCTACCTGGCGATGGCGCTGGCCATCGCAGCCCTGAACCGCCACGAAGTGTCGCGCGTCGTTCTCACGCGGCCCGCAGTCGAGGCTGGCGAGAAGCTGGGCTTCCTGCCGGGCACGATTGCGGAAAAGGTGAACCCCTACCTGCGCCCTCTCTACGACGCGCTGAACGACATGATGCCGATCGACAAGACGGCCCGCCTGATCGAGCGCGGTGTGATCGAGGTCGCGCCGTTGGCCTTCATGCGCGGACGCACGCTGAACGATTCCTTCGTGATCCTCGACGAAGCCCAGAACACCACCTGCGAGCAGATGAAGATGTTCCTCACGCGGCTTGGCTTCGACTCAAAGGCCGTGATCACGGGTGACATGACGCAGATCGACCTGCCCAAAGAAAAGCGCTCTGGCCTGGTCGAGGCAGTGGGCATCCTCGAAGGCGTGGACGGTATCGGGTTCATGCGCTTTACCGAAGAGGATGTGGTGCGGCACCCGCTGGTCCAGTCCATCATTCGCGCCTACGAGCGACTCGAGCGCAGCCGGTCCAGGCCGTACCCCCCATCTCGTACCGCAGACGCCGGCCAGGCCGCGGACGCCGGCCAGGCCGCAGACGCCGGCCAGGCCGCAGACGCCGGCCGGGCCGCAGGCGCTGAAGCTACCGAGGAATGACCGTTCGGCTTTCGGGGCCGCCGCAGCGAGATGGCCTGCCGGTGGTGGATCGTCGCTTGCTGCGGTCGAGGGCGGTTCGTGTGCTGCGCAGCCTCTCCCGCAGTCGCTCGGAGCTCTCCATCGCGCTGGTCGGCGATCACGAGATGCAGAAGCTGAACGTC
>Ga0114950_10000242_pt1 | contig 35439 bp, 30 predicted proteins | sample N075metaG_FD_83503 | JGI IMG/M metagenome (GOLD analysis project Ga0114950, IMG submission 83503) | Deep subsurface microbial communities from Kermadec Trench to uncover new lineages of life (NeLLi) - N075 metaG | ecosystem: Environmental > Aquatic > Marine > Ocean trench > Sediment | place...
ACTGCGCTCCGAAAGCTTTCAGGTTTACCTGGCTAGGGCTAGTGCGTACTCGATGCGAAACCCGTTAGATGAACCCGTACGGCTCAAGTCAACCTCACGTCGTCGCGCCCAGATTTCGGCGCGAATAATGGTCCCCGAGCGACGATAGCACCGAATGATAGAGCCAAGTCACGCCGACAAGCAAGAAGACCGGCGCAAAAGTCCAGGGTTCGGCGCCGAGAAGGCTTCCCCGTGGCAGGTCGGCCAGCATATTGCCCCAACTCGGCAAGGGCTCGCCGACGCCGAGCCCCACGTAGGAAAGCGTGACTTCGGCGAGCATGTAAGCAGGCACGAGCAAGGTCGCTTGGATCGCTATCGCGCTATAAGCCTGTGGAAGGATATGCCGCCGGAGTAAGTGGAGGTGCCCGGCGCCGGCACCCCGGGAGGCCTCGACATATTCGCGCTCGCGCGCGCTCAATACGATGCCGCGCACGATCCGCGTCGGCGCCGGCCATCCCAAAAGCCCGAGAAGCACGACGATCACGAAAAACGCCGTCCCAGGCGCCATGTCGAGGGGGAGAAAAGCGCGCGCGGCAAGAAGCATGTAAATCCAAGGCAAGCTCAAGAACACGTCCACGAGTCTCATGATCGCCGAGTCGATGAAACCGCCGAAATAGCCGGCGAGCGCTCCGAGGCTCAGAGCCGTGGTGAGAGCGAGCCCCGCGGCGACGAGCCCCGCTGTCAGCGATACTTGTGCACCAACGACGAGCCGCGAAAAATAGTCGCGCCCGAGAGCGTCGGTGCCAAGAAGAAAGACGCGATGTGGCTCATCGACGCCGAAGAGATGCAAGTCGGACCCGAACAGACCCAAAACGGAATAAGAGCTACCACGAACGAAGAAGCGAAGCGGCACCAAAGCGCCGCCCGCGATCGGGCTCTCGACCAAAGGCCGCAAATGCCACGCGCCTCTCCCATCGACCCATCGCAGCTCGGTCGGCGCCGCGAGAGGCACCTCACGATTCTGCTCACGATAGGAGTAAGGCGAGAAGAACCCCGCGAGGATAGCGACGCCGTGAATGAACAGCAAGAGCAACACGAGCGCTGTGAGCTTCTTGTCGCGCCTCATCGGGCCGCCATCCTGGGATCGTTGAGGTAGAGAACGAGGTCGGTCAGAAGACCGCCGGCAATGACGAGCACCGCCGAGCACATCACCCCGCCGATAACAACATGGACGTCGCGCGCGCGGATCGCCTCGAGAAGAAACGGCCCGAGCCCCGGCCAGCCCATCACGACCTCGACGATGAAGGACCCGCTGAGAAGTGACGCGACGGAGAGGCCCGCAATCGAGATCAGAGGATTCGCGGCGGGCCGCAAAACGTGGTGGAGCACGAGCCTTCGTCCGGTCACGCCGAGAGCGCGCGCGTTTAGGACGAACGTCTCCGCCATCACGTCTTCGACCGCGGCTTTCACGTGGCGTACGAGCATTGCAAAGGCGGGGAGCGCGAGCGTCGTAACCGGAAGCACGAGATGCCACAGAAGGTCGCGCGCGCGTCCCCATGCCGAAAGATCCTCGGCGCCGATCGAGCGCATCCCTCCAACAGGGAAGGCCCCCGACCGCTCGGCGAGCACGAGCAGGATGAGCGCCAAGATGAGCTCGGGAAAGCCGAGGATGACCGAAGTCAGAAACCCCATGGAAAACCCGGCCGCCGTGCTCCGGCGCGTGGCCCACCACACGCCCACCGGCAATGCGAGCGCCCAGGCCACGGCAAGAGCGCTCGCCCCGAGCACGAGCGTATTCATGACGCGTCCCCACACGAGCGGTGCGACCGCGATTCCGTAAGCGAAGGAATAACCCCAAGTGCCCGTAACGACCGCGCCAAGCCACGTCCAATAGCGCGCAACAAAAGGTCGGTCGAGGCCATATTGAACGCGCATCGCCTCGAGCGTTTCCTGGGAGATTTGCGGGCTGAGCCGCATGCGATCCAGATAATCTCCCGGCGCAAGCTCGAGAAACAAAAATGCCAGGATCGACACGGCGAAAAGCGCGCACAGCGCTTGAGCGATACGACCGATCCAGAAGCTCACGGAGGATTGAATGAAACCAACGGTCAAGAGTCGATGGAAGACCAAATGTACGTGCCGCCTCCGATAATTGCAACTGTTCAGTCATCGCACTCCGCATAAATCCCTGTCAGAGAGCTATTTGCGCCCCGCTATCTTCAGCTCTCTCACCAAACTGGACGAGCATCAAGATGGCCGCCACGCCCTGCAGCGGGTACCGCCGCAGACGAGCCGCAGCGCTTCGACGCTGATGGAGGCACCGGCTCGGACGCCAGCACGCGCACGACGCCTGGTTTTCTGACCGTTGTCGTCGAGCCATGGGCACGGGTTGCGATAGACGGTGTGGCGCGCGGCGAGACCCCGCTCGGCAAGCTCCAGCTCGAAGCCGGTCCCCATCGGCTCGTTCTCGCCAACGACAACGTGACCGGTGTCATCCGCGACCTGATCGAGGTCGAGTCCGGCGCGACTATTTTTCGGCGCTACAGCTTCAACGATGTCGGCTACCTTCAAGTCGTCGTCACGCCGTGGTGCGCGTGAACTGCCAGCTTCAAGGGGACTGAGTTTAGGCGCGCCCGAGGACAACGGCGCCGGCGATCGCACCGGCTGAGACAGCTCGTTGCAACAATGGTAAAGTAGCTCGCCACCATGCCGGATTCGAGAGCCTACGACGCCATCATCATCGGAACGGGCCAAGCCGGCAAACCGCTCGCGAAATCTCTCGCGAAATCCGGGAAGAAAACCGCCATCATCGAGCGCGACGACAAAGTCGGCGGCTCCTGCATCGTCTACGGCTGCACCCCAACCAAGACGATGGTCGCGAGCGCGCGGGTGGCTTACTTGGCGCGTCGTGCGCGTGCCTACGGCGTGCGTACCGGTGCTGTCGACGTCGAGCTCGACCGCGTTCGGGAGCGCAAGCGCGCCATCGTAGATCTCTTCAGCGGCGGGAGCCGCAAAGGTCTCGAGCAAGAAGAGAACATCGAGCTGATCTTTGGCGAAGCGCGTTTTACGGACGCGCGCCGCATCGCGATCGGAGACGAGCTCGAGCTCACCGCCCCGTGGATCTTCATCAATACTGGGACGAAGCCCGCGGTCCCGGATATAGACGGTCTCGCAGATATCCGGTTTCTGACGTCGGGATCCCTGATGGAGCTCGACACCGTTCCCGAGCACCTCGTCATCCTCGGTGGCGGGTATATAGGGGTCGAGTTCGGCCAGATGTTTCGCCGCTTCGGAAGCGCGGTGACGATCGTGCAACGCGGCCGTCAGCTCCTCCCGCGAGAAGACGAAGACGTCGCCGAGGCGATATTGGAGATTTTTCGCGAGGACGGCATCGACGTTTTGCTCGAGGCGACCGTCACAGCAGTGGCGCGCGATGGCGAAGGCTCCACTTCGATTACGGTTGCGACCAAAAACGGAACGCGGGTCCTCGAAGCTTCGGAGCTTCTTGTCGCCGCCGGAAGAACGCCCCAAACCGGTGCTCTGTCCCCTCGCGCGGCCGGGGTCGAGCTCGACGCGCGCGGTTTCATCCCGGTCAACGCCAAGCTCGAGACAAATGTCGACGGGGTCTATGCGCTCGGTGACGTGACCGGAGGCCCAGCCTTCACCCACATTTCCTACGATGACTTCCGCATCGTAGAAACCAACCTTCTCCAGGGCGGCGATAGAAGCACCGCGGGACGGCTCGTCCCTTATGCCGTGTTCATGGATCCCGAGCTCGGCCGCGTAGGTCTGAGCGAGCGCGAGGCCGAGAAGCTCGGCATCTCTTACGAGGTCGCCAAACTACCGATGAGCCATGTCGCCCGCGCCCTCGAGATGGACGAGACCCGCGGCTTCATGAAAGCGCTCGTCGACCCGAAGACGAAGCAGATTCTCGGCTGTGCCATTCTCGGCATCGGCGGCGGGGAGATCATGTCGGTCGTGCAAGTCGCCATGATGGGTCAAGTGCCTTACACCTCGATCCGGGACGGTGTCTTTGCCCACCCCACGCTCGCGGAATCCCTCAATAACCTCTTTATGCGACTCGGCGCGTGACGAACATGTGATGGGACTTCTCGGCCTTCTCGCTGGCATGTGGTGGGAGCGCCAGCGGCAGCGGAGCTGGGCGGAGAGGTAAAACCTGCCCGAGCTTGCTAGAATCCCCTGTACTGGAGGTCCGCCGTGTCGAAACGCTTCGCCTCAACCATCCCGTCTCATGCGGTCACACCCGAATCAGTCTTTTTCGATCGGCGCCGCTTCATGACAGCCCTTGGAGTCGGGCTCGCAACGGGCCCCTCTCTGTTCGCGAGCGAAGGCGAAGCCGAACTGCTCACACCGCCCTACGAGAACACGGATGTCTTCCCGGCGCCACGCAACGCTTCGTTCCAAGTTCCCGAGGCGATCGAGCGCAAGGCGCTCACGCCCCGCGAAGTCGCGGCGGCGCACAACAATTTCTATGAGTTTCTACCCGGGCGTGGCGGCCCGGTATGGAAGCACACCGCGGATTACGAAGTCCAGCCTTGGAAGATCGAAGTGAAGGGCGAGTGCGCGAAGCCCGCGACCTTCGACCTCGACGACCTTCTCGCTTTCGATCAGGAAGAGCGGATTTACCACTTCCGCTGCGTCGAGCGCTGGGCGATGAACGTTCCCTGGACGGGGTTTCCTCTCTCGAAGCTTCTGGCCAAAGTCGAGCCCAAAGACTCCGCCAAATATGTGAGCTTCGAGAGCGCGCTCAAACGGAACCAGATGCCCGGTATCCGCGAAGCGGACTACTATCCTTGGCCCTATCACGAGGGGCTCCGGATGGAAGAAGCGATGAACGAGCTCGCCATGGTGGTCACCGGCGTCTACGGCAAGCCTTTGCTCAAACAGCACGGCGCCCCCGTCCGCATCACCGTCCCGTGGAAATACGGCTATAAGAATCCGAAAGCCATCGTGAAGATCGAGCTCACGTCGAAGGAGCCGCGCACCTTTTGGCAAATCCAGAAGCACGAATACGGCTTTATCTCGAACGTGAATCCCTACATCCCGCATCCGCGCTGGAGCCAGGCCACCTCGCACTGGCTCGACAACCGGGAGCCTTTCCCGACGCCGATTTACAATGGCTACGAAAGCTACGTCGGCGAGCTCTACCCGGATGAGCCGCGAGAACTACAAAAGCCCTTGAAGCCGGGCCAGACCGCTCGATAAAATCGGGCCTGAGGCGCGCCGGGGCGTCATCACCGTGGCGGAAGGCCGTATCATCATTCAAGACCCGGAAGCGCTCGCCGCAATGGCCGCTTGAGTTAGAATCCACCCGTGTTTTGGATACGGGTAGGAAGCGCACTCATGTTCTTGGCCGTGGCGCTCGGCGCCTTCGGGGCGCACGGGTTGCGCCAGCGGCTCTCCCCCGACATGCTCGCCATCTTCGAGACGGGCGTCCGCTACCACGTGTATCACGCGCTCGCGCTGCTTGTGGTGGCCTGGGTCGCCGACAAGAACCCAGAAAGCTTGGCGAACGCGGCCGGCTGGGCCTTCACCCTCGGGATTGCCGTCTTTTCCGGAAGCCTCTACATCCTCAGTATCAGCGGCATCCGCTGGCTCGGTGCGGTGACGCCTATCGGCGGCGTGGCCTTGCTCGTCGGCTGGGTTTTGCTCTTTCTCGCCGCGGCTCGCTGAGCCTGTTACACCCCTGGCTCCCCTGAAACATTTTCAGCGGAGCCAATCTATGTTCGCTTTCGCTTCTCGAAGCGCGGTCTGTTCACTGTCGTAGAAGCCCCAGCCGACTTCCGATCCAAAGACCCATCCGCCGATTCGGAAAGCAACGGTGAACAGAAAGGTTACGAGGAGCACCCACAGTAGCTCGAAGTTCCCGAAGCCTCTTAGCAAGGCAACCGCATCGTGTTTCTGCGCAAGCCGTGTTTGGGGGGAGAAGGGCATGGGTTTGTCAGCTCAGGTGATCGATCGCGTCCGGGAGATCGGTACTTGCCGTGTGACTCCACGATAGCAAAAGCCGCTCTGTCCCGAACGGGCAGCGTCAGGGTACTTCTTTGCCTATCTCTCTCTGGGCGTCCCGGGACTCTTTCGCATTTGTGTTACGCTTTTCCTAACACCGATCTAGCCTCGAACCCGCCTGCACCCCCCCCTTGGTCCGAAGCGCGGCACAAATATTGGCGTCGCGGGCCTATAGCTGGCTGTTTTCTAGACGATTGTCACCTTGGAGGAGTTGTTGCCGACATGAGCTACCGACGAGCGGTCTTCCTTTGCGCTTGCCTGGGTTTGATGTTGACCGGCCCACAGGCCCACGCCCAAGACGATGAAAACGACTTCCTTGACATGAGCCTCCAGAGCCTCATGGAGGTCGAGGGCATGCCCATCGATGTTCTGACGACCCATATCCACCCAAAAGGCGAGTGGATGATTCGCTACCAGTTCATGACCATGCCCATGGAAGGCAACCGCGTGGGCGCCGATTCGGTGAGCACCGAGAACGTGCTGCAAGGCTATAAGGTCAGTCCGACGCGAATGACGATGCAGATGCACATGGTCGACGTCATGTATGGATGGACCGACGATCTCACCCTCATGGTGATGATGCCCTTCGTCCAAAGTTCGATGGATCACGTGACGCGAGGCGGCTCGAGCTTCACGACCGACGCGTCGGGGCTCGGGGACGTGAGCCTCATGGCGCATTACAACATGGCGCTTCACGGGCCGCATCGCGTCGTGTTTTTGGGGGGACTTAGCATGCCCACAGGCTCAATCGACGCCGTGGACGACACTCCCGCAGGCGAACAAAGCCTCCCCTATCCCATGCAGCTCGGCTCGGGGACGTTCGACTTGAAACAGGGGATAAGCTACATCGGCCAGACGAGAAACTGGGCTTGGGGAGCCGATGCGAAAGGCACGTTCCGGCTCGGGGAGAACAGCCAGCAGTACAGCCTGGGGAACCGATTCCACTCCTCGGTCTGGGCGACGCGCCGACTGTACAGCTGGTCCGCCTTGAGCCTGCAGCTCGCCAGCGAGCGCTGGGGTGATGTGGCCGGCGCCGATCCGCGGCTGAACCCGGCAATGGTTCCCACGGCCGACCCTGATCTCCGGGGCGGCTGGCGCCTCGACACACGCGTGGAGCTCAGCTTCTTCATACCCTCAGGCTCTTTCCAGAACCAACGTTTCTTCATCGATGCCGTGCTCCCGGCCTATCAGAATCTACACGGCCCGCAGCTCGAATCGTCACACGTCGTCCACCTCGGATGGGAGTGGCGCTTCTAAATGGCGTCGCAAGGAGATAGGGTGAGAATCTCGAAAGTGCTCGTCTTGGCGGTCCTCTTCGCGCTCGGCTTCGCCGGCGGCTCTTCGACGGCGGGCGAGAACGAAACGCGGTTGCAGCAGATCAAAGCGGCCTACGTGTACAAGTTTGCCGGCTACGTGGATTGGCCCGCCCCCCCCCGCGAGGAGCGCGCTGCCGCCTTCACTGTCGGGGTGCTGGGCGATAACCCCTTTGGTTCGGCCCTCTTTGCTCTCGAGAGCCGGACCTACGGTGACGAGCCCGTGGCCGTCCGGCAGATCGCGTCGGTGGCTGAAGCGAGCTCCTGCCACGTTCTACTCATCAGCGACTCGGAAAGCGGGAGGCTCGAAGAGATCGTGGCTGCGCTTCACGGCCAGAGCGTTCTGACCGTGAGCGAGATCGACGGGTTTGTGGAAGCCGGCGGAATGATTCAGCTGATGGTGCACAAAAACAAGGTACGCTTCTCAATTAATTTGATCGCCGCCCGGCAGGCGAAGCTCAACATTCACGCGTCACTGCTGGCACTCGCCCGGCACGTCATCCAGTAGAAATCGGCTTCAGTCACGGGCGCTACTGCCCGGACCCGCGAAACTAACGCGCGCTCAAGCGGTAGACGAAGCCGAGTATCTCGGCGACAGCCCGATAGAGCTCGGGCGGGATTCTGACGTTCACGTCCAATTGCGACAGGAGTGCCGTGAGATCCCGATCCTCCTGGACCGGAACGCCGTGCTCTCGAGCCAGCTCGATGATGCGGTCGGCGAGCGGCCCGGCTCCTTTCGCGACGACGTGTGGAGCGGCATCGTTGTCGGCCTCGTAGCGGAGCGCCACGGCCTTTCGGCGCCTGGCCTCGTTCTCTGTCATTCTCTAGGTTCTCTGGTCGATGCCGGACAAGGTGCGCATCCAGCGCGCCGTTTCGGACAATCGATCACCTCGCCACTCACTCGTCTCTACGATGGCATCTTCGTAGCCTGCAGCCTTTAACGCCGAGCTCAAGCTCGGTGAGGCCTCCTGAATGACGGCGAGCGTCTCCGGGCGCTCGGCCCGGAATCGACAGCGGCATCGACTCCCGTGGGATTCGAGCGTCACCCAAATATCGCCGAGCTTGGACGTCGAGAGATCCAGCACGACGCTTGCGTTGCGGAAATCGGCATCTCTGTCACGGCCCCTGCGTTCGCCGAAGAAATGGACCAGCGCTCTCTGAAGGGGCGCTTTAGAGCCGAAAGGCACTTCGAAAAACAAGTACGGGTGCTCCATGGCCCGGAGATTCTGAAGGTCGCGAGCAGCGAGGCGGCTTACGAGGGCCTTGACGGCGCTCTCGAACGCTCCCCGCTTACCGACGCTCTCGGCAAACTCCGTGAGCGCCCGGTCGCCCAGGAGTCGAAAGATCTGTGACTTGAGATCTTCTCTCAGGTGGGCGGCGAGCCCGTGACGATGTCCAGAACGAAGCGAGCGGGCAACCCTCGCTTCCGTCGAGGCACGCGCGTCGGCGGCGAGTTTCTCGAGAAGCGCTGGCAAGCTCCGGCCTGAGAGCATGAGCAGCTCCGACAAAAGCTTGGCCAGTTCGCTGCTTCCCGCAGCGAGAGACAATCCCGCAGCTTGCGCCTGGCGAAGAACGGAGGTGACCAGGTCCAAAGAAGGTCCGACGCCACGTCGAGACAAGAGGAGAGAAAGGAGCTCGTGCACCGCCAACGCCCTAGAGGCGAGCTCCGCGGGAGCCCGTCCCGCCGCCGTCGACGGGAGCGTGCCGCCGAGTTGTTGTAGGAGTCGAGGCAGCAACTCGGTAAGCGGGTCCGGGGTTTTCTGAAAGCCGTTCTGTTTGCGCGGACGAGGCATAATGTGAAGGACGACTTCAGGTTGCGTGCGCGCGACTTCGACGCGCACCCTCTGGCCGGGCTCGAGGGGAACAGTCGCGGGAAGAGGGAACTTTTTGCCGGCGAGGAAAAGAAACAAGCTCCCCGATTCTCCGCGAACCGCCGAGGGGAAGGCCGCCCCGGTTCGGAGCGCGAGACCTGGCGGAAGGGCCACATCCTTGAATACGAAACGGTTGACGGAGGCGGAGACTCTCATGCGAAGACTTCCTATGAGAGAATTCGGCTGCTAGCTTGAGGACTTTAGAAGGCACATCCGCAACTCGATAACCTCGTCCAAGGAGACGCCTATGGCTGAAAAGAGCTTTCAAGAGCTCTACCCTGAGGAGACACAGCATTGCTATGGATGCGGCGTGCTCAACGAGCGCGGGCACCGGATCCAGAGCTTCTGGGACGGTGACGTGTCGATCTGCCAATTCGATCCCGAGCCGCACCATATGGCACTTCCCGGTTACGTCTATGGGGGGCTCATCGCATCGCTCATCGATTGTCACGGCACCGGAACCGCCGCGGCCGCGGCGCATCGGGCGGAAGGCCGCGAGATGGGGACGGACCCGCCGCTTCGATTCGTGACCGGCTCGCTGCACGTCGATTACTTGAAGCCCACTCCTCTCGGCGTCACGCTCACGCTCCGTGGACGCGCGAAAGAGATTCGAGGACGCGTCGTCACCGTAGAGGTCACGCTGTCAGCGGAGGCGATCCAAACCGCGAAAGGTGAAGTCGTCGCCGTGCGCATGCCAGAGGACTGGGTCCGTAACCTGATGGCGCCCAAAGGAACCTAAGGGCCCGCGATGAACTCGCTGCTGGAGCTCCTTCCGGAGATGGAGGCGCTCGAAGGTCGTGAGGCGATCCTTCTTGCGACCGGCTACCGCACGCGGAAATGGACTTATCGCGAGCTTTATCGCCACATCCAAGGGGTCGCCCGCGAGCTCGACGCGCGTGGTCTCGCGCCAGGCGATCGCCTTCTCCTTTGGGGTGAGAACCGGCCGGAGTGGGTCGCGGTTTTTTGGGCAGCGCTCGCCCGCGGGGTCACGGTGGTCCCGCTCGATTTTCGCTCTTCGAAGTCGTTCGTCATGCGCGTCCAACGCAACGTCGAAGCGAAGCTTCTCGTCCACGGCGCCGAAGTCGATGCCGGAGCGATAGGGCTCTCGCAACTTTCACTCCAGGATGTCGGAGAGCTCGACTCGGAAGAGCCTTTGGAGCCGATTGCCGCGACAGGCGACGACATGGTGCAAATCATCTATACCTCGGGAACGACCGGAGAGCCCCGAGGTGTGGTGCATCGCCACAAGAATCTCGTCGCGAATCTCGGGCCCATTCGAAAAGAGATTCGGAAATATGCGGCCTATGCACGCCCGTTCCAGCCGATCCGTTTTCTCGACCTCTTGCCCTTGAGTCATGTCTTCGGACAGTTCACCGGGCTCTTCGTCCCAGTCGTGATGGGAGGCTCGGTCGCCTTCATGCAAGCGATCCATCCGTCGGCAATCATCGAGACGATCCGGCGGGAGCGGATCTCGGTTCTCACCACGGTGCCCCGATTCCTGTCGGGCTTGCGCGGCGAGCTCGAGCGCCGATTCGATCTCGCGCCGGAAGAAGAAGCGGGTGCCCCAGGCGTCGGCGTCCTCGGGGGGCTCGCGCGCTGGTGGCGCCACCGCGACGTGCACTCCGCTTTTGGCTGGAAGTTCTGGGCCATACTTTCCGGCGGCGCGCGGCTTGCGCCCGAAGACGAAGCGTTCTGTTGGCGGCTCGGATTCGTGCTCGTCCAAGGCTACGGGCTGACCGAGACGAGCTCGCTCGTCGCGACGAATCATCCCTTCCACCCGAAACGTGGAGCGATCGGCAAAGCGGTCGGAAGCCAGCGGATAAAACTCGCCGAGGACGGAGAGATTCTCGTTCGCGGCGACAACGTCTCGCTCGAATATTTCGGCGAGGGCGCGCCTTGTGAGTCTTCCGAAAAAACTTGGCTCCACACGGGAGACCTCGGCGAGATGGGCGACGACGGCGCGCTCTACTACAAAGGGCGCAAGAAGGACGTCATCGTGGGCGCGGACGGCATGAACGTTTACCCAGCCGACGTCGAAGCCGTTCTGAACGCGCAGCCGGAAATAAAAGAAGCCGTCGTTGTCGGCCAGCCGAGCGACAAAGGCGACGTCGTTCATGCCGTGCTCCTCGGCCAACCCGGAGAGCGTCACGCCGAGGCCGCGATAAAGCGCGCCAATGCCGAGCTCGAGCCACATCAGCGGGTACGCGCATGGACCGTCTGGCCCGAGGACGACTTCCCGCGCACGAAATCGACGTTCAAGATACGGCGCGGCGAGCTGCTCGCGCGTCTGAAAGCGCTCGGGTCAGACGAACGAGCTGCATTGGCCGCACCATCTCGTCCTGTGCGGGCGCTCCTGGCAGAGCAGATCGGACGATCGGGTGAGACGATGAGCGACGCCGACCGGCTGAGCGAAGAGCTTGGCCTGAGCTCGCTCGATCGTATCGAGCTTTTGACGCGCCTCGAAGAACAAAGCGGACGGGAGCTCTCCGAGGAGGAGATGGCCCGGGTCACGACACTCGGAGAGCTCGAGCGCTTTTTCGAGAGCGCTGCCCCGGCGCCGGGGGGCGGGCCCGAGGCTTCGCCGCTTCGCGGTCTCGTGCGTTATGGACGCATCGCGCCACTGCGCTTCGCCCGAGCCGCTTTTCGGGAAGGCGTCATCCGACCTCTCTTCCGGCACTATCTTGCGCTCACGGTCGAGGGGGAGCTCGAGCTCGAGAATCTGAGCGGCCCCGTCATCTTTGCCGCGAACCATCAAAGCAACCTCGACACGCTCGCCATTCTCACCGCGCTACCCTTTGCTTGGCGAGGGCGTGTCGCGCCGGCGGTGCAACAAGAATATTTCGACGCCTATCTGAGGAAAACGGGAAGCGCCTTGGAGAGCCTTTCCGCCGCGATCCAATATTGGCTCGCCATCGTGCTCGTCAACGTCTTCCCGCTCGCGCGCACGAGCGCGGGAGCTCGGGACGCGCTCCGCTTCGCCGGCGCCTTGGCCGATGACGGCTACTCCATCTTGATCTATCCCGAAGGCCACCTGACGCGGGACGGTTCCATCGAGCCTTTCCAAGCAGGCGTCGGACTTCTAGCGGCGCGTCTTCAGATCCCCGTTATCCCGATCCACTTGAGCGGGCTCTTCGACATCCTGTCATTTGACGACCGCTGGCCGAAGCGGGGCCCGGTGCGCGTCCGATTCGGCAAGGCGTTGTGTTTTCGCGAGAGCCAGGATTATCGAGAGGTGACGCAAACGATCGCGGACGCGGTTAAGACTCTGGCTCAACGACCGGATTCGTCGCCATCGACTCCAGATGGAAATGTGTGAGCCGCCATCGGTTGTCCTCGCGCAACAGGACATAAGTTGTTCGCCCCGTATCCCGATACATTTGACCTCGGACTTCGTAGAGTGACGTCCCGCTCTCGAGCACGATCGCGACGTCGCCGTGAAGCTTGATGGTCTCGATCTCGCCGGCGAGCGTTCGAAACTTCGCCTGCTGCACGAGACCTCGAAGATATTCCATGGAGCTTTCTTTGCCCACGAAAATGCGCGGATCGTCGAAGGCTAGAACGACGGCGTCGTCCGTGAAATGCTCGCGAAAGAGCCTGACGCTACCTTCGGTGAGGTCGTGTCGAAGCGCATCGAGCAGTTGCTGGATCTCTCGGCGTGCGCTTTCGAAACCTTCACTCACGACATCCCCCAGACCGAAGTGATGGTATAGCAGTCACGAGGTGGTTACAAACGATGAGCGGCGATGCGTCCTTCACGCGGGCGCTTCGGCGCCGGGTAGACGGCCGGCGAGCACTTCGGCAAAAGGACGCGTCGTCTCGAACCGGTCGAGCACAATCCGCAGCACCGCGGTGATCGGCGCGGCGAGCAGCATACCGACCACGCCCCAAATCAAACCCCAAAAAACAAGAGCAAGCAGGATCGAGACTGGATGGAGTTGCAGCCCGTCCCCCATGAGCTTGGGCTCGATCACGTTTCCAATCGTCAGCTGCACCGCGCCGGGAAGGGCCAGGATGAGACCGATATGTACCCAGCTATCGAACTGCACAATAGCGAGCGGCAGCGGGAGCAAGATCGCGATGAGCGAGCCGATATTGGGGATGAAGTTCAAAAAGAAAGCGAGCACCCCGAAGACGAAGGCGAGGTCGAGCCCAAGGATGCCGAGAATGATACCGACGAAAATTCCGGTCGCCGCCGAGGTCGCGACTTTGGTGACGAGGTAGCGCCGGATCTTGTCGTCGATCTCGCGATAGATCCCGACGCGCACTTCGCCCGGCGCCCTGCCGGCGAGCAGGAAAATCGTAAACACCAAAACGAGAAAGCCGTTCGTGATGAAGCTCACGACGCCAGAAGCCGTAGACCGGACAAAGCTGAACACGGGAAGGTTTTTCAAAGCGTCGAGGATCGCTGCCTGGCCAAGGTCGATCTCGAACCGGTCGAGGATCGAAAAAATACTCTCCGCCATGCTCGCGAGGCGCTCGCGATAAATTGGAGCACTGTCGGCAATCCCGCGCGCCGAGACGGTGATGAGCATGATGAGGAGGGTAATGAGCCCGAGCACGACGAGAAGTGCGAAGAGAATGGAAACGCCGCGTGGCATCTTTGGCTTCATCTGCATCCAGTCCACGATGGGACCGACGAGATAGGAGAACAATATGGCTAGAACGAAAGGAACCATGACCGCACGTGTATAGATGAGCGCCACCGCAAGAGCGACTCCTGCGAGGACGAGTAGCGACACGGTGCTCAGCCAGGTGAGCTCATCCGATTTTTCCGTCATGGAGTAAGGGCGACGATAGGTCGAAAGCGGCTCGATGTCAACGCGAGCCGCTTACGCCAGCGCCTGCTCCAAGACCTCGCGGCACCGTGTGGCCACGACGAGATGGTCCTCGGGCTCCATCATCCATACCCCAATCTCGAGCCGAGGCTCTCCCGGATCGCTCGGCCGCACTTCGATGCGGGGGTCCCCCTCTCTGAGAGCGTCGACGAAGTCTTGTCGCGTCAGCGTAACGCGCTTCGGATCCCACATGATGCCCGCGTGCGGGACGGCGTTGGCTATCTCGGGAACGAAGCGCTCGCCACGAACGCCCGGCACTTTCGCAACGGTAGCGAGGATATGGCGCACCGCCTCGTCCCAAGCTTCCCACTCGGCCTCGTGGTCCCGCGTCGTGTAGAGCTCCACGGCTTTCGTGACCCCCACGATCTCTTCCTTGCCTACTTTGGCGATGCGCCCGACCGAGTTCGAGTGCGGAGGCCCGTTCAGATAGGCCGCATGGATGAGATCTTTTCGCCCCATCAAGATCCCGGAACATTGCGGACCTCGGAGCGCCTTGCCGCCGCTAAAAGCGACGAGGTCGTAACCCATATCGTTATAGGCGCGGAGATTACCCACCGGCGGCAGGTCGGCCGCCGCGTCGATGAGAGTCGGGATGCCTTTCTCCTTGCCGAGCCTCGCGACCTCGTCCCGCGTCATGGGGCTGCGGTTATTCGCGAAGTTCAGATAGAACAGCATCGCCGTGCGGTCGTTGATAGCACTCTGCATGTCCTCCCTGGACTCGACTTCCACGATCTTGGCGCCGACATTCCGTATCGCGTGGTCGTAGCCGAAACGATGCTCTTTGAGGAAAATGACTTCGTTTTTCAATCCGTCCGTATCTGGCGCGCGACGGATGGCCTCTTCGTCTTCTCCAAGAACGCAGGCCGCCGTCGCTAGAGTCAGTGCGGCCGCGCAGCCCGCGGTGACGAGCGCCGCCTGAGCACCCGCGAGCTCGGCGATGCGGGCACCGGCAGCTTCCTGGAGCTCGCCGAGCGAGACGTAAGCGCGCGACGCTTCGTCCATCGCAGCACGCACCTCCGGCAGCAGAAGGGAGCCACTGAGCGCGGTATAGGTTCCCGCGGCGTTGATGAAGGGACGCACGCCAAGATCGGCATAGACATCTGTCGCCGCACCCTGATAGGCGGCCACACGGCCGCCGCGGCCGCCGGAGAGCGAAGCAAGACCAAGCCCGGAAAGAAATCCGCGCCGCGAGAACCGAAATTGCATGGTGACCTCCCTATTAGCCTCTAACCCGACAAACTTGAATTTTGTTCACGTCTTAGGCTAGAAAATCTCACCGCAGAGGCGCAGAGCGCGCCGAGAAGAATAGGTGCCCCTCGTCTCCAATTCAACGAAATTCTGGATTTTCCTCTGCGTCTCTGCGTCTCTGTGGTTCAAAATACTTTCAGGTTAGAACAGCCACTGGAACGTGATGCCCTTCCAGATCGCTTTCCCGAACGCTTTGAAGCCGCGTCCGATCTTCTGGAACTGCACGTCTTTGACGTCCTCGTTGGACATCATGCTCGGATAGTCGTGAGAGTTCCACTTCGGAAAATAGACCGTGCGTAGAAGCCGCTTCCCTAGCTCGCGTCGGACCTGGCTCGCCATGCGCCCCATCACATATTCATCCTGTTCGAATTCCGGATCGAGCTCCGCGAGGATCCCGGAAATCGTCAGCTGCGACTTGATGAACATCGTCGCGTCGAAGCGCAAGGAGTAGCCGTCCCGGGCGAGACGCGCGATGAGCTTGTCGAGAAGCGCGAACATCCCTTCGCCGCTCTCTTCCTCGAGAAGCTTTTTCATGCGCGCTTTCATCACGGCAAGGTCCTCCGGACCTTCGGGCTCCCACTCGACGAGCACGTCGACATTGTTCGCGAGGCGCTTCGCATGGCGAAGAGTGAGACCGAGCATCAGCTGCACCATCTTTTCCCGCTCCCGACGATTGAACTCGGCCGCGAGCCCCCAATCGATGAGGGCAATGCGATACGGATCCCCACCGTCTTCTTCGACGTGGAACACGTTGCCCGCGTGCGGGTCTCCGTGAAAGAGCGCGTTGTCGGCGGGCGAGAACAAGACGTCGTATGTCAGGGCGTCGCTCAGCCGGCGGGCGAGAACGGCCCGTTTTTCTGCCTCGCCGATATAAGCGTCGGTGATCTTGACGCCTCGAACGAGCTCCATGCACGTTACGTTCTTGGTCGAGAACGGGTAGAGCGCGGGCACGAGGACCTTCGGCTGGTCGGCGTAATAGGCGTGCGCCCGCACGAGATTCCGCTGCTCATCTTCGACCCGAACCTCCCGCGACAACGCTTCACGAATCTCGACAAAGATCTCGACGAGCGGTGTCGCGCCGAGATTGTAGAAATCCGCGTTCTCTTCGAGATAGAGAAGAACATGATCGATGATCGCCAGATCTTCGTTGAGCGCCGAAACCGCGTAGGGTTTCAGGACCTTGCACGCGGCGCGCTCCTTCTCTCCCGTATCGGGATTCTTGAACGTCGCGGCGACGACGGCGCCGACGCTCGCCTCTGCCAACAGCGTATCGTCGAGCTCGAGCTCGTACCTGCTCCACACGTCCTCGCTCAGCTCGCTTTCGATCTGTGCGTAAACGGCTTCATATTGCGCCGTGTCGAGCCCGTTCTCCACCGTCTGGAGCGCGACGCGGAAATCCGCGTCGATCCCCTGGTTTCTCGCGAGCATTTGCGCGAGTTTCTGAAGGCTAGGTGTATTGACAATGAACGCGAGCGCGCGAGCGCCCCGGCTCGCATCCCGCGGCAAGTTCACTTGAGCGACTAGGCGTTCGATGAGCCGCTCTTCGCTGAGCCGGTCGAGGAACAACAGAAGCGCGTCGTGGACGAGCGGCGTCCAGTGCGCATAATCGGTCGGCACCACGCCGAGAACGTTCGAGCCATGCAGCAAGAGTCGCAACAGATCGGGCCGGAAATCGGTCCAATCCGCCGATTCCAGAAGCTCGCGCGCTTCGGCGACCGTGAGCACATCCTGGGCCCCGGCCCTCGCGTGCTCGAATAGCTCCATCGCCCGTGCGCGGCTGGCTTCGGGGACCCTCACGGCAAGCTGGACCATGAGCGTCTGAGCCGCTTTTTCCGCGTCGTATTCCTCGTAATGGGACGCCGGGGTCGGAAGCTCGATCTGCGCGAAAGCCGTCGACCCCGACGCGACGGCAAGCCCCAAAAAAGCTAATGGTCTCAGCACCGGTTCGAGCATCCTAGGGGCGCGCGGCGCTCTTGTCAAAGGGGCGGACTAAGGTTGGCGCAGAGCGCCCGGGCGCGCTATTGTGGGTGCTTAGTAAGAAGTCGGCCTTCCCTCGAACGCGAAGCAATCGTCTGTTTGTCGCCGATTCTTCGCAAGAACGACACCTCACATTTATAAGAACCGAGCGCGAGCTGGTGTGTGCGTGACATCAATGTTTGGGAGATTTGGCCTGTCACCCGTTTTCAAGAGGTAGCAAGGTGATCAAAGATCTGAGCACCATCCGAAATATCGGAATTTCCGCGCATATCGACAGCGGCAAGACAACGTTGACCGAGCGGATTCTTTTTTACACGGACCGCGTTCACGCCATCCACGACGTCAAAGGCAAAGACGGCGTCGGTGCAAAGATGGACTCGATGGAGCTCGAGCGCGAGAGGGGTATCACCATCGCGTGCGCCGCGACCCATTGCAACTGGCTCGGCCATCACGTGAACATCATCGACACGCCAGGGCACGTCGATTTCACGATCGAGGTGGAGCGGAGCCTCGCCGTCCTCGACGGCGCGGTCCTCGTCCTGTGCGCGGTCGCGGGCGTCCAGAGCCAGTCCTATACGGTGGACCGGCAGATGAACCGCTACCACGTGCCGCGTATCGCCTTCGTCAACAAGTGCGATCGAGTGGGCGCCGACCCGGTGCGCGTGCGCGATCAGCTCCGCGAGAAGCTCGGCCACAACCCAGTATTGCTTCAGATCCCTATTGGCCTCGAGGATACCTTCGAAGGCGTCGTGGACCTCATCCGTATGAAAGCCCTCTTCTTCGAAGGCGAGAACGGAAACAAAGTCGTCGAGAAGGCGATCCCAACCGAGCTCGTGGAGAAAGCCGCGACGTTTCGCGAAGAGATGCTCGATGCGGTGTCGATGTTCTCGGACGAGCTCATGGAATCGATCCTCGAAGAGCAAGTCACCGAAGAGCAGATCTATCGGGCCGTGCGCGAAGGGACCCTCGCACTCCAAATGACCCCGGTGCTCGTCGGCTCGGCCTACAAGAACAAAGGGGTCCAGCCTCTTCTAGACGCCGTGGTCCACTACCTCCCGAGCCCCCCCGACATCAAGAACGAGGCCATCGACCTCACAAGCGAGGACAAGGCCAAGGTCCTGCTCGATCCGGATCCTGACAAAGGAATCGTCGCGCTCGCTTTCAAGCTCGAAGACGGCCGCTATGGCCAGTTAACTTATGTGCGCATCTACCAAGGGCACCTCGACCGCAGCCTGTTCGTCACCAATACCCGCACCGGAAAGCAGACGAAAGTCGGCCGGCTCGTTCGGATGCACGCCGACGAGATGGAGGAGATCGAGGACGTCGGTCCGGGCGATATAGCCGCCATCTTCGGTCTCGAGTGCAGCTCCGGCGATACCTTCACCGACGGCAAGCTCAAATTGGCCATGACGTCGATCCACGTTCCCGCGCCGGTGATCTCGCTATCGGTCAAGCCCGTCGACAACAAATCTCAAGTCAACATGACGAAGGCCCTACATCGGTTCACGAAAGAGGATCCGAGCTTCAAAGCGGGCGCGGATCCCGAGTCCGGAGAGACCGTTATCCACGGCATGGGCGAGCTTCAGCTCGAGGTCTATATCGAGCGGATGAAGCGCGAATATAATGTCGAAGTCAAAGTATCACCGCCTCAGGTCGCGTACCGGGAGACCCTCGGCAAACAAGTCTTTTTCGACTACGTCCACAAGAAGCAAACCGGTGGTTCGGGCCAATATGGTCGCATCGCCGGCTATCTCGAGCCGAACACCGATAGTGACTTCGAGTTCGTCGACAACATTAAAGGCGGGGTCATCCCGCGCCAGTTCATCTCGGCGGTGGAGAAGGGCTTCAAGTCGATGCTCGAGAAAGGCCGCAAGATCGGAGCACCGGTCGTGAACGCACGAGTCGTCATCAACGACGGCGCCCACCACACGGTGGACTCGTCCGACGTCGCGTTCCAGCAAGCGGCGCGCGGGGCCTGGCGCGAAGCCTATGACCGAAGCCAGCCCAAAGTGCTCGAGCCCATCATGCGCGTCGTCGTCGAAGCCCCCACCGATCACGCGAGCGGTGTCTTGACGACGCTCATGCAGCGCCGCGGCGCGATCATCGGACAGCAGGAAAATGGAGGCACCACCATCACGGAATCCGAGGTTCCGCTGGCCGAAATGTTCGGCTACGCCACGACGCTCCGTTCCGCGACGCAAGGCAAAGCCGATTTCACCATGGAGTTCTCGCGCTACTTACCGGTTCCCGAGGCCATAGAAGAAGAGCTGGTGGCGAAGCAAGAAAAAGAAAAAGCGATGGCACATTAGCAGGCGGATGAAAATACGGTCGCCTGCGCGAACGAAGAGAGAGCGAGCAATTAATATTAAAGAGGAGATCAGCAAAAATGTTTCGAAAGCAAGTCAACGAGAAGAGCCCTCTCCGGATTCTGGAAAGCTCGACCAAAGGTGGTCTGGGCGCCGGGAAGCTCGGCGTCGTCATGGCACGCGCCGGTGTCGGCAAGACTGCGTTCCTCGTCCAAATTGGACTCGACGACGCGATGCGCGAGCGGCCCGTCCTCCACGTTGCACTCGGGCAAGAGCTCGAGCACGTACAGTCGTGGTACGACGCTCTGTTCGACGATCTGGCAGAGCTCACCAAGCTCGAAAATCTCGCCCAAGTGCGCCAGATCGTGAAGGCAAACCGAATCATCCAGGCCTATGCCGATAACGGGTTCTCGCATGAGCGCCTCGACGACGTGCTCTCCCTCTACGCGGACACCGGCTTCGCGCCGAAGGCCATCTTGATCGACGGCTTCGATTGGGAATCCGGCAAGATCGTCGAGCGCGCAGCCGAGCTTGGAGCGTTCAAGCTCGCGGCAAAGAGGCTCGGTGCCGAGCTGTGGATGACCGCCCAGACTCATCGCGAGAGAACGCCCGAAAAGCCGACGAGTATCTTGCCACCTTGCGAAGCTTACGCGGACGTGATCGACGTCGCCATCTTTCTCGAGCCCGAAGGCACCCATGCTTCGGTCCGCTTGCTCAAGGACCACGACTCCGCTGTGCTCGAGGAAACTCACCTCCACCTCGACACGGACACGATGCGGATCGCTAGCAATGGTGCGTCGAGCGCTCTCCGCAAGCTCCCGTCGTCCTCGTACACGTTACTCTCGGGAGGCGCCAAAGGAAGTGAGGCGGCGTTCGGCGAGGCCGCCGAAAGGTGGGGAATGAACGAGATTCATTATTCCTTTCCAGGCCGGGCCGCGGTGCGCACACGCGGTATCGTCGAGCTCAGCGAAGACGAGCTCGAGCGCGGAAGCGTCAGCGAAGCCTACATCAAGGCGCAGCTTCATCGTTCGTTTCCAAAGACCGCGATGTTCCAGCGCTTGCTGAAGACCATCTGGCATCAGGTCGCGACAGCGGGCGAAGTATTCGTCGTCGGTGAGATCGTCGAAGATCAAACCGTCAAAGGCGGCACTGGCTGGGGCGCCGAGCTCGCGCGCCACTTCCACAAGAGACTCCACGTCTTCGACCAAACCAAGAACAGCTGGTACCGGTGGTCCGAGACAAAATGGGAGAAAGTCGACGCGCCGAAGATCCAAAAGACCCGCTTCACCGGAACAGGAACGCGGGAGCTCTCCGAGTCGGGACGTCAAGCGATCGCAGAGCTCTTCGAGAGGTCGTTCGGCCCGGCTTGACGGATTGTCACTGTACAGAACGTTTGGTGACTTCTCACCTCTAAGCGACTAAAATGCTTTTCCATCGGCTCGCCGACCAGGGGCGTGGAAGCGGCGCGTGTAGTCACTTAAATCATGGAGGAGTGATCATGGATACGAATAAAACACTTTCCCGTCGCGGTTTCGTAGGCAGCTTGGCCGCGGCTATCGGTTATCTCGGGCTCGGTCCCAAAAGCGTGCTCTGGGCGCAGACTGGGCGCAGGCCGCGCCGGCGCTACACCGAGGCCGAGTACGACGCTTTCGCCAAGCTCTCGAGCAACGAGAACCCCTATGGGCCGTCGGATGCAGTATTGGAGGCGATGAACCACGCCTTTAAATACGCCAACCGATACGGCTATCCCGACGGCAACATCCTCCAGGCGATCGCAGAGCATCACGGTGTCGAGCCGGAGAACGTTCTGCTCGGCGCCGGGTCGGGCGAGATCCTGAATATCGTCGGCAGCACGTTCCTGCGGGTTCGCAAGAAGGTCGTCGGCGTCGAGCCCTCTTACGGCTCGGTGTACCGGCAGGCGAGCGGCATCAAGGCCGATGCCATCAAGCTGCCGCTTCTCTCTGACTACCGCCAGGACATCCCGGCGATCATCGATGGCACGAAGAAGAACTATCGGGATGTCGGCTTCGTCTATATGTGCAACCCGAACAACCCGACGGGCGTCATCGTCACGAAGAAGGAGATCGACACCCTTCTCGACGGAATCCCAGAGGACATGCCTGTCCTGGTGGACGAGGCCTATCATCACTTCGTCGAAGACCCTGACTACGCGACGGCGGTTCCTCACGTGCTGGAAGGACGCCAGGTCATCGTCGCGCGAACGTTCTCGAAGATCTCGGGCATGGCCGCCATCCGGCTCGGATATGCCATCGCGCCCAAGAACCTCATCGATCAGATGCGCCCCAACGGCACGGGGAGCATCAGCGCTATCGCGAAATGGGGCGGCGCCACCGCCATCAAAGACACGGCGGAGCAAGAGAAGGTTCGGGCCGTAACACTGGAGCTGCGCAAGAAGACGACCGCCGAGCTCGAAAAGCTCGGCTTCGATTGCATCCCGTCGGAGACCAACTTCTTCATGGTGCATCTCGGCCGACAGGTACAGCCAGTCATCGATGAGTTCCGTAAGCGCACCGTTCTCGTGGGACGTCCCTTCCCGCCGATGCTCGAGCACTTGAGGGTCTCGGTCGGTACCGCGGACGAGATGGAGCGGTTCATGGTCGCGTTCAAGGAGATCTTCCCGGACGGCAAGCCCGCTCCCACAGGGGCGTAAGACGAGCTCTTCAATACCCCACAGGATGTAGGAAAACTCCTACGCATTCTGGTGCGAACGTGGGCGCGAAGCCCTGCCCGCGTTCGCAGCGCCTTTATCAAGTCTTTTTCCGAGTTACGGTTAGCGTCCCTCCTGCGGCCCGGCCGATGGCATCGTCATTGCATGATTAACGACGTCCGAGGAGAGATCGCGAATGGCCGAAAAAAAAATCATGATCGTCGATGACGAGGTGGACTGTCAGGAGCTCACCCGGGCGCTGTTGCTGGAATGGGATTACAGGGTGATCGCCGCGTCGAGCGGTCCGGAAGCCATCGAGAAAGCCAAGCACGAGCTTCCCGATCTGATCCTCATGGATGTGCATCTTGGAGACATGAACGGACCGGACGTCTGCCAGAAGCTCCGTGAACATTTCTCCACGCGCTTCATCCCCATCATCATGTTGACGGTGGATGACCAGGTACACCGGAAGGTCGAGGGCCTCGCTAAGGGCGCCGATGACTACTTGATGAAGACCATCGATCCCGTCGAGCTCAAGGTCCGGGTCGAGACCCTCATCCGGCGAACGACAGAGCAAGCGAATGTGAACCCGCTCACGAAGCTCCCGGGTAATATCGTGATCGAACAACTCGTCCGCGGCCGGCTGGAGAACGACATCACCTTTTCCGTGTGTTACTGCGATCTGGACAACTTCAAGGCCTATAACGATCGCTACGGCTACGCGGCCGGAGATCGCGTGCTGCTGCACACGTCTCAGTTGATCGTGCAAAGCGTGAACGAAATGGGCGGAGATCAGGATTTCGTCGGGCATATCGGAGGCGACGATTTCGTCTTCGTGACCACTCCGGACAGAGAAGCCGAGCTCAGCAAAGCCATCATGTCGAGCTTCGACGCGAGCATTGCCCAGTTCTACGACGAGGAAGACCGCAAGAACCAAGGCATTACGCTCGAATCCCACGACGGCAAGCTCGAGCGCTACCCGCTCATGACGATCACCATCGCCGCGGTCAATAACGACGAGAAGAAGTTCGAGAGCCACCGCATCCTCGCCGAGCGAGCAGCCGAGATCAAGCACTACTTGAAGCGCTCCGAAGGCAGCAATTTCCTGTCCGATCGAAGGGGCGCGGAAGAGAAGCGTCACAGCAAAGCTCCGATGGTTAGGGGCTAGTCTCAGACCAGCCGCTCGCGCAGCGCCCGGCTGCGGATAGCACGGCCAACATGCAGGCTGAGCTATGATCACGGCTCTGTGAGCCCAATGACTGCAACTCTGGCCACGCTGGTCATTTTCATTGCTCCGGGTCTACTCCTCGTGGCGGCTCTCGGCGGCAAGCGGGGCGTTTCTCTGACCGCCTTAGAGCAGATCTACCTCTCGGTGGCGGGAAGCCTCGTCATCTCCGGCTGGGTGGGGCTGGGGCTCGCCGGGCTCGGCCGTTTCACGCCCGTGAATGTTGCCGCGCTCGTCGCCGGACTCGTGGCCCTCTCGGCGTTCATCGCGAGAAAGCGGCTGGCTCTTCGTCCGGGGACGTTTGACGCGCGGGAGCTTGTCGTCGCCGGCGGACTGCTCGCCTTCGCCGTGGTGGTCTATTTCCCGCCCTTCGAGCACATCCTTGGCGGGCGCGATCCGGGCATCTACATCAATACCGGATTCCACTTGGCACGCGAGGGGAATCTCACGTTCACGGATCCTTTGATCGAAAGCATTCCGCAAGAGGACTGGGCCTTGTTCTTCCGGGTCGACAAAGAGGTTCCGGACTGGAGCCATTTTCGCTTTCAGGGCTATGCGCTCGAGTCGCCGGCCACGGCGCGCGTGACGCCGCACGGCCTTCACCTCTACTCGACTTGGATCGGCACGGCCGCCGCGCTCTTCCAAATGAAGTCGGGCCTCTACGCAACGCCTTTTTTCTCCATGATGGGCGCGCTCGGCTTTTTCTTCGCGATGAAGCGCTTGTTCGGGCTCGAAGTGGCCGCTTGGGCAGGTGCTTTTCTCACGGTCTTTCAGATCCAGATCTGGTTCGCCCGTTTTCCAAACTCAGAGGTCGTCGTACAATTCCTCTATGCCACGTCACTTCTGCTGTTCTATTTCATGGAAGAGAAGCGCTCGGCGCTCGCGGGCGCTTTTGCGGGCGTGGCTCTCGGATCGACCCTCCTCGCGCGCATGGAGAACGTTCTCTTTCTCGTGCCCCTCGTACTCTTTTTCGGGTGGAAGAGGCTGCGCCGCGAGCTCGGAGCTCCGGAGCTCGCCTTTCTCGGCGGCTTCGGCCTCGTGGCCCTTCACGCGATCCTTCACGATCGATTCATCGCCTGGCCTTACGTGTCGAGCGTTCTCGGCCGCCACTATTGGCGCTTTCTCGGAGAGAACCTCTTTCTGGTCGCTCTCATAGCGGCAGGCGTCGCTATCGCCGTCGACCGCCTCGCCATGGCACTTCCGGCTTCGATTTACGATCGCGTGCGATCGGAAAAGCTCCGTGTCGCCCTGGCAATAGGGCTCGCGGGCTTGGCGCTCTTCACCTATTTCGTGCGCCCTTTCTGGCACGGCCCGCGCACGGCGCCCCATGACGCCGAAGCGTTTCTGCGCATGAGCTGGTATCTCTATCCGGTCGGGGTCGGCTTCGCGGTGGCGGGGGCGATGTGGCTCATCGTCCGGGCCCGGAAGAGCCAGGTCTTTTTCCTCCTCGTCGGGCTCACGTTCTCGCTCTTCTTTTTCTACAAAGTCCGCGTGTGGCACGACCACTATTTCGCGATGCGTCGGTTCGTCCCCGTCATCCTGCCGACCTTGATCACTTGCATGAGCCTCTTTCTCGCAAGCCTCCACCTGCCGGCACGTCGTTTCATGAGCGCGGGCTCGCGTGTGATTGCTGCGCTCCTCCTCGTGCTCTACCTCTCCGAAGGCCGGCGCCTCTGGGCGGTGTCTGGACACGAGGAGTTTCCCGGGAGCCTCGACTTCGTGGAAGACCTCGCGCGCCACATCGGGGATAACGACGTCGTGATCTTCCCGCGTCGGGAAGGCCTTCACCTGCTCGAGCTCCCCTTGGCCGAGCTTCAAGGCAAGAAAGTCCTCGAGTTCTACTCCTTGAAACCTCCCCGCGATCAGCTGGAAGATTTGCTCGTGCAATGGCGCGGCATCTACGGTGACGTCTACTTCGTTACCAACTACAAAATCTCGCTTTCCGGGCTCTTCACCCGCCACGTCAAGGATTTCTGGTTCGCGACCGAGAAGCTCCCATATGCCTATACGAGCCCGCCAGCCGGGGCGGAGCCGTTCCACCTCCGCTTCACTTTGTCGAAAGCAGTAGACCTCGACGATTTGGCCGAGCGCGTTCCAAAGCTTCCCTTCCTGGACATGGGTGGCAGTGATGATCTACAAGTCTCCTGGTTTCACGAGAAGGAGCTCGACGCAGAGGGGACGAGCTACCGATGGAGTCAAAGGATGTCGTCCGTATTTCTTCCCGCCATCGGCGGCGGTTCGCAACAGATCGCTATACGCCTAGCCGGACCCAAGGAAGAAGAAGCGCCGAATCACTCCGTCGAAATCCGCCTCGGAGAAGAGCTTCTAGGAACGATCACGGCGAGCCGACACTTCGAGACGCACCTCTTTCCCGTTCCGGAGGCCCTCGCCATGCGCAAGGACGTCACGTATGCGATCCTCTCGCTCAGAACCGAAACCTGGCGGCCTTCGAACTGGATCGCGGGCTCGACGGACGTACGCGATCTCGGTATTCGCGTCGACTCGATTGAAGTACGGTAAGCAAAGGAGAACGCATGCTGTTGTTAGTGCTAATACTCACTTTTACCGGCGCGGCGGAAGCGGCGCGTATCAACAAAGCCATCGAGCTTCTCGCCCAGGGACAACCCGTCTACTACACGACGAGCCGCGGGGGCTACGAAGAAGGCAAAGCGCTCGCGCATACTTGGGCGGACTACATCAACTACGAGCTCGAGCACGGCGCCTTCGACCTCACCAAGCTTCGAGAGTTCATGCAAGGTCTCGTCGATGGCGGGCCGACTCCGAGCGGGCACCGCACACCCACGGTCATTGCTACCATCCCCGTGCTCGGACTCGATGAAGCGACGATGCGCGCCAACGGATGGGTCGTGCAACAAGTGCTCGCGGCTGGTGTACACGGCATCATCCTGTGCCACGCGCGTACGGCTGGCGCCGTTCAGGCATTCGTGCAAGCGGCGCGCTACCCGTTTCACGAGCAGGAAGTCGGTGACGGCTTGGAAGAAGGCCTCCGCGGGAGCGGGAGCCAGCATTTCGCGGCGCAGATATGGGGGATTTCGTCGGGCGACTATCTGCGGGTCGCCGATACATGGCCGTTGAACCCGGAAGGCGAGATCTTGCTCGGCTTGAAGATCGAGGATCGACACGCGCTCGAGAACGCCGAAGCCACGACCAAAGTGCCGGGCGTCGGGTTCGCGGAGTGGGGTCCGGGCGATATGAGCTTCTCCTACGGTTTTCTCTCGAGGCCGCGGCCCGACCCCCAGGTTCTCGTCGACGCGCGCGCGCGGGTGCTCGCGGCGACCAAAGCTGCGAAGATTTTCTTTCTGAACTCCGTTTCGACTGAGAACGTCGAGGCCCAGATCGACGACGGGATGATGCTCGGCGCCGCCAATGAAGAGGCGGCTCGGAAAGGCCGCGCTTATTCGCGCCGCTAACCCTCGACTAGGGTGCTGACATGCGCGACGGTGGCTTTCGCCAGGCCGTCGATGTTGTAGCCTCCTTCGAGTAGAGATACAAGGCGGCCGTCACAATATTGGTCGGCGACGTCCATTGCCGTCCGCGTCATGCGGCGAAACGCGTCGTCGGTTACGTCGAAGCAGCCGAGCGGATCTTCTTTGCGACTGTCGAAGCCGGCCGAAACGATAACGAAGTCGGGCTCGAACTTGGCGGCGGCCGGAAGCAGCTTCTTGTCCCAGGCGCGCAGCATGTCCACGTCTTTGGAGCCGCATTCGAGATGGACGTTGATATTCAACCCGCTTCCCTCCCCTTTGCCCTCGAGCGCGGGATCGCCCGTCCCTGGATAAGCTTGCCAGTCATGGCTCGAATAAAAGAGCACGGTGGGATCGTCATAGAACGCGTTCTGAGTGCCGTTGCCGTGGTGATAGTCCCAATCGATGATCAAGATCTTCTCGTGCCCAAAGACGGACTGCGCATATTTTGCCGCGATCGCGGCAGTGCTGTAGAAGCAAAACCCCTCTTCCTCCCCGGTATTGTTGGCGTGGTGGCCCGGGGGCCGGATCGCGCAGAACGCGTTGCGCACCTCTCCATGTGACACGGCGGAGACCGCGGCCAGAGCCCCGCCAACGGCAGCTTTTGCCACCTCACCCGAGGTTTCGATCTTTCGGATGGAGGCCACATGCTCGGCGGTGTGATGGGCCTCGATATATGGAAGCGGAGCCTCGAGTCTCGAGATCGACGTGACCTCCTGGTCGAGGCCCTCGCGCTTCATTTCGAGAAGGATGCGCCGAAGCCGTTCCGGAGATTCCGGATGATCAGGTCGAAGCACATGGTCCAAATAGATCTCGTCATAGACGAATCCCGTGGACGGTCTCGTTTCACGAGACAGGGCTAGAGGTGCAAGAGTCAGCGCTCGGACGAATTCGCGGCGAGTGGTCATGGGAACCTCCCGGCCAAGTCTAGCCGAAGTCGGTAGGTTTTCGCAGCTCTTACGGTGACGGAGCGGCGGGGACTTGCAGGATGCGGATCGTCGGTCCCCATAAGCGCTCGGGCTCGGGGGCGAATTCTTTTACGAGCGGACATATGGCGAAAAGCTTCGCGTAGTTCTTCGTCTGGCGGTGCTCAGGCCCGAACCGTTCATAGCTCGTCGACGTGACGATGAGATATTCCGCTCCCGCGTCACGATGGGCGGCGACGCCGATATTGATGACGCGCTTGGACGCGCTGACGCGATAACGCTCGAGATCCAACACCGGTGTATGCCGCTCGACCGCGAAACTGGTGCCTGGCGGGATGCGCGCCTCGATCCACTGCGCCGCCATCGCTCCCGTATCGGGAAGCGTCACGAGGCGATTCCTCTCGAGCGTCTTCGACGTCGGAAACCAGAGGGCGGCGACGAGCGCCGCGACGAGCGCCAAAGTCTCGAGCGGGCGCTTCGCGATCGGCCGATTGCGAAGCCGCTTTTCGAGCACCTCGCGGAGGAAAACGATGGTTTCGACGATCCCGTAGGCCGCCAGGATAGCCAAGAACGGATAGACCGGCATGAGATTGCCGGCGAAGTTGATTCTCTGCGAGCTATAGAAACTGTAATAGAGGATCGGGTAGGCGAGAAAGACCGCGAGCCTGCGATCGATGCGATAGAGGGCAAGCGCGAGTCCGACGAGGCAAGCGAGAAACGGAAGAAGACCGGCGCCGTAATTGATGGTGTAGTTTGCGTGGGCGGCCCAGTTATCGATCCCGTCGGCGCCTGCGAGGCCGAGAAAACCATAGTTGAAGAGACCCGCGGCAACGTGATCGAAAAAGCGCGTCAGATCCGCGTAGAAGTAAGGGCAGCCCGCTGTGAAACCGACGACGGTACCAAAACCGCCGAGATAGAGGTCGGGATGCGCCAAGAGGGACGTACCACGCCGGAACAACGTCGCGCCGATGAGCGGGATCCAAAGGAGTGCCGCGTTGTACTTTACCGCGACGGTGAAGCCGATCGCAGCACCCGCGGCAAAGGCGAGGCCGCGACCTCCTTTTTCGAGATAGATCATCGTCACCAGTACGCTCACCGTCGAGAACAAGACGACGAGAGCGTCCGGCTTGTTATATTGAGAGACCTCGACGACACCCGGCGCCACCGCGAGGAGCGCCGCCGCAAAGAGACCGACTCGCGTCCCGAAAACCCAGCGGCCGAGAACAAACACAAAGAACACCGCCAGTGTTCCCGGGATGACCCCCGCGCTGAAGCGCCCCCAGAACAACATGTCCTCCACTTGGATTTGGTGAACGCTCTGCCAGCGCCCGGTGCGCGCCTCCAGAAAAAACACGACCAGATAAGTACCGATGTTTACGTAGGGCTGAACGCTCGGGTGGTGCCACCAGCGCGGGTTCATATCGCCGCGCTTGATCATCTGAAGGTAAGAGTGAACGTATTCGTACTCGTCGGGAATATAACTCTGCGGCAGCCCGCTACGGATGCCTTCGAAGCGCACCGAGAACGCCACCCCGAGAATAATCGCGAGCAAAAGAGGTGTCTTCGCCCGACCGAGAAGCTCAGAGAGCTCCCCCCGGCTCTTCGGAAGCCCGAAATGGCCGACCAAGAACCAACCTCCCGTGAGCGCCACCACCATGAGCGCGAGCCCCTTTCGAGACAACGCGGGCTCCAGGAATCGCAGATAGTAGCCGTTCGTCAGAAACGTCGCTGTCGACAGCAGCAGCAAGCCGAAGCCGACGCGCTTGAACGTGACCGGGTCGGGCCGCCATGACCCGCAGCCTTTTGACAAGGATGTCATCGCGCCGCTCGTCTCGCGCGGTCTATCTTGCCTGGGCAGGTGGGCCACTCGGGAAACGGGAGCATGCGAGAGATCATATAGGTAATCGCAAAGATGCAAAAGCGACCGTCTCGAACTCTTGAACGAGACGCGCCTGGCTAGCCGACGCGCAGGATCGAAAGCGGCTTGTGGCGGAGCACGTCAAGGGTCACGATGACGCCAACGACGCTGACCGAGGCGGCGGCGATGAGCACGGCGACCGTGTTCGTCAGAAACGCGAACCGGAACGGGATCTCTAGCACTTGGGTGCTCAAGAGAAACGTCAGGACTTGCGCACCCATCGCGCCGATGAAGCCCGCGACAACGCCTAAGGTCGCGTATTCGAAGAACATCATCATCGCCACCCGGCCGCGGCTCGCACCGAGCGTTCGGAAGATCGCGGTCTCGTAGCGGCGTTGATATTTCGTCATCGCCACCGAGCCAAGCAGAATGAGCACGCCGCTCAGAAGCGCCACGTTCCCGACAACGGAGATCGCAAGGGAAATCTTCTCTACGACTTGTACGAGCGCATCGAGGATGTCGCGAAGGTCGACGACGGAAACGTTGTGGATTCCAGCGAGCACGCGGCGTTGGAACTCCGCGCGCTCGAGCGCGTCGTTGGGTGCCTTGATGAAGCCCGCATAAGTGTTCGGAACATTTTCTAGCCCGCCCGGCCGGAAGACGAACATGAAGCCGCCATTGCGCGCGTCGCTCCACTCCACATCGCGCACGCTCGTGATCTTGGCTTCCATCGATCGCCCCATGATGTCGAAGGTGAGCTTGTCGCCCACGTCCATCTCGTAGCGATCGCGCAAGCTCGACTCGATCGAGACTTCGAGGTCGGGAGAATGGCTCTCGTCCCAGAACCGGCCGGCCACGATGCGCTCGTTATCGTCCAAGTGATTGCGGTAAGTAACCGTGTATTCACGGCCGAGCCCGCCCTGCTCGCGCACTTGCTCGTAGGATTCGAGCTGGGCTTTCGCGCCATCGAGGCGCACGACACGCGCGCGCAGCACGGGGACGAGCTTCACGCTGCTCGCACCTGAATCCCAAGCCCGCTCTTCGAGAATCTCGACCTGATCTCTCTGTATGTCGATGAAGAACATGTCGGGCGCGTCATCCCGCAATTCGACCGCGAACTCCTCGAGAAGATTCTCTTGGATGCTGCGAATCGTGAGGACGAAGCAGACGCCCACCCCGACGGCGAGCAAGATCACACGCGTCTGATTGCCCGGGCGGCTGACGTTCAAGACGGCATGCCTCAAAGGGAAGTACGCGTTCTTGGCAAGGGGCGATACGGCTTTGATGAGACCGATGCCCGCGAAATGAAGACAGAGGCTGACGACGGCGAACGTGCCGCAGACATAAGCACCGACCCGAAGCGAATCCGCTTGCCACGAAGCAAGCCCCACGAGTGCTACGAGCAGGAAGAATCCCGCACCGACTTGAAGCCGGTCGAGCTTCCGGAGCCACCCGCGAAGACCGCCGGTTGAAACTTGGGGCTCTAGCTGCCCTTCAGGGCGCAAGAGCCAGAGAGGCCGGACGAGACGGACGTGCAAGAGCGGAATGAGCGAGAAGAGTGTCGAGACCAAGAGACCGATGCCCACACCTTGCACGATGGCGGATCCGGTGAGGCTGAGCTCGACGTCCTGTAGATCCAGCCCGAGCCCGGGCGGGATGGCCGCCACCGCCCCCGCCGCGAAGACGACGCCGATGAGGCTTCCCACGGCGCTCATCGCAATCACTTGAAAGAAATAGATCGCGAGCACCTGGCGCGTGCTCGCGCCGAGACATTTGAGGACAGCGATGCTCTTGAGCTTTTGCGCGATGAATACCCGTACGACGCTCCAAACGCCGACGCCGCCAAGGATGAGAATAACGAAGCCCGCAAGGCTCAAATAGTTCTCTCCGCGATTCAGGCGGCGCGCAAGACGGTCCCCCGCTTCGCGATAGGACCGCACACGCACGAACTCGTTCGCAAGCGAGCCCTTCATATCCCACACGAGCTCTTGGATGCCCTCTTCGTCCATGCGCACGAGGATCTGCCGCCACACACGGCCGCCCAAATCGAGAAGCGCGGCATCGTCGATATCCGCGTAGTCGACGAAGACCCGCGGCCCCATCGAGAACATTCTGAGGCTACGTCCGGCTTCGCGCACCACGACGCCGCGGATCTCGAAGCGTTGCTCGCCAATCCAGATGCTGTCACCCACCTCCACGTCGAGACGCGTGAGAAGCTCGGGCCGGACGAGCGCTCCGCCATTTTTCAGGAGCGCGTGATCGTAGCTCGCGCCCGCGAGCTCGATCTTCCCGTAATAAGGAAAGCCTTCTTCAATGGCGCGAAGCTCCACCAACGTGGACACTTCGCTCTCTTCACCGTCGCGCCGTGCCATCGTCGTGGCCTCGATCGCGCGCGACGTTTCGGAGACATCGTGATCTTTGAGCTTTTCCTCGATGACGAACGCCGCGTTCTCCGTGAAAGCGCGGTTGCTATAGATGAGGACGTCCGCCGCCGTGAGGCTCTTCGACTCTTTCATGAGCGCCGTGCGGACGCTCTGGATGACCGAGCGGAGCGCCACCATCGAAGCGACACCTACGGCAATACAGAGAAAGAAGAAGACGAGTCGGCTCCACGAAGCGCGCATCTCTCGCCCCGCCATACGTAGAACGAATCTCACTGGCCCGAGCTCCCGGCCGCGGCCGTCTGGGCGTCCTCGGCAGGCACGTCGGGCGCTGCGTCCGTGGCAGTGGCATTGGCAATCTCAGGGCGGTGGATGCGCCCGTCCTTTAGCTCGAGCATGACGTCCGACATGCGCGCGAGCTCCATGTTGTGGGTCGCGAGCACGATCGTCATCCCTCGCCGCTCGTGAACGCCAAGGATGATGTCAATGATGTGCTTGCCGTTCGAGCTATCGAGGTTTCCCGTCGGTTCGTCCGCGAGCAGGATGGACGGGTCGTTCGCCAAAGCGCGCGCGATGGCCACGCGCTGTTGCTCGCCGCCCGATAGCTGCGACGGGTAGTGGTGGGTTCTTTCCGAAAGCCCGACTTCGTCGAGAAGCGCGCGCGACTTCTTTTCCGCATTCAAGATGCCGAAGATCTCCAACGGCACGAGCACGTTCTCGAGTGCCGTCAGCGACGGCAACAGGTGGAAGAACTGAAACACGAAGCCGATGCGCTCGCCCCGGAGGCGCGCAAGCTCGTCCTCGCCCAGCTCGACGAGATTGACTCCGTCGATGAGAACGCTGCCTTCCGTTGGCGCGTCGAGCCCAGCAATCAAACCGAGGAGCGTCGACTTGCCGCTCCCCGACGGGCCCACAATGGAGAGGAACTGCCCCTCCGGCACTTCGAGATCGAGCGGGTGAAGAATCGTGAGATCCTCAGAGCCACTGGCGACGACTTTCTTGAGTTGTTCGAGGCGGATCATTGGAGCATCGGCTTCAAGTACTTCCAGACGTTCTCGGCGACGATACGAGCGCCTCGGGCGTTGGGATGTTTCCCGTCCGACTGGTTGAGCGCCGCGACGCCCGCAACGTTCTCGAGCAGATTGGGCATGAAGGTAACGTCGCGCTCTTCGGCAAGCTGAGCATAGACAGCGAGCAGATTTTGAATGTAGCGGTCGTCCGGCGTTTCGTCCGCGCCGAGCCCGGCGAGGAGCACTGGGATGCCCCGTGCCTCCACACCGTCGATGATCGTCCCGAGATTCTTTTTCATTTCGCTCGGCGGCAAACCACGCAAGGCGTCATTGCCTCCGAGCGCAAGGACGAACGCCGCTACTTCGCGATCTTCGAGAACCCATTCGAGCCGGCGGACGCCCCCGGCGGAAGTGTCTCCAGAAACACCGGCATTGATCACTTCGTAAGGATAGCCCGCCGCATCCACGAGCGCTTGAAGCTCCGCGGGGTAGGCTTCGTTGTAACCGATGCCGAAACCGGCGGTCAGGCTGTCGCCGAAAACAACGATCTTGCGCTGGTCGTGACGACTTGGATTGGCCGAGTCGGCTGGAGCTTGCTCGGCCACGCCAGGCGCGGGCGTCTCGGGAGGCGCTTGCTCGACCGGGGGCTCGTCACAGCCCACGAGGCAGAAAAGCGCGATCCCCGCGCCAAGTAGCCGCATGGACCTAGACTAACCATCCCTTCCGCCCGACGCTAGAGGAATCGCTTGAAAAGACCGCGCACTCTGTCTAGAATCTGCCCGCACAGAGACAGATAAGGAATAAAAATGGCAAAACTCACCAACCCTGAATCCTTGGCCGCGGACGTCCAACAAGCCTTCGAAACGCTGCGCACCGAGCACGAGCTTCGCTCCGTGACGGACGAAGAGAGCGGCACCGGCATCGACCGGCTGGCCACGGGCGTCTACGGCTTTACCTATTCCCCCGCGGTCGAGAACTTTCCGCTCTTCAAGGAGCGCGATCTGCGCTGCTACGAAGGCCACAAGCTCGCGGACGGAAGCGTTTTCCTTCTCGGTTTTCTCACGGCGGCTGAAAAACAGACCGCCGACGACGCATCCGGCACCGGCAAGATCCACCTGTTCGCCGAGCCCAAAGACGACGCGACCGAGCTCGTTCGCATTCCCATGAAGCGCGTGAAGCACTCCGTGGAACATTCCCAGCGCGGCAACAACGGGCTCGAAATCGAGCTCGGTTAGCGCAGCGAGCATGCGCTCCGCCACGTCCTGATTGATGTCCGCGGGCACGGGAGCGTGCTAATCTGCACGCATGGCATCCAACAGGGCATGCAGCATCGCGACGGGAGCTCTTTTGCTAGCGGCAGCTTGCAGCGACAGTAGCTCGCCGAGCGCCCCTACCTCGGCCCCGCCACCGCCGGCTTCGACCGCGAATTTGGCGGTCTTCTCGGACCCCGGCTCCACCTTCCAAACCACCGATGTCTTCGACTCGAACGGCGAAGTGGTTCGGTTCAACACCGTCGAGAGCGCCTTGCTCTGGGTCGCGGGCGACTTGTTTTTCGACGGCTGGGTGGTCGACGGCAACATCCTCGACGAAGGTCGTCTGTACCAGGCACGCTTCGGGACTGCCGACGGCCAAAGGCGAGCCTATTTCACGGAGCGCGTTCGTGGCACGCTTTGCGACCTGTCCGTGGAGGATGGTTTCCTGCGAATCCGCCCAACCAGTTTGCTCCCCCCGTAGCGCTTGCACGCTTCTCGCGGGCAGTGTACTGTGGGGGGACTCTCGCCGCCCGAGAGGAGATTCGATGGACCGCTTCAAGAGCACGAACAGCGTACCTTTGGTCGTCGCCATTCAAGCTCTGGCATTATTCGTGGTCGCGTTCTTCCAAACGCCGCAGCTCGAGACCGACGCACAGTCGTTAGGCGTCGGCAGCCAGTCTGAGCCAGCCCCCGACACGCTGACGTCGTTGTCGGAGCTCCCCCGCGACTTGCAGCGCGAAAAGCTTCCGATCCCTCGATTTCCGGAGCGCGAAAAGCGCAACGAACCACCGGTAGCCCAGCCCGTGGAGGACTCTTCCGAAACCACACCCGGCGGCGAAGGCACAAAGCTCGCGGCACTCCGCGTAGAGAACCTCGCCATGACGGGACCTGTCGCCATCGCGATTGGGGCACCGATGTTGGGCGTTCCCGACAGCCTCGACGGTTTATCGCTCGCCGGCGGTAACTGGCTCGGTGGACGTCCCAGGGGCAGTCGTGGCTCAGGCCGCGCTGGGGGTCCAAGTGACGTTGGTGGCGGAGGCCGGGGCGGCCAAGGAAGCGGCGGCTATGGCGGCG
>Ga0114950_10000243_pt1 | contig 35357 bp, 31 predicted proteins | sample N075metaG_FD_83503 | JGI IMG/M metagenome (GOLD analysis project Ga0114950, IMG submission 83503) | Deep subsurface microbial communities from Kermadec Trench to uncover new lineages of life (NeLLi) - N075 metaG | ecosystem: Environmental > Aquatic > Marine > Ocean trench > Sediment | place...
CTGTGTGAAAACTCCAGACGGGCAAAATACGGCCTCAAAATAAGTAAAAAACGCGCACCAGAGTGGTCTGCCTTGAGGCTTAGGACAGAAAAAATAAAAGGAGGAGCCTCTGTGCACGATCAAAAAATTTCACATGGTGTTTTCACACAGCCTCAGGTCACAGCAGCCGAAGAGAGCCAGGTGGCAGGATGGCAGCTATACTCCGAAACCGGCCTTTCAGCGTCTGCTATACTGAAAGGCAGAAACCGACTCACTGCGGCCTGTCGAACTTGAAGCCAATAATTACATCCCTGCCGCTCTGCACACAGCTATTGCTTTTATGTGCGCCGTCTTTTTCGTCAAGTGACGGATGCCTCGGCCCGCTTCAACGAGTCGATGCCAACTACCCCTACCGCGCCCGAGCAGCTGTGGAGGGTTACTGTCGGGTCACGTTTGCACTTAGTCCAACAGGCGATGTGGAAAACCTTACTCTTTCCGAGTGTAGACCGAAGGGCTATTTTGAAGAGGCAGTAATGGATGCGGCCAGACAGCTTCAATACCCGCCTACCAGAGTGGTCAGGGGAGTAACGTATGACCTGACGGGGCTTGCGGTAGAGAGTTGGTACTGGTTTTATGATCCTGATACTTCCACGCACAGCACACACACGTCTCCGCCCAATTGCTTTCATTATCTTGATGGCACGGAAAAATACATGATAACTCCTAGTTGCGGCGCCTCTCCTTGTTGGGACGAGTGACCGGTCGCTCGTGGCACAAAAGGGCCTGAATCAGCTCCGAAGTCTCTGCTCTGGGAACAGCCGTTTTTAGGTCATAGCTGTCCCTCAGGTAACAGCATTCCTCATCCCACTAGCATTTCTGAAGTGCCACTGCCCGCTGGCGCCGGGTTTAATCTCGAATCCACCCTCGTGTAGTAACCGATGATGCTTTGAGCAGAGCATAACCAGGTTTTCAGCGGCGGTTTCACCTCCATCGGCCCAGTGCACCACGTGGTGCGCCGTCAGCCATTTCTCGTGAGTACAACCGGGGAATCTACAACCCTTGTCTCGACTGAGGAGTTTCCTTCGTAGTGAGGGATGCACCACCCGGTGCTTTCGGCTGAGGTCTTTGGTTTTACCGCTATCATCGTCGGCGGATATCACCAGGGAGCTATCGCAACAGAGTCTGCGCACAGTTTCTATGGGTAAGTCGCTCTTGCTCTCCGCGTCTGATGCACCACGTAGTGCATTTTCATCGACATGCACGGTTACCTGGTAGTGATCTGCAGTGCATGACTTGTTGTCATTGCCACCGGCAAGGTAACTTCTGGCCAATTCAACCAGCGCATCTGCCTGTTGCTTGAGTAGATCACATGGAGCATTTTCTTCCTCGCTCTCGTACACATCCCGCGCTTCCAATTGCGGTACCGCCATCTCCAATGCCTTCATCACGAGAGCAGCAGTTTCCTTCGGCAGTTCTACACTCAGGGTAACGCTGCCATCGCTATGAGGCGAACAACTCAGATAGCGATTATGGTGCAAGCGATTAGCATCTTGTGTTGAGGTATGCCGCTGCACATTGCGCAATTCCATACAATGTCGATCAACGCTCGCCGCCGTAGTTTTTAACGCGAAATCCAGCAAATGTTCTTCAGTGGTAGACGTGGCGATACGTGACAGGGCTCTGGCTTTTGAATACGAAAGATCCCCTTTCTGAAAGGCGGTGGACGTCTGCGGCAAATCAAACAAGGCATTGGCCACACGGAGTTTCTCTCTAGCCGTACCCGGCGCTATGCCACATTTCATATTCAGCCATTCAGCGCAGTTGTTGAAAAGGTATGGCTTCCATCCCTGTCGCAGGTCGAACTCGCGCAGCAATACCAGGAACTCGTATTCCATGGAATTGATATGTGATGAGAGAGAGATAATATCAGTTTCTAGTTGATCGAGGCTGCGGCGGGTGATGAGGTTGGTGGTGTTCATGGTGGGGCTCCTGAGAAGGAAAACGGCAATGTTGGTCGAATGACACCCAAAGGGTACGATGATTCGGCCCTACGTGGGAAATATCTATCTAATTGATATTTATAGTTATTTTATCACTTTTAGTCGTTTGCTATGTCGCTGTTTTACATCATTTACGGTCAACTTTCCCGGCTGCTACACCCCGCCCCTTTCCCTATTTGGCCGAATAAATTCGGCCCTACATTTCCTCAAGCAACTCCACAGAACGCTTGGGATTCATCAATCGAATTTCCTGGATTTCAAATCTATCTGATCTGCGCGAGCTTGCTGCAGGCCCGGAACCTGACGGATTTGACCAGAGCCCCGGCCGTCCCTCCACTTCCCTTCTCCTATCTGGCTCGCGTTAGTTCTCTCTCGGCCTGCTCCGGGGTAAGTTCAGTCACGTGGGTGAGCGCATCCAGAGAGCGTTGGCGGAGATTGAGTTTGCCACTACCGTTTTCCCAGTTGGCTACTGTAGGCGGACTCACACCAAGTAACTGTGCAAATTGTGTGGTGTTCATCCCAAATCGCTTGCGGAGTCTGGTGACCGCCGCCGTTGTCGGCGTAAATGCTTTCTTGTTCTTCTTGACCTCCTTTTTTCTAACAGCACCTCTTTTACGACCAGGTTTTACCAGCCCTTCAATGTCCACGCCAAAGACCTCGGAAAGATCAGCCCCTGTCAACCGGCGTCGTTTTCCTTTTCCGGATGTGGCTGACTGAATATCCAGTTCCGTGGCGATCAGTTCTTCATGATCAACATTACGGAGTAGAAAAAGCAGTTCCGGCTGATGGTCTAACCTGGCACCAACACCATACAACACGGCGGCAATATGTTTGCACATCGCTGCCCAATCCGGGCAGTCGCAGGCGAGAGTTATCTCGCTGGGCTTAGGGAACAGACCCTGGTCCTGATCGGTCACTATCTCCATGACGTTATCGGACAAACGACCCTGCAATAATTCCAGCATGGTGCGAATCTGGCCAGCACATTGTTTACGGATGTTTTTCCATTTGTTTACAGGCAATGGGGTGATGCTAATGTTGACTCTATAGATTGCTGAGCCGCTGACAATTGCCTCGACCTCACCCTTGGAGATGGCCAGATGACACACCGAACCGTTGCGAACATAAGTTCGCCCCCTGGGTAGCCGGTTTTCAAAATCACTAAATTTTTCCAGATGATTGCACCAGGCTTCACCCCAGAATGTATGGGCTATCTTTCGCCCTTCAATCTCAATGGGTTCAATTTCCATGCCCTTTTTCCGTAGTTTCTTTATCTCTTTGGCCGCTCTGGCACGCCGTCGCGCCACCGGCACATAGGGAGACCACCCTCCGTAACTCATGTACGTCACCTATCAGACTTGCGTCTTATCAATATCGAGTGAAACCAGATTAAGTAATGTCGCATTATCCATCTCGGTAAGCAGTGTGTCAGCGCCACCACTCAACAGATCATTGGCGAGAGCCATTTTCTCATTAATCAAGGCATCTATTTTCTCTTCTACCGTTCCGGGACAGATGAATTTGTGAACCAGTACATTTTTATTCTGACCGATTCGAAAGGCACGGTCTGTGGCCTGGTTTTCCACCGCCGGGTTCCACCAGCGATCAAAATGGATAACATGAGAAGCCTGGGTCAGGTTGAGACCTGTTCCTCCCGCCTTGAGGGAGAGAATAAAGAACGGAGGGCCCTCTTCTGCCTGAAACCGTTCGACCAGCTCTTGTCTGTGCTTAACAGCAGTGCCGCCATGCAGCACCAGACCGGGCCGACCAAACTGCTGTGCCAGAAAGTTTGCCAGTGGCGTGGTCATCTCTCGGAATTGGGTAAACACCAGTACCTTTTCCTGACGTGATGCGATCTCTTCACACAGTTCAGCTAGACGCTGAAACTTGCCACTTTTAGTTGGGTCGTACTCATCGTCCCCCAACAATTGTGATGGGTGATTACAGATCTGCTTGAAGCGCAACAGGTAGGAGAGCACCAGACCACGGCGCTTTATGCCTTCAAGGTTCTCTATGGCGTTCGCCATCTGATTAACGGCTTGCTGATACTGCGCGGCCTGTACTTTGCTCAGGCCACAGTAGGCGGGCACTTCAATCTTTTCCGGCAGGTCGCTGATAATTGATCGATCAGTCTTAAGGCGTCGCAGGATATAGGGGCCAACCAGATTCCGTAGCGGCGCATATTGATCACTCTTTCGCTCAGATAGTGATTTCACAAAGCCCTTAAATCGACTGGCTGACCCAAGCAGACCAGGGTTTAGAAAATCGAACAGTGACCAAAGATCCAATAGCCGATTTTCTACCGGCGTGCCGGTCAGCGCAATACGGGATTTGGCACGGAGATTCTTGACCGCTTTGCTCTGCCTGGCGGCTGGATTCTTGATCGCTTGGGCCTCATCCAGCACCAACAGTTGCCACTCCTGCTCTTGTAGCCAGTTTTGACGCATGAGCGTCCCATAGGTAGTCAACACAATATCGATGTTGTTCAAGGTCTTGCTGTCATTCACCATGGCATCCATTGATTTTTTATTCAGCTGAGAGCTGTGAAAAAACAGACTGCGCAGGGACGGGGCAAAACGTTCAAGCTCCATTTTCCAGTTGCCAAGCAGGGAAGCGGGGAGCACCAATAAGGAGGGTCTGTCACACCGCTTCTTTTTCAAGATAAGCAGCAGGGAAATAACCTGTATGGTTTTTCCCAGGCCCATATCGTCCGCAAGACATGCACCTAAGCCCAACTGGGAGAGCAACAACAACCAATTCACGCCCTCTTGTTGATAGGGCCGAAGCGTTGCTTTCAGTGCTGTCCCTGGATTGGCGGCCTTCAGCTGAGCGGGTGCGCGCAGTTCTTCCAGTAGTGAAGCCAACCATTTACCTGGTTGAACAAGTGACCAAGTTCGGTTCTCTTCCAGAAAGTTCTCACGCAGATCGGCAGGAGCGCCTGCCAACAATCGCATTCCTTCAGCAAAGGTGAGCCCTCCGTCTGACGCCTCCGCCTCTACTTTTTCCCAGTGGGCGAGGGCTTCACTCAGTTTCTCTTGATCCACCTCAACCCACTGCCCCTTCATAAACACGAGGCCATCACCCGCCGCCATCAGTGCTTCCAACTCCACCTTGCTGAGCGACTCATCACCCAGGGCAATTGTCAGTTTGAAATCCAGCAGCGAATCGGCACTGAAGTTCTTGTTCATTTTCTCACCAATGGTAACGCTGGCACGCGGCCTGCTCCGTTTTTTCCACCAGTCAGGCAGCCGAACCACCACCCCACAGTGTTCGTACTGTGGTGCATCCCTTAGAAACTCATAGGCCTCCCCAGGCGACCATGCCAGGGGATGATAGATATCGCCAGTATCAACCAGATCTTTAATCACCGAGCTGGACTGCGCGGCAAGCTGAAGGGGTAAAAGCAGGCGAATCAGCGCTTTTTTGTTTCTCGCTCCCGCATACTCCTGTAGAGCATGGCTGAGCGGTTGATGACGGGTACGACCCTGCTCAGAAAGCTCGGAGGCATAGGTCGCCATGAAGGCAAAGGGAAAATCAGGGTCATTTTTATTTTCCGCCAGATGCAAACAGACGCGGCCTACCTGGTGCCACTGTGGCGCTTTCTGAGAAAGAAGTACGTCAAGCCCCCCGGCGGCCCGTATCTGTACGCATACCCAGTCATCAAGCGTGGAGCGGATTTCCTGTAGTACCGGAACAGAGAGATACTCGGCCCCGCGCATCGGTGGCGCACTCATGAGCAGAGGCTGGATTTCGGTGATTGAGAGCGACTCGATAGATTCAGGCTGTTGTGGATCCGCCTGTGCCATCAGACACCGGTCACTCAAATATTTGCACGCAAAGTTACGCCAATATCGTAATGATGGAGAGAGATCGGTACTACTTTTTCTTGCCGCCAGGGTAAACAAACCTTCACCCACACTACGTGCAAAAGCATTACCGATGATGGCACCAGGAAGCGCTTTTCCGGTCGTATCATCCGCTATTGATGGGAAGCAATACAAACGCCCTGAGGGGAGCAGGCCTAAGTCAAAAGTACTCATTGCGCCGCCCCCGCTCGGCGTATGCCTTGTTCTTTTCGGCAAAACGTCATGACCTGCTGTTTCCGCTCATAGCATTGATCGTACGCCGAAACGTATCGTCAGAAACGGCGTTATCATCGAATACATTGCCTGCGAACAATACAGCATCGACTTTCCCCCGCCACCAGGTTGATTTAAACCGTGACGCTTTATAGGTATAGGTCAATGGCATAGGCGCCATTTTGGCATAAATGGGGTCTGGCCTCACAATTCACAAAAAAGTTTAGATGGCCGAATGAATTCGACCCTACATTTCCTTTAGCAACTCCACCGAACGCTGCGGATTCATCAGCCGAATTTCCCGACTCTCCAGTTGCTTGCGGTCAGCGCCGTCAACAATAAGTGCACGCAGCTCAGCGGTGGTCAGCTCGGGTTGCAGGGCCAGTAATTTGCCGGCCAGGTTTAACACCTGGGGCGAGGCCATGGAGGTGCCATTGAATTTAATGCGGTTGCCGCCCGGCACATAGCTTTCTACTTCAAAGTCATTGGCATAGACATCTACCTTGCCGAGACTGGTAAAACTGGTTTCGTTGCCCTCCTCGTCCACAGCGCCCACCGACATGATGTTGGGGTAGTCGTAGCTGCTGGGGTAAGACTCATCGAACTTGACGTCGTTATCGGAGTTGCCCGAACTGGTTATAAACAAAATTTCAGTGGCGTTTTCTATCGACTCTCGCAGCGCCTCGTTACCTATTGAATAAATCTCCCGCGCCAGTTGCTTGCGCTGTTCAGGGGTACCACCGGCATTGTGGGCCTCTAGTGCATCCTCAATGCCGCGCAGGGTACCACCCCAACTCATATTGACCGCGCGCACACCATTGGCCCTGAAGTAGTCAATGGTAGCCCGGGTAGCTTTGGCGCCCTTATGCGCCTTTTCCACAGTTGGTTCCTCCGGCATCATTTTGTGACCAAAGGTCATGCGGGCCACCAACAGGCGCGCAAAGGGATTGCCTTCCAGCGCGATGCCCGCCACGTGAGTACCGTGGGAGTAATTACCGTAGATATTGAGTGACTCAATAAAGTCCTTCACATCGGCTTGCTGTAACTGCGCCAACTGCTTGCGTAATTCGGTTGCTTCTGCAGAGTCTACCGCCGACGAAATATCACCCAGGCCCTTGATCTGGCGCTGCAATAATTCTTCATCACGGGGAAAATCTCCAATGGGAAACAATAGTGAAACTTCCTTGTCATCGTGTAGCGACCAGGCGATGCCATGCACATCATCGACAAAGCCATTGCTGTCATCATCAATTCCGTTGTCGGGAACTTCTTCACCATTGACCCACAGCTGCGACAGCGGCGCAAAAAAGCTGCGTGTCTACCCCGGAATCCCATACAGAAATTATTGTGGGTGAAGCTTCAGCATCCGCCGCCAGCACCACCTTGCGTGCCTCCCAGATATCCTGCTTGTCTATTTTGTTGGCGGCAATGACCTGGGCATAGGCCTCATTGATCATGGTGGCTGCCGGTATGTAGTAGTCGAGGGTAAAAGTGGCACCGACCAGCCGCGCCGCGATGTCGTAACTCATAGCGCCATCGGTATTATCCAGCACCGGCTGTACACCTGACTCGATACTGCCCAGCACCAGCGCCCGTGACAAAATTTCGGAGCGACCTTTGGAGCGCTTGAGATTATCCTGCACCACCGCATAGGGAAGCTCGGCCAGACGTTGATCAAGAAAAGCGCGCGCATAGGCGTTGCTATCTTCCATCTGGGCGAGTTTGGCGCGGGCAATAGCTTCGCCCTCCAATCCCATGGTTAGCTTGTTGGCCTGCTGGCTTTCCAGTTCACGCCGCTGCTCGAGAATATCCAGGTAGTCCTGCCAACGCTGCTGCAATAGCGCCACCGAGCCCAGGTCGGCGTAGAAATCCTGCCGGGTACTGGAGTCCTGGATGTCGTAGCTGACCAGGTCAGATTCTATATCTGTGCGCAGTTGAGCAGCCAGCGCAAGCAACAGCGCACGATTTTCAGGCAGGTACAAATCTACCGCCGGAATGGCCAGGTGATAGCTATGACGGGGCAGATCATCCTTCTTGTTGATGATCGGGCGTTCAACCGGGCTTGGCCCGACCCGCTCAACACTCTTGTTACTACTCTCTTCACTACAACCCACCATCCACTGACTGGACAACAGCACCACAACACCACAAACAGCCCATAGTCTCCGGGACATCCCTAAGCTCCAAATCTTCCTATTTTGATTATAATTAGCGTTATTCACCAATTTTTATCGATTTTATGGAGTTTTAACGTTAATTATTTGTCTATAAGTGTATTATTTGCAATTGATCGCTATTGCCAGCGAACTATAATGATCATCCTTAAAAGGTTATGCAACGGAACAGGTACATGAGCTCTTTCGATTACCACAAGTACCCCGGCTTCACACCGGTGAAGATGGCGTCCCGTAGCTGGCCCGACCAGACCATTACCAGTTCCCCGCTCTGGTGCAGTGTCGACCTGCGCGATGGCAACCAGGCGCTGATCGAGCCGATGACCACCGCCCAGAAATCCCGCCTCTACGACCAGTTGGTTAAAGTGGGATTTAAAGAGATCGAAGTGGGCTTTCCGTCGGCCTCCAGTCAGGACTTTGAATTTGTGCGCGACCTGATCGAAAACAATCGCGTTCCCGATGATGTCACCCTGCAGGTACTTACCCAGGCCCGCCCCGAATTAATCGAGAAAACCTTTGAGGCATTGAAGGGCGCCAACCGCGCCGTCCTTCACGTCTACAACTCTACGTCCACGGTACAACGCGAGAAAGTATTCAAACTGGACCGCAAGGGCATCACCAAAATTGCCGTAGACGGCGCGAAGATGGTCAGGGAATACGCTGCAAAATACCCCGAGACCGAGTGGGTATTTGAGTACTCCCCAGAAAGCTTCACCGGCACCGAGCTGGACTATGCCATTGAAGTTTGTAACGCCGTCATCGACGTATGGCAACCCACCCCCGAGCATAAAGCTATATTCAACCTGCCAGCCACGGTGGAAATGAGCACACCCAACGTGTACGCCGACCAGATCGAATACTTCTGCAAGCGTATAAACCGCCGCGACTCGATTCTTGTCTCCACCCACACCCACAATGATCGAGGCTGCGCTGTGGCCGCCGCCGAGCTGGCCGTTATGGCCGGTGCCGACCGTGTTGAGGGCACCCTGATGGGCAATGGCGAGCGCACCGGCAACATGGACATACTCACCATGGCGATGAATCTCTACAGCCAGGGTGTAGACCCCATGCTCAACTTTGAGCACATGGACGAAATAATTCAGACCTATAAGGACTGTACCCAAATGCCTGTACATCCGCGACATCCCTACGCGGGCGAACTGGTTTTCACGGCATTTTCTGGCAGCCATCAAGATGCCATCAAGAAGTGCCTGGATACGCGCGATGATGATCAACCCTGGGAAGTGGCTTACCTGCCAATTGATCCAGCTGACATCGGCCGCTCTTACCAAGAGGTGGTGCGCATCAACAGCCAATCCGGCAAAGGCGGCATAGCCTTCGTGCTGGAGAGGGATTACGGCCTGCAACTGCCACGTTGGCTGCAGATCGATTTTAGCGGTGCCGTACAAAGGCATGCCGAGAAAACCGAAACTGAAGTGGCCCCAAATACTATCTGGGAGCTGTTCCAGGCCACTTATTTCACCGAGGCCGGACCCTGGAGTCTCGGTAACTACCAGGTCAATAGAGAGGACGGCGTTGACAAGCTGACCGCAGAATTGATCAGGAATGGCATTAGCCACAGCCTGTCAGGCAGCGGTGCGGGTGTTGTTGAATCCTTCATCAATGCCATGGAGTTGTTCATCGGCAAGCCGATCGTGCTGGTTGAATACAGCGAACACGCATTGAGCCACAGCGCCGATGCCGAAGCCATTTGTTATATCCAGCTCAACATCGACGGCCAGCGAATATGTGGTGTTGGCCGCAGTGTCGATATTATCCAGGCCTCCCTGGATGGCATCCTCGGCTCTATCAATGCCGCCGCCAGGAACGAAGCCGAGCAGGCAGCCTGAGGCCCGACTATGGCGGAGCACAAACACGTCTTTACCAGTGAAGGGCTAAGCTGCTCCGGCAGCCTGTTCCTGCCTGTCAATGAGCAGCCACCCGTGGTGATTCTTGGCCAGGGTTTTGGTGCGGAGCGAACCTTCGGTACGGGTAGCTTTATAAGGGCATTTGTCGAAGCTGGGTGGGCCGTGTTTAGTTTCGATTACCGCAGCTTCGGCGCCAGCGAGGGAAAACCTCGCCAGCTGGTAAATCCACACCATCATTGCGAAGACTGGTACAACGTTGTTCAGTATGTGCGCAGCCTGCAAAACATCGACAATCAACGTGTGGTCCTGTGGGGATCCAGCTTCGCCGGTGGTCACGTACTGGTCACCGCCGCGCGCGTTTCCAGACTGGCCGGGGTCATCGCGCAAGTGCCTTTTTGCAGTAGTCGCAGCACGGCAAAAAACACCACCATTGGCAAATCAATACAGAGCGTGGCGCACGCCTGCCTGGATGGATTGCTGTCCCTGGTGGGCAGCGAACACCGCGTAGCCCTGGTTGCCAAACCCGGTGCGGACTTTGCAATCATGGATGCACCCGGCTGGTATGAAGACTATATGAAGATTGCGGTAGGCTCATCAAGCTGGGTAAACAGCATGCCCGCACGGGGGCTTTTTGCCGTAGCCAACTACAACCCTATCGATACCGCCGACAAAATTGACTGTCCTGTGCTGATCATCAACGGAGCAAGAGACCAGGGCGTCCCCGCTGAAGATGTGCGCGCCACCGCCGCCAAAATTTCCAACTGTAAACATGTAGAAATGGATTTCGATCACTTCGACCTGTACGAAGGTTTCGAGTTGCATGATGAAGCCCTTCGATTACAGGTAGAGTTTCTTAATAAAATAGCCGGGGAGTAGCGCCTGTGCAGCACTCGCGATTGCAAACTATTCACGCCACAAAAGCGCAATATTTACCTCTATTGCCGCCGCCAATTGCCTATACTATAGACTTGATAAACTGTTTCCGTGTACTGAGCACGGACGTAAGATAAAGGGTTCGAGGTTCAAGATGGATTACCGCAGCAGCAACAACAAAGCTACATTCGCCGAAGTATTCGGCAGCATCAAGTTTTCTGGCAAAGCGTCGGCGGCCCCCGCTCGCCCCTGGCCTGAAACTGGTTTTGCGGTAAACAAATCGACTCACCTGGGCGAAGCTCTGCGCGACGAATACAAACTGATCCGCAGCAGCAACTAAGCTCTCAACTCATCAGGTTAAATGACTCAGCCAGGTATTGGTCTGGCGCAACTTGGTGGCGAGTAATTTGGCCAATAGTTTGTGTACGGCCATGGCCAATATTGGATTCTCCTGTTCCATGCGTCGCAAGGATTCCCCGCTAAGACGACTCACAATAGGCGAGCCCCTGGTCGAGGTTATCGAAATAGCGGAGTAGCGAATCTGATAATTCGTTCTTGGAAAGATCCACCTTCGCCTCCTGGCTGGGCCATAATCCCGGCCGTGGAAAGTGTGCCCCTCCAGCCGGTCCGAGACCGGGGGCTAGTTTGTTGGGCGTTTTCCACGCACCAGGTCCTTGACCTTGTCCATGAAAGTTTCGTATTTCAGGTCGCTGAACTCGCCCGCATCCAGGAATATCTTGTCACACTGCGGGCAGGCCTCCATCCAGATATGCGTCTGCACAGGGTCGATAATCTTTTCCATTTTTACTTTGCATTCAGGGCAATCAATATCGTCGATCTTGTCGTATTCGCGCCCCACCTTGGGGTGGCCGATATCCAGAAACGCCTCAACCATCCACTCGCTGCGCATTTCCACCAGCACTTCAGGCGCCACAAACAGACCAAAACAATTACTGCAGCGATCTACGTGAATCTTCGGGCCATAGAGTTTAGTCTCCATGATGCTGTGGCATTTTGGACAATCCATGAGTACTCCTTACATAGTGGTGCAGAACAGAGCTACTGCTGATCTCGTCCTGATAGAGACATACACTAGCAAATACTAGCGGATGTTAATGAAATAGCCAGCGTCAGCCAGGCAGATACAGAAAAGGTTTGAGGGTCAGCTTCTGGTAAGGCTGCCACTGCCCCTCGGGTTGGGCCAGTCGCTCAGCCAGCAACACGCGTACCAATGGGTTAAAAGGAAAGCCCACGTGACTGGCCATCACGGCGATGTTCTCCATCAGGGCATGCTCGGGCAAGCGCGCAATGCCCTCCCCGACAAAGCCATCGGAGCGACTGTAAAGCGCCGTTATCGGCACCTGTAAGTCACCTTCGAAGGTGTAGTTGATCCACTCATCCAGCATCTTTGTATCGACCGGGGTATTAAAGGCACGCTGCATGGGCCCGTACAGGGATGTTCCGCGAGGATCGCCATAGGGCGTGCCAAGGGTTACCACCTGCCTGACCAGGTCGGGATACTTGTGCGCCAGGGCCGTCGCATAGAGACCGCCCAGGCTCCAGCCAACCAGGCTGACCTTGCCACCGGTACGTATTTTTTGCCGATGTAACTTTTGTGCCAGGGCCTCTTCTATCTGGCGCCGGAAATTGAGCATGGTTTCCATATCGCGAACACCATCATCCGGCACATTCCTGCCCAGGCCCCAGGGCACCCCCGTATAGCCCTGTTTATTCAAAAACTTTCGAATCGACGCCATGGAGCCATCTGCCCCCATAAATCCTGGCAGGGTCATTACCGCGTGACCATCACCCCTTGGTAAAAACCTGCTGAGCGGGCGCAACGCCATGCTACTGCCTGCTTCCCAGAATATTCGGCCCAGTTCAGCGAGACTGTGGCTTAACTTGGGAGGGTCGGGATAAACAGCAGCATGTGCGGGCATAAACAGTCCTGATCGGCTTTTACTGATGTTAGCATCACTTAATCCAAGCGCCGATTATTTCATCACTGCCGCCAATTTTGTACATATAATCGACGGCCACTTGTATGCTATCATTTTTGGTTCCTTGCCCGCCTGTGTGTGCTCTGTGTCCGAACAACGAGACAGCATTTACGCCGATCCCATCGCCGAGATTTCCGCCTTCGCCTTCGATGACGACGTGGCGCGTGTATTCCCTGACATGATTAAACGATCCGTGCCCGGCTATACAACTATTATTGCCATGACCGGTTTACTGGCTGGCAAGTACAGCCAGCCCAACAGCTGCTGCTACGACCTGGGCTGCTCGCTGGGTGCTTCCACTTTGGCGATGCGACAACACATACAGGCCGAGGGCTGTCGCATCATCGGTGTCGACAATTCATCGGCCATGTTGGCACGCTGCCAGAACATCATCGATACCGACAGCCACGAGACCGAAGTCGAGCTGCGCTGTGCTGACATCCTCGATGTCAGCATAGAAAATGCCGCTGTCGTGGTGCTGAACTTCACCCTGCAGTTTGTTGCTCCCGAACAGCGCAATGAACTGATACAAGGTATTTACGATGGCCTGACACCGGGCGGTATTCTTATTCTCTCAGAGAAGGTGCTGTTCGCCGACCCGCACCTGAATGAACTCAACATAGAACTGCACCACCAGTTCAAGAAAGCCAATGGCTACAGCGATCTGGAAATCGCGCAAAAGCGCGACTCCATCGAAAATGTATTGATCCCGGAAACCCTGGCAGTTCACAAGCAACGCATCTCGGACGCCGGCTTTACTAGTTGTGACGTCTGGTTTCAGTGCTTTAATTTTGCCTCTCTGGTCGCCCTGAAGTGATCGACTATCAACCCCTGGTTGATCGCTGGAGAGATGGCGAGCTGGCGGTGTGGGCAGAATCACTATTAGAGGATGTAACCAGGGACTTCCACGGGCGGCGCTATGGCAACCTACCCAAATGGCTGGACGCACTGGAGGCCATGCCTGAACTGCAGGCGTCGCAGATAGACCTCAACCGCAGCGCCATCCAGGTGGGTCGCAGCAAAGATTGTTCACCGCAGCAACTGCAACAACTGCAGCAGTGCCTGCGCGCTCTACACCCCTGGCGCAAGGGACCCTATGAATTATTCGGCATACACATTGATACGGAGTGGCGCTCCGACTGGAAGTGGGACCGTTTGAGCGCGGCTATCGAACCGCTGGCCGGGCGGCGGGTACTGGATGTGGGTTGCGGCAGCGGTTATCACTGTTGGCGCATGCTGGGTGCCGGTGCCGATGAGGTCATAGGCATAGATCCCACACCGCTATTTGTAGTCCAGTTCTGGGCCCTGCAACACTATGTAGCCAACCCCAATATCTGGGTGCTACCGCTGGGCATTGAGCAGGTACCAGAAAACCTGCAGGCATTCGACAGTGTTTTTTCGATGGGCATTCTCTACCACCGCCGCTCGCCAATACACCACTTGATGGAGTTGCAAAACTGCCTGGCTACCGACGGCCAGCTGGTACTGGAAACCCTGGTAATAGAGGGTGGTGGTAATGCATGCCTGATTCCCAAAGGACGCTATGCGCGCATGAGCAATGTCTGGTTTATCCCCAGTTGCGACATGCTGCTCAACTGGCTGAGCAAGTTGGGCTTCAAGAATCCACAGTTGATTGATGTGGGCGACACCAGCACCGATGAGCAAAGGTCTACCGACTGGATGCAGTTTCATTCACTGGCGCAGTTTCTGGACCCGGAGGATCCCACCAAAACCATCGAGGGTTATCCGGCGCCGCGCCGCGCGGTGGTTACCGCCAACAAATAACCGTGGGTCCTTTCCCGCACCACACTGGGGACGGACTTAAGTCCGTCCCCGATAACGCGATTCACCTGCTCAATGCAGGGACTTGTCACCCAGGTGTTCTTCAAAAACAAAATGAAACACATCTCTATAGGTGCGGGCAAAATGCACGTTGATATCCTCGCGCAGGTAGTCCGGCAACTCTTCAAAATCCTTTTTATTGGCGCTGGGAAGAATCAGCTCCATTATGCCGCTGCGCCGTGCGGCGATAACTTTCTCACGTATGCCACCCACCGGCAAAACCTGGCCGGTAAGCGTCAGTTCGCCGGTCATAGCCAGTTTGCGCTTGATGCGCTCCTTGCGCGCCAGTGACAACAAAGCTGTCGCCATGGTGACGCCCGCACTGGGGCCGTCCTTCGGCGTGGCGCCTTCCGGCACGTGCAAATGGACCAGGCTGGTATCAAAGTAATCCGGGCTACAACCGTATTCCTTGAGGTGCGCCATAACGTAACTGTAGGCGATCTCGGCCGACTCCCGCATCACATCGCCGAGCTGTCCGGTCAGCTTAAAGCCCCGGTTGAGCGTATGTACCTGGGTGCACTCGATAGGCAGCGTCGCGCCACCCATGGAAGTCCAGGCTAAACCGGTAGCTATGCCCAAACCTCGCAGCGGTTTGTCTGGGGAAAATGGCGGCTTACCCAACAGCGATTCAATATCTTTCTTGCCAACACGAAGTTTGTCTTCACCGGTTTCCAAAAACCTCACAATGATCTTGCGCATAATGCGGGCCAGCTGTTTTTCCAGGTTGCGCACCCCCGCCTCGCGGCAGTAGGAGTCAATGACATACTTGAGCCCGGCGTCATTAATTTTTAGCTGCTCGTCGGTGAGGCCATTGCGCTGCAACAGGCGAGGCCACAAATGATTGCGGGCAATTTCCAGCTTTTCCTCGGCAATGTACCCGGACAGGCGCAGCGTCTCCATTCGATCCAGCAGGGGAGGCGGAATGGTATCGAGCTGATTGGCCGTACAGATAAACAACACCTTGGAGAGATCAACGCGTAGATCCAGGTAGTGATCCAGAAACTCGCTGTTCTGCTCCGGGTCCAAAACCTCCAACAGGGCTGAAGCAGGGTCGCCCTGGTAAGAAGAGCCAATTTTATCAACTTCATCCAGCATAATGACCGGGTTGGAGACTTTAACCTCTTTCAGGGCCTGGATGAGTTTTCCCGGCAGCGCGCCAATATAGGTGCGCCGGTGTCCTTTGATCTCTGCCTCGTCACGCATGCCGCCCAGGCTAAATCGATAAAACTTGCGACCCAGTGCATCGGCAACTGATCGACCAATGGAGGTTTTACCCACGCCGGGTGGACCCACCAAAAGCATAATAGATCCCGATATCTCACCGCGAAAACTGCCCACCGCAAGAAACTCAATAATGCGCTCTTTGACATCCTCAAGTCCGTCGTGTTGCTCGGCCAGCACCTGCCGTGCATGCGCTATATCAAGGTTATCCTCAGAGTACTTGCCCCAGGGCACCGAAGTGGCCCAATCCAGGTAGTTGCGGGTCACCCCATATTCGGGAGAGCCGGTCTCCAGGTAGGACAGTTTTTGCAGCTCTTCCTTGATGCGCTGCTGGGCTGCCTCCGGCAACACCAGCCCTTCCAGCCTTGCTTCAAAACCCTCTGCGTCTGAAGTCTTGTCATCCTTGGAAATACCCAGTTCTTTCTCAATAGCCTTGAGTTGTTCACGCAGGAAAAACTCGCGCTGGTGATCAGAGACCTGCTGATTCACCTGCTTGCTGATCTTGCCCTGCAGTTCGGCCACCTCGCGTTCCTTGCGCAGCAGATTCAGCACTTTTTCCATACGTGACACCAGTGGCAAGGTGTCCAGCACTTCCTGTAACTGTTCGCCGGTAGAAGTGGTCAACGCCGCAGAGAAATCCGCCAACAGAGACGGCTCATGGGGACTGAAGTGTGACAGGTTTTGTTTGAGCTCCTCACTGTACAGAGGGTTTAGCGGTAACAGCTCTTTGATTTCCTTGATCAGAGCCATGGCGTAGGCCTTGATCTCATCGCTATCACGCTGACCCTGGCTGCGGGGATACTCTACCTGCGCCAGGTAGGGAGCTTCCTCTCTCAGCCAACGGACCACCCGGAAGCGCTTGACCCCCTGCACCATAAACTGGCCCTGGGCATTCTCCCCCGAGGGCAGGCGATGCAGGCGCACCACACAACCAATGGCGGGAAAATCCTTGATCGTTGATTGCTCTGGGTCCATGCCGTGTACGTAGGTTAATCCGAGCAGGTTGTGACCGGCCTCTCCCACCGCCTGCAGAGTGCTCTGCCACTTATCCATATTGACCATCACCGGCTGCACCTGGCCAGGAAAATAGGGACGGGAACTGATGGGCATGATATGCAGGGTGTCCGGCAGCACATCGTCTGCCACGGCTATCTCCCGGGGAATAATATCGGCGTCCACTACCTCACCGTTCACCCCCGCATCGTCAACGTTCTGCTCATCATTCATAGGCCATCCATCACGCTTGGCATTTACTAAGTAGTAGCACGATATGGGTGCATTTTCCGGTTTTTCAATTGGGGCACGGCTTTATCGGCGTTATAATTTTTTCCCGTCACAGAAATACCAGGTATAAAAACGAAAATGAGCGACACGCAGTTGGCCGACATGGCCAAACAGCTGGCAGCAGAGTATCACCAGCTTAAGGAATTAGGCTTACAACTGGACCTGACCCGCGGCAAACCCTGCACCGAGCAGGTCGCCCTGTCCGACGCGATGGACGGCATTCTGGCAGGCGATTTTTTCGATGCCGCATAGACCCTGGTGGGAGGTAATAGCAGTCTCACGCTTATGTACCAGGTAATAGAACTTGCGCTCAATAGAGGCCTGCGCGGGCCGGCCTGGAAAAAGGCGGGCACGGTTCGCTTCCTGTGTCCGGCACCCGGTTACGACCGGCACTTTACCATCTGTGAATACCTGGGCATCGAGATGATACCGGTACCAATGACCGACACCGGACCCGATATGGATAACGTGGAATCCAGGTTGGCCGCCGATCCGAACATCAAGGGGATCTGGTGCGTGCCGCGTTTTTCCAATCCCACCGGTACGGTGTACGACGCCGCCACTGTGGAACGAATCGCCCGTCTGGGCGAGATCGCGGGGTCTGGCTTCCTGGTTATGTGGGACAATGCCTACGCCGTACACGCGCTCACAGATAGCGCGCCGGAACTGGCTAATATCAACCGCTATTGTGAGCAGTACAATAGCGCTGAAAGCGTCTTCCAATTTGGCTCTACCTCCAAGATAACCTTTGCCGGTGCCGGCGTTGCGTTTATGGCCTCGGGACCCGGCAACATCAGGGCTTTCGTAGATCACCTGGCAAATTCGAGTATTGGACCCGACAAGGTCAACCAGTTACGACAGCTACGCTTTCTCCGCAATGCCCAGAGCCTAGCGAGCATATGGCCAGGCACGCCACGATCATCGCACCACGCTTTGAGTGCCTGCAGAAACACTTGCAGGAGGGCTTGTCGGGTACAGATATCGGCCTTTGTGGTGTGCGTGAAGCTGGCCTCAGTAAGGCAGCAACTTAGTCAGTAATTCGGGTCAGTAATTCGGGTCAGTAACTATTCGTCGCTGCTCTTGGGGGCGGGGGTTATCATACCCGACATGGGGAAAGCCGTTACATTGCCGGTGCTGCCGCTCGACTCGCTGATCTTGGCAGGGCCTTCTTTTTCCACTTCGTCGATGCGAATAATGGAATGCATGGGTATATAGCTGCGCTTTACACCTGCAAACTCATGCTTGAGCTTTTCTTCCGAGGGATCGACCAGTAACTGGCTGCGCTCGCCAAATACGAACTCCTCAATTTCGATAAATCCCCACATATCGCTCTGGAAAATCTGCCGGGCGTATACTTCGTATACGCGGTTCTGGTTCTGGAAGATCACCTTGTAAATAGGCTGGGACATGGGCGCACAAAAACCGGTCAATATAGGGCCGCAAATGCTAGCATAATTAGAGTAGGTTTATCAGAGTGATATCGGTATAATCCGCAGCCCAAAAATGACCTATTGAAGGAACACGTGGCAAAGAAGCTTTACATCCAGACCCATGGCTGCCAGATGAACGAATACGACTCAGCCCGTATGCGCGACCTGCTGGAAGACAGCCATGACATGGTCCTCGCACAGACCCCCGAGGAAGCCGACGTATTGCTTCTAAATACTTGTTCTATAAGGGAAAAAGCCCAGGAGAAGGTCTTTCATCAACTGGGCCGCTGGAAGCATCTCAAGCAGAAAAACCCGGACCTTATTATCGGTGTCGGTGGCTGTGTCGCCAGCCAGGAAGGCGAGGAAATTGGCAAGCGCGCGCCCTATGTAGACCTGGTGTTTGGTCCGCAGACCCTGCACCGTCTGCCGGCAATGATAGAACAGTCCCGTCAATCCAAAAACACCATTATTGTCGATGTCAGCTTCCCGGAGATCGAAAAGTTTGATCATCTGCCGGAGCCCAAGATGGATGGCCCCAGTGCCTTTGTTTCCATCATGGAAGGCTGCAGCAAGTACTGCACATTCTGTGTCGTGCCCTATACACGCGGCGAAGAAGTCAGCCGGCCGGTGGATGACGTGATCGCCGAGGTCGCTCACCTGGCCTCCCAGGGGGTACGCGAAGTGAACCTGCTGGGGCAGAACGTTAATGCCTATCGCGGTGAAGACCACCTGGAAAATACCCTGGATTTCGCCGAGTTGCTGTTCCTGGTGGCGAGGGTTCCCGGTATTGATCGCATTCGCTACACCACGTCACACCCGGTAGAGTTCAGTGATGCGCTGATTGATGCCTACGCAGAGATTCCACAGCTGGTGAATCACCTGCACCTGCCCGTACAGAGCGGCTCAGACCGTATCCTGATGGCCATGAAACGAGGCCATACCACACTGGAGTACAAATCAAAGATTCGACGCCTGCGCGCTATTCGCCCAGACATCAGTATCTCTTCTGATTTCATAATCGGCTTCCCGGGGGAAACTGAAGCCGATTTCAGTGCCACCATGAAACTGATAGAAGATATCGGCTTCGATCACTCCTTTAGCTTTATTTATAGTGCCCGCCCGGGCACCCCCGCGGCGGAACTTCCCGACAGCACCAACGCCGCTACCAAAAAGCAGCGCCTGCAAATTTTGCAAAACCGCATCGTTCAGCAAACCATGGCGATCAGTCGGCGCATGGTCGGCACCACTGAACGGGTGCTGGTTACCGGGGTTTCCAGGAAAGATCCGGGGCAGCTACAGGGCCGCACCGAGAACAACCGGGTGGTCAACTTTAGCTGCACAGATCACGAGCTAATCGGGAACTTTACCGATGTCGAGATCTACGAAGCCCTGCCCAACTCCCTGCGCGGAGTGCTGGTATCAAAAGCAGCCTCAAAAGTTGCGGTTGACTGCGGCTGAATCCCCGTTATCCTTAGACTTCATGAAATGCTGCACTGTGGCCAACGACTACTTTGAATAGCAAAGAACCTCCCAGTCCGCACTCGATAGTGCTGGAACCCAATGACGCTCGTCACCTAGCCATTCTTTGCGGCCAGTTTGACCAACACCTGCGCCAGATCGAACAGCGTTTGAGCGTAACCGTGCGCGCGCGCGCCAACCATTTTTTTGTGACCGGTGATAACTCGCAACTCGCCTGCTCCCTGCTCAAGGACCTGTATGCCGATGTCTGCCTGGGGGTTGAAGTAAGCCCCGAATCCCTGCACCTGCAGTTACAGCAACTGGGCTCCGAAGACTCCAATCACGAAGCAGCAGACCAGCCGATAGAAAGCATCAACGTGATTCGCACCAAGCGCGCCTCGATCAAGCCGCGCGGCAAAAATCAGCAGGCCTACGTAAGAACCATTGGCAAAAAAGATATCAGCTTTGGTATTGGGCCGGCTGGCACCGGCAAGACCTACCTGGCCGTCGCCTGTGCCGTTGAAGCCCTTATGGCCGACCAGGTGCGACGCATTCTGCTGGTGCGACCGGCAGTAGAGGCGGGAGAAAAACTCGGTTTTCTGCCCGGCGATCTGAGCCAGAAGATAGATCCTTACCTGCGACCCCTATACGACGCACTCTACGAAATGCTCGGCTTCGAGACGGTTAACAAGTATATCGAGCGCAATATCATCGAGGTGGCCCCGTTGGCGTTTATGCGCGGTCGCACGCTCAACAATGCCTTTATTATTCTCGATGAGGCCCAGAATACGACCCGTGAGCAGATGAAAATGTTTCTCACCCGAATTGGTTTTGGCTCCACTGCCGTAATCACCGGCGATGTCACCCAAATCGATTTGCCCCGCGGCTCCCAATCCGGCCTCATACATATAATGAATGTACTGGACGGTGTCGAGGAATTGGGATTTACCTACTTTCAGTCAAAGGATGTGGTGCGTCACCCGCTGGTGCAGCGCATCGTCGAAGCCTATGAAGACTTCGATGCCCAGCAAACTGCCTCCCTGGACAAGTCGCAGCCATGAACCTGCAAGTCGACATTCAGACAGCCTGCGCGGAATCCGTGCCCGATGAGGACGACATACGACGCTGGATTGAAGCGGCGCTGGTGCAGCAACTCAGCGATGCCGAGGTCAGCTTGCGCTTTGTTGACGAAATCGAAATGAGTGCCCTGAATTTTCAGTATCGGCATAAGAACAGCCCTACCAATGTGCTCTCGTTCCCCGCTGACCTGCCAGAAGACTTGCAACACCCCTTACTCGGCGACATTGTCGCCTGCCCTGCGGTAGTGGAACGCGAAGCTGCGCAGCAGCACAAAACATCCCGCCAGCACTGGGCGCATATGCTAATTCATGGCAGCCTGCATTTGCTGGGCTATGATCATATAGACGCGGCTGACGCCGCAACAATGGAATCACTGGAGACTTCAATCCTTGAGAGCCTGGGCTGGCCTTGCCCCTACAGCGAGCGCCCCGACCCGGTTACTCAGATGAGTGCTAGACAATGAACGAAGGTCGATCAAGTAACGTTTCGAGTGATAAATCCTGGCTAGAGAAAATCGCCACCGCTTTTTCCTCAGAGCCAAAAACCCGGCAGGAATTATCGGAGGTTCTCGATACAGCCCGGGAGAACGAGGTTATCGATGAAGATGCCCAGAGCATTATTGAAGGCGCCATGCAGGTATCTGCTATGCAGACCCGCGACATCATGGTGCCGCGCTCACAGATGCAGGTCATCAAGGCCGATGCATCGCTGGAAGAGATACTGCCCCAGATCGTTGAGTCTGCTCACTCGCGCTACCCGGTAATTGGCGAAAATCCCGATGACATACTAGGCATTTTGCTGGTCAAGGACCTGTTGCCACAAATCCTCGCCAGCAAGGATGACCCCTTTAGTGTTACCAGCCTGCTGCGGACCAGCAATGTGGTACCCGAGAGCAAACGCCTCAACGTATTGCTGCGGGAATTCCGCCAGAACCGCAATCACATGGCAATCGTGATTGATGAATACGGTGGTATCGCCGGGCTGATTACCCTTGAGGACGTGCTGGAAGAAATTGTCGGCGAGATCGAGGACGAGACAGATATCGAGGCTGATGCCTTTATTCGCAAGCTCGGTGCCAGTGACTTCCTGGTGCAAGCCCTCACCCCCATTGATGACTTCAACGAGGAGTTCGGTGCCGACTTGAATGACGATGAATTCGACACCATTGGCGGCCTGGTTTTACAACAATTCGGGCATCTTCCCGATCGCAATGAAACCGCTCTCCTGGAAAACTTCGAGTTCAAGGTCATTAACGCCGACCAGCGCAAGATTCACAGTTTGCGCGTGCGTGTTCTTGGTAGCTAAGCCCCGGCACTGGCAACGGGAGCTGGGCCCCAGTCTGCTAGCCCTGTTCGCGGGCAGTCTCATCACCCTGTCGCTGGCGCCCTACGATATCTGGCCAGCCGCGATACTCAGTTGCTGCCTGTACATGGCGCTGCTGCGTGATTGCCCGGTACGACTGGCGGTCTGGCGCGGCTGGCTGTTCGGGGTCGGCATGTTTGGCACCGGAATCTCCTGGGTGTATGTCAGCATTCACGAGCACGGCCATGCCAGCGTGCTGCTGGCACTGAGCCTGACCACCCTCTTCTGTGCCGCCATGGCCCTCCTGCACGCCCTGTTTGCCTGGGTTTACGTGCGCTTTCTGCGTCACTTGATGGCTGGCATGCTACTGGGATTTCCAGCACTGTGGGTATTATTCGAATGGCTGCGCAGCTGGTTTTTGACCGGCTTTCCCTGGCTCTACATCGGCTATTCCACGCTGGATACCTGGGCTCAAGGCTGGGTGCCGGTGATCGGTGTATTTGGCGTTTCCCTGCTCTGCGCGTTTAGTGCCAGCTGCATTTACCTCGCCTATATGCGCCGGCATGTGCAAGCCTACCTGGTGTACGGCACCATGATTGCCAGCATCTGGTTGATTGGCTGGCAGCTACAGCAGGCCAAGTGGGTGGCAGCGGCCAGTGCCACCCCCCTCAGCGTGGGCATCGTGCAGCCCAATATCCCGCAGGAGTTGAAATGGCAGCGCGAGTACTACGAACCCACCCTGGCCCTGTATCAGTCGATGACCGAACCACTGCTGGGTATGGATATTATATTGTGGCCCGAATCGGCGATTCCTAATTACTATCAGCGCTCTGGCGAATTTTTGTTGCCCCTGGCCAGCAAAGCGCGCAAACAGGGTAGCGCATTGATAATCGGCATTCCCTGGCAGGTGGAGGGCAGCCCCAATTACCACAACAGCATCGTCGCCATGGGCAACGGTTCGGGGCAGTACCACAAGCAGCGACTGGTGCCGTTCGGTGAGTATGTGCCGCTGGAAAGCCTGTTGCGCGGCCTGATTGCCTTTTTTAATTTACCCATGTCGGGTTTCAGCCCCGGCCCGGCCAACCAACAGCCCATACTGGCCCACGACTTTCGCCTGTCGCCATTCATCTGTTATGAAATTGTTTACCCCGAACTGGTGAGAAAGTACGCCCAGCAGGCAGACCTGATGATAACCATTAGCAACGACAGCTGGTTCGGATCCTCCATTGGCCCTCTGCAACACCTGCAAATGGCCCGTATGCGCGCCCTGGAAAATGGCCGCTACCTGATCCGCGGCACCAACAACGGTATTTCGGCCATTATTGACGAACACGGCACCGTGCTTACCCAGAGCCCCCAGTTTGAGCGCCTGAACCTGGTTGGTGAAGCGCAAGTTATGCTCGGTGCCACACCCTATTCACGTATTGGCTCCCTGCCCGTTATTGTGCTGTGCTGGGTGTTGCTGGGCCTGGTCCTGGTGGCCGGGTCACTGGGCTTTAAACTGCAACACGGCTAGTACGGTCGATAAAACGCACCAGTCGTGACAGGCCCTCACGCAGCTGCTCATGTGAACGGGCAAAGCAAATACGAATATGCTGCTCGTTGCCCTCGCCAAAGGTATAGCCCGGCGCCACCCCGACATCTTCTTCGGCCAGCAGGTCCAGGGCAAAATCCATGCTCGATTGCAGGCCCTCGATATGCGGAAACACATAGAAGGCCCCCTCTGGCTGACTGAGACTGATACGCGGATGCGAGCCCAGCGCCTGCATCACAATATCCCGACCCTGCGCGTAGTGATCGCGCAGGTCAGCCACCAGGGGCTCACCCTGCAGTAGCGCCGTTGCCGCCGCGCGCTGCGCAAACACGGTAGCACCGGTATTGAAATTCTCTGACATGATTTGCCACTGGGCCTGCAGCGCTGGTGGTGCCACCACCCAGCCCAGCCGCCAGCCCGTCATGGCCCAGGACTTTGACAAGCCATAGATCACAAACAAGGGGTCATCCTCCCTGGCCAATTGCAAAAAGGAGGGCGAGTGTTCCATGCCATAGGCCATGCGGTGATAGACCTCGTCGGCAATCAACAGTATCTGCTGTTGGCGACAATACTCCAGTAATTGCTGCTGCTCTTCAGCAGGCATTACCCAACCGGTAGGGTTGCAGGGAGTGTTGACAAAAATGCAGCGCGTATTGGGCTGCACGGCGGCAATAATTTCCGCGGCGGTGAGCTCCCAACCCTGCGCTGTCTGGCGCTGGCGCACAATCCCGAAATCGGCGCCGGTAATACGCATGGCGTACTCGATATTGGGCCAGTGTGGACTGACCGCGAGCGCGTGGTCGCCCTGGGTCAATGCCATCTGCGCAGCGATGGTGACACACAGCATGGATGAACCGGGCACGCTGATGCGATCGGGGTGTATATCTACGCCGTACAGGTTGCCCAGGTAGGTCTGAATGGCATCTCGCAACTCGGTGGTGCCACGCGTGTAACTGTAAAATGTTTCGCCGTCGTCCAGCGCCGTTTTGGCGGCGTCCCGAATAAACCGCGGCGTGACCATGTCGCCCTCGCCAAACCAGAGTGGAATAACCTTGGGATCTCCGAGGCGCGAAACAGCCACACGGGCGATACCACTCTGGGGGAGGCTGGCGATGTCGGCACGAATAAAACCCATGTTCAGTTCCTGTGTATAAATTTCGTTTTCATTGGCGGATTGAAATCCGCCCTACGCTGGACCAGCTAAGTATAACCACCTCTCTGCCAATCGCAGCACCGGGGTTTTACTGGTAGAATGCGCGGTCTTTTTGTACCACTGAATCGAAACAAAATGGAAGAGAAATACCAACCCGGACCGCTGGAACAGGCGGCCCAGCAATATTGGCAGGATAATGACAGTTTCGCGGTCCGACAGGACGATACGCGGGAGAAATTTTATTGCCTGGCCATGCTGCCCTACCCCAGCGGCGCACTGCATATGGGGCATGTACGCAACTACACCATCGGCGACGTGATTGCCCGCTACCAGCGCATGCAGGGTCGCAACGTCTTGCAACCCATGGGTTGGGACGCCTTTGGCATGCCGGCCGAAAATGCGGCTATCAAAAACAATGTGCCGCCGGCTGCCTGGACCGCCAAGAACATCGACGAAATGCGCCGCCAGCTCAAGCTTTTGGGCTATGCCTACGATTGGGATCGCGAGATCGCCACCTGCCACCCCGAATATTACCGCTGGGAGCAGTGGTTTTTTACCCTGCTGTTTGAAAAGGGCCTGGCCTATAAAAAGGAAGCCGAAGTTAACTGGTGCGAAACGGATCAAACCGTGCTCGCCAACGAACAGGTTGTAGACGGTTGCTGCTGGCGCTGCGACAACCCGGTTGAACGTCGCCAGATGAACCAGTGGTTCATCAAAATCACCGATTATGCTGAAGAATTGCTGACCGACCTGGACAAGCTGGACCAGTGGCCGGAACAAGTGCGCACCATGCAGCGCAACTGGATTGGCCGTTCTGAGGGCGTCAAGCTGCGCTTTGGCCTGGCCACGCCGCTGGCCAGTGGCGAAGACTCACTGGAGGTTTATACCACCCGGCCTGACACCTTGATGGGCGCCACCTATGTGGCCGTGGCCCCGCAGCATCCTGTCGCCAAACAAGCCGCAGAAAACAACGCCGCCCTGGCCGCTTTCAATGAAGAGCAGGGCCGCGGCAAGGTCGCCGAAAAAGATATGGCGACCATGGAAAAACTGGGCATGCCCACCGGCATGAATGCCATCCATCCACTGACCGGCGAGGAAGTGCCGATCTGGGTCGCCAACTTTGTGTTGATGTCCTATGGCTCCGGCGCGGTTATGTCGGTACCGGGCCACGACGAGCGCGATTTTGAGTTTGCCCTCAAGTACCAATTGCCCATCGTGCAGGTTATCGCCAAAACCGTCGGTGATGAGCCCTACGACAACACCCGTTGGAATGACTGGTACACGGATAAAACCGACGTTATCACCATTAATTCCGGTGAATTTGATGGCCTGGATTTTGAGGGCACGTTTAATGCCATTGCCGACCGCCTGGAGGAAGAAGGCAACGGCGAGCGCACCGTAAACTATCGCCTGCGCGACTGGGGTGTTTCCCGCCAGCGCTACTGGGGCACGCCCATCCCCATTATTTACTGTGATGATTGCGGCACAGTGCCAGTGCCCGCCCAGGATCTGCCGGTGGTACTGCCCACCGACGTGGAATTTGAGGGCATTGGGTCTCCCCTCAAAAAAATGCCAGAGTTCTATGAAACCACCTGCCCAAGCTGCAACAAGCCAGCCACCCGCGAAACCGATACCTTCGATACCTTTATGGAATCTTCCTGGTATTACCTGCGCTATGCCTGCGCCCGCGATGATCAGGCCATGCTCAACAGCGAGGTCGATTACTGGGCACCGGTAGACCAGTATGTGGGCGGCATTGAACACGCCATCCTGCACCTGCTGTATGCGCGCTTTTATCACAAGCTATTGCGTGATGAGGGCCTGGTTAATTCCGACGAGCCCTTCACCCGGCTGCTGACCCAGGGCATGGTATTGAAAGATGGCGCCAAGATGTCCAAATCGAAGGGCAACACGGTCGATCCACAGTCCCTGATTGATCGCTACGGGGCTGACACCGTGCGCCTGTTCAGCATGTTTGCCGCGCCGCCGGAGCAATCCCTGGAGTGGTCTGACGCCGGTGTGGAAGGAGCCTATCGCTTTCTCAAACGCCTGTGGAAGCTGGTTGCCAACCACGTCGCCGCTGGCACGCCCGATGCGCTGGATATTGCCAGCCTGGATGACACTCAAAAAGCTGTGCGCCGCAAAACCCACGAGACCATTGCCAAGGTCGACGATGACTATGGCCGTCGCCAGACTTTTAATACGGCGATAGCAGCGATCATGGAATTGAGCAACGAATTGGCCAAACTGGCCGATCGCAACGGACAGAACCTGGCGGTGGAGCGCGAAGCCCTGCAGGCGATGGTATTGATGCTGGGCCCGATTGTGCCGCATATCTGCCATACACTGTGGTCTGAACTGGGCGGCACCGGCAGCGTGATGGATCACCCCTGGCCAGAGCTGGACAAATCAGCACTGGTGCGCGACAGCATTGAAATGGTGGTGCAGGTGAATGGCAAGGTGCGCGCACGCATGGAAGTTGCCACCAGTGCCGACAAGGAATCCATTGAAGCCCTGGCGCTGGCACAGGACAATGTACAAAAGTTCCTGGACGGCAATACAGTTCGTAAAGTCATTGTGGTACCGGGTAAACTGGTTAATATTGTTGCCAATTAATCACAGGGGCACAGCGTGAAAAAGCAGTTTGTTCAAGTCCTGTCTGTAGTTTTGTTAACAACACTTGCCGGTTGTGGTTTTCACCTGCGCGGCGATATCGATCTGCCACCGGCCTGGCGCTCACTGACCCTTTCCAGCGCCAGCCCCAACAGTGAACTCAGCAAGGCCATGCAAGCAGCCTTTGAACGCAATGGCATTAACTGGCAGGATCCCGCTAACGCTGGCTACAAACTCTTCCTCGGCGAGGAAAAATTCGAGCGACGCAATCTGACCATTGGCGACAATGCCCGCGCCGCTGAGTTTGAGCTGATATTGAGCACGACCCTGCGGGTAACCGATCGCGAAGGGGTTGAAGTTCTGCCAGAAATCAAAGTCAGCTCCCATAAAATCATGACCGCCGACCCCGAAAATATCACCGGCAAAGTCGAAGAATCACGACTGCTGAGGCAGGAGATGCGCCAGGACCTGGTACAACAACTGATGCGGCAATTGCGTTTCGTGGCCACCTGATGCGAGTGCGGGCTGACCAACTCCCCGCCCAGCTCGCCAAGCAGGTGCTGCCTGTATACCTGGTGAGTGGCGATGAGCCACTGCTGGTACAGGAAGCCTGTGATGCAGTGCGCGCCGGTTGCCGCAGCGCCGGCTGCAATGAACGCGAAATCATGCACGTGGACGGAAAATTCAAGTGGGACCAACTGACAGCGGTCGCCGCTGAAATGTCCCTGTTTGCCGAGAGCAAGCTGATTGAGCTGCGTATTCCCACCGGCAAACCTGGCGCTGAGGGCAGCAAGGCCCTGGTGCAGTACCTGGCCAACCCTCCCAGCGACAATATTTTGCTGATCGTGGCCGGCAAAATTGACAAGCAGTCTACCAACAGCAAGTGGTTCAAAACCATCGATCAGGCCGGCGCAATAACCCAGGTATGGCCGGTAGAAGCGCGCGAGTTGCCGCGCTGGTTAAAACAGCGCTGCAGCCAGGCCGGGCTGGAAATAGACCAGGACGCCCTGTTGATGCTCAGTGACCGGGTGGAGGGAAACCTTCTGGCCGCTGTACAAGAGATCGAAAAACTACAGCTGCTCAGCAATGGTGCACGTATCACCATTGAAAATGTCAATGACAGCGTCGCTGACAATGCCCGCTACAACCTGTTCGCCTTGATCGATAGCGCCCTGCAGGGCGATGCCGCCCACGCCCTGAAAATGTTGCAGGGGCTGCGCGCTGAAGGCACCGATGCCACCGTGGTGCTGTGGGGCCTGAGCCGCGAATTGCGGCTGTTATACCAATGTAAAAGGGACATTGAGCGCGGCCAGAACCAGAACCAGGTATTGCAAACGGCGCGAGTCTGGGACAAACGCAAACCGCTGGTTTCAGCTGGCTTGGCGCGCCATTCCCAAGACGACCTGGCCGACCTGTTACACCAGGCCAGCCTGGCCGATCACAGCATCAAGGGGCTGGCCGACGGCAATCCCTGGGACCGGCTGAGTGGGCTGGTATTGGAGTTGTCCAGGGGCCAGCCATGAAGGCACTCCTACTCCTCAGTACTCCAGGTAGTGCCTGACTCGATGGAGCATAACAACGTGCGTACCCGTCCTGTTCTCTTTTCAGAAATCGAGAGGCAACAGGAGATGGTCCGCAAATATTTTATCTCTCTGTTCGATAAGAACCGGGTCATAGCCGGCGATTGATTTCGCCAGCACAGCCCATACGTCTCGAAGACCATCCGGGACGGGGCATTGTTGCGGCGGCAGTAGTTCCAGCATATTGGAAAAATAGGCCCAGTACACGTCAGCCGCGGTTAATTGACTGCCAACCAGGAAATGCGATCCTTGCCCCTGTTGCGCCTTGACGTGGTCAGCGAGGTAATCCAGAAAAGCCTGGATTTTCGCCGTATTTGCCTCGACTTCCCCGGCGTCATAGCGATAATCCCTGTACATCGGGTTTTCCGCTGCCCCTGCTCCCTGCGCAATAATACCCGCGTGGAACATCAGCCCGCGTGCATTCCAGGCCATACCACCCTCGCCCGCTATTTCATTGATCAAACCCACCATGAATACCCTGTTGTCACGGTCCTCGGGAGCCAGGGATGGACCTGAACCCAATCTTTCAGCGAGGTCCAACAGCTCCAACCAGCGAACCCTGGGCGCCTCCTTCTCATACAGGGCAACTGGAGCGTTTCTATGCCGGGTCCATTCGACCAACTCCGGATTGTCATCACCGGCTAGCTGCTGAACAGCGACATAGTCGACATTGCGCAGTGTGAAAATTGCCTTGGCCGCTTCGCTCCATGGACCGGGTACACCGCGTGTCAACACAAGGCGTAAACCCGGTAGATTGCGAGCCTGTTCGACAGTGAGGTATTCCATGATATTCCTTCTTGCTAATGGAGACAGACTTCAGTCTGTTGCCGGGTTCCGGGCTTCGTCCCGGGTCTGAGTATACAGCAGGCTTTTGGCCTTCTCGGAGATCTGGCCCGGCGTGGCCGCGATATCGGCGCCAATGGCATAGGCGCGCTGCACGGCCGGGCGTTTCCCCATGCGCTCAAACCACTCTTTCAGGTGCGGCGTGGCATCAATATCCTGCCCTTGCAGCTCATGGAGTGTGATCCAGCCCCAGCATGCCATATCGGCGATGGAATATTCATTGTTGGCGATCCAGTCGTTATCTGTCAGCTGGTCATCCAACAATCCCCATAGCCGTGCCACTTCGTTGGTAAAGCGGGCCTTTGCATAGGGCAGGTCCTGCGGGCAATAGGCGTTGAAGTAATTGGCCTGACCGCCCATCGGCCCGATGCCACCCATCTGCCACATCAGCCATTCCAGCACCCTGGCGCGTTTAGCTGGATCTGTTGGATAAAACTGGCCGACCTTTTCGGCCAGATGGATGAGGATGGCGCCGGATTCCATAATCGATACCGACTGGCCATTTTCGTCTTTGACATCATGATCGACGATGACCGGCACACGGTTATTGGGACTGATTTTGAGAAAATCAGGTTCAAACTGCTCTCCCTCCAGGATATTTACCATGCAGAGCTTGTAGTCCAGCCCTGTTTCTTCAAGGAAGATCGAGACCTTCCAGGTATTGGGGGTTGGAAAATAGTACAAATCGATCATTGAGACGCTCCCACTCCTCAGTACTCCAGGTAGTGCCTGAGAGTTTCGATATTGGCATCCATAGCGGAGCCAAAATCGCCCTTTGCGGGCCTGTTACCAAGCGGTTGAAACACCGCTATCTCAATACCCATTGTGGCCAAACGGGCACGGGTTTCCGGTAACGGCTCATCCTCCCACAACATCAGGTGTCCGCGGTGCTGCGGCAGCATTTCGACCAGTTGCTGCCAGTCCTGCGGCGATGGGTAGTCCCCGGGTTCCCAGTGCAAGGCCAGCCCATCAAAGCCGTAGGCCCGGTCCAGGTATTGATAGACCGGGTGTGAATAGAAAACCGGTGCCCCATCCATCTGCTGTCCCAGACGAATGAGAGCGGCGTCCCAGGCCTGAATTCGTGCCTGCAGAGCCGCAGCATCGACTTCAACAGAACGCGATAGCCCCTGCTCAAGTACTGATACCTGCTGAGCGTACAGAGATAGATCCAACCAAACCGTAAAGGCCTGTTCACCATGGCTGTGATCACCCTGGGGACCGTGGCTGTGCAGTGGTTCAGTTTCCATCGGGATCAACTGGTCGGAAAAATCTGCAGCGGTATTCAACAGGCGATTATTGGGCAAGCTCACCCGCGACAACCAGCGGGCATAACTGGCGCCATTTAGCACAATCAGGTCGGCCTGCTGATAGGCTGCCAAGGTCTCCAGGTCGGGCACCCAGAAAGCCGGATCAACATCCGCCGGGGCTGGAAAATACACTTCAGCCGAATCAGCCACCAATTGTTGTGTGGCCCAGAACAGCGGGTAGTTCACCGTGTAGATTTTGGCCGTTTGAGATTTATCGTTGGCCGTGTTTGACTCATTGGGAGCCTCTCCGCAGCCGGCTAATAGCACTATCACCAGGTAAATAACAACGCGCATCACAGCAGCACCGCTTTCAGCAGCGGCCCTCCAAACAGTTCTGTTAATGCCACTAATAGCGCCGCCAACACCGCGGCGGTTGCCAATACCATCACCACTTCTGCCAACATCAACGAGAGTATTGCCGCTTTGGAGCCGCCCAGGCGATGCAGAGTATCCTGCTCGGGTCGCCGCGCTCGCCAGGACAACAAGAACACCAGCAATACCACTGCCGTTGTCGCCACAGCCACCAGCCCCATGGCCACCAGCACGTAGCGCTGCACGGCAAATACGGTGTCCAGCAACTGCTTGATAACTGCGCGCGGTTGCAGCAGTTGTAAGCTGTCATGCGCCTGGTAGCGACCCTGAATCAAAACCCGCGCCTTGTCACTGCGCGGCACCGGCAGGATCGCCGTCAGGGGCAGGTCGGCGTTTTTTCCGTGGAAGTGGAAGGAATCGATATTGTCGGCGGTGATCTCGTTGTATTGCACCAGCGAGGCATTGGCAACGATGCGATCACCTTCGCTTTTCAGTACGGCACCGGCCGCCGCGGGACTGGTCAGTTCCTGGTGGCCATGGCCTATGCCCTCAATAATCCACGCGGTTTTCAAATCTACAAAAATGGCCCCATCATCGGGGCTGTAAGAGGCTGCCAACACCCCCACCACGGGCATTCTCAGTGGATAGACACCGGCTATATCAAACACACTTTCCGGTGATGAAACCACGTAATCGCCAACGCCAACGCCGAGGGACTGGGCAGCGCTGATACCCAGTACTGCCTCGCCCAGCATCGCCAACTGTCGCCCCTGGGCTATCTGCAAATTGCGAAAGGCAAAGTAGTCCAACGTGGTACCGACGATAGGTATCTGCTGGCTGTGGTAACGGGAGTACAGCGGTATCGGGTCAACCAGCGCCGAGTTGCGCAGTTCATCCACTACCCCGTAGTCAAAAACCGGGGGTTGTTGGTCCGAGAAATACAGGGCATTGAGCACCAGTTCCAGCGGGCTGCCGCGCCCGCCCAACAGCAGCGGTGTGGCATCGGCGCGGGCATTCATATCGCGCGCGGTTTGTTCTACTACCAGCTGTAGCCCCAACGGCAGGTACAACACCAGCGTTACCGCCGCCACCAGGATAGAGGCCTTCCAGCGATGCCAACGCAGGTATTGCCAGGCCAGATAGAACACGCCGCTCACCCCGGACTCCAGGCATTCAATGCATTGAACTCCAACACCCGATCGAAGCGATCCAGCAAGTCGTGGTCGTGGGTTACCGTCAGCAGGGTTGCGCCTTCTTCGCGGGCATAATCGAGCAGCAAATCCAGCACTACAAATTTATTGGCGGGATCGAGATTGCCAGTGGGCTCATCGGCCAAAATCACCGTCGGCTGCAGTAACAAGGCCCGCGACACCGCTACCCGCTGGCGCTCCCCCTGGGACAATTGCGCGGGATGGCGATCGAGTTTATCGGCAATTCCCAGCCGCTGGGCCAACTCTTCAGTACGCTGTTGCAATGCCGGGCTTACCGATAAGCCGCTGCCAATGCGCAGCGGCAACAAAATATTGTCGCGTACACTGAGGTAATCGAGCAATTCGAAATTCTGGAACACCAGGCCCAGCTTGCGAATGCGAAAATCCCGTCGCTGAGAGTCAGACAAGGCGGCCACGGATTCACCGGCCACCTCGACACTGCCAGCATGCGGCAACAAAATGCCGGCCAATAGGTTCAACAAGGTCGTCTTGCCACAACCGCTGGGGCCAATCAGCGCCACATGTTCTTTGGACTCCAGCTGCATCTGTGGCAACTGCAGTGCGAAGCTGCTCTGCTCATAGCGGAACTCAAGATCGCGTAATGCAATCATCAACTACAACCGCCGTTCCTGCAGCACGTTCATGTCGATCAGTTTCCAGCGCCCATCAATCGCCTGTATCAATAGCTCCGCCTGATACTGGTTGCTGCGGGTGTGTACATGGCCCCAGTGGCCCACCGAGCCGTGCACGTTCCAGGTAGCATTGGCGCGAAAGGCATTAGGCTCATCAGCTGCGACCAGTTCTATAGCCTGCATTTCTACCGCTTTTACCTTGGCGCGCGCGCCGCCCTGGTTGGCCAACTCCAGGCTGCTGCGGGTTTGCAGATAAATATCGGTCAGTAGATCACCACTGACACTGCGCTCCAGAACATCGTAGACATCGCCCTCCTCGCGATAATCAAAGGCCTGGTAAACATTGCGCAGCAAGTCCTTCACCACGGTTTCGGTGGCCTCGCCAGGCGGTGCCAGTGGCCGGCCCAATATTAGCGAAGCACCTACTACCAACAGCAAAGCAACTGCTGCCACCGCTACCGGTGTTTGCTTGCCGCGCGCCCACAAGGTAAGCAATATCAACACGGCCGCTACCGCCCACCAGCGCAGCGTATATAGCCACAGCGCCGCACTGGAAGGCGGCACAGCCAACTCTACCAGGCCCGGCACGGTGGGATTCTTGAGGAAGTTCTGCCATTCCAGAACGGCGTAATCCGGCTCCAGAAAGGTCGGCAAGGGGCCGGCCTCATCGACTGCCGATGCGGGCACTATCTGCACCCGCTCATCGAACATATCCCAGGTCATGGTGGCGTTATCGGCCAGGCTGGCGGTCGGGTAAACGAAAATTACCCCGACTACGGCACTGTTGATATCGATATCCGTACCGGGCTGGACCACCATCGAACTCTTGAGGGTACGATTGAGAAAACTGACGCGATCCAGTATCGGCGTTGCCGTCTCACCGTTAATGGTGACCGGCTGCTTGTCAGTTAGAAACGCAGCAATTTTTTCCAACACCAGCCCGCGCTGATCTGCCTTGATGATCGCGGCGCCTTCCAGCCCGATATCCACCCAACGCTGCATATCTTTGGGCCGCACAATAACTTCCTTGCGCACCTCGAAGGGCTCCACGTAGAGAAAGCCCGACATCGGCGCAAAATAACTGCGACGCATATTGCGCGTGCGAAACGCCGAGTACCAGGGATCCGCCCAATCCAGGTTCAGCACCATACCCCGAGACAGGTAGCGATAGTCATTCACCGCCACCGTATTGTGGTATATCACAAAACCCACGTTGGAATTGCCAAACTGCAGCGGAGGGCTGAATGCCAGAGTTGCTGGCCGCGCAGAAACGAAGGGATAAAACAGCTCTGCTGCGACCACGGTTTCGGCCTCTGCTTCCACTACCGGCAGCTCTTCACCGGTAATCTCATCCCGCTCGATACGAGTGCGAGGGCCTATAGAGCGCAGCTCACCCGCCAGCACCACCTCATCGGCAGCGATTACCAAATCGCGGCTAAAAAACTCAAGCAGGCGCTCTGCGTAGGATCGCGGCTCATACTCCAGTCCTTCGTATATAGCGTCCGGCAACAGGTTGCGAAAGGATGCGATATCGCCCATGCCAATTTCCAGCTCTACCCGCACACCTGCCTCGTCGACGTAC
>Ga0114950_10000244_pt1 | contig 35333 bp, 25 predicted proteins | sample N075metaG_FD_83503 | JGI IMG/M metagenome (GOLD analysis project Ga0114950, IMG submission 83503) | Deep subsurface microbial communities from Kermadec Trench to uncover new lineages of life (NeLLi) - N075 metaG | ecosystem: Environmental > Aquatic > Marine > Ocean trench > Sediment | place...
CCCCGGTGGCTAAAGCGAATCACCCTGGCATTGGGAATATCCTTAGCATAGACCCCCATTGAGAAACCGTCGGGTAGTTGTATCTGGCTATCGAGTCGAGAAGTATTCAGCTCACCATCACCGAGCGGTGTATTCACCCCAATATAAAATCTGGCAAACAGAAACAACAGGAACAACACCAGAAGCAGAACACCAGCAATGATCAGCAACCATTTTAAAATCTTATTCATTGGCGGCCAGATTGTGCGCTTCCTGGATCACATATCGCTGGATATCAGCCACATCCTGCTGGTTCATCACATCGGAAAAACTCACCATGCCTCGATCTTTCAGGATACCTCCCAGCACAATATCCTCAAAAACAAGATGTTTCCCAGAAGGCATGTGCCGCAGGTCAGGAAGAACACCGCCACCTTTAGCACCAGGACCGTGGCAAACACCGCAATATTGATGATAAACCGCTTTTCCGTGTGCAATCTGTTCTGCTGTTCCTTCCAAAGGCGGAGGCTCAGGAATAGCCAAGTCTGGTTCAACAGGTGGCAGTTCCAGATCACCACCGAGCTTGTAGGTAAGAATTCTACCGCGGTTCTTGAGCTTCAGTTTTTCCGCCGCACCACCTGCAGCCAGTGCAAACGCGCCACCCCAACCAGCCACAACCGTAATATATTGTTCGCCATCAACGGTGTAGGTCACAGGGGGTGCAATCACACCAGTCTGGGCAGGTGCGGACCACATCTCTTCTCCTGTATCTGCGCGATAAGCGACAAAACGACCGCTGGAATTACCCTGGAAAACCAGGTTTCCTCTGGTGGCCAGCATTCCTCCGTTCCAGGATCCTGGGTGCTGAACTCGCCATACCTCTTTCTGCTGTATTGGATCCCAGGCAGAGATGTGTCCACGAATTAGGCCATCAATTTTATCTTCTACCGCTTTATCACCCACTGGCGCATTTATCTGCCAGTTAATAGCAACGTTCCACCGACCTTCCTCATAGGTAAATTGTGGTTCATTGCCGTAGGCAAACGGAATATCCAGTGCCGGAATATAGACCAGACCAGTATCCGGGCTGTACGCCATGGGATGCCAATTATGACCGCCGTATGGGGAGGGTTTGTGGAAAGCCTTCTCAATATCTCCAGCGCTCATGGCGCTCAGAGCGGCAATCTGATCTTCAGGCGATAAGGCAGACAATGGGCTGGCAACTTGATAGCGTGCATTCTCTGTCTCAACCGGTCGCCCGGATTCTGGATCAACATGAGTCGCCCAGGTGATCGGCACATAAGGTTTTGCAGAGATGAAGTCGCCATTGATCCGATCAAGTACATAGAAGAAACCATTTTTCGGTGCCTGGATAATAACCTTGCGCATTTCGCCATTCAAATTTAGTTCCGCAAGGATCATGTGCTGGGTCGCCGTATAGTCCCATGCATCACCTGGAGTCGTTTGGTAGTGCCAGATGTATTCTCCTGTGTCCGGGTTTACTGAAACAATGGATGAGAGGTATAGGTTATCGCCACCACCAGGGCTCCTGATGACGGGATTCCACGGGGCTCCGTTACCCACGCCAATATACAGTTGATTCAGTTCAGGGTCATAGGCCATGGAATCCCATACAGTGCCGCCACCACCCATGGTCCACCACTTCCCTGTCCAGGTCTTTGCGGCCTCTTCCATTGCAGGTGATTCAAAGCCATCAGCCGGGTTGCCTGGCACGGTGTAAAATCTCCAGACCTGCTTACCCGTCTCGGTATCATAAGCCGTAATATATCCGCGGACATCATACTCGGCGCCACCGTTACCTATAATCACCTTGTCTTTGATAATTCTTGGCGCACCGGTGATGGTGTATGCCTTGGATCTATCAATGGTGTTGACATCCCACACTGTGTCGCCGGTGGCGGCATCAATAGCTACCAGTCTGCCATCAATTGTGCCGACATAGACTCGACCTTTCCAGACCGCGACGCCGCGATTGACGACGTCACAACAAGCTTTTGCTCCCCAGGACCTGGGCACTTCAGGATCATATTTCCAAATGAGTTCTCCTGTCCTCGCATCATTGGCAAACACGACACTCCAGGAACCGGTTGTATACATAATTCCATCGACAACAATAGGCGATGCTTCAAGGCCTCTGTGAGTTTCGGTATCGAAATACCAGGCTAAGCCCAGCTCATCAACATTGCCATCATTAATTTCTGTGAGCGTGCTAAAGCGCTGTTCATCATAAGTGCGCCCATGTGCCAGCCAATTATTTGATTCACTGTCTGCATTGATTATCCGTTCACTGTTCATGGTGCCAGTAACTTTACGGATGTGTTCCAATCTCTTTTCAGCTGAAGAATGCTCGGTCGAAGCAGAGTCTTTCTTGACCCCCTCGTCCTTATCCATCAACAGATACGCACCCAGAATAACTAACAACCCCACAACCAGCGCAATAATGCTTCTCATGTTCTTACCTTATCTTTTGGCACAAAGACGCAAGGCTACTTTAGGTGGTACTTCGCTGCAAGTCGCGTCGATTTCAGGCAAGATCCTCGATGACTACAATGGAAGTGGTGTGGGTTTCATCGTCATAGAGAATTTCAGCTTTACCTTTCTGGAGCTGGGACAAGACCTGAGTCACTTTAATATCAAGTTTAATTTCCTGATATCCGTATTCCGTACCCTCTCTGCTCACGAACTCCTGAATGAGCCCTGTGAGCGCGGCTTGAGATAGAGATTGCCAGGGGATTTTCATGTAGTATGAAGGTGAACATCAGGTAAAAAGGAAGTATACCTGCGTATGAGCCAAAACGCTGCGAATCTGCTCATTATCGAGGATGAGCCCATCACAAGGGCACAGCTGGCTGCGCATTTTGAAAAAGAAGGCTATAAGGTTTTCGCAAAAGAAACTGCCGACAACATCGAGCAGTTAATCTCCGATGAAGCCATCGATATATGTCTCATCGATATAAATCTGCCAGGTAAGGACGGGCTTGTACTCACCAGGGAACTCAGGACTCATTCTGATATCGGAATAATTCTTGTCACTGGTAAAGGGGAACAAATCGATCGGATTGTCGGCCTTGAAAGCGGCGCCGATGATTACGTCACAAAACCTTTCGACCCAAGAGAATTACTATCAAGAGTACGGAGCCTGCTCTGGAGAGTAAGGGCACAGGAACGGCAGAAGGACAAAGGATTGAAACGTAGTTTCGAAGGCTGGACTCTGGATTTGAACAAACGCCAGCTAGTGACTCCTGACAATGAACTGCAGCCACTTTCCGCCGGTGAATTTCACCTCTTACTGGCATTGATAGAAAGTGCCGGTGAAGTCTTGACCCGCGACCAGCTCATGAACAAGATTCGAAATCGGGAGTGGTATCCCGATGACAGATATATCGATGTACTTGTAGGCCAGGTCCGGCGCAAATTTCGGCAGTTCGCCCCAGATACTACTTTCATTAGCACGATTCACGGCACGGGGTATTTGTTCGCACCGGTGATAACATAATAACCCGATAATTCGAGTATCTCCGAAGGTATCCTGGCTCATGATTTCTGTCCCAGGTTTTAAGAACCTGAAAATTGTTCATCAAAGTGCCGAAACGCTGGTTTATTCTGCGACCCGCATAAAGGATTCAGCCCGGCTATTCCTGCGCCAGCTCCGTCCCGAATCAACCTCTCCTGAGCTGGTTGCACAATATCGAAAAGAATATGAGCTCCTGCAGAAACTGGACTCAAACAATGTGATCAAAGTTGTCGATCTGATTTTCGTCAACGGCACTCCCATTTTAGCGATGGAAAATGCACCAGGCACGTCACTGTCCAGCCTCATGGAAAATGAGAAGCTTGAACCCGTTGAAGCCACGTCTATCGCCCTGTCCATCGTCACGGCACTCGAATACATTCATTCAAAATTCATTGTTCACAAAGACCTGAACCCGACCAATATTATCTACAACAGGAACGAGGGGTCTCTGAAGTTAATCGATTTTGGCATTGCCTCAGAACTATCTCCCACGTCACTCAAATCTGAAGCTAACAATACGCTTGAGGGCACTCTCAACTATATTGCCCCGGAGCAGACAGGAAGGATGAACCGGTCTGTCGACTATCGTGCCGACTTCTATGCACTCGGTGCGACTATGTACCATTTGCTGACAGGTGGGCCGGTATTCATGGCCAACGATTCCCTTGAGCTGGTTCACAGTCATATCACAAAAGACCCTTTGTCGCCTGAACAACTAAACCCAGCGATACCAAAAGCGCTATCGAAAATCACCTTGAAGCTGCTTTCAAAAATGCCTGATGACCGATACCAGAGCACTTTCGCAATCCAACAGGATCTTAGGCGATGCCTGGAATTAATGACCCAGGAAAATGTAGAGGACACACAACTAGATTTTGACGTGGCCCTTGACGACATCGCCGACCGACTCAATATTTCCGAACACCTTCTTGAGCGAGACGATGCGATGACATTGTTACGGGAGGCTTTGACATCAGTTGCCAATGGCGGTACGGAAACCATCGTTTGCGTTGGTGAAGAGGGAGTTGGCAAGTCCTCTCTAATTCGAGAGCTGGAAAGAGACGTCATAAAAAGCGGCGGGTTCATCGCGCTCAGTCGCCATGACCCGATCAGTGCCAAAACACCCTATAGTGTCGTTTCAAATGCTCTTGGTGATCTATTAAAGCAACTGATGACCAGGTCAGACTACTCTGAAATCAAGCGACGACTACAACTTGCACTAAAGGGAAATGAGGATCTTATGTTGAACCTTATCCCGGAGCTATCCCTGATCCTCGAAACGCCTAAAAAAAGCGAAACCGAGCCAAACCTAACAGCTGTAGAAACAAAGAATCGATTGATCGAGGGAATAACGGACCTCATGCAGTGCATCAGTGGCCAGGGTCACCCATTTGTTCTCTGCCTCGACAACATCCACTGGATCGACGAGGCTTCTATTGAATTGTTCGAACCCTTCTTTGGTCAATCCAGGCTTCCTTATGTCTTCCTGCTCGGGGCTTACCGGATCAATGAACTTGATGAGGAGGATGCTACCAGAGTAGCAGTATCAAGCATTCTAAAGACAAATCCAGATGTGAAGCTAATACGGCTTACTAATCTTTCAGCCAGCAGCATCGACTCCATCATTTCAAACACACTATTTCGACCAAAAGAAGAAGTGGCTGAATTTTCCAAAATTGTCTATTCAAAAACCAACGGGAATCCTCTGGCGATGAGGGACTTCCTGCTTGAAATGCACCAGAAGGGATTCCTCGAATTCAACCACACACACCGGGAGTGGGAGTGGGATCTTACTTCTATTTCTAATCAGCCACCCAGTGAAAATGTCAGCACAGCGTTAGCAGATCGTATCCGGCATTTGGAACCCATTACGTCAAATTTATTGCAGATTGCGGCCTGTATCGGTAGTGAGTTCGAGCTCGAGACCCTACAATCCGTTGCTGGGCTACCCCTTAACCTGGTATCCGAGAAACTTTCCCAGGCAATTAAGAACGGCTACATATTCGGGTCGCCGATTCAGAGTGGCATCAAAGACAGAAAAGTTAGTTACCAGTTCGCTCATGAGCGTGTACAACAGGCTGCCTACTCTCTGTTAGCCGTTAACAAACGCAAACAGGTTCACACTGAAATAGGCCAGATTCTATTACAATCAGATCAATCTCTTGCCAACATATTCGAGGTAGTGAATCAACTAAACAATAGTTTTGACTCCCCGGAAGCCACGGGGTTCAACAGAAACGAACTCGCGGATCTGAACCTGACGGCTGGACGCCGTGCAAAGCAAGCCGCCGCCTTCCAGGCATCGTTTAAATACTTCAAGACTGCGATCGCCTTATTTGGGCAAAATATCTGGGCGCAGTATGATCTCAGCCTGGATCTTCACCTGGAAGCCGCTGAATCTGCATACCTCTGCGGCGATCATGGCCAAATGGAGCTACTCATTACAGCCGCTGCCGAACATTCCCGCAGCCCAATAGATACAGCCAGAATTAGCGTGATAAAGATGAAGGGTATGATCGCCGCAGAAGAAATAGAGTCGGCCATCAATGAAGGCCACAACACCCTTGACCTGCTCGGTGTTAGCGTCCCACGCAGGGTTAAATTTAACAGAGTAAGGCTGTTAGTAAAACTGGCATTCCTGACAACACGAATACAAAAGCAAGCCAGCATGAACTCGCAGGTGATGACCGACGTAAATCTATTAGCTGCCATGCGTATTCTGATGATGCTGGTACAGGCTGGATACATCTCAGGCAATCCCTCTACGCCGCTTTACATCTTGAAGATGGCTGAGCTCTCGTTAAAACATGGGATGGCACCGGAATCTTCCTTTGCCTATCCAATGTTTGGCGCCCTGCTGATTACTTTGCTCGGGTTTATCGATACCGGGCATCAGCTCGGCAGCCTGGCTCTGGCGAACCTGGATGAATCAAATGCTGAACTTCATTGCAAAACGATTAGCCTCACCAACAATTTCATCCTTAGCTGGAAGCACCACCTGAAAGAAACCCTGGAACCACTTTCAGAAGCCTACCGAATTGGCATGAAAACCGGTGATGTTGAATTCGCTCTTATTGCCGCAATGACAAGATGCGCCAACGCTTTTGTTCTGGGTCACGATTTGAACAGCCTGGAAACAAATCTTGCTAATTTCAATCAACAGGCAAGCGAATACAACCAGACACCCGCTTTAAGCCTGGGTTCAATCTATCAGCAGGCAATCAGCAACCTGACTAAATCAAACAGGGTGCCATGGTTACTCGAAGGTGAAATCTACAATGAAAGTCACCTGATACAACACCACCAGAAAAGGGGCGATGAATCCAGCATCGCGAATCTCTACATTTTAAAGATGTATCTGGCAGTGTTGTTTCAGCAACCGAGCCAGGCACTCGACTTTTCTGTCCAGGCGCGAGGGGTACTAGTCTCCGTCATCTCATCACCCGCTGTGCCGTTTTTCACCATCTATGAAAGTCTTGCCTGTGTCGCTGCACTAAAAGGTGCGCCGTACCTGAAACAGCTAAAGCTTCGACTCCGATTGAGGTTAAACCAGCGTTTGCTGCGTAAATGGTCGCAGTATGCTCCGGAAAATATTCTTCATGGATATCATCTAATTGAAGCTGAAAAAGCAAAGTATCACGGCAATGCCCTTGTCGCTATGGAGCAATACGATCTCGCTATTAACCTTTCTCTGAAATACGGGTACCTGAAGGAGCAGGGTCTTGCCAACGAACTGGCCGGTCGATTTTACCTCGAAACCGGTAAGCGAGATCTAGGTTTTTTCTACCTGAATCGCGCAAAAATGAGCTACCGGAGATGGGGCGCAACAACTAAAGTGGAATGGATGAATGACGAATTTTCAGAATTGTCTGAGAGCGATCAATTCGGTAGTGCCAATAGAAATTTTGAAACCACGTCAAATTCGAATTTTACCAATGATGGGTTCCGAACCTATGGAGATTTTCTGGATTTAGGATCCGTAATCAAAGCATCCCAGGTGCTGTCCGGGGAGATATTGTTAGAAAGCCTGTTAGAAAAGCTGATGCAGGTTTCCCTTGAAAATGCCGGTGCACATGGTGCCAGCCTGATACTGGTACACGAAAACAATTTTGTCGTGGAAATCTCAACCTGGTACAACGGCGCGGTGGTGGAGCATCGTCTGGACAATATTTTACTGGAAGATTCAACACATCTTCCTATCTCCGTTATCCAGTACGTAACCAGAACCCAGGAGGATCTTGTTTTAAATGATGCACTCACAGAAGATATATTCACACAAGATGACTACATCATCAGGGAACAACCCAAATCTATACTCTGCATTCCCATACAGAGTAAATCACACTTAATCGGCGTTCTGTATCTGGAAAATCTACATGTCACCCATGCCTTTACCCAGGGTCGAATTGCTATTTTAAAATTGCTGGCGTCACAATCAGCAATCGCTATTGAGAATGCCAAGTTATATCAACAACTCAACGAATCAAGAAATAAGTACCTGTCCCTTTACAACAATGCCCTTGAAGGCATCTACGAGGTAGACCCGGACGGGAATCTTAGCAATGTTAATCCAGCTGCAGCACAGTTACTGGGCTTCGATTCACCTGCAGAGATTATTGGCACAGACCGAAGAGCCATCATCAATTTATTTGTTAACCGGGATGACTACATCGCTCTTTCGAATGAACTTAGCCTTAATAATCGTGTGGTCGGTTTTGAGACCCAGATTGTGAAACGGGATAAATCTATTGTCTGGGTCGCTGTTTCCGCACAACGGGTATTTGATGACAAATCAGGTCCTCCACATATCGAAGGATCAATCATGGACATTACTGAACGCCGCCTCCGTGAGGAGGCTGAACAGGCGCGAATCCTTGCGGAAGCCGCAACCGAGACAAAAAGTCAATTCCTGGCAAATATGAGTCACGAGATTCGAACGCCGATGAATGCAATTATTGGCTACACGGACCTCGCCCTGGATACACAACTTACTCCTGAACAAAACAACTATCTTAAGACGATTCGTAACTCATCCAGCCACCTGTTGCGCGTGATCAACGATATTCTTGATATATCAAAAGTCGAATCTGGAAAGCTGGAACTGCAAAACTCTGTATTTCGATTGGAGGACGTCATCATTGATTTGCAGAACCTTTTTAGCCTGGCGACAAAAGAGAAGGGACTCACATTTATTCTACCTGACGCTGGTGACTTTATTGGTAAGAGCTACGTTGGCGATCCTGTTCGGATAGGCCAAATACTGATCAACCTTGTCGGCAACTCGCTGAAGTTTACAGTGGCCGGTAAGATCGAAATCCAGTTAAAAACACAGGACATTGACAATGAGCAGACCCGTTTCAATTTCAGTGTCATTGATACCGGCTCAGGGATAGAAAAGACAGAGCTTGAAGCAATCTTCGAATCGTTTACACAGGGAAACATCTCTCCTGCTGATGGCGGAACCGGCCTGGGGCTTTCGATATGCAGAAATCTCGTAGAAATGATGAGCGGAGATATCCACGCGGCCAGTAAACCCGGAGAAGGGAGCCAGTTTCATTTTTCCGTAGTGGTTAAACAGTGGCATGAAGCTCCGATTGTTCTTGAAAGCCAGAAGTCTTCAATACGCTTACCAGATGAACTCGTTGGACGAACAATCCTGCTGGTCGAAGACAATCCCATTAGCCAGAACCTCGCTAAAGAAGTACTGATGAATGCCGGGTTTTCAGTTACCGTCGCTAATGATGGCAGAGAAGCCCTTGAATCCATGAGGGAACAAAGCTTTTTCGTTGTACTCATGGATATCAGGATGCCTGTTATGGATGGCATGCAGGCTATAAAAGTTATTCGCTCCAGCGAAGAGCTAATGAAAAATACTGTGATTGCGTTATCCGCTGGCGTACTGGACTCCGAGGTAAACGAAGCGCTAAAAGCGGGGTTCGACCACTATTTCAGCAAACCAGTCGATTTCCCTGAGCTGATCGAATTACTTGCCTCCATCGCCGGAGTAAAAATCCACAAGGATATTTCACCTTCATTGTCCAGCCAAGAAATACTCGGTATCGATTTCGGTCAGGCTCTTCGAAACCACGATGGTGACCTGGACCTGCTTAACCGTCTCACTGGTACTTTTATCGAAATCTACAACCATGCAGACGAAGAATTGGATTCGTTTCTTGCCTGCCAGGACTTCGATCAATCTGAAAGACTCATGCACAATATTGCCGGAGTCGCTGGTAGTTTTGGCGCTACTACGCTTATGAACATTTCGCGGGAAATCGAACACAGCCTGCAAACCGGAACAACAGAACTTGAGGATCTTCGAGAGACCTTTTCCCGGGAACTCGGGAATCTGGTAACTGCGATTGAACAATTACACCAGAGCCAGGTAGCCTAGGAAACTTCCGGTTAAGGTCCTGAATCTGTGGCTATGACTGAATTCTGCGGAGATGAATCAACAATCCCGAAAGACTTAAAATCAAACAATGTTCTATCCAGTAGATGAGATGGAACCACATCTGTACATGCACGAAAAATAGTTTCGATACGACCGGGATGCTGCTTATCCCATACATTGAGCATTTCCTTGATAATCTGTCTCTGCAGATTGTCCTGTGAGCCACACAGGTTACAAGGAATAATCGGCATTTGTGCCATTGCGGCATATCTTTCAATATCTTTCTCCCGACAGTATGCAAGAGGTCTGATAACGATATTCTTACCATCATCGCTCAGCAATTTTGGCGGCATGGTTTTTAGTTTTCCACCGTGAAACATATTGAGAAACAGGGTCACAACGATATCGTCCCGGTGATGGCCAAGTGCAATTTTGTTATATCCATTCTTGCTGGCAAATTTGTACAAAATTCCCCGCCGAAAACGTGAACACCAACCACAATAAGTTTTACCCTCGGGAACCATATCCGTAACAAGGGAGTAGGTGTCTTCTTCAATAATCTTATAATTGACGCCAAGAGATTCGAAATAAGCTGGTAACACATCTTCTGGAAATCCGGGTTGCTTCTGGTCGAGATTGACGGCAAGAATTTCAAAGTCGATAGGGGCATGTTTCCTGAGACTCAGCAAAATATCCAGCATTGTCAGGGAATCTTTTCCACCGGAAATGCAAACCATCACCCGATCGCCATCTTCAATCATATTGAAGTCAGCTATCGCCTTACCGGCAAAGCCACGAAGCCGTTTGTACAGCTTATTCATTTCCCGATCTTTGCGCTGTGTCGGGGCTCTCTCCGGCGCTTGCCTGGCTATGTGAATCGATGACATGTTCAATGAGGCACTTCCAAAAAGGAGGCTATTCTACACTAATACCCGTCATCCCCCTGCTACTGACTCCACTGGCACAAATCAGTAATATTCTTCCATGCATCGATAGGCAAACCAGATGAAGCCAAAAATTATTCTTTTGTTGTTACTATCCCTTCCTGTTCAGGCGCAGACGCACAGTAGTGCAGTGGTGCTTCTTTACCACCATGTAGATGACAACACCCCCGCCATCACCAGCATCAGCCCTGAAAACTTTAATGCCCACCTTAAGTACCTGAGTAAAAACGACTTCAAGGTACTCCCCCTGCAAGAAATCGTGACTAGCCTTCAATCCGGTAAAGTGCTCCCGGAGAAATCCATCGCAATAACATTCGATGACGCTTATATCAATATCTACACAACGGCATATCCGATGATGAAGAAACGAGGATTTCCCTTTACCATTTTTGTTGCGACGGACCTGGTCGGTACCAACCGTCACTACCTGAGCTGGGCGCAGCTGGCGGAGATGTCCGATCACGGCACATTGATCGCGAACCATACACGTTCACACACTCATCTTCTTCGCCGACAACCAGATGAAAACCATGAGGAATGGATACTCAGAATCACAAATGAAATCGAAGGGGCACAAACAGAAATAGAAAACCACCTGGGTGATGTTCCCAGGTTTTTCGCCTACCCATACGGTGAATACAACCGAGATATACTTGCGCTGGTTAAACGACTCGGCTATATCGGATTCGGACAACAAAGCGGAGCCATTGGATCTGAGTCCGATTTCCTTTCACTGCCCCGTTTTCCAATGGCTGGCACCTACACTGGTATGGCTGCATTCAAAACCAAGGTGAATACCGTGCCGATGCCGATCCGGCATCCTGATATAGACCCTTTATTAGCAGAGGGGGTAGTCCGGCCGACTCTCGAGTTGGACTTTTTGAAAGGCAATTATAGAACTGGCGAACTCAACTGCTATGGTCCTGGAGGAAAATTGAAGATCGAGAAGGTGGATGAAAATACTTTTAACATCTTACCCATCGCAAATGTGCCAGTTGGCCGATCGCGGTATAACTGTACCCTACCATCACATGTCGGTGGTCGGTTTCACTGGTTTTCACAGCCATGGATTCGGAAAAAAGATGACGGATCCTGGTATCCGGAGCCTTGAAACCAATCTTAAGAAAGCTCGCGAAGAACAGTCGTGGGCGGCGTGTTAACAACCTTCAAAGTGGCAATTGTCCCGACAGTACCGATAAGTACTGTGCCAATCAACGGCCCCAGCACCCAGAGTTCGGGATTTATTTCATAGTTCAGCTGAAATATCTGAGTCTCCAACGCATAGACAGTCACCTCGGATCCCAGCGTCGCCAGTACACCAGCGAAGAACCCCAGCGCACAAAATTCAATCGCCAGGCTACCGAGCACTAGTTTTCGCCCTGCCCCCAACGTTCTTAGTATGGCGTGCTGTTTCATTCGTTCATCCATGCTTGCCTGAATACTGGCAAGAAGCACCAGGGCTCCGGAGATCAGAATCAGTATCAGCACCAGTTCTATTGCGAGTGTAACCTGGGAAATTATGATCTGTATCTGTTCAATGAGCGCATCGACCTCGATGACGGTCATTGTTGGATATTGATTAAGCAGGGTGTTGAGAAATAGTTTTTCCGTTTTCTCAAGATAAAAGCTCGTCATGTAGGTAGATGGGAATTCGTCGAGCCCCCCGGGCGAGAATATGATGTAAAAGTTTGGTTGCATATTGTCCCAGGCAACCGTTCTAATACTGGCCACCTTTGCTTCAAGATTCCTGCCTTGAATTGAAAATATGAGCTCATCGCCCACCTTGAACTGGTTGGACCGGGCGAGGTCTTCCTCGAGCGAAACCAGGACAGGGCCTTCATAATCACTCTCCCACCATTCACCGGCAATAATTCGATTATCCTTGGGAAGCATGGTCGCCCAGGTGAGGTTTCGACCGGAGCTTGCTCGCGGGCCTTGCTCGCCGGACTGATTGCCTCGACGCTTGTCCCGATCGGTTGAAAGTTCATCATTAACAGAGGCGATTCGGCCACGAATCATTGGGTAGAGAGGCTGTGATTCGATGTTATTATCACGAAGTAACTGGCGAATAGGCTCAACATCTTCTGGAGAGATATTAATCGCAAAGTGATTGGGTGCATCGGGGGGTATCTGGGCCTGCCAATCTTCAATCAGAGCCGTTCTAACAAGATAGAGAATAAGGAGCAGCATAATGGCAAGCCCGAAGACCAGTATCTGCATGGTATTTTCAGGGCCCCGGCGCTGCATGCCAGCAAGTGCCAGTCGCCATGCACTACCAGCCTGCATCCCGATCACCCGGCCGGAACGCAGCATCAGATAAGCAACCACCGACAGTACCGCTACCGCCACCACGCCCCCTGAGAATATCAGCATCGTCAGCCAGAGGTCCTGACTGTACCACCACATCAGGCCAATCATGCCGGTAATCGCAAATAAATAAGTCATATGATCGCGGATTGCGGCATCATCGAAATCCCGGCGAATAACTCTAACCGGGACCGTCTTCCTTAATTTCAGCAACGGTGGCAGCGCGAAAGACAAAAGACAAACAAAGCCAGTAACAAGGCCAAGCCACACAGGTCGCATGCCAGGGCTTGGTAGTTCTATGGGTATGAGGGGTTCCAGAATCTTAACCGCTATAATCTGGACGCCATAACCGATGCCGCTACCAATCAGGGTAGCAACCACGCCCAATACAACGAACATGACGACAAAGATCATATCTATGCCACCCGGTGTCGCGCCGAGAGTTTTCAGAATTGCAACATGGTCATAGTGGCGAAGCGAATATCTCTGGGCGGCCAATGCAATAGCGACACCGGCTAGAATGACTCCCAGCAAGCCACCTAACAATAAAAATCTCTCTGCCCTGTCAAGGGCGCTACCAATGCCCGCTGTACCTTCCTTGACCCCAAACATTCTTGCGTCGATTCCGATTCTTGGTTTAGCCCATGTTTCGAATTTCGTCAGCTGGTCTGCTTCACCAGCAAACAGGTAGCGATAGGTTAATCGGCTGCCGGGCTGAACAACCTGTGTCATCGGGACATCAGCAAGATTCATCATTACACGTGGACCAACACTGTTAAACCCGCTGCCACGATCAGGTTCTTTGATCAACACATTACCAACAGGGAAGCTTGCAACACCAACATCCAGGATCGCACCTTTTTCTATTCCGAGGGATGGAAATAAACGGCTCTCCATCCAGACTTCACCCACCGGCGGACCTGATTCAATTGGCTTGCCCCTGACAAAAGGGGCATCAGAGACGATCAGGTTTCCACGCAGGGGATAATTGTCATCGACCGCTTTTACAGAGGCAAATTGAGCCCTGTCATCTGAAAATACCATGGAAAGAAAGCTTAGCGTTCGGGATTGTTTCAAGCCCAACTCTGTTGCTTTCGAAAGGATGTCGATGGAAATAGGATCTGAACTTGAAATGACCCTGTCTGCAGCGAGAAATGTGGCGGATTCTTGAAGTAATGCCTGTTGAAGTCGATCAACAAATAGTGTGATGGTCGTAACGGTTCCTACAGCAATGACAAGGGAAGCAAGTAATAAGGTCAATTCCCCGGCTCGCCAGTCCCGCCACAATAACTTCAGGGCCAGGGCAAAGTGCACTAGACCAGTTCCCCTGAATCAATCCTGATCGACCGGTCGCAACGATCCGCAATCCTCGAGTCATGGGTAACCAACACCAGGGTCGTACCAAATTCTACGTTCAATTCGAAGATAAGGTCTATGATGTGAGCCCCGGTAATGGTATCCAGATTTCCTGTGGGTTCGTCGGCAAACAACACTTCAGCAGATGATGCAAATGCCCTGGCGATGGCAACCCGTTGTTGTTCGCCACCAGAGAGTTGCCGCGGGTAATGAATGAAGCGATGCCCCAGACCTACTCTTTCCAACAGATCCCTTGCCTTATCATAGGCGTTGGAGTCACCTTTCAATTCAGAGGGCAGCATGACGTTTTCAATCGCTGTAAGACTGGCCAGTAACTGAAACGTCTGAAAAACAAAACCGACCATCTCACCCCGGACAACCGCACGTTGTTCTTCATCCATCCTGGTGAGTTCATGTCGACCAAGGAATATATCGCCGCTACTTGGAGTATCGAGCCCGGCCAGCAAACTGAGAAGCGTTGTTTTTCCTGATCCCGAGGCACCAATGATCGCGACAGATTCAGACTTCTTGATTTCCAGCTCAATCCCTTTCAATATTGTCAGCTTCCCTTCAGACGTCCGTACGATTTTACCTAGGCCAACTGTTTTGATCATTGTTTCCAAACTATATACAACCTTTACATCTGTTCTTTCTAATTTATCGGGTGAATACATCAGCTATTTACTGGCGATGACTCTCCTGGCGTCTTTTCCTGGTACTCTTCATGGTTCTGCGACCAGCTATGCTGCCACAGACGGAGCCATTATCCCAATCAAAAGCGGTACTATACTCGTTTTTGGGGATAGCCTGAGTGCTGCCTACGGTATGGAGTCCGGGCAGGGCTGGGTGCAGTTGCTCATCGAACGGCTTGAAATTGAAGAACTTACCTACAGGGTAGTCAACGCCAGTGTCAGCGGAGAAACAACCGGTGGAGGAAAGGTAAGACTGCTTAAAACCCTGCAGACCCACCAGCCTGAACTCATAATTCTGGAACTTGGCGGCAATGATGGGCTCCGGGGTTACCCCATCGACAAGATCCGTATTAACCTGAGCAGCATGACTAAAACTGCCCTTGAGTCAGGAGCAAAAGTATTGCTGGTTGGAATGGTCCTGCCACCAAATTACGGTCATCGTTATACACAGGCTTTTGAACAGCTGTTTGTCGATGTGGCTGCCAAATTTGATGTTCCGTTACTACCTTATCTTCTTGAAGGGGTTGCGACCAATGCATCTCTGCTGCAGAGGGATGGAATCCACCCGACCCCGGAAGCCCAGATCTTATTGCTGGAAGACTTCTGGCCCCAGATAGAGGCGCTCCTGTCATCTGAAAGTCGTTCAGTGGGCAGCGACGAGTAAATTTTCCTTCTCTTGCCAGTCTGGCATGACCGAAGACAACAAACGGTAGAACGATTTACTGTGTGAGAAGTGACGCAAATGGCAGAGCTCATGGGTAATCACAAAGTCGATTGCATCGATCGGCATTCTGACCAACAGCGAGTTGAGACAAATATCACCTTGTCGTGAGCAACTCCCCCAGCGTGCCTTCATTTTCCTGATCACCAATTTCCGTTCAACCAGTCTTTGATAAGGCTCTCCGGTGGGGAACCGTTCCAGACAGGCGTCAATTCTCACCGGGAAAAGTTTTTTTGCTTCAGATCGATACCACTGATCAAGATGCCTTGCGACAAGAGATTCATTCCCAGGTTTTGAACAACGAATAACTATGGATTCCTGGATTTTTTCAACAAGATTGGGTTTACCACGAACCAATATGAGTGGATACGATTTCCCCAGATAATCATGCGGGGAACCTGATTTGAATTCAGGGGGCGCGACCTGTGGAATCCTGGCCATTTCATCGAGCGCCTCCTGAATCCAGATCAACCTTGACTCAAGAAACTGGTCGATCTCAATCCACGGACATTTCATTGGAACACGCAGTTCAACAGGTTCATCCTTGGCCACAGTCAGTGCCATGGATTTCCTTCTGCTGCGTTTTATAAAAACTTCGATTGGTTTACTGGCAATAATAACCTGGCGTACATAACACGCATCATCACCGGGGGCTGATATTTTTTTTGTATCTGTTCCAGCAAAAAATCGTAACATTTAGCGATTTCCGCCAGCACTCCCACCACCCAGGCAAGGCGGTGACATCGGTTCTCCGCCATGATGATCCTGCCATTGTTTCTCGGTATAGGTATGAATCGCCAGGGCATGGATGTCATTGGCAAGCTCATGGGCAAGAATGGAATTGACTTTGCGATGTTGCTGGATCAACTTGTCACCCTCGAACTCCTGGGAGACGACGACGACTTTGAAATGTGATTCTGAACCGGCTGGCACATTATGGTTGCCACTTTCATTAATGACTTCAAGGTGAAGCGGGTTGAGTCCGTTTGCCAGTTTTTCTTCGATGATTTCCTGGGTCGTCATAAACTAGCCTTTACTGGTCAACCTGAACACTCCATCCCAATCTGCCGCCGGGGGTTCAGAGATAAAGCTGCGGCAACGATCTACGTATACGAGTGAAGGGCCATCTTCGGGAGAGAATTCAACACACGATTCAAACCCACTAAGGGCATCCTTGAAATTTCCATCCTTGTAAAGATCCAGTGCCGATCCAAACTTCTCAACGAGATCTGCGACGGTACTCTGGGTTTGATTCTTGCGTTCCAGCAACTGGTAAACCTTGACAGACTCTGATTTGCCAACAACCCTGATGGTATCAAGTTCACGAGCATCGATATCAGATTGACATGCACCAAAAGTTGCCTCTGAAATCATGGTTCCCGAGTCATAGGCCTTGTTAGCCCCTTCCAGCCTGGATGCAAGATTCACGACATCACCCATGATTGTATAATTCATTCGCTGGGCGGAGCCCATATTGCCAACAACCATGGGTCCTGAATTCAAACCCATGCGCACAGAAATAGAGGGCCTGCCTTCAGCAACCCATTTATCTCGAAGTGGGATCAGCGCTGTGTTCATATCGATGCTCGCGAAACAGGCAAGCCTGGCATGATCTTTCTGAACCGTCGGCGCACCCCAGAATGCAATTATAGCGTCACCTTCAAATTTGTCGACCGTGCCTTCCAGACCAATAATGATATTACACATCTCGGTGAGGTAATCATTCAGCACATTTACAAGCTCAGTTGGAGTCATTTGCTCAGAAAATGTTGAAAACTTTGCGATATCAGAAAAATACGCCGTCATCTCTCTTTCTTCACCACCAAGGGTTAGTTTCGATGGATCTTTTACCAGGTCCGAGACAACTTTAGGTGAAAGATACTGGCCAAAAGCGTCTTTAATTAATGCTTTTTGGCCCATTTCGTTGAGATAAAAACGGGCATTTATTCCACCAATAATTATCAGCGAAGCGAGGAACGAATAACTCATGGACAGGATCAGCCCAGCATTAATATAAGCCAGTATGACGATGACGACGAACGCCCCTATTGCCCCAAAACTAATGAGGTTTCGCCGCAAGGGCTCTTGCATCACGCGTGTGAAGAGAAAAACAACGAGTAGCAAGAACGCGGCTAATATCTCCATCCATAGAGGTGCTGCCTGCAAAGGCCCGCCACGAAGTATCGTGGAAATCGTATTGGCGATGACGTTAACCCCGTAGACATTACCCACTGGCGTCTCAAACTCATCATGAGCAACCTCTGCAACTTCCCCGATCAGGACTATTTTGTCCTCAACCAGGAAGGAAAGATCTTCCAGTTCTTCCTCATCCTCAGCAAACAGTATTTCGGCTGCGGGCATACCAATAATTTCATGCAACCTTGCGACACCCTCTACACCCAGGGGTAGAAGAGGATAGTCAATGTAGAGATCATTGAACTGGTCCAGCCCTACTTCAAGATCTTCTCCAAAATAAATACTACCATCAACCAGTTCTGGATCGGCGCCAAGCAGCATCGAGACAGCTTTAACTGCAAATGGCCACTCATCCACCTGCTCGCTGATTTCCGGGAACACGCGCAAGCGGACAAGGCTCTCGGAAATAGCACTATTAGAGCTGATATTCGAGTAGCCTGACTCAGTCAGATCGGCAAATCGTGGTATTGCCCTGTTAATCCGGACGAACTGTCCATCAATGATTTCTGCCTGGGAAACAAGCAAAGTATTACCTGTTTCCTCAAATGCATCGGCCAGTGTCGGGTCTTCTCCATAGGCACTATTGAAATCTAGCAACATGTCCACACCAATGACCGCGGCACCCATCTGTTTCAATCGAACGACAATGGTAGACAAATCAATCCGGCGAAGTGGAAACATATCGTACTCCGCATAGAACGCTTCGTCTGTATAGACAACGAGAACGTCCTCGGATGGAGAGGTTAGATATTCATCGGCATAGTGTGTGCGAAGAATCTGCCGGTAGGACAATGATTCATCTTCAACCAATGAAAAAGCTTCCACATACTCAAGCAGGATTGCCACTATAAAAATTAAAACGATGGTAACAATATCGTTACGGTTCTCATTCGTCCCCATGCCTGCCTGCCCTAATTCTCTTCAAAAATAAAAAAAGATATCACAAAAAAGCCCGCTGGTATCTTATAAGATACCAGCGGGCTTTTATAGCTTTGCTTCTTGGGGGTTCCTTACTCAACAACCCGATAAGGCAAATTCAATCAATAATCTTCTTCCAGCGCTGCGTTGTACAACCTTGCCTCGCTTTGCTTGAGGTTAGTCAATTTAAGGTCATTGTACGACTTGATCAACAGGGGCCGCATATCATTATCGTCCGGATTCTCCTGAAAATATTCCCGATAGGCATCCATTGCTGCGACATATAAACCTTTTGATTCAAGATAATTTGCCTGCTCAAACACATCATCACCATAGACGCTCAGAGCTTCAGTCACCACCTTTTCATCCTCTGCGGTTATCCAGTTAAACATACTATCTTTTCGAGGAATATAAACCGTGCCGTCATTATCCATCACTTCGACCCGGTAACTATGCTCGCCTGCTTCACTGATGGTTACTGGAAATCGAATCATTTCTGAAGTGGATTGCCCTGCTATGTCTGTAACTTCTCCATCAATAATAAGCCTGTAGGAAAATTCAGGACATGCATTCCTCCACACCAGATCTGGGTGCAAAGGCGACAAGGTGAGGCTGCTGATCGTGCGGACTTTATTGTCACACCTCAGATCATCACCTGTGTTAACACTTCTTCGTACCGTGGTGTATCGCTGCGCCTTGGCAAATTTGTTTGCAAGGCTTTGAAATATGCTTCCAGATTCAGATTTGGGTTCAGTCAGGTTGCCTGAAATTAAATTCACGCTATCCGTCAATATTTCAATTTTGCTATTTGAACCCAATTCCTGGGCCATCCCCGTTGTCTGGTTGATCAGTTTTCCCGAACCATCTTCACCTGTCCTGATCTGGTAACCTGCAAACAGGTATTTTGTTCTTCTTACCTTAGTCCAGCGAGTACCATTTCGGCTGTACTCAATCATTCCCTCGACTTGTACCAATTTTGCCACGGGTGGTGCTTTGGCAATGGATAGCTGACTCATGCCCAGCATCAAGAGTGTTGTCAGCACACCTAATCCCAACGTGTTGATTCTCATTTTCATCTTCATTTAAACTCTCCTTAAGAGCCCTTAATCCAGCTATTTATGTTCTGTTCCTTATTACTGCCACCTAGCGATATATCTTATCGCATATCCTATCGTAATCACTCCCGTACATCGGCAGGGCCGACCTTTCAGTCCATCCATGAGCCAACTATGACCGTTTACGATGTGCTGATTGTAGTAAATAATTCTCGTCACTAGTGTGCGGTACGTCACAAAATTGTGTGTGAATTGACTTACATTTGATACAAATTACTCATAAACAGGCAAGCTGAGCAGCGCGATAAATCTTACACGCAATACTCCATCTTTATACCGGCTACCTCAAGAACATTCCCGGGCTCCAGTTTCCTTGACTTGAAGCCAATCGGTTCACCATTAACCAGCGGTACCTTATCCCTGTCTTCTCCACCGTCAACATGGATAATAAAATGTCCCTGCGGACGTTTTGATACTGCGGCAACCTGCACACCAGGAATTCCTACTGTGGTTAGCGCTTCTTTAAGCTCTATCCGATTACCAGTTTTACTGCCTGATTTAACAATAAGATATCCTTCTTCCGGTGCCTGGCCTTTCGCTTTCGGGCCAATGATTTTTTTAATCTTTTTCGGATCCGGTTCGAATATCTGAAATTTTAACTGATGCTCACCAATGGTAATCATATCTTCTGATTTCAAAAGATGTTGCGTAACCTGCCTCCCCGATATATGTACACCATTGGTACTACCCAGGTCTTCGATGACATAGCCATCTTTAGTTAGTTTCACACAGGCATGGTTTCCACTCACCGCAGGGTCTTTGATTGAAACCTCGCAATCAGACTTTCTTCCAATCATACCAAACCCTGTATCAATGGTGATTTGGTCGATAGGCTTATCGTCCTTTATGACAACAATTTTTACGGTCACTTGTATTTCCTACTCAAACCAATTGGCAATTTTTTCAATAAACCCACCTTCCAGTGGATAAGGTTTCGCAACCCGGGTCAGGATGACCGAAATATTATCCTTGCCGCCTGAGACATTGGCAAGATTAACCAGATGTGATGCCAGTTCGTCCAGATTAGGTCCCAGTTCGATCATTGAATTTTCGATATCCCGGTCAGATACCAGATCATGCAGTCCATCAGAACACATCAGATACAGGTCACCCACCTCTGTTTCATGTTCATGAACCTCGACCTCGACGAATGGCGCCACGCCAAGAGCCCGGGTCACTACATTTTTCTTGCTTGATGCCCTTGCCTCTTCCTTGGTAAACATACCCTTGTCAATTAATTCCTGGACGAAACTATGATCTTTAGTGATTTGCTCTAGCTTGCCGGAGCGCAACCTGTACATTCTGGAATCACCAATATGCGCAATCGATATCTTATTGTTGTAGTAGTAGGCGGCAACAATTGTCGTTCCCATTCCCTGACACTGTGGCTGCGTTTGGGAAACGTGAAATACAGAATCGTTCGCCTTCTCTACAGCCTTGCGCAGAACTTGCGCTTCCGGGGGTAGATCCTCCTCGCAAGTGTCGAGTTCCGCCGCGATGGCTGAACCACCTTTTCTGTATTCTGAAAGTTCATCGACCAGCAAGTGGACCGCCATTGAACTGGCTACCTCTCCCGCGTTCAGGCCGCCCATGCCATCCGCGAGAACGGCAAAGCCAAGCTGCTCTTTTTCAGTAATAAAATCTTCATTATGATTACGAATCTGACCAACATCCGTACGCGCAACAAACTGTAATTTGCCACGAAATTTCATTCTGCAGCTGCTCCTTGCTTATTATCTTTGTTTCCTTTCACACTTTTTGTGGCACTCATTCCTGCGTTTGTTTTCGCTTTGGGCCCTAGGCGTTCCAGGCAAACTTTCAAGTGAGCCGCCATCTTCTTGCCTGTCTGATAACGTTTGTCCGGTTTCTTACCGATAGCATTGTGAATCACCTTTCGCAGCGCCGGTTCAATATCTGCTTTAACAGTTTTGATATCGATGGGTCTGTCGTTAACGATGGAGTACATCAAGGTGGCCATGGAATCACCCTTGAACGGCAGGGAACCACTCACAAGCTGATACAGCACAACGCCGAGAGAAAACAGATCAGCTCTACCATCGACCTTCTTGCCCATGCATTGTTCAGGCGACATGTAGTTTGGCGTGCCCAGTACAGTTCCTGTTCTTGTTTTGCTGGAATCTGTGATTCTGGCAATCCCGAAATCAGTAATTTTTGCTATGCCCGCATCAGGATCATACATGATATTCGAAGGCTTGATGTCCCGGTGAACAACGTTCTGCGTGTGGGCATAATCCAGCCCATTGGCACACTGAATGACGATCTCCAGCACTTTTTCTATCGGTAATAACTCTCCCTGCTTGATGTGTGCATCCAGGTCATAGCCCTTCAACAGTTCCATGGCGATATAGGCAAGATCACTTTCTTCCCCGGCATCATATATCGAAACAATATTCGCGTGATTCAGTCGCCCTGCAGATTCAGCTTCTCTGAAAAACCGTTCTTTTACCTCAACCAGCTCATCATCTCCAAACTCCAGGGCTAGCGCCATGGTTTTTATGGCTACCGCTCGATTGATCTTGGGATCTTTCCCCAGATAGACAATGCCCATCGCACCCTTTCCTAATTCTTTGTCGATCTGGTAGCGACCCAACATCGGCTTTTCGACCGTGCCATCTTCATTGATAAGGGTTGAACCAAGCATCCCCGCGGTGCCTCCCATCATGACCGCGTCTTCCAGCGACTCGCATCGGGCAATTCGTTTTACAACATCCCGGAACCCGGCATTGGTATCCGCAACAAATTCATAAGTTAGCTGCGCCTTGTTGTATTGCCGTTTGCGTTCGTAGTCAAGCCCAAGATTGTAGACAAGTTCAAAAGTTGCCTCTTCCCGTGGGCAACTTCTGAACTTATCAAAAGCAGAATCCAGTTGCCCCTGCCCCTGATAGGCAAGACCAAGCATACGATTGCTCTCTGCAGAATCCGCAGCTGAGACCTTTTGTCGTTGCTCACTCAACAGGTACTGACGAATACTCATCATGATGATGCAGAGGAAACCTGCCAACATTCCATAGCTCATCGTAATAACCAGTCCCAGGTAGATGTACGCCGCAGATGCCGCTGATGTGTAGAGGACATAAATCACCAACGCGGCCAGCATCCTGGAGCCAAGGTTTTTTAGTGCCCCTGTTGCTAACAACAGAATGAGGAAGGCCAGTGTCACGCCGGATTCAACAGCAATACTCGCTGGCCGGAGAGGCACACCATTCATCAGTGTATTAATCGTATCGGCAATTATTTCCACCCCATAGACGGGGCCCATCGGAGTATTGAATTTATCATGGGTAACCTCCCAGGTGTCACCCACGAGAACAATCTTGCCCCCGAACACCGCCTCCCACTCTTCCTGCTCTTCCGGATCCACATCCTGCAGATCAAGTATCTCAAGCGCGGAAAAGCCAGCTTGTCCTTCACTTAGATATCGAGTCCCAGGATCCAGACCAGGAAAGTCAATGTATATGTCGCTGAACTGATCCAATTCAACAACAACCTCATCGCCAATGGTCAGCACATTATTGGTCAGGTCAGGAGTAACGCCCCAGTACACTGAGAGCACCTGAATCGCAAACGGCCAGCCTTCTTTCGCCATGGTGATCTCAGGATAAATTCGCAACCTTGCTAAATTATCAATAACGGCGCTGGTGGGTTCCAGGTTGGAGTACCCGGTCGTGGCTACATTTCTAAGGACTTCAGTAGGATAAGCAAGGCGATCAAATTTCCCATCTACAAACCTGGCATAAGACACCAGTACCACGTTGTCCGCCTCTTTGAACAATTCCGCAGTTGGTTCATCCTCGCCATATGAACTTTTAAAATCCATGAGAAAGTCGAGGGCGAGAACATTTGCGCCGAAACCTGAGAGGATTTCGGCAATCTTACCCAGATCAGTACGCCGAAAGGGAAAGCTCCCGTATTCCGCGTACAGGTCTTCATCCAACGCAACTATCATGATCTCTTCACGGAGTTGGGTCAGCTCCGGATCACCCAGCGATACTCGCAAAATATGACGAAATGAAATCGTCTGGTCTTCCAGCAAAGAGAAAACCTCAAACCTTTCTGCAGGTATTGTAAACAGAAAAATTATGAGCGTGAGCGCTACATCCCAACGCTTAAGTGGGTTTTTCATTTATTTGCCCAATAGCCATTTATTACCGGCTGCTGCCAGGGGGCAACGTGCCTATTCTGCTGATTTTGCGCCATGATTCAGTGCTTGTCTATTTCATTACTCTCGCACCATTGCAGCAACTAAGGTATTGTGTGTGAATCCCCATCGAGAATACCAAAGCTAAATGTTAACTGTCATATCCCCTGCAAAGACCCTGGATTTTGATACTCCACCAACAACGAAGAAAATGTCCAAACCTGAGTTCACGACTCAATCAAGTGAGCTTATAGAGATCATGCGCAAGCAATCGCTAAAACAGTTGTCGAAGCTTATGCGAATCAGCCCTAAGCTGGCAGAACTCAACGCCTGCCGATACCAGGATTGGAGCCTGCCTTTTACCCCGGACAATGCTAAGCAGGCTGTACTCGCCTTCAGGGGAGATGTTTATCTGGGCCTTCAAGCCGAAAATTATGGCGAACGGGATTTTACCTTCGCCCAGAAAAATCTTCGCATCCTCTCCGGACTCTACGGTTTGCTGAAGCCCCTTGACCTGATACAGCCTTACCGCCTCGAAATGGGCACAAAACTCAAGAACAAGCGTGGCAAAAGCTTATACGATTTCTGGAACAACTCAATCACCGAAGCACTCCATGAAGAATTGGAATTGCACAAAAACAAAACGCTGATCAACCTGGCATCAATTGAGTATTTCAAATCGATAAAGCCAGCCCTATTGCCGGGCGAAGTCATCACGCCAGTATTCAAGGACTTTAGTCATGGCAGTTATAAAGTACTTAGCTTTTTTGCTAAGAAGGCCAGGGGATACATGGCATCGTATATCATCCGCAATCGAATCAGCAAAAAGGACCAGATCAAGGAATTTGATATCGACGGATACAGGTACAATGAAGAGATGTCAACTTCCAGCAAGTGGGTGTTCACTCGAAAAGCAGGGTAAAAAATAAGCGCGTGCCTGGTTCATCCATAAAACGTCTCGGCATTGTCGTGAACCCAATGTCCGGGCGGGATGTCAGGCGAGTTGTAGCAAAAGCCAGCACCAGCACCCATCACGAAAAACAGCAGCAGGTTACACGGTTGGTCCTGGGAGCACTTGGCCAGGGTGTGGATGAAATCTGCCTGGCGAATGAGCCCTTTCGGATTAACTCGCGGGCGGTCGAGAACCTGCCGCAAAAGGACCACGTAAAGATACTTGATTTCCCACTGACCCATACGGCCGCTGACACGGAAACAATGGTGCGATATATGTGGGAGGAAGGTTGCCGGGTGTTTATTGTTCTTGGCGGTGATGGCACTAATCGCATCGTTGCAAGGACGTTCCCTGAATCAATCATCCTCCCCTTATCAACCGGCACCAACAATGTGTTCCCATCCTTCGTAGAAGCATCCATTGCCGGTGCGGCGGCAGGACTTATTGCTAGCGGACAGGTGGATTACAGAACGCACTGCCAACGATGTAAGCAAATCCATATTGGCAGTGAAATCGCTCTAATCGATACCGTGCTCTTAAATGAAAAGCTCCTGGGCAGCCTCCTGCCCTATGAAACAAGCAATATTCAGAGCCTTCTGCTAACGAGGGCAGAACCGGCCTCAATAGGAGTGTCACCTATCGGCGGTTACCTGATGCCATGTCACCAGGAAGATGACTTTGGGGTATTTGTTAAATGTGGGAAATCTGGAACAACCATTACGGTGCCCATCTCGCCAGGTCTATACAATGACGTTCATGTCGAAGAAATCAGAAAAGTTGAGCTTTCTGAACAAATCACAATATCAGGACCTGGACTCCTAGCTTTTGATGGCGACAGAACAATTAAACTTAAAGCCGGGGAATCGAGAGAGCTGATAGTTAAACGTGACGGTCCGTGGATAATTGAGAGCAACAACATCATGAGAATTGCTGCCGCAGAGGGTCTCTTTGTAATTGGCTGAACACTAGACAACACGAGCCCAAGTATCCATAGATGACCTCATAGTGCTAGTATCGTTAAAGTGTCGTCGCCCCAGAAAAACATGAGTAAAGCGTTTCTTATCTTACTGGCCCTGTTAGTCCCCCTAGTCTCTTCCGCTACTGAAGAGGAAAGGAAACCTGTCAATAAAACGCTGGTCTGGCCTGACGGAACAAGATATGTGGGCGGGGTTATCGATGGTAAACGGGCAGGCAAAGGTACCATATTCTGGCAGGATGGGACTCGTTTCGTTGGTCAGTTTGTCGACGATATGCGAAATGGTCCAGGCACGATGATACTTCCAGATGGCACTGTTTACACAGGGTTCTTCAAAGATGACGAGTTGGTAGATTCACCAGCCGAAAGTAGTATCACCAGTGCAGCTTCAGAAGTTGACCCGTTAAAGGCTAGCAATCTGCCAGATGACGAATCGGGGGCCATGGCGACCGCCGATATCCAACCCATAATCGAAACCAGCATCTCATCTACTGAAGGTGAACAGGTCGTTGAATTACAAGCGATCGCAAAGGATGAGCCGATTACAGAATTGACAGATGAAACCAGACAACAGCTGGTAGAAACCGTTGATCTATGGGGGGCTGCATGGTCAGACAAAAACGTACCGCAATATCTAAGTAACTATTCGAAGGACTTTGTTGTTCCCGGAAAGCTAAGCCGGAAAAGCTGGGAAGGTTTTCGTCGTACTCGCCTCAGGCAACCAAAATATATCCGGATTACTATCGACTACGAAAAATTTGAAATTGCCGGGCCAGATACGGCCGATGTTTACTTTAAACAAACCTATCATTCCAATACTTACAGTGACGTCACCAACAAGATGTTACGTCTGCGTAAAGAAGATCATGCCTGGATGATTCTCTCGGAACAAAACCGATAAATCCCACTATCAGAAAATCTTTTTATGAACGAATCAATCACCCCTGTTCCGGCAGCGACCATATTATTGTTAAGAAACGGGGCAACTGGGCTCGAGGTATTCATGATAGTTCGCCACCATCAAATCGACTTCGCCTCAGGTGCGCTGGTTTTCCCCGGTGGCAAAGTAGACGACGGTGATGGTGAGGTACGATCATTTTGCGAAGGTGTTGATAACCTGCAATACAGGTCAGTTTCACTGATGGTCGGCGCTATCCGGGAAGCCTTCGAAGAAAGCGGGGTTTTGCTCGCAAGGAAAAGAGGCGAGACAAATATTATATCTGGAGAAAAACTAACGAGCCTTGAACATTATCGTGACCAGCTCAATAAAGGCGAAATTTCCATCGCTCAATTCCTTGAAAAGGAAAACTTGATACTGGCATGCGACCTACTCCAGCCGTTTGCACATTGGATCACGCCGGAGATGATGCCAAAAAGATTCGATACCCACTTCTACCTTGCTGTTGCCCCGGAAGACCATGTTGCGATACATGACGGTCACGAGTCCGTGGATTCAATCTGGATATCACCAAAGGATGCCCTGGTGGGCGCTGATGAAGGCAATTACACTATCATTTTCCCCACGCGGCTCAACATTGAAATGCTAAGTGAGAGTGAGTCAGTTGAAAGTGCGATGGAGTTGGCAATTAAACGTCCAATCGCTTCCGTTTTACCCTGGATGGATAAACGCGAAGATGGTATGTACCTGTGCATACCCTCTGATGCTGGCTACCAGATCAGTGAAACCAAAATGGAAAACACGCCCTAAACACGGCCCTAAATAGACAGAAAATAAGGCCTCCGGCACTGAAATTAAGCACACCTGTCAATAAAACGCTTTTTTTGCTATATCCGGGAATCTATTAGACCTAGACTGCTAAATCACCAAATCACTATAACCAGCGGATCAGATGGATATTGATAGCATTGTTGCCATTGTCACAGGATATTATGAAATCCACCCTAACATCGCATTAGCTGGACTAGCAGTAATATTAGCAATTGCTTATTACAAACCAATGATAGTATTTAAATCCCTCCTAGGAATCGGATTCATCTTTGGCGCAGCGATTATTTTCCAGTCACTCAGCGGTACGCTTAACACGGGAATTCAAGGTCGTGACACGATGTTGCAGGAGAAGAGAGGCAATTAGTGAGTAGAGAGCCGCGCTACGCGCTCAGAACCCTTTGCTTCAGCGGCGTAGTTTGATTGTGGTACTGCACTACCCGTTTATGGTTGAACGCGGGAGCGCCATCCTTGGCGGACCTGCCTGCCGCTGAGTCAACGCAAAGGGGCGCGCTACGCGCTCAGAACCCTTTGCTTCAGCGGCGTGAATCGGCTTCGCCGATTCACCCTCCGAAGTCATCAAGGAAGATGTTGGATCGTTCCACACCCAGGTCTTCCAGCATCCCAATGACGGCTGAGTTCATCATGGGCGGTCCACACATGTAGTATTCGCAATCTTCAGGTGCAAGATGGTCTTTGAGATATTTATCGTAGAGAACATTATGAATAAAACCCGTCATTCCATCCCAGTCCTGGAGATTCTGATCCGATAGTGCAATATGCCAGCTGAAATTTTCGTGATCTGTTGCCAGCTTGTCGTAATCATCAACATAAAAAAGTTCACGCTGGTTTCGGCCACCATACCAGAAGGTAATTTTTCTGTCGGTGTGCAATCGCAACAGCTGATCAAAAATATGTGCACGCATTGGTGCCATACCGGCTCCACCACCGATGAATACCATTTCTGCATCAGTATCTTTGGCGAAGAAGTCTCCGTAAGGTCCAAAAATTGTCACCTTGTCACCAGGTTTAAGCGTGAAGAGATAAGATGACATTTTACCAGGTGGAAAATCGGACCCTGGTGGCGGCGATGCAACACGAATGTTGAATTTCATGATGCCCTTTTCTTCCGGGTAGTTCGCCATCGAATATGCCCGGATTGTTGGCTCATCGACCTTTGATTGGTTTTCGAACACGCCAAACTTCTGCCAGTCTGGTTGGTATTCTTTCTCGATTTCCATTTCCTTGTAACTGATATCGTATGGCGGAATCTCGAACTGCACAAAACCACCTGCACGGAAGTCCACCTCCTCTCCTTCGGGTAATTTCAATATAAGTTCTTTAATAAATGTTGCGACGTTGTGATTGGATACGACCTCACACTCCCATCGTTTCACGCCGAAGACCTCTACAGGGACCTCGATCTTCATATCCTGTTTGACTGCGGTCTGACAACTCAGCCTCCAGCCTTCTTTTGCCTCGCCACGAGTAAAGTGGCCTTCCTCGGTCGACAGCATCGAACCGCCACCTGACACGACACGACATCGACACTGGCCACAGGTACCACCACCGCCACAGGCAGAAGAAAGAAAAATACCTGCATCGGCCAGGGTAGTTAATAGTTTTCCACCAGCATTTGTGGTCAACGACCTATCCTTGTCCTCGTTGATCTCAATGGAAACTTCACCTGTAGCCACCAGATGGTTTCTTGCGTACAAAATAATGAACACCAACATCATAATGATGACAGTGAACATACCTACGCCAAGTACAATTTCATTACTCATTTCGTCTTCATTCTCTTAACACTGACCACTCCAGATGACCTGCTTTGGTAAAAACTAGAGTGAAATCCCGCCGAACGACATAAACCCAAGGGACATTAAACCTACTGTGATGAATGTAATGCCTAATCCTTCCAGTCCTTTAGGCACATCACTGTACTTCAGCTTTTCACGAATACCTGCAAGTACCACAATGGCAATTGCCCAGCCAATACCGGCACCAATACCGTAAACGACACTTTCGCCAAAATCGTAGCTACGATTAACCATGAACAGGCTGGCACCGAGAATCGCACAATTCACGGTGATAAGCGGCAGGAACACTCCCAGGGAGTTGTAGAGTGCCGGGACATACTTATCTAAAAACATCTCCAGAATCTGCACGATAGCGGCTATCACGCCGATATAACTGAGATATCCAAGAAAGCTAAGGTCAACATCCGGCATCCCGGCCCAGGCAAGCGCGCCGTCTGCCAGAAGGTACTGGAAAATCAGATTGTTCACGGGGACCGTTATGGCCTGAACGACAACAACGGCGATACCCAGTCCAATGGCTGTTTCTATCTTCTTTGAGATAGCAATAAAGGTGCACATACCAAGAAAAAAGACCAGTGCCATGTTTTCAATGAAGACGGCTTTAATAAACAGGCTTAAGTAATATTCAAACATCGTAACTAACCCGCGACAAGGCTGTATGCCCGCCAATAGAGTAATCAGCAGCTTCGACCTGCTCTGTTTTCCATGATCTAAGAGCCCAGATCAACAAGCCGATAATAAAAAAGGCACTCGGTGGCAGCAGCATTAACCCCATGGGTGAATACCAGCCACCATTGGTGATCAGCGGAAGTATTTCAAATCCAAACAAACTTCCTGACCCAATCAGTTCCCTGATAGCTGCAACCGTCATCAACACCAGACTATAACCAAGCCCATTACCAATGCCGTCAATAAAACTCAATCCTGGCGGATTCTGCATTGCAAAGGCTTCCGCACGCCCCATAACAATACAGTTGGTAATAATCAGCCCAACAAAAACCGTCAGTTGCTTACTCATATCGTAAGCGACTGCACCAAGAATCTGGTCCACCACGATGACAAGAGACGCAATAATTGTCATTTGCACGATAATTCTAATGCTGCTCGGAATCCGGTTTCGAATGATGGAAATAAACAGGTTTGAAAATGCGGTGACCAGAGTCAATGCGATGCACATGACAAGCGCAACACTCATCTTTGTGGTTACTGCAAGTGCCGAGCAAATACCTAGAATCTGCAACCCGATAGGGTTGTCATGAAATATTGGTCCAAATAGAATTTCTTTTACATTTGACATAATTTTTCCTGCTAACCCTGGCCTTCCAGATTTTTCAAAATTGGTCCAAAAGCACTATCGCCCAACCAATAAGCGATCAGGTTTTGTACACCACGACTGGTAAGCGTCGCTCCAGACAAGCCATCTACCTGGTGCCTGGCACCGGGCAGTGCCACGCCTTTTACCACCTTCAAAACCACCTTGTGATCTGAATCATAAATTTCCTTTCCAGGCCAGAGTGCTTTCCAATCCGGGTTGTCTACTTCACCACCAAGACCTGCCGTTTCCTGCTGCTCATAGAAGGTGATGCCCGCCACCGTGTTGCCGTCGCCTTTAAGTGCAATGAAACCGTATAATGTTGACCAGAGTCCGTAGCCGTGAACAGGCAGTACAATACGGTCCAGCCTGCCATCCTTTTTCAGCAGATAGGCGATGCTGTACCGTGCCCTTCTGTTGATTAAAGCAATATCTTCTTTCCTGGTAAGTCTTTTAGATAAGGCAGGATCCTTCGAAGCTTTACGCTGATCATATTTCATGACATCAAGGCCTGCAGCACTGACTTCTTCTTCACTCAGGAATCGCTGTTCATCAAAGTCAACAACGCGAATCTCAAAATTTTCGAACAAATCATCAATATCCGACTCACTGTTGACATCCTCGACGTACAAACCTGCCGCAATCAGGATATTTTTATTGCGATCAAGTTCCTTGTTTGCCAATCGCTGGGGTTTGAGAGATACGGCTGCCACTGAAACAATGATTGCGCAGACAAAACAAACAGAGAGCGCTACAACAATAATGTTTTTCATTGAATCTTTGTCAAAGTTCTTGGCGTCACTATCAGACACGGGCCAGCCTCCTCTTCACATTCGCACGAACAACCGTCCAGTCAATGAACGGCGCAAATAAATTGGCGAACAAGATTGCCAGCATCATTCCCTCCGGAAACGCAGGATTGATCACACGTATGAGCACACACATCACTCCAATCAAAGCACCAAAATACCATTTGCCGGTGTCAGTCATTGAGGCTGATACAGGATCAGTGGCCATGAAAACCATGCCAAAGGCAAAACCACCGACAACAAGATGCCAATACCAGGGCATTGCAAACATCGGATTGGTTTCAGATCCAACCAGATTAAATAACAATGACATTGCAATCATTCCGATCATGACGCCAGCCATAATTCGCCATGAAGCGGCTTTTGTAACGAGAAGGAATAATCCTGCAATAAATATTGCCAGTGCCGATGTCTCACCTACAGAACCCTGCATGTTACCGATAAAGGCGGTCATCCAGGTCATTCCAGATTCTGCAACGGCTTCCATACCGCCAGCCGCTGCAACCCCGAGAGTTGTCGCACCGCTAAACCCATCCACTGCTGTCCAGACAAAATCGCCTGAAATTTCTGCCGGATAGGCAAAGAAAAGAAATGCACGGCCAGTCAAGGCAGGGTTGAGAAAGTTCTTGCCGGTACCACCAAAAATCTCTTTCCCTATGACAACACCAAAGGATATGCCCAGGACGACTTGCCATAGGGGAATTGTTGCGGGAAGAATGAGCGAAAACAGGATGCTGGTGACAAAAAAACCTTCATTGATCTCATGGCCCCTCTTGACCGCGAAGATAACCTCCCAGATGCCACCAACGACGAATGTCACGATATAAATAGGGACATAGAAAACCGCACCGTAGATGACACAATCCCACCAGTTGCTGGCATCGTATCCTGCGATGAGTTCCACAATCCAGCCACGCCATCCGGCCAAACTTTCGACACCCAACTGGTCCATGGCAATATTGGCCTGCAGGCCTACATAGTACATTCCTGCGAACATTGGCAGGAATGCACACAGCCAGACTGTTATCATCAGTCTTTTAAGATCAACGGCATCCCTGACATGAGAAGCACCGGTAGTGACTTCACCAGGCGTATAGAAAATCGTATCGACCATCTCATAGAGAGCATAATAATTTTCTAACCGGCCACCTTTCTCAAAGTGTGGCTCGATCTTGTCCAGCATATCTCTTATAAACATCAGATCTCTGCCTCAATACGGTTGAGCATCTGCCGTAAATAAGGTCCATATTCATATTTGCCAATGCAGGCAAACGTGCACAATGCCAGATCATCTTCGTTTAATTCCAGGCAACCCAGATCAATGGCACCATCAAAATCATCAACCAACAAAGCACGAAGCAACTGGGTCGGTAAGATATCAAGCGGCATTATTTCCTCGTAGCTGCCTGTGGGAACCATAGCTCGCTCGCTACCACCCTTGTTGGTGGTCATCATAAATTTCTTCGTGCCGATGAACGCGGATGCGAACAATCGTGTCAGGGAAAACTTGTCTGTTCCGGGCATGACATAACCCAGAAACTCCCGCTCCGTTCCCTCTTTCAAAACAGACACCTGATTGTGAAGCACTCCCAAATAGGCAGATGGACCAGATGCACTTCGTCCATCTAATACCGATCCACTAATGATCCGATGGTCTGCATCACCCCTTATTTCGCCAGAGGTTAGCTCATCGGTGCTGGCACCCATCCGGGTTCTGATCAATCTTGGCCTTTCAACATCCGGACCAGCCAGGGAAATCACTCTCTCATGATAAAGCTGACCATCCAGGAACAGATGACCGATTGCTATCAACTCCTGGTATCCAACCGTCCAGACAGTTTTTCCAATGTTGACCGGATCCAAAAAGTGAATGTGTGTACCGGGCAAGCCAGATGGATGTGGGCCAAAGAATTGTTCGTGCCGGACCGTGGAATTTTCGCTCTGCGGAATATCGGCGTTAGCCTCACTGCAGATATAGACAGTGCCATCAGTCAGCCGTGCCATTGCGTCAACACCAGCAAGGAACGCATCCTTTTGTTCATTGATCACAAGTGTAGGATCGGCTGAAAGAGGACGACTATCCATGGCGGTAATGAATATTGCCCTGGGTCTTGAATCGATCGAAGGAACCTTGCCAAATGGTCGTGTACGAATCTCAGTCCAGAGACCTGAATCAATCAGGGTCTCACTAACCTTTTCAGCTGGTAACGCCTGAATCTCATCGTTACTGTGTTTGTCGAATCTGGCAGCCTCGTTGCTGGAATCGTCGACATCAATAACCAGCGACTGGAATACACGCTTGGCTCCTCGATTGATCGCTGAAACAGTACCGGTAGCTGGCGCGGTGAATTTTACGCCGGGTGTTTTCTTGTCAGTAAAGACAAGTTGACCGGCGATTACGCGATCACCGACTGCAACTTCCATTGTAGGTTTTAAACCGGGGTAGTCAGCACTAATGAGTGCAACAGACCGTACCGGGCGACCGGATTCAATGATTTGTTCCGGGTTTCCCGAAATGGGCAAATCTAACCCGCGCTTAATCCTAATCATCCCGTTCCTGACAAGCACCTTTCGATGGGTAACCAATAATAGTGAATGCAACGTTTACCAATCGATTACTGGAAAATACCAGGACTTGGATTTGCCAGATGATGGAAATTAGCAAACAATTGGAAAACAAATTTGACACGACTTCCTTAAGCGGGAGCCTGAAAAAAATCGCCGCAATTATAGTGTGATAGACATTGTTTTACTACTACAGAATGCAGAATCCGGGTTTGATCAACCGGTTCAATTACAACCCCACAGTGATACGAATCAAATTTCTCTATTTTCGTCCGGATCAGGAGCCTGCGGCTTTCAAATCCACAGCTTCAGCCACATCCACAGATTTGGGGGGTACAAGAGGATATTTAATTCCGGCCATCTTCTGGCCTACCCTGATAACCTGACAGCTATAGCCGAATTCGTTGTCGTACCATATATATAATATTGCCTGGGCACCCTGAACAATCGTTGCATGTGAATCGATGATTCCGGCATGGCGATTACCGATGAAATCAGTAGACACAACCTCAGTCGAAACGGTGTACCCGATTTGTCTCTGCATTGACGAATTCAAAGACACATCGCGCAGATATTCATTCACTTCCTCGACAGTGGTTTCACGCTTCAGGGTCAGGTTCAAAATCGCCATGGAAACATTAGGTACGGGTACGCGTATAGAATTACCGGTTAATTTACCAGCAAGCTCCGGCAATAGCTTACCTACTGCACTGGTAGCACTGGATTCTGTGAGCACCATGTTAAGTGGTGCACTGCGGCCACGACGCTCTTTGGAATGGATATTGTCATGGAGATTCTGGTCATCAGTATAGGCGTGGACAGTTTCCATATGGCCACGAACAATTCCAAAACCGTCG
>Ga0114950_10000246_pt1 | contig 35178 bp, 31 predicted proteins | sample N075metaG_FD_83503 | JGI IMG/M metagenome (GOLD analysis project Ga0114950, IMG submission 83503) | Deep subsurface microbial communities from Kermadec Trench to uncover new lineages of life (NeLLi) - N075 metaG | ecosystem: Environmental > Aquatic > Marine > Ocean trench > Sediment | place...
CTTCCTGAGCTTGGCGAATACCCGCATCGGATCTTCATCCGTCCAGTCCGATAGCTGCACCACGTAATCTCGGTCGGCCCGGTGCGGATCTCCTGCCGCGGGGTCGATGATGATGGCGCCGTACATGCCGGTCTGTTCCTGAAATCCGGTATGAGAGTGATACCAGTAGGTGCCCGACTGTTTGACTTTGAAACGGTAGACGAAGGTCGTATCCGGGTCGATGCCCCTAAAGCTGAGGCCTGGCACACCGTCCATCTGAAAGGGCACCAGAATGCCGTGCCAATGGATGGAGGTGGACGTGCGCAGGCGGTTGGTCACCCGCAGCGTGACGGTATCGCCTTCCCGCCAACGCAGGATGGGGGCCGGTATGGAACCATTGATCGTTGTCGCCATGCGTGGCGCGCCGGTGAAGTTGACGGCCGTTTCGCCGATCGTCAAATCGAATTCGGTACCCCACAGGACCGGGACAGGTGCAGTCAGGGCACCGCTGCCCTCTCGCGCCCAGACCGTGTTGGGTGAGAGGCCGAGCAGAACGCCACCACCAGCCAATCCATGAATAAATCTGCGTCGCGATGGGTCGAGCAGGCCAGGGGAAAATTGCGAGCATCGCGGCATCCTTGTTCATCCTCCAATTACGGCGGTGATTTATCGTGTCGCGACAGGAGTATACGCACCGCCCCTGTCTCTAGCGTGACGTAGTGATTACAGTTATGTAATGCTTGTGTCATCTTTCTGACAGACGCCTAGGCCTATTCTCTAGGCGGCTTGCGGTGACGATACGATACTGGCAGGACTCTCCAGAATCGCAAGAGTTGAGTTGGAATCACAGTTGAAAGTCCTCGTCGTCGCAGACGAAGTGAAGGACTATGTGAGGACCTGCCGTGATCGAACGAATCATCAACGTCTCGCTCAAGGACCGCGTGATGGTCCTCGTGGCAGCCGGGTTGATTGCTGCCGTTGACGTGTGGGCTTACACGAGTGTTGCGGTATCGCCAACGTCAACATATCCGGGTTCGATGCATGGAAGGCTTACATTCGCAGGCAGACGGTGACGGTAAACTACTCTTCCGAGTCGCCTTTGGCCCAGGGCATCAACTTCGAGGTGTAATCGAGCGTGAACAAGCCCAGAATCAACAACATCGCGGTACTCGGTCTGGGCGCAGTGGGTGAGCTTGCGGCAACCCTGTTGCACGCTACCGGATTCAACGTGACCGGTGTCGACACGCAGTTCCCCGACCGCAAGCTCGCCTTTGCATGCACGCAAGCCTCTGCCACGGCGCGCGATGAACTGGTTGCCGTGTTGAGCAGTCAAGACGCGGTGCTGTCTTGTCTGCCGTACCAACTCAATATGGATGTTGCGCGGCTCGCGTGTGAGCTCGGGCTTTATTATTTCGACCTTACGGAGGACGTAGCAACCAAAGAGCTGATTCTCGATCTAAGCAAAACGAGCGAGAAGCTGATGGCCCCGCAGTGTGGCCTGGCGCCTGGTTTCGTGGGCATTGTCGGCGCAAATCTTGCGGATCGTTTCGAGAAGATTCGCTCGATCAAGCTGCGCGTGGGCGCGCTGCCCCAGCATCCAACAGGCTTGCTCGCGTATTCATTCAACTGGTCGCCCGAAGGCGTCGTAAACGAATACTTGAACGATTGTGAGGTGATCGAGGACGGCCAGCACAAATGGATCTCGCCCATGGAATGGGTGGAAACGGTTCATGTCAACGGTGTGCGTCTGGAAGCGTTCACCACCTCCGGTGGCCTGGGCACCATGTGCGAAACCTATCGCGACCGAATAGAGAATCTCGACTACAAGACGATGCGCTACCCGGGTCACGCCCGGCTGATGAACTTCTTTTTCCACGAGCTGCTGATGCGTGAAGATCGCGAGCTGGCCGGCAAGATACTCAAGAATGCTAAACCACCCGTGGACGAAGACGTGGTTCACGTTCACGTGTCTGCCGAAGGGTTGCAGGATGGTCGTTTGAGCCGCAATGAGTTTGTGCGCTCGTACTACCCCAAGAAGATTGGCACTCGTAACTGGCGCGCAATCGCCTGGACCACGTCGTCGTCTGTCTGCGCGATCATCGAGCTGGTGAACAATGGCTCTTTGCCCGGCCGTGGATTTTTACGCCAGGAGAGTGTGTCTCTGGATGCATTCTTCGCCACCGAAAATGGACGACGCTACCTAGAGTAGTCCGCAGGCGTGGTCGGCGTCGTTTCAACGGGCAGGCCGGCCGCTTTCCATTCGGGATAGCCATCCTGCAGGCGACGGACCTTGAAGCCGCGATTCCTGAGCGTTGATACTGCTTCGAAAGACAATACGCAGTAAGCGCCGCGGCAGTACGCAATGATTTCTTGATCACGCGGAAGCTCGGCCAGGTGATTTTCCAGCTCGTGCAAGGGGATGTTGATTGCGTTTAACAGATGGCCGGCAACGAATTCGTCCTGCGGACGAACATCGAGCAGGGTGACCAAACCTTCCTGCATACGCGCGACGAGCTGCTCCCGAGACACAGGCTCCAGGGCGTCACGGCGATGGAAATAGCCATGCACTATCTGTTGTACCTCGGCCACGTTGCGTTCGGCGATCTGCCGCAACGTCACGAGCAGGCCGACAACAGCCTCGTCAGCGAGCCGGTAGAGTACGCGTTTTCCTTCTCGTCGAGATGTGATCAGCCCCGCGCGACGCAAATTGTGCAGATGTTGAGAGGCGTTGCCGATGCTCAAGCCGGCTCGCTGCGCGAGTGAATCGACGCTTCGCTCGCCTTGCGCCACGAACTCCAGAAGTTCCAGGCGGTGAGCATGGCCGAGCGCTTTGGCCACTGCCGCAAAATGCGACATCAGCGCATGTTTCGGATTATCGGTTGACACGTTTGTATTCAATAAAATATTCTATTAATTGATAGAATGATGTTGGTAGAACCGTGGATTGTCAAGTCAGGGCATCCTCCCCGGGCCCCAGAGGTTTGAATCGTGGGTGAAATAATCACGGCAAACGAATCAGCCATCCGCCTCGGTTGTTTTGCCGGGATCTTCGCGATCATGGCGTTGTGGGAGGTCGCGATGCCGCGCCGGCGCCGAGCGGTCTCGCGGTGGGTGCGTTGGCCAAGCAATCTCGGCGTTGTGGCGCTCAACACGGTTCTCGTGCGCATTGTGTTACCCACTGCCGCGGTGGGTCTGGCCGTCATGGCCCGCGAGCAAGGGTGGGGGCTGTTGAACCAGCTGCTCCTGCCTGGTTGGCTGGGCGTTGTTGTTTCGATGTTGGTCCTCGACTTTGCCATCTACTTACAGCACGTCATGTTCCACGCCATACCGCTGCTGTGGCGGTTGCACCGTATGCATCACGCCGATCTCGATATCGATGTCACCACCGGCGCGCGTTTTCACCCCCTGGAAATCCTCCTTTCCCTGGGTGTCAAACTGGCCGTGGTGGCAGCCCTGGGCCCACCGACGGTCGCCGTTGTGATCTTCGAGGTGCTACTCAACGCCACTTCGATGTTCAGCCACGGCAACGTGCGGATTGCGCCGGGAGTCGACCGAATGTTGCGATTGATCGTGGTAACGCCGGACATGCATCGGGTCCATCATTCGGTGATTGTCCGCGAGACCAATAGCAATTTTGGCTTCAATCTGCCGTGGTGGGACCGATTGCTCGGAACTTATCGCGCCCAACCAAGAGATGGCCATGACGGCATGACAATTGGGATTGAGCAGTTTCGCGCCCCACGCGAACTCTGGCTCGACCGCATGCTCGTGCAACCGCTGCGTGCCACGATCGGCAGCTATCCGCTTAGTCGACCCGAAGGCGATGCCTGACGATCTAAGGTTCCTCTACGGGCTGAAAATCCGTCGCGGATTTTGGGCGCTGGCGGCATCGCCTTCCTGCTGATTCTCGCCTATTCAGGTAGCAAAAAGGTGCACGTTGGGATGACTGTTGGCATGGGCGTGGTCTCGTCTTTGATGTCCATCAGCGTCGGAGAGAGGCCATCGTAGCGTTCCAGTGATAGCCAACGAACATCGACTCATGGTTGGAGGATGCGCAAAATCGGGCGGTTGTTCATACTACCCGTCAGACCACGGCGAGCTGGCCGATCGTCTGGAAGAAAAGTGGGGAGACGCAGCATGATCGATGACTATGAGCAATACGATGCCCTGGCACTGGCACAGCTGATCAAGGATGGTGACGTAAGCGCGGAGGAGGTTCTGGACACCGCCCTGGCTAGGGCGATGGAACGCAACAGCACCCTCAACGCGGTGACCGGTTTTTTCGAAGAAGCTGCTCGCGCAACTGCCAACGCTACACTGCCAGACAAACCGCTAGCTGGTGTGCCTTTCCTGGTCAAAGATCTGGTCTATATAAAGGCAGTACCCTGCACTTACGGCAGCCGGCTCTATGCCGAAAACGTTCCCGATCACGATTCTACGATAGTCAGCCGTCATAGAAGCGCCGGGCTGGTGATCTTCGGCAAGACCAACACACCGGAATTCAGCCTCAACGTCTCCACCGAACCAGTTTTGTTCGGGCCAACCAGAAATCCCTGGGATACCAATCACACACCCGGCGGTTCTTCCGGTGGTGCAGGTGCCGCAGTAGCCGACGGTTGGTTACCAGTCGCTCATGCCACGGATGGCGGCGGCTCGATCCGCATACCCGCTTCCTGCTGCGGGCTGGTGGGATTAAAGCCCACTCGGGCCCGCAATCCCGCTGGCCCCGACGTTGGTGAGGGCTGGAGCGGCATGTCGAGCGGTCACGTGGTCTCCCGTACCGTGAGAGACAGCGCCGCGTTTCTCGACGCAACCCATGGACCTGAACTTGGCGATCCGTACTTCGCGCCGCCCTTCGAGGGCTCGTATCTGGAACAACACCTCGCCTCACCGCCGCGGTTGAAAATTGCCCTAGACCTGAACGCGCTCACCGGGCAGGAGACCGATCCGGAATGTATTACCGCAGCTCGACGAGCCGCTGAACTCTGCGAACACCTCGGCCACCAGGTAGAAGAAGCCAGCCCGCAATTCGATCGAGAACGGTTCGGGTTGGCCACCTCCATCCTTGTGGCGGGCAACATCGCTCTGAACGTGGGGAATCGTCTCGAAGTGCTGGATAGACCGTTGCGGGACGACGATGTGGAACCACATACCAAAGTGTTGATCGAGATGGGCCGCAACCTGAGCGCCGAGGACTACGCCAAGGCCGTTCAGGTGATTCATCAAACCGGCAGAGCCGTCGCGAAATTCCACACCACCTACGACCTGATGCTGACTCCCACCCTCTTGTCACCCCCGGTGGAAATCGGTTGGCTCGACACCGGTGGCTACGACCCGGAAACCTTTCGCGAACGTTTCTCGAGGTTCTGGGGATTCACGAACCTGCAGAACGCGACCGGCCAGCCGGCCATCTCAGTGCCCCTGCATTGGAGCGATGACGGACTGCCTGTGGGCGTACAGTTCGTCGGCCGCTTCGGGGCCGAACTGATGCTCCTTCAGGTCGCAAGACAGCTCGAAGAGGAAGCACCTTGGTTCCATCGCCACCCGCAAGAGACCCCGAATGAAAGTTGATGGTCAAGCCAGGACCCGTTTAGAAGCCAAACCGTCGCTCCTGACATCGCGCCTGCCTCCTTTGCATACTTGACCGGTTGTCTAGTGACAACTCACAGTACATCTGCTCTTCTTGCGCCGTCTTCCGGGCAAGCGTGCTACGTCGCTCGACGCGAGCGTTACGATTGAAACGGGTTTTGTCCTGGCATACCCTGGGTAGGTTCCACATCTCGTTTTTGGGGGATCGGTTCACCGGGAGGGTCGTTAACGGTGGTTAGCGCGGCATCGCCGCAACACAAACGGCGCGAGCTGTTGGAAGAAGGGTATTGCGTGGTGCCAGACGTGCTGGATCCTGCGCACACGGCGTTCGTTCGGGAGCGTTTGCTCGTTGCCCGCGTGGAATATGAACGCCGTGGGGCGGTTACATTCATGCCGGATCTGGACCCTAACGAATCCAACGTCCGGATATTCGACCTTCTCGAACTCGATGCGGTGTTTCGTGATCTGATACGCCACCCTGAGGCGCTCGCGTGCGTGCGACAGGTGATCGGCGAATACTTCTTGATCTCGAATTTTACCGCCAACATCGCGCATCCTGGCAGTCAGTCCATGGCACTGCATTCCGACCAGGGTTTTGTTGTTCCGGAACCTTGGCTGACGCCTTGGTCTGTCAACATCATCTGGTGCCTTGATGACGTGTACGAAGAGAACGGCGCGACCCGCTACATTCCGGGCAGTCATCTGTTTAGGAGGCTCGCCGATTTGCCCGAACAGCCGATGAGCCACACCCGCTCGTTCGAGGCGCGTGCGGGGTCGTTTATTGTTATGGACGGACGCATGTGGCATACCTCGGGCGCCAACGTGACGAAGGACAAACAGCGGGCGTTGCTGTTCGGGTACTACTCGGTGGACTTTCTGCGTCCGCAGGTGAACTGGAACGTGTTGCTGTCCGCGGAAACCCAGAGCCAGCTCGACCCGGAGATGCACGGCTGGTTGGGGCTAGGTGCACAAGCCAACGTTCGCTACGCGGGAGACCGTATCGGTCTGAAATCGCAATCGAGCGGTGACCGTCGATGTTGACCAGAGCGCAAGCACTGCAGCAACTGATCGGCCCGGGAGGCGATTTTGAACTCGTCCCGGAGATTCGAGAGGATCGCTCGCCGCTTCGGGTCTATGCCACGGGTTACAAAACTATGCGCGAGGTCCTGTTGGCGAGTCGCGCGTTCGGCGAGCGCGAGTTCTTAATCTACGAAGAGGAACGCCTAACCTACGCAGAACACTATCTCCGCGTCGCGCAGTTGGCCTGCTGGTTGCTCGATCAAGGGATTCAAAAGGGTGATCGGGTGGGTATTTGCATGCGCAACTACCCGGAATGGTCGATCACGTTTTTTGCCTGCCAGGCCATTGGTGCGGTAGCGGTCACCTTGAATGCCTGGTGGATTGGTAAGGAACTCGTGTACGGCATTTCCGATTCAGGCTGCCGCCTCGCAGTCGTCGACGATGAACGCTACGCGCGCCTAGAACCCGTTCTGCAGGAACTTCCCGGATTGAAAATACTCGTCGCTCGCGACGACGTGGGAACCCGCGAAGTCGCACTTTGGGAAGATGCACTGCGTTCCCAGGGGGGCGTCACCGAACTGCCCGACGTCGATGTGCGACCCAGCGACATTGCATCGATCATGTACACCTCTGGTACTACGGGGTTCCCGAAGGGTGCACTGCATACCCATCGCAATCACGTCACGAATATTCACAACATGTCCTTGAACGCGGCATTGGCGCAAGCACAGCTACCCGCCGCGGCTGCCGACGCTGCCCCGCCCCCCACGCCGATTGCACTGCAGACATTTCCGTTTTTCCACATCGGAGGGTTGAGCGGGCTTTACATCACCGCGGTAAGCGGCGGCAAGCTGGTGCTGATGTACAAGTGGGATGTCGACCGGGCTCTGGAACTGATCCAGCGCGAGGGCGTAATGGGGTGGAGTGCAGTACCGACACTCGTTCGTGAGCTCTTGGAAAGCCCAAACGCGCGTGCCGAGGTGCTTGCCTCCGTGGTCAGTATTGGTTCGGGCGGTGCGCCGGTTCCCGCCGATCTCATCAATCAGATCGGTGAACGGTTCCAGACGCGAGTCGCGCCCGGAAACGGCTATGGCGCAACAGAAACGACATCCGCCATCATCGTCAATGGCGGCGCGGATTATTTTGCGCGACCCGGTAGTGTGGGACGACCGGTCGCCACGCTCGACGTACGCATCGTCGATGATGATTCCCAGGACTGCGGCACGGGCGTGATTGGTGAACTCTGGGTGCGTGGTCCCAATATTTTTGAGGGCTATTGGAACAACCCAGAGGAAACGGAAGCCGCGTTTAGCGACGGTTGGTTCAAGACTGGCGATCTGGGGTACGTCGACGAGGAAGGGTTTTATTACATCGTGGACCGGAAGAAAGACGTGATCATTCGCGCAGGAGAGAACGTTTACTGTGCCGAGGTCGAAGGCGTGCTGCACGAGCACCCGGACGTCGTAGATGTGGCGTTGATTGGTTTGCCACACCGTTCCCTGGGTGAGGAAGTTGCCGCGGTGGTGGAACTCAAGCCCGGCGCGCAGGTGAGCGAAGTAGATATACAAAACCACGTCGCTGAACGTATTGCACGCTACAACGTGCCCTCGAAAGTATTCTTCACGGCTGATCCGTTGCCCCGTACAGCGACGGGAAAAATTCTAAAGCGAGACCTCAAGCTTCGCTACGGTGGATGAACGTCGCCATGTGCGCTAGCAGGACCCCACCTTCGTTCGACTTTCCGATGCCCCAGGTGTTGCCATCGGCCACGCGTGACATCGATCAGGCGTTGGCGGATCTGAAACAATTCGGCATCTGCTTGATTGCTGACGTGCTGGGCGAAACCACTCTTGCCCACGTCCGCGACGCCATTTATCGTGCGGCGTCTGAGGATCGGCAACGGGGCCGTGAGCGCAAGGAATTCGGCCTCGATTTGAACGACAAGAATCAGCGCGTGTGGAATCTGCTCAACCGTGATCCGGTGTTTGCCGACTTAGCGGAACATCCCGTGGCCATGCGATTAGTGCGGGGAACCCTGGGATGGCCCGCATTGCTCAGCAATATATCGGGAAACATCACGGAGCCCGGGGGGTCGCGCGGGGTATTGCACGCCGATCAGATTTTTGTGCCCGAGCCTTGGCCGGCCCAACCGCAGGGTATCAACGTCGCGTGGTGCATAGACGATTTTACCCGCGAAAACGGCGCGACGCAGGTGGTTGTTGGGAGTCATCGATGGAATCGCAGCCCCACGCAAATGGATGTCGAGGTACCGATGGTCTCGGTGGAAGCACCCGCAGGCAGCGTCTTCGCCATCGAAAGCCGCGTCTGGCATCGCGCGGGAGCGAATACGTCCAAAAGCCAGACCCGGGCGGCTGTGTTTCCCTTTTACACCACAACAATCTACCGCACCCAGGAGAATTGGTTTCTGTCGCTCGATCCGAGCGTGCGACGATTTGCGTCGGAAACGTTGTTAACCTTGCTCGCATTCAAATCCGAGGGATTTGGGCTGGTCTACGGCGAATCGCCGCAGTAAAACCTTTCGCACGCGGCGTTCATTGCAGAAAGAAATCGCTGTACCGGGACATAAGCGACCATGCTCCTTTACGGTTCGTCTGCGGGCTGAAAAAAATACGCAAAGCCGACGATGATGGCGCGGTCATGTTAGCATCCCGGCGGCGCCAGAAAAAAACGGCTTCCGGGGGGCTATATGCAGTCAGTGATGATCGTCGTCCTGGGCATCATCGGAATGGCTTTTGGCTGGTTCGTCTACTCGAAGTTCATCGCGGCCAAGATATTCAAGCTCGATCCCAACTTCGTCACGCCAGCCCATGAATTCAATGACGGGGTCGATTTTGTTCCGACCAATCGCTACGTGTTGTGGGGTCACCACTTTACCTCCGTGGCAGGCGCCGCTCCAATTGTCGGTCCTGCCATAGCCGTGTACTGGGGCTGGGTACCCGCGGCGCTCTGGGTCGTATTCGGGACCATATTCTTTGCTGGCGTGCATGATTGCGGTGCGTTGTGGGCCAGCAATCGGCACAAAGGGAGATCCATCGGTGCGCTGTCGGAGACGGTGATTGGCAAGCGCACGCGAAGCCTGTTCATGGTGGTGATCTTTCTGGTGTTGTTGATGGTGAACTCCGTGTTCGGGGTGGTGATCGCCAATGCGTTTGTAAGTTCCCCGGGTGCGGTGCTTCCGGCATGGTCGGCAATTGTGGTGGCGCTCATCATCGGCCAGCTCGTGCACCGTAGATTCAACCTGATCGTGCTGTGCATAGGTGGGGTCACGGTGCTGTACGTTGCTGTCTATGCGGGCAGCGTGATACCGCTTGAGCTGCCAGCCATGTTCGGGCTTACGTCGAAAGCGAACTGGATCATCATTTTGTTTGTTTACGCTGGCATCGCTTCCATGCTGCCGGTATGGGTGTTGCTGCAGCCGCGTGATTTCATCAACGGCATGCAGCTCTTCGTGGGACTGATCTTGTTGTATGGCGCTGTATTCGTGTTCATGCCGGACATAACCGCACCCGCGTTCAACCCAAACCTGGGAGAGAGCACGCCTTCCATCATTCCGCTGCTCTTTGTCACCATTGCGTGTGGGGCTGTTTCGGGGTTTCATGGGATCGTTGCCTCAGGCACCAGCTCGAAACAGCTCAACAGCGAAACGGATGCTCGGTTCGTAGGTTATCTCGGTGCGGTCGGTGAGGGTGCGCTGGCATTGATCACCATCGTGACCGTCAGTGGCGTAGCTCTTGCCGCGACCACCGACGCCTGGCATGAGGTGTACAGCGAGTTCGGGTCTGCCGGTGCGGGTGTGTTCATCCGGGGGGGTGCCAATCTCATCAGCGCCGGCTGGGGCCTGCCGTTTGATGTGTCGCAAACGCTTCTAGCGACCATGGTCGTGCTGTTCGCCGGCACCACTATGGATACCGGGGTGAGGCTGCAGCGCTACATCATCCAGGAGTGGGGAGAGATCTATCGAATCCCGGCGCTCAACAACGGGATCATCGCAACCGTGGTCGCCGTGGGTTGCTGCCTGCTGCTTGCTTTCGGCGCCGGCGGCACCTCGGGTACCGGTGGCATGCTCATCTGGCCGTTGTTTGGAACGACCAATCAGATTCTTGCGGGGCTGACGTTGCTCGTTATCAGCGTGATGTTGATCAAGCTCGGTCGGCCGGCCTACTACACCTTGGTTCCCATGTTGTTTGTGCTCGCGATGTCGTTTCTTGCAGGATGCATCACGCTGGTTCAGTTCTTTTTCGACGGCAGCTACCTGCTTGTAGGTCTGGATGTCATCGTGCTGATCACGAGTCTCTTCGTTATGCTCGAAGCCGGTTCGGTGATGGTGCGTTACAGAAAAAACAAGGCAGCTGTGGCGTTGCCCGACTAGCCGGGATACCCGGTTAGCGGATGTTGTGGCTCAATGTAGCGGTTGTACCGCGCGCCCAGATCAGAACGAGCAACATAACGATGAGCAGCGGTAGGGCGCCGACGAGCACGGCCGACCAGCCCAGCTGCACCATGATCGTTCCGGCCATCAGGCTTCCCACGGCCGATATGCCGAACACGCTGAACTCGTTGACCGCTTGAGCCTTGAACCTCTCGCTTGAACGATACGTTTGTACCAGCAGCGTGGTACCACCCACAAACAGGAAATTCCAGCCGAACCCAAGCAACACCAACGCCCACCAGTAGTGCAGCACTGCCTGACCCGCAAGGCCCACGGCTAGCGTAGCGAGCATGGCGAGTACCCCAGCGGCCATCAGTCGCTGCGGACCGAAACGGCTGATCAGCGGTGCGGATACCAATGATGGAAGATACATGGCCACCACATGGGCACGGATTACGCCCGCCGTATCTTCGATGCTGTGGCCGTCCATCACGTGCATGCTCAGCGGCGTGGCGGTCATGATGAATGTCATCACGCCGTACCCCACCACCGCCGCGAGAACGGCAACGATGAACAACGGCTCGGTCACCACGGTTCGCATCGGCCTGGGCGATGTCTGGAAACCAATGGCGTCCTCCGCAGCGACGGCCGCTTTTGACATGCAAAGCAGCAGGCCGCCGGCGATCAGATACAGGGCTGCGTTGGCGAACATCGCGGCTCGAAACGGCGTCTCCGGAGTGATACTCGAGCTTCGTGATGCAATTTCGGGCCCGAGGAATGCGCCACCGATGGATCCAAGCAGGATGAACGAAATCGCGTAGCTCACTCGCTCGATTGGCACACTCTCGGCTGCGGCAAAGCGAAACTGTTGGCTGAACGCCATAGTCATACCGATCGTGGTCGCGGCGGCGCAGAACCAGGCAAAGCTGCGCGCCTCCAGAGCATATGCCGCCATGAGGGCGCCCGAACAGGCGATCAGTGCCGCCATGGCAAACCCGCGGCGACGCCCGATGCGCTGCATGAGCAGGCTTGCAGGCACGGTCGTCAACGCAGTGCCGATCAACATCACAGACAAAGGCAATGTTGCCAGCGAGCGGGACGGCGCCAGGTCGTTGCCGACGATGCCGCCAAGGGTCACTAGCACGACCGAACCCGACACAAATATGAGCTGGGTGAAGAGCAGAATGACGAGGTTGCGATTGACCATCAGACCGCAACTTTAGCGCAAGTCCAAAGTAGGAGCGGAGCTATTCGTGCAGGGCACGAATAGCTCAGGCGAATGCTTTGCGTTCGCCCACTCTCGTCGTGACCGCCCCTAGGCCTGGCCGGGCATCCAATTGCCGTGGAAGCCGAACGGCACCCGATGGTCGAGATAAGCCGTGGCCAGCGGCCCCCCGCTCACGTTCTGTGCGTCAAGAATCACCAGATGGGAAGCCTTGCGCTCGGCGTCGTAGATGTTGGCGAGCAGGAATCCATCACCTTCTTCAGCATCGGCCGTGCGCGGAACGAAGATGGGCTCGTTGGTGGCACACGCCTTGCCCACGTCGTAGATGTCCATGTTGCCGGTGCTGTGATCGAGGTGGCCGATGCCGTTGAAGCCGCCGACGCTGAACTGCGGGTTCGAATCGCAGGCAAAATAGCCGTGGCGATTATTGAGCCCGGTAAATCGTTCGTCTAGGCGCGGGAATTCACAAGGCAGGTCATCCAGGCGTTGGGTCTTGTAGTCGTCGCTGTTCTGACCCAGATCGAACGTCCACCGGGTCAGGCGCGGGATCGCCTTGTCGGGATCGCCGGGCGTGCCATCGGGCCTCGGGAACAGGGGCGCCTCTTCAAACTCACACACGTCACAGGTGACGATATTGTCGGTGGTATGAGCATTCAAGGGGTGGAACACGAACGATGGATCACCCTGGAACCAGCGCATGTCTTCAACCGTGCCATTGCGCGGCATAATCCCGATGTGCACGCCTTTCTCTGGCTCCCAGGCATAGACCGGGGCACCGCTCATGGCTCGCTGCATGGACCCCGTGAGCGGCATGATGGGAAAGATCACGTGCTCCCGAGTGATCATGAAGTCGTGCACCATGGACGCGTAGGGCGCCTTGAATCGCTCCGATCGGGTCAGATTGCCATCCTTGTCCACTACGTGAAAAGACATGTGCTCGGAGATCATGCCGTCGGCGTTGTAGCCGAAAAACAACATTTCCCCGGTTTCGGGGTCAATTTTCGGGTGCGCCGTCATGGGGCCTTCGAGCTTGCCGTCGAACTTCCAGGCGCCTTTTGACTCCAGGGAGGTCGGATCGAGTTCGAATGGTGCATGCCCCTCTTCCAGTGCAAGCAGCTTGCCGCCGTGCCAGATGACATTGGTATTGGCGATTCCGTCGGTCTCCATCCCCCGCACACTCTCGTCTGCATCCATGGGATTGAAAGCCGAGAATAGTGCCTCACCGGCCTCATGCTCCTTGTTCCACTTTATGGTTCTCACCCATCGGTTTTTATACGAGATCTTGCCGTTCTCGATGTGGAACCCATGGATCATTCCATCCCCGGCAAACAGGTGATAGTCGCCGCGCGGAGCAAACTGGGCGTTCGGTCCGTTGCGGAAGAATGTGCCGTACAGTTCGCGCGGTACTTCGCCCTCGATGACGAGATCGAGTGCGTCGCATTCCATTTGAATCGGAGCGAAGCCACCTTCGAGGTGCGGGTGTTTTGGATATGGACGTGCCATGGATTGTCCCCTTTTTCAGGTTTTTGGTTAGCTATTGATCTGGCTGTGCCGGGTGGCAGACTGCCGCGTAAGGGTCTGTTGGGCCATTTTCACACGCTCTTCGAGTACTTTGCGCACTCGGCCCCTGGTGACGCCCAGCAGCACCAGTCCCGTTGCATACTGCATTGACGCTGCAAACTGATTATCCGGCACCATGCCGGCACTCCAGACAATGGCGACGGCGATGCTGGCGGACGTCATCTGGCCGGCGATCGATGGGGCGTCGGCCCAATCGGACAGCTGGTTCTGCCTTGCCATGACGTGCAACTCTTCCTGCATTGCGCCTGCGAGTTGGTTGGCAACGCGCTGTTGCACCGGAACCGTCGATCGGATTGCGGCAAATGCCTCCAGCAGTCGTTGATGATAGGCCGAAAGCGTGAGGATCTGCTCTGCGCTCTGATCGATGATGAGGATCAGACGTTCGTACCCGGGACTCGAGGTAGCTACCAGGGTGCTGTTGAGCACCTCCAGGAAGTGCTCTTCGATTGCCGCGCTGAGAACTCCGTCCTTGTCACCGAACTGGTTGTACAGGGTCGGTACGCTGACCCCGCAACGCTCGGCCAGGTCCCGCACGGTCAGGTCGGCGTAACCGCGTTCGGCGATCAGTTCGCGGGCTGCCGCGAGAATGGCGGCCCTTCGCTCGTGACGCTGGCGGGTCATCAGATCCATGCTGCGCATACTACTATAGCTGTACCGAATTTGAACACGTTAAAATTCATTTAACGTGTTAAAGACTCGACTTTTGGGTAGACTTCGTGACGATTCTTCCCGGAGAGGACCCAATGGCGACATTCGATACGGTGATCAAGGGTGGAACGATCATCGATGGTCTGCGGACCCCGCGATTTCGTGGGGACCTGGGTATCGTTGCCGGCCGGGTGGAGGCTATCGGCAGCATTCCGGCTAGCGATGGCGCGAACGTCATAGATGCCGAAGGGCTCATTGTCGCGCCCGGGTTCGTCGACCTGCATACTCACTACGACTCCCAGGTCTTCTGAGACCCCTACTGCTCCATTTCGGGCTGGCACGGGGTCACCTCGGTCGTCATCGGCAACTGCGGTTTCGGCTTTGCGCCGGTCAAAAAGCAGGATCAGGACCGTGCCATGCTGACCATGGCACGCAACGAAGCCGTGCCGCTGGAGTCCATGCGCGAGGGCATGCCCTGGGACTGGGAGAGCTATCCGCAGTTTCTCGACAGCATCGAGCGCACGCCTTAAGGGTGTGAACATGCTCAGCTACATGCCGTTGAATCCCCTCATGATGTATGTGATGGGCGTGGAAGCGGCCAAGAGTCGGCCCGCTAGCAAGGCAGAAATGGCCGAGATGCGCCGGCTGATGGCCGAAGGTATGGCGGCTGGCGGATGCGGTTGGTCGGCACAGCTTGGCGGCGAAAACGACGTACAGCGCGATTACGACGGCACCTCCATGATCACCAACACCATGGCCGAGAAGGATCTAGTCTCATTCTGCCACGTGCTGCGCGACCTCGGGCGCGGATTCATCCAGTGTATCGGGGCTACCCAGAAGCTTACCGAGACTCTGGCCCAGGAGAGCGGACGGCCTGTTTTGTGGAATGTGCTGACGGTATTCACAGACCAGCATGGCGTCGCCATGCCTTTCTACAAGGACACCATGGCCTGGCTGGACGATGCCAATGCACGGGGGTTGCGGATCCTTGGCCAGGCCCTGACCACCGAGAATGATTTTCAATTCGCGTTCGAAGACTGGAACCTGTTCGACACCAGTCCTGCGTGGCGCGACGTTACTCTGGGCACGCCCGCCGAGCGTGCGGTAAAGATGCGCGATCCGGTTCGGCGGGCGGCGCTCAAAGAAGAATTCGATGCTGTACCTGCGGTGGGAGTGGTATTCAACCTCGCTGATCTCATCATCGGTGAGGTACACGCCGACGCGTTGCGCGAGTTTGAAGGTTGGACGGTGGGAGAGGTTGCTGCAAAGCTCAACAAACATCCCATCGACGCACTGCTCGATGTAGTGCTCGAAGACGACATGAAGGCGCTGTTCGTCACCTCACCGCGACCGCTCGATATGGCCGCGATGAAGGAGATGGCGAATTCGCCGTTTGCCCTGCCCGGAGTTTCCGATGGCGGCGCCCACACCAAGTTCATCACCCTGGGCCGGTATCCGACCGAGTTTCTGTCGCTGCTGGTTCGCGACAACGACGTCATGGATCTCGAGCAGGCCCACTGGCGCCTGTCCGCCTATCCGGCACTTGCTGCCGGAATCAGGGATCGGGGCTGGATTCGAGAAGGCGCCCCAGCAGATCTGGTAATCTACGACCTCGATGCGCTGAATGTCGGTGAAGTGGAAAAAGCCTGGGACTATCCGGCGGGTGCGTGGCGCCTGATCCGCAAACCCGAAGGCTATCGACACATTATGGTGAACGGCGAAGTGACCTTTCGCGATAATGAATGCACGGGCAATACGCCCGGGCTGCTGCTGCGCCATGGCAGCGCGGCGAACGCGTCGCCCTGACCCGAAATTGGCCGGACCAATCGGCTACAATTCAGCCATGGCGCGAATTATCTGTTCTGCAATGGGACTGGCGTGCGCGATGCTAGCGGCGGGCTGCACCGATTCTGCTGGCAACGTGCTGTCCGACGAGTTGCCACAACCAGTAGCGTTAGAGACCGCCGTGCGGGTTACGGTGAAACGCGTTGTCGATCTCCCCATCCACCGGGAAGCTAAGGTCACCGGTATTGTGTCCGCGTTTCGTAAAGCTACGGTTGCCGCAGAGGTCAATGGGCGCGTTGTCGAGCGCATGATAGAACCCGGCGATAGTGTGGTTGCTGGTCAGGTGCTGGTGGTGCTCGATTCCGACCGCGTGCGGCTGGTTGCAGAGCGGGCCCGCGCGCAGGAAATGGCGCGTAACGTCGATCTGCAACAGGCTCAGCAACGATTTGAGCGCGGCGAAAACCTTTTTGAGCGAAACGCGGTCAGCAAAGACGCTTTGGATGATCTGCATTATGCCGTGGACCGTGCGCACGCCGAACTCGGCGCTGCGCGGGCCGCGTTGAAAACGGCGAGCCGCGCCGTGCGGGACAGCCGGGTAACCGCGCCCTTTGCCGGAACCGCCGAGATCGTGCACGTGCAGCAGGGCGACTATTTGAACCCGGGAACACCGGTCGCCACCCTCACGGACTTTTCCCGGGCCCGGGTTCGGGCCGGGGTCACCGCTTCAGAAGCTGCAAGCGTACGCGCAGGTCACACAGCCAGCATGATTTTCGAAGCGCTTGGTGGCGTGACCCTGCGCGGTGAGGTGCACAGCGTTGGCCGGATCGCTGATGAGTCGAGTGGGACCTACCCGGTGGAGATCTGGCTGGCCGGTGAAGCAACAATCGGGTTGCGCGAGGGCATGGTGGCCACGGTGCAGCTGGCGCTGCCGACTACGGACCCCAAACCAGTCGTACCGCGCGCGGCGTTGTTTCGGCGTAGCGGGAGGCTGCACGTGTTTACCGTGATCGACGAGACAGCACACCTCGCACCGGTGCGAATTGGCAACGGCAACAGCACCCTGGTCGAGATTCTCGAAGGGCTCGAAAGCGACGAACTGGTGGTCGTCGAGGGGCAGTTCGCCTTGCGCGACGGAGCTCGCGTGATCGTCCAGTAGCGATGGCCGGCTAACGTGGATAGGCTGATCCGCTTCTTTGTCACGAGGCATCTGCTGGTCAACATCATCGTATTGGCTGCTGTGGTGCTTGGCTGGTTTTTCATCAAGGACGTTCCCCGCGAATACATCCCGAGCGTCGCCTCACCTACGTTGTGGATTACCGCGCGGTTGCCGGGAGCCTCGGCGGCAGACATCGAGACCAAACTAACCATTCCGATCGAAGAGGCCATCGAAGAGGTAGACGGGATCGATGAGTTCCAGAGCGTGATCTCGGACCACACCTCGTTTACTACGGTGGAGCTCTACCTGGATTTCTCCGAAGCGCAGATTGCAAAGATCAAGCAACAGTTGCGCGATGCCATTGACGGCATCACGGACTTTCCGCCGGAGATGGAGGACACCCCGACTATCGAGCAGTTCGATCCCGACAAGCGTCCGATAATCGAAGTTGCGATGGCCGGACCGGCGAACCTCTTGATCCCTGCGGCCCAACGGCTGGAAAGGCAGATTAAACGGCTGAATCTGGTGTCACGAGTGACGCTGGTAGGTCTACAGGATCCGGAGGTCCGGGTGCTGGTGGATCCGGTGAAAGCCGGCGAGCACGGGATCACCCTGTTGGATGTGGTGCAGGCGGTACAACGGCGCAACGTATCCAGCACCGGCGGCGTTTTTGAAACGGCCGCGGATCGCAAGCAGGTCATTGTCTGGAGCCGATTCGAAAACCCGATGGACGTCGGTACAACCATCCTCAAATCCGTGCAGGGGGTGGGTACCGTGCGCATCTCGGACATCGCGCGGATGGAATCCACCAGGGAGGATACCGGGCTGCTTATCCACACCAATGCCGAACCCGGTATCTCCATGGTGATTCGAAAACGCCAGAATGCGGACATCATTGATGCAGTCGATGCCGTGCGTGGGGTGATGGAGCAGGCGGAGCTTCCCGAAGGTGTGACTTATGTGTTGGTGAACGACGCATCGTTCGTTACCCGCAACCGATTGGCGCTGATGAGGAACAATGGGTTAATGGGTGCGGCGCTGGTCGCGCTCGTTCTCTTCTGTTTCATGCGCGCCCAGCCGGCGCTGTGGGTGGTAGCTGGCATTCCGGTGGTGTTCATGGGCGCCCTGGCTTTGTTCGCCGGAACCGGAATTACCATCAACCTGATGTCCTTGACAGGCTTCGTGATCGTGCTGGGCATGGTGGTCGATGACGCTGTAGTGGTAGCCGAACGTATCGCCTATTGGCGGACTCGAATCGACAGCGCGGTTGAAGCAGCCGTTAAGGGTGCTACAGAGATGTCCAAACCGGTAGCGGCGGCCGCGCTCACGACGGTTCTCGCGTTTCTCCCCATGACGGCGATTGGGGGATTGCCCGGAAAGATCATGTGGCAGATTCCCGCAGTGGTCGTTCTGGTGCTGATATTTTCTCTCTTTGAATCGTTCTGTATACTACCGGCGCACCTCACGTCGCTGCGCTCCTCAGCGCAGGCCGAAAAGAGACCTTTTGTGCAGCGGCTGGAGAAACGTTACGAGCGCGTGTTGCGCCTGGCGTTGCACCACCGGATCATCGTTGTCGCCGTTGCGGCGGCCATTTTCTTCGGCATCATGGTGTTCATTCGCCCGCATGTCAGCTTTGTATTGTTTCCGCAGGACGACGCTCGCAGCCTGTTCGTAAAAGTTACCGCTCCGCTGGGTACATCGCTTGAGCAGACGGAAGCCTACGTAAGAAATCTGGAGCAGCAACTCGCAACTATTGCGGGTGACGAGGTAGATGCGGTCACGGCACGAATCGGCCACCAGGATGTGCAGGGTGCCGACAAGCAACGCGGCGAAGCCGAAAATGAAGGCCTGATCACGGTGATCTATCGAGACCAGGATCGGCGATTTACCAATGCTGAATGGATACAGATCTATCAGGAACGGCTTCAAGTTCCCGGCGATGTAACCCTGGTCTTTCAATCTGAGATCATGGGACCGCCCACGGACCAAGCTGTCACCATTCACCTGCTGGCCAATAATGATGAGCTGCGAAGGGATACTGCGCGCGAAATCGCCAATTATCTAAGGGCAACCCCGGGTCTTACCGAAGTCGAGGTCGACGAACGACCGGGCACCCCGCAGGTGGACCTGAACCTGAACTACGAAAAACTCGCGCTGCTTGGGCTTGACCCACGCGACGTAGCACAGACGCTGCAGGCGGCGTTTTTCGGCATAGAGGCCAGCGAGCATCGCGACATGCTCGATACCACCGAGCTGCGGGTGCAGTTCGACCCGGCATCACGGCAGGATCTGCAATCCTTGTTGGAAGCTCCCGTGCGTACCCGTGACGGTCGGCTGGTACGCTTGCGCGATGTTGTCAATCCTGTGGAGATTTCTGCGGTCAGCAGAATCTTTCACCGCGAAGGTTTCCGTTCCTCGACGATTCGAGCGAGCTTCGCCCCGGATAGCGGGCACTCGGCGCTGGCATTTGCCACACATCTCGAGCGGGACCTGCTGCCGCGCTATGCCGGTTATCCAGGCCTCGAGATCCTGCTTGGGGGCGAGGCGGAGGATACCCGGGAAACGACGGGTGAGCTCGGGCAGGTGGCGGTGATCGTTGTTCTCGGCATAGGCGTTGTGATCTGGTTGACGCTCGGTTCACTGGTCGAAGCCGTTTTCGTCCTTGTGGTCATCCCATTTGCCGTTGCGGGAGTGATCCTGACGTTTTTTCTGCATGGCAAGCCGCTGAGCATGACGGCGGTGATGGGTCTCATTGGCCTGTGTGGGGTGGTGGTCAACGCCGCCATTGTGATGGTCGACTCCATTCACCGGCACGTGAAAGACAGCTCGGATGAGTTTCCCGAAGGAAATACCCGCGAGCAAGTCGAGGATCGTGTGGTCGAGGCGGTGGTGGAACGTCTTCGACCGATCCTGGTCACCGCGCTGACGACCATGGGTGGGGTGTTTCCCACGGCATACGGTCTGGGTGGTTATGACTTCATCGTCAGCCCGATGTCGATTGCGCTGGGCTGGGGGTTGATGTTCTCGACGCTGATCACGTTGTTCCTGGTGCCGGTTCTCTACTCGTTTGCCCAGGACCTGAAACGCGTTCGGTTTCCGGTGGGCATGACACAGCCTCGTTCGGTGTAGATAATTCGAGCCTCTCTATCCGCCGCCGGTGAACACCATGGCCAATGATGCTCTACAGAACGCTCACGAAACCCTTACCGCCCGCATTGGTGCGCCTTCCGAACCTACCGACTGGTTCGAGATCACTCAGGATCGAATCGATGCCTTTGCGGACGCGACCATGGCCATCAGTGGATTCACATCGACCCGGCGCGAGCGAAGACCGGCCCGTTTGGAACCACGATTGCCCATGGTCAGCTCACCCAATCCATTATGAGCTTTCTCCCCGGAGGGGAAGGCATCGGGTTGCCCGCACTCGAAGGGATGCAGCTGGGGATCAACTACGGTTGGAACCGAGTTCGCTTTCCGGCACCAGTTCCCGTCGGTGCGAAGATTCGCACGCGAGGCGAGATCAAGAGCGTGGAAATCAAAGGCAACATGCTCGAAGTGGTGAACGTGCTCACGCTGGAGGTGGAGGGTCAGGACAAACCTTCCTGCGTTGGTGAGAACGTGTTGCGGCTGGTGTTTTAGATTGGAACGTCTGCGGGTAGAATCCGCGAATTTGTTGGTAAACCATGACGCGAGGTATTCATCGGTGTATTCCCTGGCATGGCTAGTAGTCGTAGGTGTGATTGGTGCCGTTCTCGGTGGCTGGCTTGGCCACCTGGTGGCGCGGGTGCGCAGCAAGGCGGGCGAGCGCATTGAGGACCTCGAGGCGGAGCTCGAATCCGCTCGTGGTGAGATTTCCGAGTACCGCCGTGAGGTGTTCGATCAATTTACGGAGACCGCACGCAAGTTCAGATCGCTGGATGAGTCGTATAACGATCTGCACCGCCAGTTGGCGAAAAGTGCGAGCCTATTATGTGGAGAGGCTGTGGGTCCGCTTTTGGAGGCGCCGGACCCCGTCGTAAATGAACCAGATGAAACTGACGATGAAACCGAAGCAGACGGCGAGGTACCAATTCTCGTGGCGGAAGTCAGCGAACCCGCTCCTACGAATGGCGAATCGGTAGCGGAAGCGGAGCGCGCGCCACGCCGCGCGGATGGCCCGGTCTAGAGGGCGGCATCAAACTGTTATGCGTGACCGGCTATGGCGTGTGGTTCGTACAGCTCTTCGAGTTGCTTTGTATCAGCCTCGCAGAGACTGAGATCTACCGCCGCGACAGCGTCGGACAGATGCGAAACTTTCGAGGCGCCGATGATTGGTGCGACGATGCCAGGCTTGCTCAGCATCCAGGCTAACGCAGTCTGGGCGGGTGGGACCCCGAGCGCGGCCGCAATCTGCGCGTTGCGATCGACGACGTCCAGGTCGATTTCACGTTGGTAGAGTAGCTTTGCGAACTCATCGGACCCGGCACGCACCGTGCTGTGCTGGGTTTCCCGGGTTCGCGCCAGGTAGCCACGCGCAAGCGGGCTCCACGGAATCATTCCAACCCCTTGATCGATGCACAGCGGAATCATCTCGCGCTCTTCTTCGCGATAGAGCAGATTGTAGTGATTCTGCATGGTGATAAACCGCGCACAACCCATGGCGTCGGCGGTGAACAGGTACTTGGCCATCTGCCAGGCATACATGCTCGATGCGCCCAGATAGCGAACCTTACCCACTTGCACCAGATCCGACAGGGCCTGGATGGTCTCTTCCATGGGCGTGCGATAGTCGAACCGGTGAATCTGATACAGATCGATGTAGTCGGTACCCAGACGGATGAGCGATGCATCACACGCGTCGATGATGTGCTTGCGGGACAGGCCCCAACGGTTTCGACGCCGGTCGTGGGTGCCATTGAAACACTTGGTGGCGATGACGACGTCTTCGCGGTCTACGCCGAGATCCTTGATCGCCCGGCCCAGTACCTTCTCCGAGGCACCGTTGGAGTAGACGTCGGCACTGTCGAAGAAGTTGACGCCGGCGTCCAGCGCAAGCTCGACGAACGGCCGGGCTTCGTCGTATTCCAGCACCCAGTCCCGCCAGGTTTTCGAACCGTAGGTCATCATGCCCAGGCAGATGCGTGATACGCGGACACCGGTTCCGCCGAGATTCGTATATTTCATTCCTGTCCCCACAACCGTCCCAGCACTGTAGGGACGCAGGGATGGCGCGTAAAGGTCACTCAGACCCAAATCCGGTCAAGGGCCAGTCAATTTTTTGACACCCAAGTGTGAGTTCTTTCACAGAATCGAAGGAGCTGTCTCATTTACAGTAACCAACGTTTCCAATGAAACTGACTCGCAATTTGAAACACCACAGCAACAAACAGACGGCACACCCGAATGAGCGTGAGCTTGTTCCAGCGCCAAGCGCTGCAAACTCGGAAAGCAAGTTTTCTGAATTCGTGGGCACGAGCACGATCGTCACCCAACTTCGAAGTCGCGTGGTACAGCTTGCCGGAACGAATACCCCGGTTCTGATCACGGGTGAGCCGGGAACCGGCAAGACGATGATCGCTCGCTATCTACATCGTTCCCATGGAGGTCGATTCGCGGAGATCGATTGCGCGGTCGCCGACAGACAAGGGTCTGACGCCCAGCCACATGATTTTGCCGAAGGATTGGCATCGGAGCTTATCGAACGACACAAGCAGCTGGAGGCCTCGGGAGGAGGAACCTTGTTCCTGGGCCATGTCGATGCCTTGCCGTTGCTTGTTCAGAAAATTCTCGCCCAGTTCTGCGAACGATCGAACGCCGAAACTGAATCACAGAACCGAACCGTTCGCATCGTCTGCGGTTCTAAAACTGCGTTGGTACCCTTGATCGAAGACGGTTCGTTCCTCGATGATCTATATCATCGATTGACCGTCTTTCCGTTGGTCGTACCCGCGTTACGCGACCACTGGGATGATATTCCGGCGTTGGTTCACGCTCAGTCGCAGCGATTGTGCGAGACGCGTCAGCGAGCTATTCAATTCGATTCGGACGCGATGTTTGCCATGTGTCGGTATCCGTGGCCCGGAAATGTCGACGAACTGTTCAAATTGGTCGAGCGAAAAACCATTCAATACCCCAACTCAACGATCAGCATTCGGCAGATCGTCGAAGACTTGGTCTCACCTCACGAAAGTCGCGTCAGCGCGGAATCATATGAGGATTCGAGTCAGGCCAACAAACCTGGTGCAAATCTGAGCGCGTTGGAGCCCGTATCGCAGCTGCCTGATGGAGGTCTCGATCTCAAAGAACATCTTGCCAAAATCGAAAAGGAACTGATCGAACTGGCGCTCGCTGAGTCCCGCAACGTCGTCGCTGGAGCCGCCAAGCGCCTGCGATTAGGACGCACCACGCTGGTGGAGAAGATGCGGCGATATGATTTGCAGAATCACGCGCAACGTCGCTTGTCTGTTCCAGATGTAGCGCTAAATCTCGAGAAGTGTTGATGCCGACAAGAAATTGGCATTCGTTCCGGCCAGAAGCTTCCAAAACGTCAAAGTTTTGACGTTTTGGGGAACTCCATCACGCTGAATTTGGACGTATTCCCATATCATCCAGGTCTCCGGTCGCCCTGCGACGTAAATTTGACGGACTGGAGTAGTTCTGAAGGAGCATCCAAATGCGTAATTTTTCGAAAAAACTGTTGGCTCTTCTCGGCAGTATTGCGTTACCCCTCGGTGCTGCCCAGGCGGTGACGGTGACGGACAGCATGCTGGTAGACATCACGGTGCTCGAGGTCTGCAGCATCACGGTCAGCTCAGATGTCAACTTCGGTTCGGTAACGCCTGGTGTAACGGGTGACGTCCAGATCAACGGTGAGATCGAGTACGCGTGCTCGACAACCACGGTGGCTGATATCGAGATTGACTCAGGCGCTGCACGGCAAATGACCAATGGTACGACCAACATTGTCTACACGCTGGGTCAAGGCGACTATGTCAGTAATGGCGGTTCGAGCTGGGGCCTTGTCAGCGCTGGTGATGCTGTGGGGATTGTGGGTGCGGGCGTATCTACACCAGTACAGGTGCCTGTGTACGGTGAAGTGCTGGCTGCTGCCTACGCAGACGCCGAGACTACGTATCACAGCCAGACTGTCACGGTTAACCTTATCTACTAAACCGATGAGCGCGGTCAGTCCGAGGTTGGGAGCGCTTGTCACGACCCTTGTGTTCATGACGGCAAGCGACCTCGCTTTTGCGGGGTCGCTCTCTGTTTCGCCTTTGCGCGTCAGTTTCACCGGGCCCAACCAGGGTTCTGTCGTGGAGGTGACCAACACAGGGGATCACGATCTGTCCATGCAAGTAGAGGCTGTCGAATGGATCCAATCCGCGCAGGGGGTCGATGAGTACTATCCCACTCAGGCGATTATTGCTGTTCCGCCGATCTTTACGGTACCGCCGGGTAAGACACAGTTGATTCGCGTTGGCAAGCTGGACCAACTGCCTGGAGAATTCGAGCGTGCCTATCGTTTGTTTATCACCGAACTCGCTTCACCGGGCGATCATGAAACCCGCACCGCGCTGAAGTTCCGCATGAAAATCAGCCTGCCGGTATTCGATGCGCCGTTAGTGCCGTCGGAGCCCCGGCTTGATCTGCTGGAGACCGAGTTTCGCGATGGGATGCTGCGCGTCAGTTTGTTCAACCCCGGTAATTCCCACGTTCAGGTAAAACGTCTTGTTGCCGATCAGGGCACTGGATTCGACGACGATACTGCAACGTCGATGGGCTACTTGCTACCGGGTGTACACCGCGACTTTTACATCGAACTCAAGGATGAGGCCCGGGTTCGCCGGATCAAGGCGGAGACGGATGTAGCAGGGGTGCTGGAGTATGCGGTGGTATCTGCGCAATAGTTTTTTCGGTCTGATGCTGGCGTTGGTTTCCACGATCGCGTCGGCGGAATATCTCGTGCTGCTCGCCGAGGTTGAGCTGAATCATCTCGACAAGGGCCAGCGCTTTTTTCTGTGGGATGGGGGCTCGGAGTATTACGCCGAGGCGGGTGATCTAGCCGAGTGGCACATTCGCTACCCGTATCCCGATCCCGTGGTTCATCGGGGCAAGACTTATCATCCGCTGAACTCGTTCCCCGGCATACGTGTCGTATATGAGCCGTTGACCGTGAGCCTGCAGTTGACGGTGCGGACTGATACGTTCGAACCGCGGGCCTATAGTTTGCAGCGCGAATCGCCGCAGGCCACTGCGGGCAATGGTGGATTTCTAGACTACGACTGGTCTTATACCAACGGTGTGTCCGGCACGCTGACGGGCTACATGGCGCCTACGCTGTTCAGTTCAAAAGGCAGCGTACGCGGTGATTTTTTGTATCGGCATACCTCCGGTAGCCGTGACCCGAAACCGTCTACCGATGGATGGGTGCGGCTCACCACGACCTACGTCCTGGACGATCCCGAATCCACGCGACGCTACGAGGTCGGTGACGTGACGACAGCGCCCGGTCCCTGGGGTGGCTGGTTGCGGATGGGAGGGATCCAGATCGCAACCAATTTCAATACACGTCCAAACCTGAACATCTATCCATCGCTGACCATGGGTGGTGAGGCGGGCGCTCCTTCAACGGTTGATTTGTACGTCAATGGTCAGCTACGCAGACGAGAGAAAATAGAGAGTGGCGCGTTCAGTATCGAGGATGTCCCGATCATCAACGGTGAGGGTCAGGTACAGATGGTGGTCACGGACATTTTTGGCCGACAACAGATTTTGTCGCAGGATTACTACACGAGCAACGAGCTGTTGAGCCACGGCCTGCATGATTACTCCTACACGCTAGGAGCGCTGCGCGAAGACTATGCATACGCTAGCAACAACTACGCAGACACCGTTTTTATCGGCTCGCACCGCTACGGCGTGAGCAACGCCCTGACTCTGGGTGGACGTTTCGAGGCTGGCAAGGAAGTCCTGCTCGGCGGCAGCGAAGCTACCTGGCTGGCGGGCCGCAGTGGGGTACTGAACAGCGCCCTGGCCGTGAGTGATGCACATGGAGGTATCGGTGCGCTGTGGTCACTGGGGTATGAATACCACGGCAGGACGTTCGCCTTGGGCGGACAGATCGCCGGTAGTACATCGAAATTCACCTCGGTAAGGGCAGATACCGGTGGTGAATCGCCGAAATTGCAGCTCGTGCTCAACGCCAGTATCAGCGTGGGTTACACCGGCAGCTTCGGCGTGAGTTATGTGCATCAGTCCTATCACGACGCCGCGTTGCGCGATGACGCTGACGTGTTCACGATCAGTCATAATCGAGCGTTCCTGCACGGCTTCTATCTGTCCATTCGCGCAAGCATGATCAAAGCCGGCGACACCGATTACAGCATCGGCATGACGCTGGCCCGTGCGCTAGGTAATCGCTATAGCACGACAACATCAGCCAATTTCAGTCACAACAAATCGCGCGTTCGGCTAGAAACCCGATCCAGCGTGCCTCACGGGCCAGGCTACGGCTATCGTGTAGGTACGACGCTGGGGGATGACAAGCGCGTGGATGGCAACTTTATCGGACAGACTCAGTTTGGCCGTTACCAACTGGATGCTTCTCGCTATAACGGGCAGAACTACTGGGGTGCAAACACGAACGGCTCAGTGGCATGGATGGCGGGTCGACCGTATTTATCGCGGCAGATTCGCAACGGGTTTGCGGTGGCCAAGGTTGGTGAGTTCGAGAACGTGAGGGTATATGTCGAGAACCATGAAGTTGGCCGTACGGATGCGCACGGTCGTATCCTGCTACCAGCGCTACGGCCATTTGAATACAACCGCGTGAGCATCGAGCCGGCAGATCTGCCGCTGAATGTACGGATCAATACGACCAGAATGTCGGCGTCACCGTATTCAGGGACCGGTACGCTGATCGAGTTTTCACTCGATGCCTCGCGTTCGCTCGTGCTGCAAGTGATACGGAGCAACGGGGAGCCGGTACCCGAAGGCTCGCTGGCATACATTGAGGGCCGTGACGTAGCGCTGCTTGTCGGCCTCAATGGTTTTCTTTACGTCAATGCTATGAACCAGCCTGAGGTGGCAACGGTTACCTGGCGCGGCGGTAGCTGCACGCTTGTGGTGCCGATTCCCGACGGCGATCATCCGTTACCGAATATAGGCCCGGTGACCTGTGAGGATGAGGTTTGACTGAACCAAACAACCGGAGTTGCGAAACGACAACCCGGGTTTTGCGGGCTGTACACGGCACAAGTGTGCTCATCGCCGTGATAGGTCTCTTGTTTGCGGGAAATGCGGCATGGGCGGCGCGCAACTGTACGCTCACTGTAACCAGCATCAGTTTCGGTAGCTATTTGCCTGCTCAGGCTGTGCCGGTGAACGCTAACGGCAACGTGAATGTACGCTGCCGGGGCAGGCCGAATGGCGGGCAGCCTGCGTTTTACCTGCTGGGATTGAGTGCTGGCAACAGCGGCAGCTTTAATGAGCGCTACATGCAGAAGTCGCCGGGTAAGGTGATTACCTACAACGTGTATATCGACGCACTGCACGAGAACGTCTGGGTGACGGCAGTCCGGGCACTTCGCTGATCCAACAGACCTTCCCGTGTGTGGGTAACGGCCCCAATTGCAGAAACAGATATGATGCGGATCACCCGGCCTACGGGCGCGCGGAAGCGTATCAGGATCCAGAGCCCGGTTATTACAGTGACAGCCTGGTTGTTTTACTCGTGTTCTAAGCACTATGACCGCCACGCGTGACGGGAGATAGTGGCTAACAGCGAAGACGGCAACCACGGCCAATTTGTCGGTGTTTAAACTCTCCTTTGTAGGTGGGATACTCCCCAAGTATTCCTACCCCCGAGGCCAACAGTATTGAAGAACGCGAGTTGTGTCACTCACTGGTCGGCCAATGGAATTCTAACGGTCCGTGTGGAAGGTCCGGTAGATGTCGAATCACTGATCAGGTACGCCCACAAGCACAAGGATGTGTGGGTCGAGCACGCTTGTATCCTGTGGGATTTCAGGTTGCTGGATCCCAGCGTCCTGACGAGCGAATCGATCAAGAATTTGCCCGAAACCTTCAGCGCAATACACGGGCTCAGGGCTGGGGGCCGAACCGCCCTGCTGGTTCGGAAAAGCTTAGAGCTGATCGCAAAGATCATTGTGGTTCAAAATGAAGCGAACGACGCACCGGTAGAGCATCGTTCCTTCTGTTCCGAGGCGGACGCCATATCCTGGCTGGGAGCCATCTAGCAGTACAATTTTAGATTGCCGCGGCAGCGGTAACATGACTTCCGTAACCACAACGGGCGGGCTTTATGGAAACGGGATATCTAAAGTGGATCTGTTGATTCGGGGCGGAACAATCGTCATGGTAGGTAGCACGGCTCGGGTGGATGTTGGCATTCACAACGGCCACGTCGTCCAGATTGGTGGTGACATGTCTGCCGTCAGGGAAATCGACGCGACTGGCCATGTCGTTACGCCTGGAGGCGTGGACCCGCACGTTCACTTGACGCCAGCTTCTCGGCGATCCGATGAATGGAAATGGTCCGATGACTTTGAGTCGGGAACCCGTGCCGCCTTGGCGGGGGGCATCACCACGCTCGGAAATATGAGTTTTCCCGAACGAGATGAAACGATGGCCGATGCGATCGCCCGTGATGATGCCGAGGCGAAAGGGCTTTCCATTACTGACTATTTTTTTCACCCGGTGCTCACGTATCCGAGCAGAGAGAACCTTGCAACCATCGCGCCACTCCATGCCCAGGGTCATACCTCAATCAAGTTTTTTCTATCCTTCCATAGCTTTGATCGACACGTACCCGAGTTTCTTGAGGCCATGCGCATCGTGAAAAAGGCCGGTGGAATTTCACTGATGCATTGCGAAGATGCAGCGATCATTGACTGCTGTTGCAGCCTGTTGCGCGAAGCGGGAAAAATTGAACCACGCTATTACCCACAAGCAAGACCGGTACAAGCCGAAGCCGTATCCACATACCGCGCAATCGGATTCTGCGAGACCACCGGTTGCCCCGGCTACATCGTGCATCTGGCTAGTGCGCGGGCACTAGCGGCCTGCCATGATGGAAGAAGTCGCGGCGTTCCGGTCTACGTCGAAACCAGACCCTTGTACTTGCATCTCACCGGACAACGATTCGACGAAGAAGATGGTGCGAAGTATGCAGGTGCACCACCTTTGCGGGACCAATCCGACGTAGACGCCATGTGGGCTGCGTTAGCGTTCGGCAACATCGATACGCTGGCGACAGATCACGCACCCTGGACGCTGGCAGAAAAGCTAGACCCTGAACGTGATGCGACCAACTTGAGGCAGGGCGTAGCTGATCTTGAAACCAGTCTGCCCATGCTCTATTCAACAGGTGTGCTCGGCGGACGCATCAGCCTGGAACAATTTGTCGCCGTTACATCGACCAATCCAGCAAAGTTGTTTGGTCTGTATCCTCAAAAAGGATCGATCAGCGTCGGTAGCGATGCGGATCTGGTTGTGTGGGACGATCACGAAACCAGAACGATTGATGGCGCTACCATGCACAGTCGATCGGATTACTCACCCTACGACGGATTTGAAGTGACAGGCTGGCCTAAGTTCACCATCAGTCGCGGAGAGGTAGTCGCTGAAAAGAATGACGTTGTTGGTAAACCCGGCCGTGGTCGATTGGTCAGACGCGGTCCTCACCGCGCGATCTGAACTTGAGCGCTATGTCGAGGTCGCTGAGACAGAACATTCTCGCACAAAGGGACGTTTCGTTCGGACTCTGCGTTCAACCGCGCGCAGCGTCGAGCGCGGCTCGGGGATCATAGCCATGGCCCGACCCGGTGTTCTACTTTGCCGGTCTATACGATCCGTCCGCTCCTGACATCGGTGTATTCGCCGTCTTTGAGGACCATTTCGCCGTTGACGAACACCGCGTGATAGCCCTCGGCCCTGCGCACGTAGCGGCGCGCCTCTCCCGGAAAGTCGTCCACGAACTCGTCGTCGCTGCAGTGGACGGTGTCGATGTCGAACACGACCAGATCCGCGGCGTTTCCGACCTCGATGGTGCCGCGGTCACTAAGACCCCAGTCTGCGGCCACTTCTCCGGTCATCCGATGAACCGCGCGTTCCAGGGTCATCTTGCCGGTCTCGCGGACGTAGTGTTCCAGCAGATGGGTGGTGTCGCCGGTACCGCAAAACTGGGTGATGTGAGCGCCCGCGTCCGAGGCGCCAAAGTGCAGGAGCGGGTGGTCGATCAGGTCTGCAACCGCTGCCTTGTCAGCGTTCAGGACGTTTTGCAAGCGGAATTCCGCGTCCAGATCGTCTGCCAGAGAAACATCGATAATGACGTCTCCAAGCTCCTTGCCTTCGGTCTGCGCGATCTCTGCCAGGCTTCTGCCGATGTAGGGTTGGTTTTCCTCGGCCGCAACCCGACCCACGGTCAGAAACGGCAGAATGGCGCCCATGCCCTGGGCATCCTTCATCTGCTTCACCAGTTCCCTGCGGGTGTCTGCATCTTCGAAATGCGCACGCCGTTCTGATCTGGGCAGGTCCATGATGGCCTTCCAGCGCGGCAGTCCGAACAGCAGCATGCTGGTTTCCGACAGACGCATGTTCATGTCGAAACAGCGCGGCATGATCTGGCCGTACACGCGCGCGCCGCGGGCTTTTTCCTGCTCCAGAGCTTCAATGATCGCGCTGGCCTTGGGATCGGTCGGTAAAGACAGCACCGGTTGCAAAGAACACGGCATACCGGAGGCGAGGCTGATGTCGCCAAGCTCCCTGATGTTCGCGAGCTGCTGCTCGGGGTCGATAAAATAGGGCACAACCTGCCACACTCCGCGGCCGCTCTTTGCCATGGCCTGGGCCAGCGCAATCTTCTCGTCGAGCTCGGCGAACCGGCTCGGCACAGGATGCATGTTTTCGTCCATGTCCACGTAGGAAGACGAGATACCTGCCGCGCCGGCTGCCATGGCTTCCACAACGAGGCGACACATCTCGGCGATCTCTTCGGGGGCCGCAGCGCGTTCCTGGCTCGCCGTACCCATCACGTAGTAGCGCAGCGCCGAGTGGCCGATGAGGGCGGCTACGTTGATACCGAGTGTGGGGCGAATGAAGTCCAGGTATTCGGCGAAGCTCTCCCAGGTAAACGGCACTGCCGCATCGAAAGTCGGCTTCTTGATGTCCTCGATCACGGCGAACATGCTCACCAGCTTGTCGCGTCCGTCGCTCCTGACAGGTGCCAGGCTCAGCGAGCAGTTTCCGATCACCACCGTGGTGATTCCATGCTCGATGGACGGCGTGGCAAGCCCGTCCCAGCACAACTGGGGGTCGAAGTGCGTGTGGATGTCGATGAATCCTGGCGCTAGTACCGTGCCGCCGGCATCGAGCTCGGAATCGGCGGAACCGGTAAACTCACCCACCGCGAGGATCTGCCCATCCTTGATGGCCACATCACCGTGCCGCTCTGGTGCGCCCGTGCCGTCGACGATCCGTGCGTTGCGGATCACGAGATCTGCATCACTCATCTTCCAGTATCCTGTTTGGTTGTCTAACGGCCGCCGTTGATTTCGATGGTCGCTCCAGTCATCCACGAGGATGCGGGCGAAGCGAGGTAGATCGCAGCGGTGGCGATGTCTTCGGGCGTCCCCACGCGGCCGAGGGGAATTTCAAAGCGTTCGCCGAGCCCGGGAATGTCTTCTTCGGTGATACCGAAGAATTCCAGGAACACTTCGGTGGGAATCGGTCCCGGGGATATGCCGTTGACCCGGATCCCGTAGGTGGCGAGTTCCGCTGCGAGCGTCTGGGTGAGACTGTTGACACCGGCTTTGGCCACGCCGTAGGGGCCGTTCGATGGCGAGGGCTTTCTACCGGCACCCGATGAGATGTTGATAATGGTCCCGCCGTCTTGGTCTTTCATGATGTTGGCGGCGGCCTGGGCGCCGGACCAAACGGCTTTGAGGTTGAGATTTAGCTGGAAGTCCCACTGTCGTTCAGGCATCTCGAGCAAGGTGCGTGGCACGCGATCATCGGCGCCACCGGCGTTGCTGACCCAGCAGTCGAGCCGGCCGAATTCGTCCACCGTGGCTTGGGCGAGATGCCGAACCTGTTCGATCTCCATCATGTCCGTGGTGACGGCCAGCGCGCGCCTGCCCAGCGCACGGACCTTGTCCGCCACGGCCTCGATCTCTGCCGTGCGCCGTGCCGCCAGCACCACGTCGGCGCCGGCCTGGGCCAACCCCAGCGCAATTCCCTCGCCGATACCGCGACCGCCGCCCGTGACCACGGCCACCTGCCCGTCGAGCTTGAACTGGTCCAGAATGTTCGCCATGTTTCCCCCCCCGGTTCTGATCGGCCGCGCAGTATAGCATCGTGGTGAAACACGCTTGCCAGATGGCCTAGAATGAGCCCGTGTATTCCAGGGAGGAGCGCGAACATGAACCACAGCCTCGGCCAAGGCATCGGCCGAAGGATCGGCCGCAGAAAATTTATCCAACACCTGGCCATGCTCGGTGTTGGCAGTCAGGCCTTCTTACGCTCGGGAAATCTGCGCGCTGCGGTGCTCGAGGCCCGGGAGTCGGCAGGGTTTGGATCGGCATGGCCGCCGATGACCTACCGTACCCTCGGCCGCACAGGGTATGACGCCAGTCGCCTGATATTCGGCTGCGGCGCTACCCTGATGAGCGGCCGCAACGACGAACTCTTGAACGCAGCTTTCGATGCTGGGATCAATATTTTCGATTCCGGTACCTCACGCTACTATGACGATGCTGAGCGCAACCTGGCACCGTTCCTGAAAACCCATCGGGATGACGTATTCCTCATCTCCAAAGCCATGGTTTACCTGGACGTGGAACCCGACGAGGCGATCACGGTTGTCCAGGCCAGACAGGCCGCGCAGACCTGGACCGAATTGATGAACCAGAGCTTGAAAGAGCTGCAGGTCGACGGCGTAGACGCGTACTACCTCATGGGGTCCAACAATCCGCACGTCGTATCCAGTGAGGAGATATACAACGCGTTTCAGCGCGCCAAACAGGCTGGCAAAGTCAGGTTTCTGGGGTTGAGCAGCCACCAGAACGCCCAGAAGGTTCTGGAAACCGCTATCGACACCGGTTGGTACGATCTGACCATGCTCGCCATCACCCCGGGCGGCTGGTATGACTGGAAGGAACGCAGCATTCTGCCCGGATCGCCCCCCATGGTTGAGCTGCAGCCGTTGCTCGCACGAGCGCGTGAGGCCGGCATCGGGCTCATCGGAATGAAAGCCGGGCGGTTCCTGGCGGGGCGACGGTTCCTGGGTTGGGGAAACCCCGAGGCGTTCGATCAGTACTATGACGAATCGTTGTTGAAAGCGCGGCTGTCCGCATTTCAGCGCAGCTATGCGTTCGTGCTCGAGCACGGCATGGACGCGGTCAACGCGGATATGCAGAACTTCGTGCATCTCAAAGAGAACTTCATTGCGGCGGCTACCTCGCATCGGCATTTCGTTGCATAGCTCCGGTGAGTAAACGGGTGTCTGCCGCTAACCGAAAGGTCGTCTTGGCCTCGCGCCCATCGGGCTATCCGGTAGAAAGCAATTTCCGCGTGGAGGAGTCGCAGGTTCCTGAAGTATCCGTGGGAGAGTTCCTGGTCCGCAATGCCTACGTATCCCTGGACGCGGGGTTTCGCAATTGGATGAACGAAGGCAGCGGCGATGATGTGCTCCCCGCCATGGCCATCGGCGCGCCGGTGATGGGCCTGACCCTTGGCCAGGTGGTGGCTTCGAGAAACGATGCATATCGTGAAGGCGAATGGCTCATGGCACGGCTGGCGTGGGAGGAGTACTCCCTGAGCGATGGGGCCGATTTCATTTCACGGCTGCCAGAACCGAGAAATTGGCCGCTCGCGCACTACCTTGGCGTGCTTGGCGATACTGGATTGTCGGCTTACTTCGGGCTGCTGGACATCGGCAAGCCACAGCCGGGCGAAACCGTATTGGTCAGCGCGGCCGGCGGCGCCGTGGGTAACGTGGTCGGGCAGATTGCCAGAATTCAGGGTGCCCGCGCGGTGGGTATCGCCGGCACGGACGAGAAATGTGAGCGCCTTGTTGCGGAGCTTGGATTCGATGCCGCGGTCAACCACCGTAGCGTCGACCTGGCAGCCGAGATCGCTGCAGCGTGCCCCGAGGGTGTCCATGTCTATTTCGACAGCGTAGGAGGCCCCCTTCTGGAGACCGTGCTCGCGCAGATCGCCGAGAAAGGGCGCATTGTCATGTGTGGCGCGGTCACTGCCTACAACGCCATCGATCCGTCACCGGGACCGAACAATCTGTTTCAACTGGTGACCAGACAGGCCCTGATGCAGGGCTATCTGACTCACCTTTCCGAGCATCGCTATACGGAGGCGAGGGCGGTCATCGCGCAGTGGTTAAGCGACGGGAAGCTTAAAAACGTCGAATATCGGCTGCAGGGCATCGACCAGGTAGGGCGGGCTTTCTGCGATTTGTTCGACGGCAGAAACTTCGGCAAAACTATCGTGCAGCTGCACGATGAGGCACCATGAGCACATGAGCAACAGGAGGGGCGAACCATGCCCATTTTGAAACATCCGTTATCCGGGGCCATCTACACCCTCAAGGACGACGGTCTGGTGGAAGTGGACAGCAACGGGCTGACGGGTCTGTTCCACTGCGACGGTCAACATCACTCGGGCGCGCTGCGCCAAGCAGATCCACACATGCTCATGTGGCTTGCCGGTCCATCACTTCCGGAGGGGGCGGCCGTTCGGATCAACCGCCCGGCGCCGATCAGCACGAATCAGCAAGAGGGTTAAGAAATGGCA
>Ga0114950_10000247_pt1 | contig 35138 bp, 15 predicted proteins | sample N075metaG_FD_83503 | JGI IMG/M metagenome (GOLD analysis project Ga0114950, IMG submission 83503) | Deep subsurface microbial communities from Kermadec Trench to uncover new lineages of life (NeLLi) - N075 metaG | ecosystem: Environmental > Aquatic > Marine > Ocean trench > Sediment | place...
CGGTCGTCCTGTCGTTCCTGTCGATGCTGGCGTGGCCGTTTCGTATGGCCGTCCGCGCCTTCAAGTACCGCGGCATGGCCAAGCCCAAGATCAAGCGTTTCATCATCGTCGGGCTCGATGGGCAGGACCCCAAGCTTACCGATCGGTTCCTGAAGGAAGGCAAGCTGCCCCATTTCGCCAAGCTGGCCGAGATGGGTTGCTACCACCGCTTGACCACCACGTTTCCGTCGGTTTCGCCGGTCGCATGGTCGTCGTTTTCGACCGGCTCACACCCGGCGCGGCACAACATCTACGACTTTCTCGACCGCGACCGCCGCACCTACCTGCCGGTGCTGTCGTCGACCAAGATCGGCTCGGTCGACCGGCGCCTCAGAATCGGCAAGTACAAGATTCCGCTCGGCAAGCCCGAGCTGCGGCTGCTGCGCAAGTCCAAGCCCTTCTGGAAGATCCTCGGCGAACACAACATCTGGAGCACGGTGCTGCGCGTGCCCATTACTTTCCCGCCCGACAAATTTTATGGTGCCCAGCTCTCGGCGATGTGCGTGCCCGACCTGCTCGGCACCCAGGGAACGTTCACGTTCTTCAGCACGCGCCAGGGCGGCGAGAACATCAAAGAGGGCGGCGTGCGGGTGCACCTGTCGCCCAACGGCGCCGGGGGCAACGCGGACCCGGGCGGGCGGGACGAAATGAACCATTTCGAGACCGCGCTGGAAGGTCCGGAGAACGACCTGGTCGAGGGCAACCCGCCGATGACGATACCCGTTGTCATCGACATCGATCGCGCCGCACGGCTGGTGCACGTAGTGATCGGGGGCGACAAACACACCCTCGAGCCCGGCAAGCTCACCGGCTGGGTCGACATTGCCTTCAAGGCGGCACCCGGCGTGAAGATCCGCGGCATCTGCCGCATGCTGGTCACAGAGATGGACGAGCACTTCGGCCTCTACATTACGCCCATCAGCTTCGACCCTGAAAAGCCGGCCATGCCGGTGTCCCACCCCTCCTACTACTCGACCTATCTGGCCAAGAAGATCGGCAAGTTCTCGACCCTTGGCCTGGCGGAGGACACCTGGGCGCTCAACGAGGGCGTCATCGACGACGGCGCGTTCCTGCAGATGACCTACGACATCGACAAGGAGCGCGAGGACATGTTCTTTGCGGCGCTCGACAAGCTGCGCAAGGGCGCGTTGGTGTGCGTGTTCGACGCCACCGACCGCATCCAGCACATGTTCTGGCGCTATCTCGAAGACGACCACCCGGCCGCCGTCGCGGCAGCTGCGGCGCGCGCCGCGGCGAACGACGGTGTCGCCGGTGCGCCCGAGCACAAGGACGCTATCGAACGGCTCTACATCCACAACGACAAGCTCGTTGGCCGGGTCATGGAACAAATGCGCGACGGTGACACACTGATGGTGTGCTCCGACCACGGCTTCAATTCTTTCCGCCGCGGTGTGAACTTGAACACTTGGCTGCATGAGAACGGCTACCTGCACCTCGAGGAGGGTGTTGACGGCAGCGCCGAGTGGTTGCGCGGCGTCGACTGGAGCAAGACCAAGGCCTACGCCATCGGCCTCACCGGAGTCTTTCTCAACATGGCGGGGCGCGAGGAGCAGGGCATCGTTCAGCCGGGCGCCAAGGCCCAAGCGTTCAAGGAGGAGCTTATCGGCAAGCTCACCGGCTTGGTGGACGAAGAAAAGGGCGGGGTCGGCATCCGCGAGCTGTTCGATACCCAGGTGCTCTACCAGGGCCCCTATCTGGAGAACGCCCCCGATCTGCTGGTTGGATACAATGCCGGCTATCGCTGCTCCTGGGACATGGCCACCGGTGTGGTAGCGGGCAAGGTGTTCGAGGACAACACCAAGGCGTGGAGCGGCGACCACTGCATTGACCCGCGTATCGTTCCCGGCGTCCTTTTCTGCAACCGCAAGATCGATGTCGACGACCCGGCGCTCATCGATATTGCGCCGACGGTGTTGCAGCAGTTCGGTATTACGCCGCCCACGTTCATGGATGGCAAGGTGCTGTTCGAGGAGGCGGCCGATGCTACGGGCTAGCGTCCTGTCGATGTTGCTGGCGCTGGTCGCCTGCGGCGGCGGCACGCGCTCCCACCAGCAGAGCATGGTGGTGCTCGGCATCGACGGCATGGACCACGGTTTGACGGAGCGACTCATGGCCGAGGGGCGACTGCCCAACCTGTCGCGTCTGGCACAGCAGGGGGCCTTTCAATCTCTGGCCACATCGTTTCCACCGCAGAGCCCGGTGGCATGGTCGAACTTCATCACCGGGCTCGATTCGGGCGGCCATGGCATCTACGACTTCGTGCACCGTGACCCCGAGACCATGACGCCGTACCTGTCGACCTCCAAGGAGCCCGAGCCCGGCCGCACGCTGAACATCGGCAAGTGGAGTATCCCGCTGAGCGGCGGCGAGATGGAACTGTTGCGCCACGGTACGCCGTTCTGGGAGGTGCTCGAGGATCACGACGTGCCCAGCACCATCGTTCGCATGCCGGCCAACTTCCCACCCTCCGGCACCGCCTACCGCGAGCTCTCCGGCATGGGCACGCCCGACATTCTCGGGACCCCGGGGTTCTACTCGTTGTTCACCACCCAACCCGAGCGCATCACCTCCGCCACCGAGGCCTTCATCGAGCGCGTCCGAGTGCGTAACAACGTCGTCGAGGCGGTGCTGCACGGCCCGCCCAACCCGTTGCTGGTGGAGCCCGAAGAGCTCGAGGCACCGTTCACGGTATACATCGATCCCGACAACCTGGTGGCCAAGATCGTGGTCGGCTCCGAAGAGCTGATCCTGCAGCAGGGCGAGTGGAGCGACTGGGTGCCGGTATCGTTCGATCTCATCCCCTACGTTCAATCGGTCAGGGCGCAGGCACGCTTTTTCCTGAAAGCGGTCCGGCCCGAGTTCGAGCTCTACGTCAGCCCGGTGAACCTCGACGCCATGGCGCCGGTGATGCGCATCAGCACGCCGCCAGACTATGCCGTCGAGCTGGCCGAGGCGGGCGGCCGCTTCTACACGCAGGGCATGCCCGAGGACACCAACGCCCTGCAGGAAGGCGTGTTCAACAACGCCGATTTCATGGCGCAGGCCAGCATCGCCCATGCCGAGATCCGCGACCAGCTCGATTACGTGCTCGACAATTTCGACGGCGGCTTCCTGTTCTATTACTTCGGCAATCTGGACCAGGTGTCGCACATGATGTGGCGCACCATGGACCCGGAGCATCCGGCGCACGATCCGGTCGCCGACGCACCCTTTGTCAACGTAATTATCGACCGCTACATCGAGGTCGACGAGATGGTCGGCGAGGTCATGGAGCGCCTGCCCGAGGCCACCACTCTGGTGGTGATGTCCGACCACGGTTTCACCTCGTGGCGCCGCGCCATGAACGTCAACACCTGGTTGCTGGAGAACGGCTACATCACGCTGATGAACCCGCGCCGTCGCACCGGCATCCCCTACTTCGGCAACGTCAACTGGGCTCGCACCCAGGCCTACGCGCTGGGGCTCAACGGCGTATACATCAACCTTCGGGGCCGCGACGCCAATGGTTCTGTGGCGCCGGGAGATCGCAACCGGCTTATCGCCGAGATTTCCAATGGACTGCTGTCGTTCATCGATCCCTCCACCGGTGAGCCCGCGGTTACCAAGATGTACGCGCGCGACGAGGTGTTTTCCGACGATGGCTACCTGGAGATCGGTCCCGACTTGATCGTCGGATTCGCCAAGGGTACGCGGGGCTCGAGCGAATCGGCGCTGGGCGAGTTCACCGACGAGATCATCTTCGACAACAACAAGCCCTGGAGTGGTGACCACCTGATGGACCACGAGGCGGTGCCGGGGGTGTTGTTCAGCAGCCGGCCGCTGACGCGTGAGGTGACCTCGCTGCAGAACCTGGCGGCGGCCCTGCTGGCGGAGTTTGGTATCGAGAACTTTCCGCCAGCGCCGCAGCGGCCGGCGAACGAGGGTGGCGAGTAACGACGACGAACGGTCCGGCGCTCGGGTGCCGGCCCGCAGCAGAGAGAGGAACACATGTTCGGAGGATCCAAGATCAGCCTCGACAAGGGCCTGCTGGCGCGGGTGAAGAAGTTCGCCGACCTCGCCGGGTACTCCTCGGTGGAGGAGTTCATCACCCACGCTCTCGAGAAAGAGCTCGCCGTGCTCGAGGAGGCGGACAGCGAAGAGGACATCAAGAAGAAGTTGCAGGGGCTGGGCTACATCTCCTAGCCTATCAAGCTGGGCTACATCTCCTAGCCTATCAAGCGGAACGCAGTCATCGCGCTCGCGCAGCCGTGACCCGTTGAGATATCCAGGCTAGCCTGACTAGAACCCGCCCGGGCAACGAAATCGGCCGAGCTGCGCCGCGCCGGAAGCACGGCTGGCGGCTCGACCCGAGGCACTACAAACCCATGTGGATCATCAACAGCATCGTCGGGGCCATCGTCAATGCGGCACTCCTACCGTTCCGGAGCCTGTCTCCAATGGTGGGGTTGACCGTGTTCTCGCTGGTTTCGGGCGTTGCCATGCTGTACGTCTTCAAGTGGACGTCCGACCAGGAGGGCATCGATCTGGTCAAGCGTAAGATCTACGCCGGCATCTTCGAGATCCGCCTGTTCAACGACGACCTGCGCGCCATCATGGCGGCGCAGCGCGACATCTTCCGTTACAACCTGAGCTACCTGCGACTGTCCCTGCGGCCGCTGCTGTTCATGATGGTGCCGTTCGTGCTGATCATCGCTCAGCTACAGCTGCACTACGGCTACCAGGGGCTGGCGGTCGATCAGCCGGTGATCGTAAAGGTCACCTTGGTGGCGCCCGCGGGCCCAGGTGACGCGGGCAGCACGGGTGACGCGGGCGGCGGCGGTACAGCGGCGCCCCTGGCCCCCCCTCCTGATGTCCAGCTCGACGTACCCGACGGTCTGCGCCTCGACACCCCCCGCCTGTGGATCCCGTCGCTCAACGAGGTCGCCTGGCGGCTGGTTCCGGAGGCCACCGGCAGCTACGAGCTCGGCATCCGCGTTGGTTCGGAGACCTTTACCAAGAGCCTGGTGGTGGGGTCGCAGGGGGGGAAGCGTTCGCCCTTGCGCGCCGACAACCTGCTCGACCAGATTCTCTACCCGGGAGAGCCCGGCTTCCCTTCCGGCGCCGGCGTCGCCTCGATCGAAGTGATGTATCCGGAGGGCACGGTGAACTTCTTCGGCTGGCAGACTCACTGGCTGATCCCGTTCTTCATCATCACCGTGGCGCTGGCTTTCCTGCTCAAGAAGCCCCTCGGTGTCACCTTTTGAGCCGATCGGTACGAACTCGCTGGTTATCCGGGCACCTTACGCTGGGATCGCGCTTCGACGTGAGACCCGTTTCCGACGCTGATATAGTGGAGTCTCTCCCCGCTACTTTCTTCGCTTCCGAATTGAGCTTGTCATGAATATTGGTGTCTCGATGAAGTTCGCCCGCGCGTTGGTTGCCGCGGCCCTCGTTTTCTTCGCCGTGCTCGCGGCGCCTAGCGCCTTCGCGCAGACGGGGCGCATCCCCGACCCGCCGGAGGGCGCGTGGACGATTCCGGCGAATGTCCTGGATGCTGCCGCGGCGCCGCTCGACGCTGTCATGCCGGTGGACCCGTCGATCATCATCGGTGAGCTCGACAACGGTATGCGCTACTTCATCCGCGAGAATCCGTACCCGGTGGGTCGCGCCGATTTGCGGTTGGCGGTGAAGGTGGGCTCGTTGCTCGAAGACGACGACCAGCTCGGCGTCGCCCACTTCGTCGAGCACATGGCCTTCAACGGCACGGTGCGCTACGAGAAGCAGGCGCTGATCAAGGCGCTGGAGTCGTTCGGCATGCGCTTCGGGGCGCACATCAACGCCTACACCAGCTTCGACGAGACCGTCTACATGCTGACCATCCCCACCGACGAGGAGATCATCGTCGATACTGCCTTCGAGATCCTCGAGGACTGGGCCGGCGGGTTGGCCTTCGAGGGCGAGGAAATCGACAAGGAGCGCGGTGTCGTCATCGAAGAATGGCGCCTGCGGTTGGGCGCCAGTACGCGGGTGAACGAGGTCCAGTTCCCCATCCTGTTCGGCGGCTCGCAGTACGCCAAGCGCCTGCCGATCGGCACCGAGGAGAGCCTGAAGACCTTCCCCCACGACGCGCTGCGGCGCTTCTACCAAGATTGGTATCGTCCCGACCTCATGGCGGTCATCGCGGTCGGAGACTTCGACAAGGAAGACATCGAGCAGCGTATCATCGCCGGTTTCAGCGGTCTCATGAACCCCGACAACGAGCGCCCGCGGATCACCTACGACATCCCCGAGCACGACGAGACGCTGTTCGGCGTCGCCACCGACCCCGAGATGCAGGTCGAGCAGGTGCAGGTGTTCCACAAGATGCGGATCCGGCCGCAGGGCACCCACGGGAGCTATCGTCGGACGATCATCGAGAACCTCTACAGCAGCATGCTCAACCGCCGCCTGCGCGAGCTCGCGCAGCAGCCCGACGCTCCGTTTCTCGGCGCCGGCGCCTCGCAGGGTATCTTCGTGCCAACGCGTGAAGTCTTCGTGATCGGTGCCGCGGTGGCGCCGGGCGGACTCGAGCGCGGCCTCCAGGCACTGTTCGCCGAATCGGCGCGCATCGCCCAGCAGGGCTTCGCGAAGACCGAGTTCGACCGCGAGAAAAGCACCCAACTACGCTCCTTCGAGCGCCTTTACACCGAGAAGGCGACGCAGGCCTCGGAGCTGTTTGTCGAGGAGTTCCAGCGCGCTTTTCTGGAAAACGAATCGGTGCCCGGCATCGACTACGAGTGGGAGCTGTACCAGCGCTTCATGCCGCAGATCACCCTCGATGAGGTCAACGGGGTGGGCGGCAGCTGGGTCTCGAGCGAGAACCGCGTCGTGCTGGTGACCGCTCCGGAGAGTTCCGCCGACAGCCTGCCGAGTGAAGAGGACCTCCTCGCCGTGCTCGACAGCGCCGGTGACGGGCGCCTGGAGCGTTACGTCGACACCGTGGTGAACAGGCCGCTGTTGAGCGTCGTTCCGCGCGGCGGGTCCATCGTCGAGACTACCGAGTACCCCGAGGTCGGTGTGACCGAGTGGAAGCTCGGCAACGGCGCCACGGTGGTGCTCAAGCCCACTGACTTCCGGCAGGATCAGATTCTCTTGCGCGCCGTCAGCCCGGGCGGAACCTCGTTGGCTTCGGACGCCGACCACATCGCCGCGCTCACCGCGGTGAACATGATCTCGGCGAGCGGATACGGCAGCTTCAGCCCGCGCCAGATCACCAACATGATGTCCGACAAGGTGGTCAACGTGACGCCGCGCATCGAGGCGTACTGGGAGGGTTTTACCGGTGTGGCGTCGCCGCGCGACCTGCAGACGATGTTCGAGCTGCTCTATCTCAAGTTCAATTTCCCGCGCGCCGACCAGGTGACCTTCGAGGTGATCACCGACCAGTTCCGGGCGCAGTTCGCCAACGACGCCAAGACGCCTGAAGAGGTACTGCAGGATGAGACGCGCAAGACGCTGACGCAGGACCACTTCCGGCGCCGCTCGCTGAACCTCGAGATCATCGACGAGATGGACATCGCCAGATCGTTCGACTTCTACACCGATCGCTACGCCGATGCTTCGGATTTCACCTTCGTGTTCGTCGGCAACTTCGATCTCGAGACCATCGAGCCGCTGGTCAAGACCTACATCGGTACGCTGCAGAGCATCGACCGCGAGGAGAACTGGGCGGACGAGGGGGTGCGCTACCCGACCGGCGTCATCGAGAAGACCGTCTACGCGGGTCTCGAGCCCAAGAGCCTCACCAACATCTGGTTCACCGGCGTACCGCCCGAGCCTGTCGAGGGCGATGAGGTTTCCGACGCCGAACAAAACGCCCGCGCCCGCGCCATGGGCGCGCTGACCAGGATCCTCGAGGTGCGGTTGCGCGACGTGCTGCGCGAGGATCTCGGCGGCACCTACGGCGTTCGGGTCAACGGGCAAATCAGCCGGATCCCGAACCCCGAGTACTCGCTGTCGATTTCCTTCGGCTCCGATCCGGAGCGCGCCGAGGAGCTCATCGACTTCGTGTACGCCGAGCTCGAGAAGCTCAAGGAGTCGGGTCCCACCGAGCAGGAGATCGCCACCGTCAAAGCGCAGTTGCGACGCTCCTACGAGACTAACGTCCGCGAGAACGGCTACTGGCTCAACCGCCTGGTGCGTGCCTATCAGGGCGATGGCGACCCGAGCAACATCGGCGCCTACCTCGAGACCGTCGAGGCATTGACCTCCGAGGTGTTGCTCGAGGCTGCCAACAGGTACATCGATTTCAGCAATATGGTGCGCATCACGCTGATGCCGGAGAGTGCGCAGCGAACGCGATGACCGCGTTGCGCTTGACTCGTTCGCTTCGACGTACGCGGAGTACGCCTGCGCTCGCTACTCCTCGCCCATGAACGGGTAGGTGTAGTCGTGCGGCGGGTTGAAGGTCTCCTTGATCGTGCGCTGGGATATCCAGCGGCTCAGGTTGGAGGCGGAGCCCGCCTTGTCGTTGGTGCCCGATGCGCGGCCGCCGCCAAAGGGCTGCTGGCCGACCACGGCTCCGGTGGGCTTGTCGTTGATGTAGAAGTTGCCCGCGGAGTGGGTCAGCGCCCGGGTTAGCTTCACGATGTCGCGGCGGTCACGCGCGAAGATGGCACCGGTGAGGGCGTAGTCGCTGCCGGTGTCGCAGAGTTCCAAGGTCTCGTCCAGATCGCTGTCGTCGTAGACGTACACGGTCATCACCGGGCCGAAGATCTCCTCTCTCATCAGACGCGACCTGGGATCCTGGCTGGTGACCACCGTCGGCTCGATAAAGTAGCCTACCGAGTCGTCGCAACCGCCGCCGGCGATGACCTCGTAGTTGGAGTCGTTCTTCGCCTCGTTGATGTAGCCGCTGATGTCGTCGAACGCATTCTTGTCGATGACGGCGCAAACGAAGTTGCGGAAGTCGAGTGGCGAGCCCATCTTCATCTCGGCGAGCTGCTCTCGTAGATCTGCAGCGATCCCCGCCCACAATGACTTGGGGATGTAAGCGCGCGACGCGGCCGAGCACTTCTGCCCCTGGTACTCGAAGGAGGCGCGTAGAATGGCTGTGGTCACCGCCTTCGCATCGGCTGAGGCGTGGGCGAAGATGAAATCCTTGCCACCGGTCTCGCCGACGATACGCGGGTAGCTGCTGTACACGGGAAGGTTCTCGGCCATGGTGCGCCACATGGCCTGAAAGGTTGCGGTCGAGCCGGTGAAGTGCAGCCCGGCGAAATCCTTGTTGCCGAACACCGGGTCGCCCACCGAGCGGCCCTTGCCGGGAACGAAGTTGATGACGCCCGGTGGCAGCCCGGCCTCTTCCATCACCTTGTAGATGAAGTAGTTGGACAGCAGCGATGTGGACGAGGGCTTCCACAGCGACACGTTGCCCATGATCGCCGGCGCCGAGGGCAGGTTACCGCCGATCGAGGTGAAGTTGAACGGTGTCACCGCGAACACGAAGCCCTCCAGCGGGCGGTACTCGACGTAGTTCCAGATGCCGTCGTCGGAGCCGGGCTGTCCTTTGTAGACGCCCTGCAAGAAGTAGGCGTTGAAGCGCCAGAAGTCGACCTGCTCGGCGGCGGCGTCGACCTCCGCCTGGAACGCTGTCTTGCTCTGCCCCAGCATGGTGGCGGCGTTGACGGTGTCGCGCCAGGGGCCGGAGAGCAGCTCGGCGGCCTTCAAGAAGACCGCGGCGCGCGATTCCCAGGGCAGCACCGACCACTCTTCCCAGGCCTTGCGGGCCTCCTTCGCAGCGGTGGCGACGTCTTCTTCTGTGACCTGGTGGCAAACCCCGAGCTTGTGGCCGTGGTCGTGCGGGCACACCACGTCGATGGTGTTGCCGCTACGGACTTCCTTGCCGCCGATGACGGCGGGAATGTCGTACTCCTCGGCGAGCATCTCATCGAGGCGCTTCTTGAGGCTGGCGCGCTCCGGCGAACCGGGCGCGTAGTTTCGCACCGGCTCGTTGGCTGGTTTCGAGATTTGAACAATACCGTTCACGGAATGACTCCTTGGGCGCTTCAGTAGGTTGTGGCGTGGCCGCGTTTGGTGCGCAGGGGCCGCTGGTGCAAGATCGGAAGTGTCGAGGAAGAATACCAAAGGTTAGCGTTGGCTTCAGACCACGCTCGCCGGCAGCAGGTCGACTGGGTTTCAACCGGGGGAGCCCCGGTGCGCAGCGGCGCACAATCATACGGTGGGAACCTGGCTGGTTATCGTCACCCGTCGTTCTCCCACGCCTGATCGCAGACATGATTGCTGCTTGGACCCCGTCGCCAGTGCGCCGCAGGCGAGCTCGACGAATCTTGACGTCCCCATCGCGCCGTCTCCATGGGGCACAAACCAACACCTCTCTATTCTTCCTAGAAAGTTTCTAGAAAGAATAGAGAGGTGGCCGTCTCACCACACCATGAGATCTCGGCTCAACCGTCTTGTCGTCATGTTCGACTGGCCCACGTTCGTCATTACGTTGCGCGAGCTGCACATGGCCTGCAGTCAGGAAAAGATGGCGCAAGAGCTGGGGGTGTGTGCGAAGACGATCTCGAACTGGGAGCGTGGTGTCGTGCAGCCTCAGTGGCGACACAAGAGCCGGCTGCTCGTGCTCGGCGTCGGCTACAAGTACACGCGCAAACAGAGCGGCGCCTCGCGTCAGCTGGGTTGCTCTGCTGGTGGCCGCGCGGGGCGAGTGGGGCTGTACCGCCGTCGACGGGCTATCATCCCAAGAACATGGTTGGCGGTTATCGTGCGACGCTGTTGGCTTCGACTCGGTAGTTCGCGACGCAGGAGCAGCCCGTGCACGAAGTAAGCATTGATGGTCTCAGTACCGCCGGCGACGGTATCGCCCGGCTCGATAGTGGCCAGGTGGTGTTCGTTCCCGGGGCTTTGCCGGGCGATCGTGTGAGGATTCGCCTCACCCGCAAGGTCAAGCGCGTGCAGCACGCTGAAGTCGTCCACATTCTCGAGGCCTCGCCCGCGCGGGTGGAGAGTCGTTGCGGGGTGGTGGAGTGCGGTGGCTGCGCAGTGCGCTGGTACTCGCGCGAGGGCCAGGCTCAGGCCAAGCGCGAGCGCGTCGTGCAGGCGCTACGCCGCATCGCCAGGCAGGACATCGATGAGATGCTCGGCCCCGTCGTCCAGTGGGGCGATGGCTGGCATTATCGACACCGCGTACGCCTGCATGCCTCCTGGTTCGAAAATCGATGGAGCCTCGGCTACCACGCGCGCCGCAGCCACCGGCTGGTGCCGTTGGAAGCTTGTCCGGTGTTGTGTCCCGAGCTCGAGTCCGCGGCGCTCGCATTGGCCCAGGCGGTGGCGTCGTTGCCGCAGTACGTCAAGCTCGAGGAGGTGGAGCTTGTCGTTTCGCAGCGTGACGAGCGCGCCGCGGCACGCTTGAAGGCGTCGGGTGCGGTACAGGGTTTTCAGGAGGCGCCGATCTGGTTCGAGCAATCGGGTCTGGCGGGGGTCGAGGTGGTGACGCCGGATGAAACCTGGCGCCACGGTGAGCTCGAGCTGCGCTACGATCACGCTCGGCAGGAAGAGTTCGACCTTTGGGCCGAGCCCGGCGTGTTCACGCAGGCGAACCCCGAGGTGAACGAGCTGCTGGTCGCCGCGGTGTTGAACACCCTGCCGGTCGATGAGGTGCCGCGTGTTCTCGAACTGCATGCCGGCATGGGCAATTTTTCGTTGCCGCTCGCCAAGGCAGGTGCCATCGTTTTTACCGCCGAGCACATGGAACCCGCCGTCAGGCTGGCCCAGCTCAACGCTCAGCGCGCCGGCCTCACCCTGCACGCCCATTTTCTCGAGGATATCGACGCGTTGCTGCCCGGCGGGCCGGTGCCGCGGCTGTTGGACTTCGACGCCGTCTTGATGAATCCGCCGCGTATCGGCGCGTTCGAGGTGTCCAAGCGCCTCGCCAAGTTGGGGCCAGAGCGCATCGCGTACGTATCGTGCGACCCGGCGACCCTGGCGCGTGACGTCAAGGAGCTGGTCGCCGGTGGCTACAGCATCGTCGAGGTGACCGCATTCGACATGTTTCCGCAAACGCCGCACGTCGAGGTGTTGCTGGGGTTACAGCGCGTTACCTAGCGCCCGCACAAGCATCGTCGAGTCCGCCGCGTTCTTCGATCCAGGTGGCCAGATGGCGCATACCCTCGTCCACCGAGACCCGTGGCTCGTATCCCAGGTCGCGACGCGCGGCGCCGATGTCGAACCAACGGGCGGTGGTGAGCTCGCGCACGATCCAGCGGCTCATGCGCGGGTCGCCTTTGGCGCCGGTCAGCGCGTGGAGGTTTTCGAACACCCATCCGGCCGCCATCGCGGCGCGCCGCGATACGCGCTTCTCGACCGCTGGAGCGCCGGCCGCCTCCAGCAGCCGGTCGATGAACTCCCAGATGTCCACCGGCTCCCCTGAACTGATGAAGTAGGCGTTGCCGGAAACGCGAGCCGCCGCCTCGCCGCCGGACAACAGGCGCTCGGCGGCCAGCAGGTGTGCCTGCACGGCGTCGTCGATGTAGGTCACGTCGGTGTGCTTGGCGGGCCCGTCGATGCGGCGTAACGCTCCGCTCCGGCCGCGCTGCACCACCCGCGGAAGGAGGGACGTGTCGCCGGGGCCCCACACCAAGTGCGGCCGCAGCGCCACGGTGTGCAGCGTGTCAGAGGAGGCGGCCAGCAACCGTCGTTCGGCTTCGGCCTTGGTTCGGCTGTAGGGCGCGTCGTAATGATCCGAGTAGCCGATGGATTCGTCGACGCCCTCCAGATCCGCCCGCCCGAACGTCACACTGGGCGTCGATGTGTACACCAGGGCGGCTACTCCACACTCCCCGCAGGCGGCGATGACATTGTCGGTCCCCTCCACATTGGTGGCGTAGAAGTGCGCGTAGCGCCCCGCCGCCGCCACCTTGGCGGCGGCGTGGAAGACCACGTCCACCCCTCGCACGGCGTCCTCTACCGCAGCGCCGTTGGCGATGTCGCCCTGGCGGTGGTCAATGCCTAGCCCGCTGAGCTCCGGGTGCGGCATGCGGGAGAAGCCGAGGACCTCGTCGCCCCGTGCCCGCAGTGCTCGCGCCACGGCTCCGCCCACGAACCCGCCTGCTCCGGTGACCAGGGCCTTCATGCGAGCTGCTCCTGCGCCCAGGCGGCGAGCTTCTCGCGGAAGATCTTGGCGTTGTGACGAACGTCCATGGGAAAGGCGTCGTGGTAGAGCACGGTCTCAATGGTGCTGGTGTGATCGTGCTGCTTGGCGATGTCCAGAAGCTCCCGCGTGAGTCCCGCGGGCCGAACGTCGTGGCCGGGCGCGCGCTCCACGCACAGCACCGGCTCGGTTCGTCCGGACCGTGTCACGCCGACCAGCGCGCTGCGACGAACCGCCGGGTGGGTGTTGAAGACCGACTCGCAGGGGATGGTGAACAGCGTGCCCCGATTGGTTTCCACGCGGTGGCTCTTGCGGCCGCACATCCACAGGCGGCCGTGCTGGTCGAAGTAGCCCAGGTCGCCCATGCGGTGCCAGAGTGCAGCGTCGGCGCCGGAGATCTTGGCCAGCCGGGTCAACTCGGGCCTTTTGTAGTAGGAGGGCGTGACGACGGATCCGCACACCACGATCTCGCCGATCTCGCCCGCCGGCACCGGCAGGTCCTCCGACCAGGTCACCACCGGCTCGTCGTGGATGGGGATGATGCGTACCTGCATGCCCGGCACGGGGCGCCCCACGCACACGCCGCCGCCCTGGTCGGTGATCTCTCGCGTCTCTCGGAGAAGCGCCTTGCTTCCCATCACGGCTACCGGCAGCGCCTCGGTGGCGCCGTACGAGGTCAGTACCTCCACGCCCTCGGGCAGCGCCCGCTGGAAGCGCTCCAGCGCCGAGCTCGACGCCGGCGCGCCGGCCGAGATGGCGCGCCGCAGTGACGAGAGAGTCAGCTGGTTATCGAAGCAGTGCCGGCCGAGTTTGTCGATGAGGGCGGGGGAGGCGAAGAGGTTGGTGCAGGCGAAGTCGTGCAACGCCTCGAGCAGGCGCTCGGGGTCGGCGGCGGCGGGGCGGCTGGCGTCCATGTCCGGCACGATCGAGGCCATGCCCAGCGCCGGGCCGAACAGCGCGAAAAGAGGGAAGGTGGCCAGGTCGCGCTCGCCGGGCTCTATTCCGTACACGGTCCTGAGTGCTTCCACCTGGGCGGCGAACACCCGGAACGGCGTTACCACACCCTTCGGGACCCCGGTGCTGCCGCTGGTGAACAGGATCGCGGCGGTCTGCTCCGGGTCGGGGTCGAGCACCGGGTAGGAGTGCTCGGGGGCGGTGGCCTCGAGCGTGGCCAGCGAATGCCCTCCCCAGAACAGCCTACGACCCACGGTCACCTTGGTGCGCACCGTCTTCCGGGCCCAACCGAACAACGCCCGGGCGGCGTGCGCCTTGGGGATACCGATGAAGGCTTCGGGCTCCGCTTCGGCAAGGCAAGCGCCGAGGTTCCTGGTGCCCATGCCCGGATCGACCATGACGGGCACGGCCCCGACCTTGAGCATGGCGAAGGTCAGGGCGAAGAAGTCCAGGCTTGGCCTCACCATGAGCACCGTGCGCACGCCTTCGCCGATTCCCACACCGGCCAGCCCGTGGGCGATGCGGTCGGAGCGGCGGTCGAGCTCGAGCGCCGTGAGTTGGGAATAGCGTGCGGTTCCGTCCGGGTTCCTACCGGCGGCCACGGCCACGGCCAGCGTGTCCGGCTGGCGCTTTGCCATCTCGGGAAGGTAGGCGGCAACGTTGCCGTGCCGAACGATCGGGCTGGGCGCGGCGGTCGGATCCGATGCTACGGTCGGGTCCGGTGTGGCGGTGGGGTCCGGTGTGGCCCCGTCGGTGCTCACGTCGATGCTTCCAGCGGGTGAGCCTCGAGGAAGCTGCGGACGAGAGGAACGATCTCCTCTGCGGCGTCCTCGAGCACGTAGTGTCCACAGTCGGCGAAGCTATGGACTTCGGCCGCGGGGAAGCGGCGCTGCCACTCGTCGAGGAAGTGGCGGTCGAAGACGAAGTCCTTCATGCCCCAACAGATCATCAGAGGGATGTCACCCAGCCGGTCGAGCTCGTTCGCGGTGCTCTGCACGATGTCGTAGGCGGGGTCGGCGTTGGTCAGCGGAATGTCTTGCACGAAGCGATGCACGGCGATGCGGTGGGCCCAGGAGTCGTAGGGTGCCAAGTAGCCTGCCGCCACCTCGTCGCTCATCGGCCTGCGGGTGACGCAGCGGCGCACGGCGCCGCGCGAGAACGCGTTGGCGCCCCGCAGCAGCAGCGGCCCGAGCCCCGGGACTCGCGCCAGCATCAGAGCCACGGGAAGGCGCTTGGCGGGCGGCAGCGGGAACGCCGAGGTGTTCAGCACCACGAGGCGTGCCACGCGGTCGGGGTACCGCGTCGCCCAGGCCATGCCGATCATGCCGCCCCAATCGTGCACCACCAGCGTGATGTCGCGCAGGTCGAGCGCCTCGACCAGCCGCGAGACGTCGGCGACCCGAGAGGCCAGGGTGTAGTTGTAGGCGTGGTCGTTGGGCTTGTCGGAGCGGCCGCAGCCGATGTGGTCCGGGGCCACGGCACGGTGATCGCGCTGCAATTCCGTGATCAGGTTGCGGTACATGAAGGACCAGCTCGGATTGCCGTGCAGCATGAGGACCACCTCGCCCTCACCCTCGTCCACGTAGTGCATCCGGTGGCCGTCGATGTCCAAGTAATGTGGGGTGAACGGGTAGAGCCGGCTCACCAATCCACTCCCAACATCATGCAGTTGAGCCCGCTGCCGATGCCGAGCAGGCCGACGCGGTGGCCGGGCTGCAGGAATCCTCGCTCGTGGGCCAGGGCGGCCGCCACCGGGAGCCCGGCCGTTCCGGTGTTCCCCAGGTACTCGTAGGTGATGAAGTCCTGGGCCGCCTCCAGCCCCATGCGCTTCAGCATGACCCCGCGGTGCGCCGATCCGACCTGGTGGCAGACGGTCCGATCTACGTCCGCCACCTGCCACTCCATCTCCCGGAGGAACAGATCCCAGGTGCGCTCGCCGAGCGCGACGCCGTGCTCGAGCACGGCCCGCGCGTCGGTGCTGGCGAACTCCCGCAGGCTGGCCTCCGCCCCGGCCGCCTGGCCGGCGGGATGCGCTTCGACTCCCCAGCGGCACAAATTGTGGTGCTCCGGGGCGGTCTCCACCACCGCTCCTCGTAGGCGGTGACGGCCGGTTTCACCGAACGATCCGTCGCTCAGGATCACCGCGACCGCCGCCGATCCGCCGGTCAGAGTGGCGATGGCGGCCTTGAACTCCTCCATGTCGGGGGCGCCGTTGAGCCGGGCGATGGTGGTCGCAACGATGTCGCGCGCGGTCTCGCAGCTGAACACCATGCCCGCCCGGATGTGGCCGAGCTCGATGCGGTTGGCGATGTCAAGCATGCCGTTGATGACTCCGAGGCAGGCGTTGCCGACGTCGTAGACGTGTGCCGAGGGGTGGATGGAGTAGCCGGCGTGCTGCAGCTCGCCGGCCACGTGGCAGGCGGTGGCGGGCTCGAAGTGCTGGCGACAGACGCCGCCGTAGATGAGCATCTCCAAGGCTTCGGAGGGAACGGGCGAGGCGGTCAGCGCCTTTTCGGCCGCTGCGGTGGCTCCCCGCGTCACGGTGTAGCCCGGCTCCCAGTAGCGCCGCTCCCGAATGCCGGTGATGTGCTCGAGCTGCCCAGGCTGGATGTGCAGGCTGTCGTAGATGGGGGCGAGCCGTTCCTCCAGTTCCGCCGAGGTGACCACGCAAGGCGCCAGCTCATATCCGAAGCGCTCGATAAAGACGCGAGAGTATCTCACCCGCGGGCCTCCAGGCTGAAATCGTTCATGGAGTAGATCGTCCTGCCGTCCACCACGAGGAAACCGTCGGCGACCAGGCTCCGTCGCTCGTCGTTCACCGCCGTGATGCTCGCAAAAACCTCCACACGTTCACAACCCGGCACGATCTGGCCGCGGTAGCTCCAGCGGTGCTTGTGCTCGGCGGGCATCGAGGTGAACTGGGCTTCCTCGCCGAGGTCCCAGCGCCGCGCGGCGTAGACCTTGAGGAGCTGCAGGAAGGCTTCCAGGCCCAAGGATCCCGGCCACACCGGATCCTGGAAGAAGTGCGCCTCGAAGAACCAGGCTTCGGCGTCGACGTCGATGGAGCCGTGGATCCACCCGAGGCCCTCGGGGCCGCCGTCGGGAACCAACAGCTCGATGTGGTCCACCATGCGCAGGCGCCGGTCGGGGAAGGGGCGGGTGAGCGGTACGGGGAAGCTGGTGCCACGCTCGAGCTCGGCCAGCGAGGGCTGATGGATCACGGCGTCACGCATGCCTACCTGATCGGCCAACGCCTGGTCGGAGAAAAAGCCGAAGTAGGTGGTGCCCTCGTACAGGCGCCCGGCGCGCTCGCTGCGGAGCTCCATGTGGTAGTGCTGGATAATCATCCCGCCGGAGGTCGATACGCTGGAGAGTTCCACGTCGGTGGTGATGAGGTCGGAGCCGATGGTCAAGCGGGCGAGCTGCACGGCGTCGCCGCCCAGATTGCGGAAGCGCAGGTTGCCCTCCGAGGTCAGCGCCGAGCCGACGTAGGCGGCAAGCCATCCGCAAGGCTGCAGCGCCACCTCGAGCAGCACCGCGAACGGCATCTCCCGTTGCCGATTGTTGGCGAAGTACCAGTGCTCCGGAGACACCTCGAACTGGGCCCGGGCCCGGGCGCCTCCCTTCATGACGAAGGGCTCCCCCGCCACCGAGGTGATGCGGTCGAGGAACTGGTACGGTGGGCGGGGAAGGCGCGCGATGCGACGGGAGCCTTCATCGAAGATGCGGTAGGGGGCCCCGAAGGCCTCCGAAGGCTTGCCGCTGCTGAAGGCGAGGATGCTCGCCTTGTCGTACGGCATCGTCTCGGCGCCGGGGGCGGCGTCGCGTCGGGCCCACATGGCCTCCAGCCCCTCGCGGCTCGCCCCGGTCAGGCGAACGGACATGTCGCGGAGCTCTACCACCGGCTTGCCGTCCGCGTACATGAGGGCATCCACGATGGCGTAGGGCTCCGGGCCGTAGCCGAGCTCGCGTACGTTGATCTCGTAGGTGACGACGCGGGTGGTGGCGAGTACCTGCCCGCGGCAGCGAAGCCGGCTCTTGACCTCGAGGACAGGCTGCCAGGTCGCCGCCTGCTCTTCTGCCACCCAGCCCATGCGCAACAGGAAGATACGCAGGGTGTGCATGCAGCACTCGTACATCAAGGTGCCCGGCATGACCTGATCGTCGACGAAGTGGCAGGTGAGGAACCAGTCGTCGGGTTGGATGTCGGCCTCCGCGACGATGCTGCCCATGCCGTAACGTCCGCCCTCGGGGTCCAGCTCGGTGACCCGATGCACCAGGCGCATGCGGTCCCCCGGAATGGTCAGCGGGCGCTCCACGTCGAGCCCGGCGAACGGGTCGCCGAACGCCTTCGCCAGGTCGCCGTCGCGAAGCGCTTCAAGCTGCTCGGCGTCGTAGGACTCCCTCCCCATCGGCACCAGCTCGCGCCAGTCGTGGGGCCTGGTGCCGGCCCGCGGACGTTGCTCGATGCTGCTCTGGACGATGCCTTTTCCGGCGTCCAGCTCGGCCTGTGTGAAGAAACCGGCCGAGCCCTCCGTCATGGTCATCAGTGGACGGCCGTCGACGGTGGCCTCGAACTGGAAGCGGAACAGCCAGGTGTCGCCTTGCCGGAAGAAACTGAGGATCCGGATGTCGTAGACGATGGTGTCCCCGGGGACGGCGAGCTCGCTGTGGAAGGTGATGACGGCGTCGAGCAGCCGGTACACGGCGTGCCCTTTGGTTTCCCTATCGATGCCCAGGTAGCCGGACAACAGCAGGTCGGCCTGCCCCGCCTCGACGGCGATGCACGTGGGGATCCGGCCGCCGTCCAGGTACCACGCCCCGGGCAAGACGTCGTGCTCGGTGACGATGCGCCCCGAGGTCATGGACTGCGGCTCGCCCTCGAGGGCCGTTACCCGGTCGACGAGCATCAGCGGCTCGTCCGGTAGCCGCACACGCGTGGGGTGGGAATCGGCCTGGTCGAACGCTGCGCCCAGCACCTTGCCGATGGAGCCCACCGCGAACTCCATGAGCTGGTCCCGGTCGAGGACGACGGGGCCTCCGGTGGCGGGGCTGGCAATATTCGTCGTGTCGAGGCCGCCGTGGGCTGCAGCGGGAGGCGCGGGCGTCGCGAGCACGGTGGGCACCGTGAGTACGGCCCCTCCTTGGGGCGCCATCGCTCGTATGAGCTCTTGCTGGTGCGCGATCTGGAGGGCGCCGAGCTCTTGCGTTCGCTGTGTCGCTCGCAGGTAGGCCTCGTGCGCCTGAACCGTGTTTTCGGCGGCTTGCAGGGCAGCCGCCAGCTCGATGGGCAAGCTGCTCAGGTCCGCTGGCCCGGTGGGGGAGTCGGTGCGATGTTCCAGGGCTCGGTGTGGCAACGCCGTCGGCACCTCCGCTACCTGAGACGTCGGTTTCGTTGGGGTGTCAGCCGCCCCCAGCTCCGAGATCGATCCGAAGCCTGGTTGGCCGATGGGCACCCGAATGACGTGCCCGGACTCCTCTTCGGCGGCCGGTGTGCCCCGGTAGAGGGGGCCCAGGTCGACGGACACACGTTCGACGATCAGCATGGCCAGGGCCCGCAGCATCATCGACGGCTCGTCCTGGGTCGACGACGAAATGGAGCGGGCGCGGAAGGCGCGACCTTCCAGGATTCTCTGGATCATGCGCGTGCAGGACGAGCCCGGGCCCATCTCCAGGAAGATCCGGACGCCGTCCTCGTACGCCTGTTGCACGGTTTTGGGAAAATCGACGCCGTGGATCGCCTGTGCCAACAGGGAGTCTGCCGCGCTCTCCCGGTCGACCTCGTAGGCTTTGCCCCACGCGCCGCTGTAGAAGCGGACGCCCTGGGGAGCAAGGGTGTCGAGCAAGTGCAGTTCGCGGTACTCATCGGCCACCTCACGGGCCACCTCGCAGTGCACGGTGGGGACCCCGTGCAGCGAGTGGAACGCTGCGCCCAGGGCGTTCACGGCCTCTTCGACCGCGGCCTTGTCACCGCCGATGACGCATTCATCCGGTGTGTTGACAATCAGCAGGTAGACCCGCTCCCGTCCTTCCAGGGTCTCTCGCACGCGGTCGGCAGGCTGGTCGACAACGCCCACCGACCAGTTCAGCTCGTCGTCCGAGGTCAGACCCCACGCCCGGCGTGCCGCCGTGTGCTCGCCGGTGAGCGAACTGGCGAACAGGTCGCTTTCAGTGGTACGGCGTAGCATTTCGTTACGCTCGTGCCACGCTCCCAGCGAGAACAGCCCGGTGGTCTCGCCCAAGGAGTAGCCCACCACGGCGTCGGGACGCACCCCGAAGCCGGCCATCAGATCGGTTGCCATCGTGCCCAGGGCCACCTGCGACAGGATCACCGTGCGGGCGTCCGAGAGTGCCGCGGCCTCGCCGCCCCAGATGGAGTCCGCCACCCATTGCGAACGCAGCCGGTCGTTGGTGCGCTCGTGCTCCCGTACCACCGCCGGCCACTGCAGGCAGGCCTCGCGCCCCATGCCGTTGAACTGGTTGCCGGAGCCCGGATACACGAAGGCGAGCTCACCCCCAGGGCCGAGCGGTTCACCAGCGAAGAAGATGCGGCCGGCGCTGCGCTCGGACGGGTCTTTGCCGCGCTTCATTTGATCGGCCGCGGCGCGGGCCAGGTTCTCCAGTTGGGAGGCGCCTCGGGCGACCAGGGCGACGGCCAGCCGGGCCTCCGGGCGCAGAGGCTGTTGCCGCCACCAGCTCTCGGCGAGCGCCGCCGCGGGCTGGTTCTCGCCGTCCGACGCGAAGGCCAAGAGGCTTTGCAGGCCGGCGGTCAGGCCGTCGGCGTCGTCGGCCTCCACCACGAAGAGTCCCTCCGGCGTGGGGCCGAGCGGTTGGGCTGAATCATCCTCTCGGGCCCCGTGGTCGGACCCCTGAAGTACGACGTACGTGCAGGCACCCGAACGCGCCAGCGTCAGCACGCCGGCCCGCCGAGGACCGTCGATGCGGTCTCGCAGCCAGGGGTGTGGCTCGGCAAGGTGGGTGAGTCCCGAATCGCCCGAGCTCCGCCCGCTCGGCGCTGCGGGTGGCAGTATCCGGTGGTACAGCGACAGCGTTGCGCCCAAGACGGACACCAGCCCCGCGGCCGCACCGGTGTGTCCGACGTGGGCCTTGGTGCAGCCGATGACGGTGCCGGTCTCGAAGCTGCGGCTGAGGGCGGCAGCCTCGAGCCGGTCCTGTCGCTCGACGCCGCTGCCGTGCGACTCGACGTAGGTGAGCTCGTGCGATGAGATGCCGGCGTCCTCGCATCCACGCCCGATCGCCTGGCCGCAGGCGTGCTCCAGGTCGCCCGCCGCGTTTCCGAAGCCTCCAACAACCGCGTAGATTCGGTCCCCGTCGCGCCGCGCGTCGGGCTCGCGCTTGAGCACCAGCGCTACGGCCCCGTCGCTGGGCACGATACCGTCTGCGCCGGCTGAAAAGGGGCGCGGTACGCCCTCCGCCAAGATGCCGTCGGTGCTGGAGAGGGAGAGCAGCGAGCGTACGTCTCCCGACAGGTCGACCGCCCCGACGAGGGCGCAATCAAGGTGGCCACGTTGGAGTGCCCGGGTGGCGGCGCGCAGTGCGGTAAGGCCGGAGGTCTCCTCATTGGAGAGCACGTAGCTCGGCCCCCCCAGCCCGAACTCGCGCGCCACGCGGCTGGCCACGATGGAGCCCAATCCTCCGATGGTGCGGTTGGCGTTGAGCGCCGGGGCGATGGCATCGCATAGTGCGTCGAGCCAATGTTCAAACTCCTTGCCTTCGGCAGGACGGCTCAGTCGTTCGGCCCAGTCGGCGGCGCGCGCCCGCACCGACCAGCGCAGGTGGTAGTTGGTGGTGTTGAGGTCGAGCTCGACGCCCACAAACACCCCGGTGCGGAGCCGCTCAACGTCGTCGAGGCGAGCGTCCGCAAGGGCGCGCTCGGCGACCTGGAGCATCAGCATTTGCTGAGGAAGGGCCTCTTCGATCTCGCGCGGCGGAATCTTGAAGCGTCCGAAGGGGATCTCCAGCTCTTCGATGAACCAGCCCGCCGCTGCGTCTGGGATGCCCCAGTGGTTCCGCTTGGGGCTGGTTACGTGGTCCTTGCCGCGGCCGAACAGACGTTGTCGCACGGCGTTCAGATCTTGCCAGGGCCCGATGCGGACGCCCAGGCCGACGATGGCCACGTCCGGACGGGGAAGCCGCTCGGGGACCTGCTCGAGGACCCGCACCGAGGCCGCCGCGCTCGGTCGCTCCACCGATTGCTCCACGGCCTCTTCGATCAGTAGGTGGGCGTTGGTGCCGCCAAAGCCGAACCCGCTGACCGCGGCGCGGCGCGGATGGCCGGAAGGGGAGGGCCACGGCTCCGCCCGCTGCAGGACGCGGAACGGGCTGTGGTCCAGCTTGACGTTGTCGCCGGGCTGCTCGAAGTTGGCGGTGGGCGGCAGCACGCCATGCTCCAGGGCCAGCACCGTCTTGATCAAGCCCACCGCGCCGGCGCCGGTCAGCAGGTGGCCGGTGTTTGATTTGACCGAGCCGATCACGCAGCCGCCGGGAGGGGCATCTTCCCCTTCCCAGAGCTTCTGCAGGCTGGCGAACTCGACGGCGTCGCCCACCGGAGTCCCGGTGGCGTGACACTCCACCAGGTCGATGTCGCTGGGCCGCCACCCCGTCGCCCGGTAGACACCCGTCATGGCGCGGAGCTGGCCTTCGCTACTGGGTGCGAGCAGGCTGCCCTCGACGTCGTTGGAGAGGCCGACGCTGTGCACCAGGGCGCGAATGTGGTCTCCGTGAGCCCGGGCATCCGATAGTCGCTTGAAGACCAGTACGCCCGCCCCCTCACCCACCACCAGCCCGTCGGCCTTGTGGTCGAAGGGCGCACAACGGCCGCTGGGCGAGACTGCCAGAAGCTGAGAGAAGCCCATCTGCGTGTAGAGCGAGTCGGGTCGCGATAGGCCGCCGGCGAGCACCGCGTCGAGGTGCCCGCTGCGCAGAGCGTCGATCGCCAGCTCCACGGCGAAGAGCGAAGAGGCGCACGCGGCGTCGAGGCAGAAGCGCTCGCCGCCCAGCCCCAAGGCCCGCGCCAGCATGGCGGCGGGAAGGCCCGCTACCCAGCGGTTGACAGCGTTCACCGGAGACCTGGTTTCGGGGGGCATGGGTACGCCGGCGGCGCGGAAGAGCTCGCGCTCGAAGCGGCGGCCCAGGATCCAGTCAGCCATGGCCGACGCGGAGGTCGTGGGGAGCACGATGTTGCCCAGCATTACGCCCACTCGCTCCGGGTCCAGGGGCTCGGTGACGGCATCCTGCCAGGCCTGTCGCCCAGCGTGCAGCGCCAGGTGAACCATGGGATCCAGGGCGTCGAGCAGGTCGGGCGGCAGATCCAGTCCGGTGGGGTCGAGCCGGAAGTCTCGAACGAAGCAAGCCCGGCGCGAGTAGACGCAGTCGACGCGGGCTCGGTCGGGGTGGTAGGCGAGGTCGAGAGGTAGCGGCCAGCGGTCGGCCGGAGGCTCGGAGGCGGTGTCGACGCCGCGTTCCACGATGTCCCAGAAATCGTCCAGGGTAGCGGCGCCGGGGAGCACCCCTCCGAGTCCGACGATGGCGATCGGCTCGCGTGTCATAGACTGTCCGCGGTCAAGCCCGGGTGGGCGTGCCCTCGCCGAGTCGGTTCTGGCGGAATGCCTGGCGCAGGGAGGAATCCACCACCGACTCGTACCCTTCCAGTCGGGCGAGCAGGATACCGTCCTCACCGACCCAATCGATGTCCGATACGACCCGGCCGTTGTTGCGCTCCCGCACGCTGATGACGATGCGCGCTCCGTTCTCGGGAAATGCCGCGACGAACTGACGGTAGCGGGCCAGCCTCGATGGCAAGGACGCCTCGCCAACCCGATCCGACGTCCAAACGATCATTGCCTGGAGACCGGCGTCGAGTACCAGCGGATCGGCGATCCAGCGGCTACGCACCGGCTCGTGCATCCATTCACCGGGTGGGGGCGCCACGCGGCAGTGGGCCACCAGGCCCTCGTCTCCGCAGCTCTCGACGTCGATCAGGCCGCGCATCGCCGGCCCGTGGAACAGCGTCTTCGAGTAGATCTCGTCGATGGACTGCTCGAGCGGCGGCAGGTCGGCCAAGGCGGTGGCGGCGACGGCATCAGGCTGGCGGGAGGCCAGCACGATCTCGGCCCGCGCGTGCAGCACGCGGCGACCGTTGCTGCCGCCGCTGCAGAGTTCGGCGGTGACCAGGAAGTCGTCCCCTTGCCGGCGAGCGGTCGCTGCGCCCACGCGTATGCGGCGGGACTCTCCGGGTGCCAGCACCACGCCGTTGAACACCCTGAGGTCGTCTACGCCGACGAAGCGGAGCCCCGGGTTGCCGTGCAGCGCACCGTGGGCGAGCCATTCCAGCGTCATGGCCGCCGGCAGGACGGCGCACCCGTTGAGCACGTGGGAAGCCAAGAACTCATGGGTGTCGGTGGCGACCGTGCGCTCGAAGACCACCGGAAGCTCATCGTCGGTGCCGCAGATGAGTGTCTCCGCGGGCCGTTGGTCAGGCAGTTCCGAGCCCGACCCGAGAATCAGCACCTCGGTCGGCCCGTGGGCGGCGGCGATCTCGTCGAGGAGGTAGCGGGTGCCGCTCTGTAGCCCGATGACCTCGATGCCCTCGGAGGAGAACATGCGCTCGAGCGCTGGTGTGACCATGCCGCCCTTCCAGGGACCCCAATTGACGGACACCACTCGGCATCCATCTCGAACGGCGGCCTCGGCGTGGGCCATCTTGTTGAGCGCCTCGTTGGCGGCGGCGTAGTCTGCCTGGCCGCGGCGACCGAAGCGGGCCGTGGAGGACGAGAACAGCACCATGACCTTGAGTGGGGCGTCGTCGAGCGCGGCGAGCACGGCGCGCAGGCCCTTGACCTTGGTGTCGTAGACCCTGGCGAAGTCCTCGTCGCTCTTGTCTTCAATGCTGCGGTCGGCGAGCACCCCGGCGCCGTGGATCAGGCCGGTTACCGGGCCGTATTGCTCGACGAGCGGGGCGAGGCAGGCGCGTACCTCGTCCGCCCCGCGGACGTCCACGGAGCAATAGGTAACCTGGGAGCCGGCCGCGGAGATGCGGGCAAGATTGCGCAGGATTTCCCGGCTGGCCCAAAGCCGGGAGAAGTCTGCCTGGACCTCTTGGGGACTGACGGGGCTCTCGGCACGCTCGACGATGGCGCGCTTGATCTCTGCCTCGCTCTCGAGGTCGGCCAGCCAATCAGGCTCTGGTGCCGGCTCCGGGCTGCGGCCCAGAAGGATGAGCCGGGGCTGCCCGGCGGCGGCCAGCGCCACGGCGACTTCCGCGGTCACGCCGCGCGCTCCACCGGTGATCACCACCAGGTCGTCCGAACCCAGGGCCGGCCGCACTGCGGTTTCTACGGGGTGAGGCTCCAGCACTATGGTGTGAGGCCCGTCGCTTCCCAGGCCGATCTCGGTCGGCCCTTGGGCCAGCGCGTATTGCACCACCTCGGCTGCCAGGCCGTCCCGCGTCAGGTCGACGTCGAGGGCCCTGCAGCTCACGTCGGTCCACTCGGCCGCGGCGGTCTTGACGATTCCGCTCCAACCCCCACCCGCCGGGTCGACGTCGTCGGGGGGAGGGGCGTCGAGCGCGAAGCCGCCGCCCAGGCAGGTAACGCTGCACAGCAGGGCCCCACCGTGGAGTGCGGCGCGGCGCAGTACCGGCGCCATCGCCCGCACGCCGCCGAAGCCGGAGAGGATGTCCTTGTCCGTGACTCGGGGAGGAACCACGACGATCAGACCCGCCAGTTCGTCGGGCGGGTTGTGCACCTCTTCGGCCAGCTCTACCTCTTTGGCCGCGAAGCCTTGGGCGCTCAGCTCTTCGACGATCTGCCCCGAGAGCACACCACCGCTCTTGGTCACCCAGATCTTGGAGCCGGCGGGCAGGTCGATGGGCGCGATGGGCGTGGCCACGGGCTGCAGCGTCGGGACCAGGCGCTCGACGCCGGCCAGGGCCGGCGAGCTTTGCTCCGGGACGGACGGTGTGGACGGTGACGGTGCGGAGGGGACGGTCGGGGTCGTGGGTGCACCGGATGCACCGGATGTGCCCGCTCCATGCGCCAGCACGTCGACGATCTGGCCGAGCGTGCGCAGCTCGCCCAACTGTTCCGCTGCTATCACCGGAGCGCTGGGTAGTGCCTCCTGCAACGCCGCCAGGATTTCCACTCGCTTGATGGAGTCGATGCCCAGATCTGCGTCCAGGTTCATCGAAACGTCGAGCATGTCCACCGGATATCCGGTCTTGTCCGCCACTACGCTCAACAGGATCCGCGAAACTTCGGAGACGTCGACTGCACCATTCGTCGGGGCCGCCGGAGTGGGGGCGAGGGTAGGCTTGGGGACGACCGCAACCGGCTGCGCACTCGTTTCCGAGTGCTCCTCGAGCGGCGCGGCTGTGGATGCGCCCAAGAACTCGACGATCTGGCCGAGCGTCTGGATCTCGCCGAGATGCTCGGGCTTGATACTCGGGGCGTTCGGAAGTTTCTCCTGGAGGGCGGACAGGATCTCCACGCGCTTGATCGAGTCGATGCCCAGGTCGGCGTCCAACCCCATCGACAACTCGAGCATCTCCTCCGGGTAGCCGGTCTTTTCGGACACCACGGAGAGCAGCACCGCGGCGATGTCGGCGGATGGCTCGGCCTGGTCGGACATCGATGGCACGGATATCGCGGCGGCCGGTGGGGCCTGGCCGGGCAAAGCTGGCGCCGGTATCGCGGCGGGCGGTGCGGGCGCCGAGGTCGGGTCCGGTGTTGCCACCAGGGGTGACGGTGGCGTCACAGCGGGGAGCTGGGTGGGAGCCTGCGCCGGCATCAAGGCGCCCTGCTGGCCGACGATTGCCTGGATGGTGCGCTCCTGGGACTCCAGGAAACGCCGGTGCACATCGGCCGTTTGCTCCTGCAGGCGAACCAGCGCGGCGAGGCTCGCCTGGCTGGCGCGCATGGCTTCGGCCAGCACCTGCGGATCCGAGGTGTCGGGAGTCGGTGCGGTCGGCGCTGTCGGAGAGGTGAGCGGGTGGGGCGACGGCGTCGACGAGGGCGTCGATAGGTCGGGCGCTGGTACGCTCGCGGGTAGCTCGGGCCGCGGGGGCAGCTCGGGCCGTGGGTCGACGTGGTTGGCGCCGCTGATCTTCACGGTCATGGTCGGCTTGCCGCGCGTCAGCTCTTGCTGCCACACTTCGAGGGCTCCTTCATCCCATCTCTGCAGCGCCACCAGATGTCCGTTGGCGGCCAACTGCGCGAGGGTGCGAGCGAGGTCCGCGAACCCCGCGCGCTGCCCGGACGACGCATCGACGGCCACCGTGGTGATCTCCTCGTCGGCGAGGATCTCGTCGATCAGGGCGCACAACCTGCGGCCCGGACCGACCTCTACGAAGGTGCGCACGCCGTCGTTGAACATCGACCTCACGCATTTCACGAAGTCCACCGGAGAGGTCAGCTGGCCGGCCAGCAGCTCGCGGGCGTCGGCCGACCGCTCTGGGTACGCCGTTCCCGTGGCGCCTGCGTAGACCGGCACAGCGCTGCCGGCCAGCTCGATGCTCGTCAGGCTTTCGGCGAAGGGCGCTCCCGCCTGCGCCACCAGGCTGCTGTGGAACGCTGCGGCCACCGGGAGCCGCTGTACTTTGATCTTGTCCTTGGTCTGTTCACGGGACAGCAGATTCTCCGCCCGCTCGATTTCGTGTGTCACCCCGGAGAGCACCGCCTGCCGCGGTGCGTTGTGGTTGGCGACGACCAGGTCGAGGTCGTGGGTTTCGAGGAATTGTTCGACCCAGGTCAGCTCGGCCGCGACCGCGAGCATCGAGCCGTGGTCCCCGTCGCCGGAGTCCATGAGCTCGCCGCGGCGTCGCGAGAGCTGGTAGAGCTCCGTGGGGCGCAGGCGCCCCGCCGCGCACAGTGCGACGAGCTCACCGTAGCTGTGCCCGCAAGTGGCGTCCGGGGAGAGCCCGAACTGCTCGAGCACCCGGAGTGCCCCCAGGCTCACCGCGCCGATGGCCGGTTGGGCGATCCGGGTGGCGCGCAGCGCGACTTCCTGCTCGGCGCGTGTGCTGTCGTCGAAGGCGGGTTGCGGGTAAATCCTCCGCGCCAGCTCGGGAGTCACCTCGATGGCGGCGGCCAGTGTGTGGGCGGCCACCGGGAAGCGGCACGCCAGCTCGCGCAGCATTCCGACGTACTGTGCTCCCTGGCCGGGGAAGCAGGCGGCCCACGTTCCGTCGGGCGTGCCCGTACCAAAGTAGATGCCCTGTGGCGTCGCCCAGGAGGCGCGCTCGTTCTGCAGCTGCGAGAGGGCCATGGACATCATGTCGGCTACCGGCGTGCCGTGGCATTCCACCACCAGGAGCAGACGCACGGCTGCCGCCGCGTCGAAGCGGGCGCGGCTCTCGGCACTCCGGCCGCGGATCTCGTGCCAGGCACAGTCCGCGTCGAACTCCTGGAGCTGCTTGGTCAGGTCGGCACGGTCGTCCGCGGAGAAGGCGAGGATCTGGACGCGGCCGTCCCAGTCGGTTTTGGTGACGTGCGACTCGTACTCCTCGACCACGCAATGGAAGTTGCTCCCCCCGAATCCGAAGGCGCTGACGCCGGCTCGGCGTGGATGATCGCTCTTGGGCAGCCAGGGCCGCTTCTCGGTGTTCACGTAGAACGGGGTCTCTCCGGGAGCGACCGCCTCGTTGGGGGTCTCTACCTTGATGGTCGGCGGGAGAATCTTGTGGTGCAGCGCCATGGCCGCCTTGATCAGGCCCGCCACCCCCGCCGCCGCCTTGGTGTGGCCGATCATCGACTTGACCGAGCCCAGCGCGCACCAGGTTCCCTCTTTGCCGGCCTCGCGGTACACGGTGGTGAGGCCTCTGGCTTCGGTAGCGTCCCCGACGCGGGTCCCGGTGCCGTGCGCCTCGACCAGCTCGATGGTGGCCGGACTGACGTCCGCGTTGCGGTAGGCGGCCCGCAGCGCCCGCGCCTGTCCTTCCGGAGACGGCGCGTAGACCGCCTGGCCCTTGCCGTCGCTGGAGGATCCCAACCCCTTGATTACCGCGTAGATGCGGTCGTTGTCGCGCTCCGCGTCGTGCAGGCGCTTGAGCACCACGATGCCCACGCCTTCGCCGAGAATGGTACCGTCGGCGTCCTGGTTGAACGGCTGCGCGTTCCCCGAGGCCGACAGCGCCGGTGTCTTGGAAAAACACATGTACATGAAGATGTCGTTGAATGCGTCGAGTCCGCCGCTCAGGACCATGTCGGCGCGGCCGGTTTCGAGCTCGAGGGAGGCGAGGTGGATAGCCCCCAGCGACGAGGCGCAGGCGGCGTCGACGACGCAGTTGGTGCCGTGCAGGTCGAGTCGATTGGCGATGCGCCCGGCGACGACGTTGCCCAGCAGCCCCGGGAAGGAACTCTCCTGCCAGGGCACGTAGCCGGCGGCGATGCGCTCGACCACGTCTTCGCTGGTCGCCGCGTCAACTCCCGCCTCTGCCAGCGCGCGGCGCCAGATCGGATGGCCGAGGCGCGCCCCCAGCGGAATCACCAGTGGCAACGTCCCGCTCACCCCCAGGATGACGCTGGTGCGGTCGCGGTCGAACTCGCGGTGCTCGGGGCCGTACCCGGCGTCCCGCAGGGCCTCCCGGGCCACGTGCAGGCCCAGCAGCTGGGTGGTGTCCGTTGCTTCGAGGTCGCGGGGGGAGATGCCGAACGCCATGGGCTCGAAGTCGACGGGATCGAGAAACCCACCGCGGCCGCCGTAGGTCATATCCGCTGCCTTGGGATCGGCGTCGAAGTAGTCGGAGAGCTTCCAATGCCCTTCCGGTACCTCGGTGATGGCGTCGAAGCCATCGCGTATGTTGGCCCAGTACTCCTGCAGGCCGCCGGCTCGCGGAAAGAGGCAAGCGATGCCTACGATGGCAACAGGAGACTGGGCTGTGGCGCGATCCTCTTTCCGATCGTTCAAGACAGCAGTTCCTCTAGTTGGTCGGATTCCCGGGGGCGGGTGTCCACGCTGTCGGCGGGAAGCTCGACCCCTTGGCTTCGCAGAGCGTTGGCCCTGATCATAATCGCCGCCCCGTGCAACATGTTAAGGGCGACGCTGACCACGCGGCGACCCTCCCAGGGCTCCAGACAGCTACCCCGGACCCATTCATTGAAAGCACCCATTGCCGGCCCACACCACACCTGGTAGTCGATCTCGCGGCCCGGCTCACCGCGATTGGCCCAGCGGGAAGACATGCCGAGGTACCACCGAAAGACCAGCGCCATCCGATGCTTCGGATCGCGTCCGGCCCTCTCGACCTGGGCCGGGTCGCGCTGCTCCCAGAAGCGGCGCGTCTCGGTCCAGACGTCGTCCAATGATGTGCGGAAAATCGTACTTTCGAGATTCTTCCGTTCGTCGGCAGGAATGTCTTCGAGGCCCCCATGAGCCAGGTAGAGATCATACAGGCGGTGCGCCCGCATAGGAAACATTGTTCCTCTCTTGAGCACCTGCAATTTGACTCCCATTTCGAACATGTCGGCAGCGGGGGCCATGGTGACGTCCGCCTGTTCGGCCTGCGCCAGCATGCGGCGCACCGGGTCAGAGGTGCCGGCCTCCCGGCAGGCCTGGTTGACCGATCCCGTCATCACGTAGTCGGCCCCCATGGCGAAGGCCGCAGCCACCGAGTGGGGCGTTGATATGCCCCCGGCCGAACCTATCCTCAAGGGTACGTCATAGCCGTGCTCAGCCTGCAGTCGGTCGCGCAGAGCGAGCATCGTGGGAAGCAGAGCGATGGCCGGCCGGTTGTCGGTGTGGCCGCCCGAGTCCGCCTCCACGGTGAGGTCCTGAGCCACCGGAATGGACTCGGCCATGCGTGCCTGCTCGGCGGTCAGCTCGCCGCGGGAGACCAGCTCCGCCACCATCTTGGCGGGGGCGGGCGCCAGGAACTTCTGTGCGACCTCGACGCGTGACACCTTGGCGACGAGGCGATTCGGGGTTATTACCCGGCCCGCTGCGTCGGCGTGGATGCCGTGCAGCCGGTAGCGCACCAGGGGGAGCGTCAGGTTCATGTACGCGGAGGCCGACACGCGATGCACACCGCGGCGCACATAGAGGTCGGCCACCGCCTCCTCGAGCCGCGGTTCGTAGGGGCTATGGATCAAGTTGAACCCCCAGGGCAGGTTGCCGAGGCGCGTAGAGATGCGGTCGATGGCGTCCTCGACGGCCTCCGGGCCGAGGCCCGCCGCGCCGAAGAAGGCGAGCATTCCCGCCCGGCCCATCGCCTCTACCAGCTCCGCCGAGGCGATTCCGTTGGCCATCGCCCCGGCCAGGTAGCAGAAGCGCACTCCGTGGTCCCGGGCAAAGCTCGCGGAGCCGAGATGTCGAGGCCGGCACGCCGGAGCGACGGCGAGAAGGGGGACGCCGCCGTCGGCCTGGTCAACGCCCAGCTCGGCGCAGCCCTGGTGGGAGAAGGCGAGACCGTCGTTGTGTTCCAGCAGATACAGGGGGCGTCCTACTCGGGCCAGGCCCTCGGCAAGGTCACCGGGGCCGACGTGCACGCTCCCGGTGGGCCCGCTCCACCATCCCACGTTGGTTCCGGATGCGGTCTGTAGATTCGACATCCCATGCCTCGTAGCCAAGGGCCTGCAGCGCCAACTGCCCTGGCAGATTGCGTCGATGATCGTCGTCTCGAGGGCCACGAAACCTCGCCCGTGGTGGCGCGTCAAGTACATAGCCTATATATAAGGAATGTCCTTGGCTGTCGCTGCGGGTGCATCGGCACCCGAATCTTGCCCCGGAGGTCCCATGGAAGCCCTGCTGAGAGACATCAAGTACGGTGTGCGCCTGTTGCTACAGAACCCCGGAGTTACCATCATCGCGGTGCTGTCTCTGGCGCTGGGCGGCAGCACCATCACCATCCTGGCGGTGGCGTTCGTGGCGAGTTACCTGCCGGCGCTGCGCGCCACGCGGATCGACCCGATGGTGGCACTGCGTACTTGAGGCCAATGTCCAATTCTTCTCTGGGTCTGAGCGAAGCCCTACAGCAATACTTGCTGGATGTATCCCTGCGCGAACCGCCGGTGTGTTTGAGATTGCGCCGGCAGACCCTGGCGATGCCCGAAGCGAAGATGCTGAGCTCGCCGGAGCAGGTGCAACTGTTCTTGCTGCTGCTGAAGATGCTGGATGCCAAATCCGGCATCGAGGTGGGCACGTTTACGGGCTACACCAGCTTGCGGCTTACCCTTGGCATTGCTGCGCTGCGCATGACGTGCTGCGACATCAGCGAGGAGTTCACCGCCATCGCCAGAACTTTTTGGCGGGAGGCCGGCGTCGCCGAGCGCATCGAATTGCATCTCGCACCGGCGCTCGAGACCCTCGACGAGCTGATCGCGAGGGGCAAATCAGCATCCTTCGATTTTGCCTACATCGACGCCGACAAGACCGGCTACCGCGAGTACGTGGAACGCTGCTGGAGGCTGGTGCGCCCCGGCGGCTTGATTGCCATCGACAACACGCTGTGGAGTGGTTCGGTGGCCGATCCGGAGAATCAAGAAGAGGACACGCTGGCGCTGCGGCGGCTCAACGAGTGGTTGTATTCGCAGGATGACTACGAGTACGACCTGTCGCTGGTGCCGATCGGGGACGGGCTGACGCTATTGCGGAAGGCGTCGACGGCGATGGCGCCGAACCGATGACCGCCTATATCTACGCGTTGCATAGCTGAAAAGGCGCGCAGCGCTTGGTGGAGTCGCCGCAACCGTCATCGCTCGATGATCCGTTGGGCTCCTCGCGTACGGAGGGTGCAGCGATTTTCCGGGAGATTTGGTGTGTGAATATCCGTATCTTGGACGTCTGAACGTGTGAAGGCCGAGCGAGAGCTCTGCCGGGCGAGCTGCGCGGATGTTGCGCCGTGGGTCGCTTCACTCCCAAAAGACCAAAGAACGGCCACACAACATGAGAAACGCGTACCAAAACCCGACTCCAAGAGATTCCGCCGGACGAGACCAGGCTCGCGGTCCGGGCCGGCGAGGACACGGTTCTTCCAGCCCGCCCCCGACATCCAGCCGGCCCCTGGCATCCAGCCCGCCCCTGGCATCCAGCCCCGGATACTGGGTGGCGCTGGTGCTCATTGGTATCGTTGCTCTGCTCAGTTCGGCCCTTTCGATCGAGAGTTCGCCGGCCGTTTCGGGGCCCGTGCAGGGCGGCAGCTACGAACAGATCAGAGACCTGGCCGAGCGCTACTACGACGAGGGCTCCTACAGCCTCGCCCGCGAGCAATACCAGCGCGCCGCCGATCTTGACCTCGATGTCGCCGGACGGCGCTGGGTCGAGTTCCGACTTGCCGATACTTGGTGGCGGGCGCAGGCGGGCTCGCGAACGGCCGACAGCACCACCTTTGACCGGGCTCGACAGCAACTCGAAGCGCTGATCGCCGCCGTTTCACGCCAGGAAGATCGTGACCTGGTGTGGGCCGAGGCGCACGAGTCGCTCGGCGATTTCTGGTGGGCGCGGCGTGACTCGCGCAACTGGGGACCGGCCTGGACGCACTATCAACCCGCCCTCGACTGGTGGGCGGGTTCCGACGACATCGATCGGGCGCGGCAGCGCTACATCGACATCGTTTGGAAGATCGCCGAGCCGCCCGACAGTCAGCAGTACTACTACTACGGTTACTACGGCAACACGGTGCCGCTCGAGATCATCGACAACGTGCTGGAGATCGCGTCCACGGATGAGGACCGGGCCCGGGCCCATTTCCTGTTGGCGATGACGCTGCGCCAGCAGGGTGGATCCTGGGAGCTGTTGCGGCGCATTCCGGAAGAGTTCGAGGCGGCGCTGGAGAGCGGCGTCGCCACCGGCTGGCGGGATGACGCCCTGTATCACTACGCCAGCTGGCTGGCGAGCAACGGCCGCGTGGTGCGAACTACGGGCACGCAATGGAGCTATGAGCCCGACCACGTGCGGGCTCTGGAGCTCTACCGTCAGCTCGTCGGGGAGTTCCGCAAGGGCGAGACGCGCTACTACGACGAAGCGGTCCAGATGATCGACAACATCACCCGCCCCACGGTCTCGGTGAGCACCGGCAACTTCTTCCTGCCGGGATCCGAGGTGCAGTTCTACCTGAGCTGGCGAAACGTCGCCCGCGTCGATTTGGAGCTCTATCGAATCGCATTGGATCGCTCGGCGGACTTCGCCCAGTTCCCCCACCTCGGCAGCTCGCAGTGGCTGCAGGCCGTCGACCTGGCAGCGGCGTCGGGCCCCGTCCTGTCGTGGTCCGTCGACACCGGCGATGAGGGCGTACACAAGCCCGGGCAGCAATCGATCGAGCTGGATGAGCAGTTGCCGATGGGGGCCTATGTGTTGCTGGCCACCGATGCGGGTGCCGACACCGACCGCGACGCCGGGGCGGCCGCGGCGGTCTCAGGCCTCGTCGCGACGGCGGCGGCCACGGCGACGGCGACCACGGCAACGACTGCGGCGAGCGGCCGCGAGCTCATCTTGGTGACCGACGCGGCGCTGGTGCTCAAGACTGCCGGCACCCAGGCTTTGGTCTATTTCTGTGACACCTTCGACGGCTCGCCCCTCGCGGACGCCGTCGTTTCCCTGTGGGAGCGACGCTATCAAGACGGTAACTGGGTCTGGCGCCACCTCAGCGCCCGCACCGGGGAAGACGGCATCGCTACCTTCAGGCTGAGTCGCACGTCGAACAATCTCGACCTGTTTGCGGCGGCGGCGCTCGATAACCACCAAGCGTTCAGCGCCGGATCGAGCTACCAGTACGGGCGCGCACAGGACACCTGGCGCATCTACGCTTTCACCGACCGCGCCGCCTACCGGCCCGGCGAGGAGGCGCGCTGGAAGTTCATCGCGCGGCAATACGACGGCGCCGTGTACTCGACCCCGTCGAACCGCTCGATCTATTACGAGATCTTCGACCCACGCGGCACCAAGGTCGACGAGAAGGAGGTCGCGCTCAACGCCTTCGGCAGCAGCTGGGGCAGCCTCCAGCTCACCGACACCATGCCGCTGGGCGAGTACCGCGTGACCTTTC
>Ga0114950_10000248_pt1 | contig 35136 bp, 26 predicted proteins | sample N075metaG_FD_83503 | JGI IMG/M metagenome (GOLD analysis project Ga0114950, IMG submission 83503) | Deep subsurface microbial communities from Kermadec Trench to uncover new lineages of life (NeLLi) - N075 metaG | ecosystem: Environmental > Aquatic > Marine > Ocean trench > Sediment | place...
GCGCGCCAGGTACGCGCCGCCCTCGACGCTCTCCAGCAGGTAGCGGGGTTTGAGCGCCGCCAGCTTCAGGTAGGCCGAGACCGGGGTATCCAGATCCGCACTGATATCAAAAGGTGCTTCCATTACATCTCTGTCTTCATACCGCGTCACACCGAGCCAAAACTATGGGCCCGGAACATTGACAATAAAAAACCCATCACCGCTACGCGGAGATGGGTTTTTCGGCTGTTTGTTCGTGACGCGCTAGCCTGTAACCCTCTCCGCGGAGACGGGCCACCACCCGTTCTGATTATTGGCTGCGCGATTCATGCCGGGAAGTATCTCCGCGAAGGCCCCCGCAGGTCAAGGGCTCAGGGCGGTATACGGCAGCGGTCCCTGCTTGTCCCGCCGACTCGCGCAAGGACGACAATGCTGGTGTGGAGCTATGCATGCTTGTGGGGAACTATAGCGGCTGGTGTGGGAGCGGCTTCAGCCGCGATTCCTGACCGATTGACCCACGCTCTGACCGGTGCTCGGACCCATCCGGGCCCCACTTAGCGATATATTAAACATATTCTTGGCAATCTGTTCCGGGCAACCTGTTCCGGCCAATATATGTCGAGCAGCCGGCATCGCCCGTAGCATGCCGGTTCAGCCACACACAGGAAAACATCATGAGCCAGTCGAAGCCTCCTGCACAAGCAACCGCCACCCTGTCCCGCCGTAACCTGATCCAGACCACCGCAGGACTCGCAGTGCTCGGCGCCGTCGCAGCAAAAGCGGCAACGCCCGGAGGCACGGCCCGTCGGCCGCAGGCCGACGGCGCGCCGTTCGACACGATGCGCGACTACATCGCCGCGATGGAAGAATGGGGCACGGTCATTCACATCCCGCGCGCCGACCAGGACGCGTATGAGGTGACGGCGCTGATGTACCGCGTTCGCGAGAAGCACGGCATGCGCGGCGGCCCGATCCTGATCATCGACGAGGTCCGCATCGATGGCAATTGGGTCAAGGGTCCGCTGGTGGTCAACGAGAGCGGAAACATGTACGGCGATTGCCTGATCTTCGGCCTCGAACCGGTCGATGAGGGACCGCTGAAGAAGGCGCCGTACCAGAGCTACCGCAAGGCGCGCGAACACGTCATGCAGATGGTCGCCGACAACGACGGCGAGTACCCGACGATTGCCCCCGTCGAAGTCTCGCGCGACGAGGCGCTGTGCAAGCAGGTTGTATTGACGGGTGACGCGATCGACCTGACGAAATTTCAGTTCATCCAGTGCAACCCGGCGGATGCCGGTCGCTATATCAATACCGGCTGCGTGTTCACGCGCGACCCGAAATGGGGCCTCAACATCGGCACCTATCGCTGCCACCTGCGCGGCCCGCGCGAGATCGGACTGAACTCCGAGCCAGGGCAGACCGGCAACCGGCACCTGTCGAACGCCGCCCGGCGCGGTGAGAAAATCGCGAAGGTCTCGATCGTACTGACGCCCGACCCGTACGTCTGGATCGTCAGCGGCAACAAGATGGTATTCAAGCGCCCGGCCGACGAGTTGGCGATCGCGGGCGGGCTCGCCGGTCGACCGGTCGAGGTCGTGCGCAGCGAGACAAATGACTTCATGATTCCCGCAAACGCCGAGATGGTCATCGAGGGCGAGGTACCACTCGACGACCTGCGCCCGGAGGGCCCGTACGGCGAGATGGTCGGCTACCAGGGGCGTCGCAAGGAGAAGCAGTACTGGATGCGCGTCACGGCAGTGACGCATCGCCGGAATCCGTGGATCATGAATAATTTCACCGGCCATCAGGCAGGCAATCTGATGGCGGCGGGACACGCGCGGCCACTGTACCGGTTAAAGCGCGAGATCCCGTCGCTCGTCGATTTCTTCAGCGACAACCGGTCTGTCGGCGTGACCTTCGCCAGCATCAGGAAGACGCGGCCGGGCGAGGGCTTGGAAGTCGCACAGAAAATCGCCGAGACGAAATTTTTCTCCAAGATCGTCATCGTCGTCGATGACGATCTCGACATCACGAATCAAGAGGAAATGCTCGGGGCGCTCGGCGCCCGCTGGCAGCCCTACGGCAACACGACGATCTATGAGGCGTTGCCGTCGCTGCCGCTCGACCCAAGTACCATCAAGCGCGGCCGCGGCAGCAAGATCGCGATCGACGCGACCCGCCAGTGGCCGGAAGAAGGCGGCCCGAAAGATTTCCCGAAGTGGAATCGCACGCTGCTCGAGACCGGCGCACCGGATGCACTCGCCAACGTGGATGCGAAATGGGGAGAATTAATCCGCGACTGGAGATCGATATAGAAACTGCTGCCAGATGTCGGATCCGCCCAAACTCCGTTTCTACAATCCGTAGTAGATGGGTAAGACGATCGTGAACGCAATCCACATGACCAGCGTCAGCGGGATACCCACGCGAAGGAAATCCGCGAACCGGTAGCCACCGGCACTCATGATCAGCAAATTCGTGTGATAGCCGATCGGCGTCGCGAAACTCATGTTCGCGCCGACGATCACAGCCACAATGAAAGGCTCGATCGGCGCGCCGATCTGCTGGGCGACACTGATCGCGACCGGCGTCCCGATAACGGCTGCGGCATTGTTCGACACGACATTGGTCAGGATTGTCATCAGCAGGATCAGGCCACTGAGGATCAGCGGCACCGGCAACGGCTGCGTCACGAACACGAATATCTGTGCAATAAAATCAGCCCCACCCGTCTCCATCAGCGCGAAACCAAGCGACAAGCTTGCGACGATGATCATGATGACCGGGATGTTCAGCGCGTCGCCGGCATCGCGCCACTGGATACACCCGGTGATCAGCATCATCGCAACCCCGCACAAGGCGCTGACCGAAATCGGCATCAGACCAGTAGCCGCCATCGCCACGACCCCGATGATGATTGCCAGCGCGACCGGCGCCCGTTTCGTATGTGGCAGATCGGTCGTCGCGTCGAGTACCAGCATCGAACCGCTCTCGCGCAGGCCGCGGATCGCATCGCGCGAACCCTGCACGAGCAGCACATCGCCGGTACGCAGCCGGATTGTGCCGAGATCACCACTGACATCCTGCGCCGAGCGCACGCGATGGATGGCCAGCGGAACCAGGCCATAACGGTTGCTGAACTGCGCGGCATTCAGCGTGCGATGGTGGAGCGCGGAACCGCGCGTAATGACCACCTCGGCAAGCTGCTGACCCTCGGTCGCCAGCGGCACCTCTTCACTGATCGGGTGTTCGCCGTCGCTGACGTTATACAACGTAGCGCCAAGCGCCCGCTCGAATTCCTTGAGCCGCTCCGCGGAATCCTTGACATACAGCCGGTCGCCCGGCTGTATCGTAACCGACGGCAGCTTGGCTACAAACAGGCTCTCGGTTCGCTGAATGCGATCAATACGAATGCGATTCTCGGTCTTCGCCCGGATCTCCGACAGCGTCTTGCCCGGCGCGAAGCCATCCTCGTTGATATACAGGACAGCGCTGAACAATCGCGGTGAGGTGTCGGACATCAGCGGCTTGCGAACCGGCAGCAAGCGCGGCGCGACAAGCCAGAGGAACAACAAGCCCGCGCCGCCGGCGATCAGGACTGGCAGCGCGAAGTCGAACATCCCGAAGCGCAGGCCGGCGATGTCAAAAGCGATGGCGACGACCAGCAGATTCGTCGATGTGCCGATGGTCGTCGCCATTCCGCCAATCAGCGTCGCCAGGCCCATCGGCATCAGGACCTTCGACGGCGGCCGGTGGGTACGGATGCAGACGGCTACCAGCACGGGTAGCAGCATGACGACGATCGGCGTGTTATTCAGGAATGCGCTGGCGCCGGCGGCGATGACCAACGTCAGAAATAACGCGAATGTCGGTTTCTCCAGCCAGTACTTCGCCATGATCGAAGCAACCGGTTGCAGTGCACCGGTCGTCTCGATGCCCCGCGCGACGATCAGTAGCGCACAGATCGTAACCAGGGCCTCGTGACCGAAGTTCACGAAAAAATCTGTCGGCTGAATGTTCTTGTACGGAAAGAAAAAGAACATCAATATGAGCAAAACCAGTACACCGAGTCCCGTCGTCTCCAAAGGAATGCGATCCTTTGTAAACAGAAACATCGCCAAACCCGTCATTATGATGACGGCGATTGCATGTACGTCAGGAAGCTGAGGCAAGATTCGACCTTTATCCGGTAATAGTCCGGTTCGACTCCAATATCCGTTGCCAAGGATACCCGTAATGAATCACAGATTCCTCATCGCAGCACGCCGGCTCACCGGAAACACCGAAAGAGCTTCCATCCGGCCGACATCGGTCATAAGATTCGGATCAGACACGGATCGACCCGGTCAGTTAGCGCCCCGATCCAGCAGAAACCCGCCAAAACCATCCAATTCAACGACTCAACCACCGGTCATCCACACATTATGTCTGCCAGTAATCTGACCGACGCAACCGGGCTGCACCCCACGGCACAGCCAGCCGAGAAGCGCCAGGATATCGAGTTCGCGAACAAGGATAAGGCACTCCGCCACGATGTCCACGTCCTTGGCGAGATGATCGGCGAGCTGCTAAAAGAACAGGGCGGCGACGCGCTGTACGACGTCGTCGAGGCAGCGCGCCGAACTGCGATCGATCGCCGCGAGGGCGACCCGGCGGCCGGTGCGCATTTGGACGCGTTGGTACAGTCACTCTCACCACTGACCGCACGGAATTTCGTGCGTGCATTTTCGACGTATTTTCAGGTCGTCAATGCCGCCGAGCAGGTCCATCGTATTCGCCGCCGCCGGGACTACCTGAGAGATGCGACAACCTGGCAGCCGGGCGGCATCGAAGAGACTATCTTCATGCTGAAGGAACACGACTTCAGTCTGGAGGACATAGACAAGCTGCTGAAATGCCTGCGGATCGAGCTGGTATTCACGGCCGACAACATCGAGCCCACGCGCCGTACGATCTTGCGCAAGCAACAAAATATCATCCGCCGGCTCATTGATATTCAGAACCCGGCACTGACGCCCCAGGAGTCCAGGGCCAACTTCGAGAACATCCGCAGCGATGTCACGACGATCTGGCAGACCGAGGAACATCCGCACGAAGTGCGCACCGTATTCGACGAGCTCGAACACGTCCTGTTCTTCCTGACCGACGTCATCTACCGGGCCATCCCGCCGTTCTACGATCGCATCTCTGATGCAATTAGCGCTGCCTATGGCGAAGCGGCCAGGAACCTGAAAATTCCGCCGATACTGAGCTTCGCATCGTGGATCGGCGGCGACATGGAGGCCCGGCCGGACATTACCGGCCGAACAGTTCGCGAGACGCTCGCCCGGCAGCGCTCTCTGATTCTCGACCTCTATTACAACGAGTGTCGTGAACTGTGGAGCAAGCTGAGCCAGAGCACGAGTCGGACCCGCGTATCCAACGAACTCATCGAGCGCACTCGCAACTACACCGGATATTTTCCGAACACTGCCGGCAAGGTGCCGCTACGTCACCGCGATATGCCGTATCGGACATTTCTGACACTCATCATGGAACGGCTGCAAGCGACGTATGATGACGAAGTTTTCCCCTATGAATCGGGCGACGAGTTCGTCAAGGATCTGCAAATAATCGCGAAGAGCCTGGAGAACAACAAGGGCAAATACGCAGGTCTTTTCGCGCTGAAGCGATTGATACGCCGGGCCGAGACTTTCGGTTTCCATTTCCTGACGCTCGACATCCGTCAGAGTGCCTTCGTCAACCGGCAGGTTGTCGGCTGTTGTCTTGGCGAGCCGAACTGGGCGGAGCAGACGCCCGAATATCGCACCAGGCGAATCCAGCAGGCCCTCGACATCAACGAGTCGCCGTCGGTCAAACCGGACAACCAGGGGAAACGCACACTGGCAGTCTTCCAGGCCATCGTGTTCTGCCGACGCCGCTACGGAAAACGTGCGATCGGGCCATATGTCATCAGTCTCGCGCATGGTGTCGACGATATTCTGTCGGTGCTGCTGCTGGCCCGCTGGGCGGAACTGCGGAAAAAGGATGGCGGAGTGCCGCTGGATATCACACCGTATTTCGAGACCATCGAAGACCTGACCGACTGTGCCGCGACGATGCAACAACTCCTGCAGGACAAGGTCTACCGCGCGCACCTTGCGCAACGGGGCGACCGGCAGATCATCATGGTCAGCTACTCGGACAGCAACAAGGATGCAGGCCTGGCTTCGGCTCGATGGTCCCTGCAGCAGGCGCAATCCGACCTCGTAGCGACGCTGGATACCGCTGGCATCGACATAACGCTGTTTCACGGCCGCGGCGGCACGATCAGCCGCGGTGGCGGACGCACCCACGCAGCGGTACTCGGTTCGCCGGCCGGCGCCATCCGCGGACAACTCCGCACGACGGAACAGGGCGAACTGGTCAACGTGAAATTCGGCGTCCGCGGCATCGCGTTGCGCACCCTCGAACAGACCACCGCGTCCGTAGCCAGGCAGACGGCGATGCCACGCAAGGAATCGCCCAAGGAAAGCACAGAGTGGCACGCGATCATGAATACCATTGAGGCCGCCAGCAAGGAGCGCTACCAGACAGTCATCAACGGTCCGCCGAAGTTTTACGATTACTTTCGACTGGCCACGCCGGTCGATGCGATCGAACGCATGCGCCATGGTATCCGCCCGGACATGCCTACCGACACCGGCAGTATCAACGACCTGCGCGCGATCCCGTGGGATTACGCGTGGACGCAAAGCCGGCATATGCTGCCCGGCTGGTTCGGCTTTGGCGCAGGCCTGACGCGTGCAATCGATCAGTTCGGCCTGCCGGCGGTCCGGGAGATGGCGGAGTCCTGGTATTTTTTCCGCGCGCTCATGTATGACGTCGAGACAGTTCTGGCGAAAACCGATCTGAACATCGCGGCGCGTTATTCCGCTCTGTCCGGCGACCTTCACGAGCAGTTCTTCCCGGCGATGCGCACCGAGTTCAAGCTGAGCGTCGAGCAGATACTGACAGTCAAGCAGCAAAAGGTCCTGCTCGAACGGCAAAGCTCGCTGCGCCGCTCGATCCGTCTGCGCAATCCCTACGTCGACCCGATGAGCCTGCTGCAAGTCGACCTGCTGCGACGCTGGCGCGAGGGCGGGCGCGAGAATGAGGATCTGCTGGAAGCGCTGATAGCGAGCATCAATGGCATCGCGCGCGGCCTCCAGGACTCCGGATAGTGCGAGCCGTGTTCCTCGACTTCGATACGCTCGGCCCGGGCGACATCGATGTCGCCCCGCTCATCCGGCATCTGCCGGACCTCGAACTCTATCCGCATACGCCCGCCGACCAGGTTGCGCACCGAATTGCCGAGGCCGATGTCGTGCTCATCAACAAAGTGCGCCTGAGTTGCGACACGCTGACCAGGGCGACGCACCTGAAGCTGATCTGCCTGGCGGCAACCGGAACCGATAACGTCGACCTCGCGGCCACTCGCGAACGCAGCATCGTCGTCTGCAACATTCGCAACTACTGTACGCCGTCGGTGGTCCAGCATGTCTTTGCGTTGCTGCTCGCGCTGACCCACCACCTGCGCGAATATCGCGAACGGCTGGCCGAGCGTGCGTGGGCCGACAGCCCGCAATTTTGCCTGCTCGATTTTCCGACCCGCGAACTCGATGGAAAAACGCTCGGCATCGTTGGCCTGGGTGCGCTCGGCAGAGGCGTTGCGAACGTCGCGGCCGCATTCGGCATGCACATCATTGCCGCGCGCCGTCCGTACGACGCCACGGCATTCGATGCCATAGCCATTGATACGGAGACGGGTGACGAGTCGGTCGAACGCGTCAGCTTCAGGGACCTGCTGACCCGCGCCGACATCCTCAGCCTGCATTGCCCGCTGACCCCGGAAACCGAGCACCTGATCGATGCCGATGCGCTGCGGGCAATGCGCAACGATGCGCTGCTGATCAACACTGCACGGGGTGGTCTGGTCGATTCTGCGGCACTCATCACGGCTCTCCGGGAAGGCCAGATCGCAGGCGCCGGCATCGATGTCCTCCGCCAGGAACCCCCGGTCGACCCGGAACCTCTCGTCGACACCCGACTGCCCAACCTGATCATCACCCCGCATATCGCCTGGGCCGCCCGCGAATCGCGCCAGCGGGCGGTTGACGAGATGGCCGCGAATATCGGCAGCTTCCTGCGAGGCGAATCACGCAACCGGGTGGATTAACAGCGGCCTGACCCGAATAACCCCCTTTTAACCATCCCGCAACACCACCACCGGCGGTTCGTTGATGGCCTTGCGCGTCGCCAGCGTGCCGGTAACGCCGACGACCAGGCTGCCGAATACCAGGCCGACGATCCACAGCAGGGGATCCACCGTGTAGTCGAGACCAAAAACCTGCTCCGCCAGGACGTAACCGACGCCCGTCGCGCCAAGCGCCGCGAGGATACCTGCCAGGCTGCCGAGTACAGTAAATTCGACCGCGATGCCCAGCAGGATCGTGCGCCGCTGGGCGCCCAGCGTTTGCAGCAACGCACTCTCGAAGCGGCGCTCATCATGCGTCGCCTGGATCGCCGCGAGCAACACAATGATTCCGGCCAGCAGCGTGAACAGGAATACGTATTGCACCGCAATCGAGGCCCGATCGATGACCATGCGCACCTGCCCGAGAATGACCTCCAAGTCGAAGACGGTAACCCCCGGGAAGGAGCGCACGAATGCATTCAGCACCAGCCGCCGATCGGATGGCACGTGGACGCTCGCGATGATCGTCTGCGGTAACTCGGCGGCGAGTCCGGGTGACAGCATGATGTAGAAATTCGGCCGCATCGAATCCCACTCGATCGAACGCAGGCTCGTAACCGGCGCATCGAATTCCTCGCCACCAATATTAAAACCGATGGTGTCGCCCACGCCGATGCGCAATTCTGCCGCGATGCGCGCCGCCAGAGAAACCTGGATCTCACCTGCGTAGTCGGCACCCCACCACTCGCCGGCGACGACCCGGTTCGTATCGGGCAGTTCGCTTCGCCACGTCAGGTTGGTTTCCTGACGCAGGATAAATGGCTGCGGGCCTTCGCCGAAATCAACCTCATCGACAGGCACGCCGTTGATGCGCACCATCTTGCCGCGAATGAACGGCAGATATTCCGGCGTTGCATTCAGCTCTTGCGCGAAAAACGCCTGTATGTCGGGCCACTGCTGCGGATCGATGTTGATCAGGAAATAATTCGGCGCATCCTCGTGTACAGTGGCACGCCATTCCTCGAGGATATCCGTACGCACGACCGTCAGCAGCAGCAGAACCATCATGCTCAGCGCGAATGCGACAATCTGGACAACGCTCTCGCCGCCGCGGCGCGAGATGTTGGCAAGACCGTAACGCCAGGCAACACCAGCCGCTCCGCGAAACCGCGACAGCAGGCCCACCAGCGCCCAGCCGCCCGCGACCGCACAGATTGCGACGGCCGCAAGCCCGCCGACAATAAACCCGAGCAGGGTCAGATCGCGGACAATCGAGTAGATCATGATGAGCAGAGTGCCGACGGCGATGCCGTAGGTTACGCCGAACGACAGTTTCGGCGCCGGCAAGTCGCGGCGCAGGACCCGGATCGGCGCCGTATTCTTGAGTTGCAGCAGGTGCGGCAGCGCAAAACCAATCGTGATGGTCGCGGCCGTGACCAGGCCAAGCACGCTCGCGCCAGGCGATGTGTCCGGCAATGTCAGATCCAGCATATCGGCCACGAGCCCGACCAGCGCGGCCTGCGCGAAGTAGCCGATCCCCGAGCCGATCACGGCCGTGCCCGCAACTATGCAGACGAGTTGGGTCAGCGTACTGTTCTGCACGAATGACTGAGTCGCACCCAGGCTCTTCAATAGTGCGACCGCATCCAGATGTCGCAGCGCATAACGGCGCGCCGCCATGGCCGTCGCCACGGCAGCGAGGATGACCGTCACGAGCGAGGCCAGTGTCAGGAAACGCTGCGCCCGGTCGATGGCCGCATTGATCTGCTCCCCGGCATCTTCGAGGCCACGCACGCGCATGCGCTCGCCGACCCGGTCTTCGACGCTCTGCCTAAATGTCTTGATCAGGGCTTCCTCGCCTGCGAACAGCTCACGGTAGGTCGCACGGCTGCCCGGTCGAATGACGTTGAATGACGGCACATCCGCCAGGTTAACCAACATGCCGGGCGCGAGTTGCGTCATACCGCCGACCGTCTGGGCCGGCTGGTATTCGAGGACCCGTGCGATCTGCAGCGCCCTGTCACCGACCACCACCCGATCACCGACGCCAAGATTCATCCGCCCGAGCAAGCCGGGCTCTGCCCAGCACGTTCCGGGTTCCGGGATGCCGTCGGCGCGCGACGTCTCACCGAACATGATGTCGGCAACCAGCAAGTCGCCGCGTAACGGGTAACCGTCACTGACGGCGGTGATCATCGTCAGCGCGTTGGCCTCGTTGCCGGTATCGGCCGGCAGCACCATGGTCAGGAATGACATCGCCTCGGTGGCGTGCAAGCCCAGCGCGCGCGCCTCGGCGATGAAAGACGGGTCCAGTGGTGCGGGTGCCTGCACGACGACATCGGCAGCCAGCACGGCGCCCGCCTGCAGCTTGATCGCCCGCCCGACGCGATCAGTAAAAAATCCCACCGCGGTCATGGCCGACACAGCGACGATGATCGCAATCAGCAACACGGATAACTCGCCGGCGCGAAGATCGCGAAACAACGATTTGATGGCGAATGACCAGCTGTTCATCGGGCGATTGCCTCGCTTCACGTTCCGCGCACAAACCTGCCCGCATCGAGTTCAAGGACGCGTGCGCACCGGTCGGCAAGCGGCCGGTCGTGGGTGACGAGTACGAGCGTGGTATTCGCTTGCTGGTTGAGTTCGAACAACAGATCGGCGATGCGATTGCCGCTGACGGAATCGAGATTTCCGGTCGGCTCGTCGGCAAACAGAACCGCCGGCCGCGTCACGAACGCGCGCGCGATCGCGACGCGCTGTTTCTCGCCGCCGGACAGTTGCTTCGGATAATGCGTCGTCCGCGCTTCCAGGCCGATGCTCACGAGCGCGTCCCGGGCGCGCGCCTCCGCGCCGGCCACACCGGCGAGCTCAAGAGGCAACATGACGTTCTCGAGCGCCGTCAACGACGCCAGGAGGTGAAAAGACTGGAAAACAAAACCGACATGCCGGGCGCGCACGCGCGCCCGGCCATCCTCGTCCATGTCGGTCAACTCCTCGCCACAGAGCGCAACGGTGCCGACTGTCGGGTGGTCGAGCCCGGCCAGCAGCGCCAGCAGCGTGGTCTTTCCGGCACCCGACGGCCCGATCAGTGCGAGCGACTCACCGGCACGCACCTCCATATTTATGTCCGCCAATATGGTCAGCGAACCTTCGGGGCTGCTAACCTGTTTACCCAGCCCCGTGGTTTTCAGGACGACGCTGTTACTGATGCTCTCTTCCATACGTTTACAATCTACCTGGCTGCTGGCACTGATCCTGCTCGCGGTGTCCGGCTGCCAGGCAGACAACGCGGATCGAAATCAGACGATACTGATCGTCGGTGACAGCCTGAGCGCAGGCTATGGTCTTGGTCCCGACGAATCGTGGGTCGCCCTGCTGCAGGACCGACTGTCGGCTGAAGGTTACGGGCATAGCGTAGTCAATGCCAGCATCAGCGGTGATACGACCAGTGGCGGGTTACGGCGACTGCCACGGGCGCTGGCGCAACATGCGCCGGGTATCGTCATTATCGAACTCGGCGGCAACGACGGCCTCCAGGGTCGCCCCGTCTGGCTGATCCGTAGTAACCTCGCGAAAATGATCGAACTGTGCCGGGACCTCGGCGCCGAGATCGTACTCGCCGGAATGATGATGCCGCCGAACTACGGCGACACATACACCAACGGCTTCGCCAGCCTCTACGCCGACCTCGCCGACGAAAACGACACCGGATTGATCCCGTTCTTCATGGACGGCGTCGCCCTCGACCCGACCAAGATGCAGCGCGATCAAATCCACCCCAACGCCGCCGGGCAACCGATCCTGCTCGACAACGTCTGGCCGGTGCTGCGGGAGTTTTTGCAGCCGGACAAGAAGACGGTTCTGACTCCGTAGGAGACGGCCCGCCACGAGGGTGGGATGCTTTCTGACTCTTGAGCAGGCTGCCCGCCCTTCCGGCGGCTTCTGGTCAGAAAATCGGCACCATTAGAAAACTTTCTCAATCGCCTCCTGAATGGCCTCAGCCGCCGCCCGCGGGTCCCCGGCATCCCGGATCGGTCGGCCGACAACGATGTGATCGGCCCCGTCGGTGAACGCCTGCTCGACCGTCACGACGCGTTTCTGATCATCCACAGGCCGGTTCTCGACGGGCCGGATGCCCGGGGTCACGACCAGCAAGCGGTTGTCCACTTCCCTCCGCATGGCCGGCAGTTCAAGGCCAGATGCGACCACCCCATCGCAGCCCGCTTCGAGTGCGCGGCGCGCGCGCGACAGTACCAGTGCCCCGACGTCACACTGAAAACCGAGATCATCGAGATCGCCGCGGTCGAGACTCGTCAACGCCGTCACGGCCAGCACCTTGACGTCGCCCTTGGCCGCGGCGGCCGCCTCCATGATGCCCTGGTTGCCATGCACCGTCGCGAACGTCACGCCGCGACTCGCCAGACGAGCGACGGCGCGCCCAACGGTAGCCGGCACGTCGAAGAACTTCAGGTCGACGAACACTTTCTTGTCGCGCTCGAGCATCCAGTCGATCAGGTCAAAGTACCCGCCGGCCATCATCAGCTCAAGCCCGAGTTTATAGAATGTCACCGCATCGCCGAGTTGTTCGGCCAGCGCGCGTGCCTGATCCGGCGCCGGCACATCCATCGCAAATATCAGCCGGTCCGGGTTGCTTATCGATTGACTCACTGCATCATCTTGTCAAATCTGTATCCACTGTCGAATCGACGAGTCGGCCATACGCGGAATACGCATAGCGGTCGGTCATACCCGCCACGTAATCAGTCACCGCCCGCGCCTTGCCGGCATCGCCCAGTTCGCCGCTCCATTCGACCGCGCGCCCGGCATGCGCCTTCGGCATCGCGTGCACATCATTCATGTAGCACTCGAACAGCCCGCTCACGATCGTTGCCGCCTTGCGCGTCATTGCCAGCACGCGTTCATGCCGGTACAGGCTGGCATGCAGAAATTTCTTCAGCTCCCGATGCCGAACGCGTACGGCGGAGCCCTGTCCGATCAGCGGCTGCGGCGCAGTGCGTACGGCCTCGATGTCCGCGGGGCTCGCATCCGCCAGCGTTGCCCGCGACGTGTCGATAAGATCGGTAACCACTTCGTTGACCATCGCGCGCACCGTCTCGTGGATCATCGCACGACGGCTGATTTCATTGCCGGTGCGGTGCAAAGTTTCATAGTGATCGCGAAACAGGTCGACTGCGCATAATTCGCCCTCGGTCAGCAAACCCGCACGCAGACCGTCGTCGACATCATGATTGTTATACGCGATCTCGTCGGCCAGATTCGCGAGCTGGGCCTCGCAGCTTGGCTGGTGCCGCTCGAGGAAGCGCTCACCGACATCGGCAAGCTGGCGGGCGTTGTGTTTCGAGCAGTGTTTCAGGATGCCCTCGCGCGTCTCGAAGGTCAGGTTCAGCCCGGCAAAGCCGGCATATTTGTCCTCGAGCTCGTCGACCACACGCAGCGACTGAAGGTTGTGCTCGAAGCCGCCGTACGGCTGCATGCAGTCGTTCAGCACATCCTGGCCGGCATGCCCGAACGGTGTGTGGCCGAGATCGTGGGCCAGGCAGATCGCCTCGACGAGGTGTTCGTTCAGGCCGAGACAGCGCGCAACGGTGCGGCCGATCTGCGCGACCTCGAGCGAGTGCGTCAGCCGGGTCCGGTAGTGATCGCCCTCGTGATTCACGAAGACCTGGGTCTTGTAGACGAGCCGGCGGAAAGCCGTCGAATGGATGATGCGGTCCCGGTCGCGCTGAAACTCGGCTCGATACGGGTGCGGCGGGTCGGGATAGCGGCGGCCACGGGTGTCGCTGTCATGGGCCGCATAGGGCTGCAGGTCCGTGGACATTGCGGGCCGCCGGGTCAATGCCCGAGCTGCTGGTCGAGCAGACGAACCATCTCGTCACTCGGGTAGTCCGATGTGACATACGCGGCGCCGATACCGCGCAACAGGACCAGGCGAATCTCGCCCGCGATGACTTTTTTGTCGATCGACATCGCGGCCCGGAACGCATCGGTCGTGATCTTCGGCGGCTTGACCGGCAGATTCAGGCGGGCCAGTAACGCACGCGTGCGCTCGAGCTCCGCCGGGGCAGCCTGGCCGAGCTGCACCGAGAATTCGACTGCCATGCACATGCCGGCGGCGACCGCCTCTCCATGCAGCCATTCGCCGTAGCCGATGCAATGTTCGATTGCATGACCATAGGTGTGGCCGAGGTTCAGCAGCGCGCGCCGGCCTCTCTCCAGCTCGTCGGCAGCGACAATCCCGGCCTTGACCTCGCAGGAGCGGCGGATCGCGTATTGCAACGCCTCCGGATCGCGGCCGACGAGGTCGTCCGCGTGCGCCTCCAGCCAGGTGAAAAACTCCGCATCACAGATCAGACCGTATTTGACGACCTCGGCCAAGCCGGCCGACAGTTCGCGATCGGGCAAGGTTTCGAGCGTAGCCATATCCATGATGACCGCCATGGGCTGGTGAAAAGCGCCGATCATATTCTTGCCACGCGGGTGATTCACGCCGGTCTTGCCGCCGACGGACGAATCGACCTGCGCGAGCAGCGTCGTCGGAACCTGGATAAAACGGATACCCCGCTGGTAAGTTGCCGCCGCAAAGCCGCCGATATCGCCGACCACGCCACCGCCGAGTGTCACCAGCACCGAGTCGCGGGCGTAGCGCTGCTCGATCAGTCTGTCCAGTACTTGCCCCAGCGTCGCCATCGTCTTGTGTGCTTCTCCCTCGGGCAGGACGACGGACTCGACCCGCCGTGAGCCCTCACCGATAGCGGCCTTGAACGTCTCAAGGTAGAGCGGGCCGACGACGTCGTCCGTGACGATCATCACGTCGGCCTGGCCCAGGAACGGGTCGAAAACACCGGGCTGATTCAGCAGACCGGTGCCGATCCAGATCGGATAGCTGCGCTCACCGAGTTCAACTTTCAGCTCAATCATGCCGCCATTATGACCGCAAAGCAGCCGCCGGTCAGTCGGCGGCGAGGTCGAGCCGTCTGCGGACCTCGGCAGCAACGGCCACGACGACACAACCGTCGGTCTCGACGCAGAGCTCCGCAATCTCGCGGTACAGCGGGTCGCGAATTGCCATCAGGTCCGTCAGTGTCTGCTCACGATCGCCGGCCTGGAGCAACGGGCGATCCTTGCTGCGGCGGGTGCGTTTGAGTTGCTGCACGACCGTCGCGTGCAGGTACACGACCCGCCCGCGCGACGCGAGCCAGGCACGACTCTCCGGTGCCAGTACCACGCCGCCGCCGGTCGCAAGCACGATACCGTCGCGCCGGGTCAATACATCGATCGCATCCTGTTCGCGTTTGCGAAAGCCAGCCTCGCCTTCCTTGTCGAAGATATACGCGATCTCCACGCCAGTGCGCTGTTCGATGAAGGTATCGCTGTCGATGAAATCCCGGTGCAGATCGCGCGCCAGTCGGCGCCCGACCGCCGACTTGCCCGACCCCATGGGTCCGACGAGGAAAATGCTCTGATTGGTCAGCGCCGATGTCATCGCGTCCTGCACACTTCCGAAATCAACCGGGCCCCGCGTACCTGCGGGCTATTGTGGGAAATCTCCCATGGAAATTGTCTCCCACAATAGCCGCTCCCGCAACGACCCCCTCTCTGGAGTGCGTGGAGCCGGAATTAAAGAGGCCGGCAATGTGCCGGCCTCATCTTTTCCTGTGCGGTCAACCGCGACTACGGCAGCGGCAGCAGCGGCAGACCCGGCGGCGGCACGCCACAATCCAGGTCGGCACCGAACGGGCTGACGACGTTGGGCGGACTGCTGTTGACATCGTTGATATCCTGCGCCAGCGCCGGCAGGTTGAAGAACTGCGCGTGACTCGATTCGCTGCCCGAAACGCTTGCCTGCGCCTCGATCTGCACATCCACCCACCAGCTGATGTTCTGCGGCCAGATCACGCAGACCCGCGCGATACCCTGGTTATTCGTCACGACATCGGCCTTGGGACCGGCCGTGCCGGCATCGGCACACGGATCGGTCGCCGACGCCCCGGGCGGAACGGCCGCGACCGTCGCGACATTACCCGCCTCCATCTGGCCCGAGGCATTGAAGTCCTCGCCAATATCGAGAATACCGTTCCGGTTGGCATCCTCGTCGGCACAGACTTGCGGGGACCCCCCGCTGAAAACCCACTGGCCGGCAAGGGTATCCACGACCAGGAAACCCTTCTTGTAGAAGATCGAACGCAGGCTGACCTGGAGTTGTGCATTACTGACCGCGTTACCGACCGAATCGGTCATGATGATGTTCCATTCCTGCGCGTGCACGGCGGTCGTCGGCGAGAAAATGTCATTACCGGTGCCGATGATGAAATCGAACTCGCTGCGCGACACGCTGATGTTCGTCACAGCCTGAATCAGCGTCCCGTTGATCGTGGCCGAAATCGTCACGCCATTCTCGGCGCCGGGGGAACCGCCGGCCGTATAGAAGGTCGATGCCCGGCCCTGGCTATTGGTTACGGCCGATGAGGTGGTCAGGTCGCCGTTGGTGTCATCGCTCACGATCTGGAAGTTGACCTGCTGGTCCTTGACCAGATTGTCGTTCGCGTCGCGAACCGTGGCAATGACCTCGGCCTGCTCCCCGGTCCCAATCGTCGACGGAGTGGCATCCACCGTTATCTGGGTCGGACTCGTGGCCACGAACTCCAGCGACAACGAAGTGCTGGTCGGCGGCGTCAGGGCATTACTGGCCTTGATGACCGTCGCGCCGCCGCTCGTCGACGAGATCGTCACCGAAATCTGCCCGTTAGCGTCGGTCATGCCTGGCGGCGCGCTCAGCGTTCCACGGGTCGCCTCAAACATGATCAGCTGGTTGGCCTGCGCGACGCCGTTAATCGTCCACGTCAGCGTGAGGGTCTCGCTGGCCGGGGCCAGCGGAATCGTGCTGCCGGCCGACGGGGCATGGGTCAGGGTGAACACATCGTTGGAGATGCTCACATCTGTAGTGGTCGTCTGCCCGAGGCCCGTGGCCGTCAGCGTATCGCTGCCGACAGACGACGCGGTCAGACTGAACGTGAGCTTGCCGGCCTGATCGGTGGTCGTGCTGCTGGCCGTGATCTGATTGCCGGCAGATGAGGTAATCGTCACCGGCTCAAAGCCGATGCCCGCGCCACTCGAATCCACGAGCACCACGAGATAATCGCCGACGTCGTTCAGGGCCAGCGCATTCGGCCCTTCGATCGTCAGACGTGTGCCCACCACTGCGACAGTCAACTGGGCCGACGCTCCGCTCTGGGCGTCCGTCGCCGTGATCGTCATGTTTCGATTCACGGCCCCGCCAATGCCGTTCGACAACTGCGCCGTCAGGAGACCGGCGCTGCTGGTCACCGCCGGGACATCGGTCGAATTGACCGCGATGCTGGCAAATGAATCGCCGCCCGCGTCGAACGTGATCGCGACGCCGCCAATGACATTATTGTTCGCGTCCTTGGCCACTGCCGTCAGGGTGATATCGGCAACACCCGTGTTATCCGACGGCAATTGCAGGGAACTGGCGAGCAACTGGATCGTCGTCGCCTCGGGCGTCGCGAATACGCCGCCACCCGGGTCCAGAAGCGTGTTATCGCTACTACCGCCGCCACAACTCGCCAGCGCCAGTGAAGCCAAAACTATTCCAAAAGAAAAAGACCTTTTCATACTACCTTTACCTCTACAGTGTTCTCTCGCCAGGTCTTACTCAATAAATATTCGAGCCTTCTTTTAATATTTTTGGCGTTATGAAAATCAACAGTTCTGATTTCTGCGACACAACCCGCGTCGAGCGAAACAGTGCACCAAGCCCCGGTATGTCGCCAAGGTAAGGCACCTTGGTCAGCGTCTCACCCTGCTCGGTCTCGTAAATTCCGCCGAGCACGACCGTCTGGCCGTTGTTGACCAGCACCTGTGTCTCGATCGACCGTGTATCGATGCTCGGCACCGAACCGCCGCGTTCGGTCGTGATGATTTCACCGACGCTGTCTTTCGTGACCAGCAGGTCCATGATGATCCGGTCATCCGGCGTGATCTGCGGCGTAACCGTCAGACTCAGTACCGCTTCCTTGAACGAGGTCGTCGTGGCGCCGCTGGACGAAGCTTCCTGGAACGGAATCTCGACGCCCTGCTTGATGTTCGCCTCTTTCCCGTTGGCCGTGATGAGACGCGGCGACGATATGACCTCACCCCGGCCTTCGGCCTGCAAGGCCGACAGTTCCAGGTCGATCAGGTAATCGTCGGAGAGAATAGCCAGCGCGAACTGGCCGGCCGGATTGGCGATCGGCAGAGTGACGTTGAAGCGATCATCGAGGCTCGGAATACCAACCGGAAAAGGCTGACCCGTCGAGTTGATGTTATTCACGGCGTCATTGATGATGCTGTCGTTGGCCTCGGCCGAACCGGACGTGGAGATCAGGCCACTGCCGCTTGCCTTGACGATGGTCGCACCCCAGCGGATGCCGAGGTCACGGCTGAAGTCGTCCCGGACCACGACGATGCGCGACTCGATCAATACCTGGCGAACCGGAACATCCAGCGTAGCGACCAGGCGGCGAATCGAGGCGATTCGGTCGGCCGTATCCTGCAGCAGCAGGATGTTGGTGCGATCATCGAGGCCGACGGAGCCCCGTTCCGAAATCAGCGCATTCCCGCCCGAGCCCGCGCCCGAAATCAGGTCCGCGAGATCGGCCGCCTTGGCATAATTAACCTGCAGGTACTCGGCTACCAGCGGTTCGAGTTCCTTGATTTCCTTGCGTGACTCCAGATCCGCGCGCTCGCGGGCGGCAATTTCTTCGGCCGGCGCGACAATGATGACGTTGCCGTTTTCACGCATGTCGAGGCCTTTGGTCGCCAGGACAATATCGAGCGCCTGGTCCCACGGCACACTCTGCAGCCTTAATGTCACGTTGCCCTGCACAGTGTCGGATACGACGATATTCCGGCCGCTGACATCCGCCAGCAACTGAAGGACGGCGCGCGTTTCGATATCCTGGAAATTCAATGTCAGACGCTCGCCCTCGTAAACGCGATCCGGGCTGTACAGCGTCGGCACGGTCTCCCGCGCGTCTTTCTCGGCGATCGGCTGTAACTCGACCGTAAACACTTTGTCGGTCTGGTAAGCGAGTTCCTCGAATGGCCTTGTGGCCGATATGACGATGCGGGTGCCGCTGCCGACGCGCAGCGAATCGATCGTCTTGACCGGCGTCGCGAAGTCCATGACATCGAGGCGCTTCATGAGGTTATCCGGCAGACGTGTGTCGGCGAAGGTCAGCACCACCTGGTCGCCGGTCTGGCGAACATCGACCGGAGTACCGACATCCGACAGGGTGACGATGATGCGCCCGCCCCCCGCCTCGCTGCGGCCAAAATCGATATTCTCGATGCTGCGGGCGGCGGGTCCTGCCGCTGCGGGCGTTGCCGGCGGCGCGGTAACCATGATCGGCGCGGCCTGGCTCGCAGCACTGGCGGTTCCGATCGTCACAAATATGCTGTTGCCTTCCACACGCGTTTCGTACGGCACCAAAACATCGAGGTTAAGGACCACGCGAGTCCGGCCGTTCGCTTCTGCAACCAGAATGGTATCGAGCACCCCGATACCCACATCTTTGCGGCGCGACTTGAGGGCCAGCGTTGTATTGCGCAGATCGAGCGCGATACGGGCGGGTTCATCGATCGTGAACGTGAGTGGTTCGGGCGCATCGCCCGACAGCACGAGCCGTAATTCAATATGGTTGCCGGGCAGTACGCGCACCTCGATATCTTCGAGGCTGTTGGTTGCCGTGCCCTGGGCGAACGCAGAAGTTGCCCCGACCAGGCCGCATGCAATCATGCAAACCAGCCCCGCCAACAGACGGCTGACGGACACTCGCCTGATCTGCCCGCGCCTGATCTGCAACCGCCGAATTCGCCTAGCTGTGCTCATTATCTGGTACTCCCAAACCCCCCACAGGGCGTCAATCGCTCGTGTAATCGTCCCACTACAGTCAGTTCTGAAGGGCCCGACTACCTGATTCCAATTTCAGCGGAACGTTTGAAGAAACCGCCGATCCCGTCGGGGATCAGCTCTTCGACCTCGATTCCGCTGTCCGTGACACCAACGATGCGCCCGTCGTTTTGCCCGATATAATTGCCCGGTACAACACGATGGATCATGCCATCCCGCGTCTGCACGAGCCCGTATACATCACCTTTTCGCTCGAGTGTGCCGACCATCGCCAATGTGTCGAGGGGAAACTGCTCGAGATATTCCTTGTTGCGATTCACGATCGGCGTCGGCCCTGCCAGCGCCGCCGCATTCGTCTGCCGCATGTCCGGCATGAACGGCGAACGCTTCGTATCTGCGCGATAGCGAAACGTTTCATATGGTTTGATTTTCGGCAGCGGCTCGATCGGGCCACCCTTGCGCTGCTTGACCTCGGCGATGTAGCTCTCGAGGTCGCTCAGATCGCCGCCACAGGCGGCCAGGCACATAGCCAGCAGCGCCAGGAATACCGCCCTGGGCACGCGTCCGCTTTGTAGCTGCTGCCTCAACAACTTATGTCTCCGCGTCCTCGTCATCCGGGTCCATATATCGGTACGTCTTCGCGGTGACATTCAGCACCAGTGAGTCTGTCGAACTCTGGCCGCTCTCCAGAGTAATTTCGATGTCATGCAGAGTCACGATGCGCGGTAGCGCCGCGATATCGCTGACGAACTTGCCGAACTCGTGATACGAGCCCTTCAGGCGAATCTTGATCGGCTTCTCCGCGTAGAAATCCTTCTGGATCTCATCCAGCGGCTGAAATAACTCTTCCCGCAAGCCCGCTGCCAGCCCGGTCTGCGAGATATCCACCAACAGGTTCGGAATCTCCGTCTTGCCCGGCAACTGGCGCAGCATCGTGCCGAATGAACGCTCGATCTCGTCGAGCTGCTGACGATAGGCTTCGAAGTTCGCCGCTTTCCGCTGCTTTTGTTCGAACGAGGAACGCAGCTCCTTTTCTTCCTGCTGCACGCGTTCGAGACGCGGCATCTTCGCCTCATAGATCAGGAAATAGAAACCGGCGCTGGCCGCTACGGCGAAAAATAATGCGACAAACAGCGTGCGGAAAAGCAACGGCCAACGGCCGATGTCGTTGAAATCGAGATTCTGAAGTTCTTCGAGGAAGTTCACTCCGATTCCTCCTCTTCCGCGGTGTGCGTCAGCGTTTTGGCGAACACCGTGAACTCGCTGGCGCGACTGCCATCCGGACCACTGCGACTCGCCTTGACCTCGACGACCTCCAGATCCGGACTGCCGAGCCATTCCGATGCATCGATGTTGCGCATCAGCGCCGATACCCGCGTATTGGACTCGGCGGCACCGATGATCTGCAGCCGACTGCCTGTCTGCTTGACGGAAGTCAGGAACATGCCGTCGGGCAACGTCGTGACGATCTCTTCGAAGACGTGGACGATACCCGGGCGGCTGCGCTGGAGTTGCTCGATGATCTCCATGCGTGCCAGCAGCCTTTCTTTCTTGCCCTCGAGATTCAGGATCTCCTCGATGCGAATATTCAGGGCATCGATCTCGTTTTGCAGGCGCCGATTCCGGTCATTCTGGTGGTCGATAATATTGCTGAAAACCAGGTTCCCGACGAGTATGACCAGGCCGGAGCCGGCCGCCGCTGCGCCAAGCGCCATATAGAACTGATTGCGACGCTTTTCGCGTTGCTCATCACGCCAGGGCAACAGGTTAATGCGTGGCATATCAGTCGAAATTCCGCAGTGCGAGCCCGAAAGCAGTCAGCAGTGCCGTCGCATCCGCGCGGACACCCTGCGATTTTGCCTTGGACGAGACTTTCATGTAGCCCAGCGGATCGCCAACCTCGGTGGGCACACCCACCTTGCTTGAAATGACATCCGCCACGCCGGGAATGTTCGCGCAACCGCCGCAGACCAGGACCTGATCCGGCTGATCGCGGCCGCCGCCCGAGGCGAGGAAAAACTGCAATGACCGACTGACCTGTTGCGTCATATCGTCGATGAACGGGTCGAGGACTTCCGGCTGGTAATTGCTGGGCAGCCCGCCTTCTTTCTTGGCGCGGCCGGCGTCTTCAAGACTCAGACCGTAGGTACGCATGATTTCTTCCGTCAACTGCTGTCCGCCGAAAGCAAAATCACGCGTGTAGACAACGCGCATGTCCTGCAGCACGCTGAATGTCGTATTACTCGCGCCGAAGTCAACCACGGCAATCAGGTGATCCACGCCAGCATCCGGCATCTGATGAGCCAGCAGGGTACATGCATTTTCCAGCGCAAACGCCTCGACATCGACGACCCGGGCTTTCAACCCCGCAGCTTCCACTGCGGCGCGGCGCTGATCGACATTCTCCGTTCGCGTTGCGACCAGGAGCACATCGTTCATTTCGGGATCGTTCGCCGACGGACCCATGATCTCGAAGTCGAAGCTGACCTCATCCATCGGAAACGGGATGTACTGATCGGCCTGAATTTCGACCTGACCTTCCAGATCGTTCAGGGCCAAGCTGGCCGGCATCTGGATGACCTTGGTAATCGCTGCATCGCCATTGATGGCTATCGCGACCTCCTGGGCTTTTGAGCCGGATCGCTTCAGGGCACGGCGAATCGCCTCGCCGACTGCATCCGCATCGACGATGCTCTTCTCGTTAATCGAATTCGGCGGCGTGGCTTCGGCGGCATAGCACTCGGCACGGTAGCCCTTGCCGACCTGCGCCAGTTCCAGGAGCTTGATCGACGACGTCGTTATGTCAAGCCCGATCAGGGGCTTAGTGCGCGACCCGAAACCCACATCTTTTCCTTCTAAGTCCGTAGCTTGCGAAAAAATGATCGCGAACTACCTGAGAAATGTAATTTAACTATATATCGGCCAAGATATAAAGCAAATCACCCCAATTCACACTTTTGCAATCTGTCCGGCACACCGGCCGACGGCGCCATATGCCACGGAATCAGGAAAATTACAGGATTCCTGCACGAGAGTCAGGGATAGAATCGACTGCCTCGGGCGCGACGCCCATCCTGCCGGCAGCCCCGCTATCCTAGGATTCGACCCCCACAGACGACATATCCTCATATCGCCGCAGCCTCTAGAGTCCCTTAGACCGGTGGCTTTGCGTCCCCGTCTTTCGACAGGTTTGCCTAAAAACCGCCGCTAATATGCATAATCATCTCCTTGATGGCAAGGGCTTGTCTCCCCTTTTCGGATATGCATATTTTTAGCGCTTTCCCGGCCGGTTGTGTCTAAATAGCCCCATGCTCAGAGTTCTACCCACCTTGGCGGGCTTGGCGGCGACCGCCGTCATCGGCGTATTCGCCCTCATTGCCGGAGCCTACTATTACCTGGCGCCCAGCCTGCCTTCCGCGGAAACCCTGCGGGATGTCGAACTGCAGACCCCCCTGCGCATCTATTCCCGCGACGGCCGGCTGATGGCGCAGATTGGCGAGAAACGGCGCACCCCGGTCCATTACGAAGACATACCGCCGGTCGTTATCGATGCCTTCCTGGCCGCCGAGGACGACCGCTTCTTCGAGCATCCGGGTTTCGATTACCAGGGCATCGTCCGCGCGGCGATCAACCTGCTGCGCACCGGTTCGCGCAGCCAGGGCGGCAGCACGATCACGCAGCAGCTCGCACGCGTGTATTTCCTGACCCGTGAACGCTCATTCGTGCGCAAGGCCAAAGAGTTGATTCTCGCGGTACAGATCGAGAACGAATTCACGAAAGAAGAAATCCTGACGTTGTACCTGAACAAGATATTCCTTGGCCAGCGCGCCTACGGCATTGGCGCCGCGGCTGAAGTGTATTTCGGCAAGTCGTTGCACGCACTAGGCGTCGCTGAAGCGGCCACGATTGCGGGTCTGCCCAAGGCACCGTCGACACTCAACCCGGTCTCGAACGTCGACAGGGCCACGGCGCGGCGCGCGTATGTGCTGCGGCGCATGCTGGAACTCAGCTACATCGATCAGCCAACCTATTCTGATGCACTGGCAACGCCGGTCGAGTCGCACCTCTATAGACCGAAGGTCGAACTCCGCGCGCCATACGTGACGGAGATGGTGCGTGCCGAGATGGTTCGTCGCTTTGGGCTCGAGGCATATACGGCCGGCTACAAGGTCATCACGACCACCGACTCACGCCTGCAGGCCGCCGGCCGCGCGGCACTGCGCACGGCGCTGCTCGAATATGACCGGCGACATGGTTTCCGTGGCCCGGTGGCAAGTGACGCGCTCGACAAGCTGCTGGCTGATGCCGGTATTCAGAAAGAAAACGCCACGCGTCTCGACAATCGTTCACTGGCAAAATTGCTGAATGTCTACCCGTCGCGCGACGACCTGCACATCGCAGTCATGCTGACAGCGGCAGAAGACAACGCTGCGGAGTTGTACGTGCAGAACATCGGGCGGGTGGACCTGCCCTGGGACAACATCAAGTGGCGCCCCTATATCGATGACAACCTCATCGGCGGGCAGCCAAAAGATCTTGCCGACATGCTCGACGTCGGCGACCTCGTCTACCTGCTGCACACGGCAGGCAAAGGCTGGCAACTCGCGCAGATGCCGCGGGTGCAGGCCGCTTTCGTTGCGCTCGACCCGCGGGATGGCGCAACCGTCGCACTGAGCGGCGGCTTCGATTTCTACACCAGCAAATTCAATCGCGCCGTCCAGACGCGTCGCCAGCCCGGCTCGTCGTTCAAGCCGTTCATCTACTCGGCCGCGCTCGAGCACGGGTTTACGGCTGCCACACTGATCAACGATGCGCCCGTCGTGTTCGACGATGCAGCCCTGGAGACGGCTTGGCGCCCGGAGAATTACTCGCGTAAATTTCACGGCCCGACACGCCTGCGCGAGGCACTGGTCAAGTCGCTGAACCTCGTTTCCGTGCGGATTCTCCGCAGCACCGGCATCCGTGCGGCGATCGAGCACATAAAGCCATTCGGCCTGCCGGACAGCGCATTGCCGCGCGACCTGTCACTCGCACTCGGCAGCGGCGGCGTCTCGCCCTGGGACATCGCAGCCGGCTACGCGACCTTCGCCAGCGGTGGCCACCAGGTCCGTCACTACCTGATCGAACGGGTACTCGACGCGCAGAACGCTACCGTCTTCGAGGCGTCAGCCCGTTTCGTCTGCAGCGCCTGCGCGCCCGTCTGGCTGAACGCACCCGCGTCCGCCATGCCCGAGCCGGTCGTCCCGGAGCCGGCGCTGAACGGCGAGCCGATTGCCGACCTCGAAATCGGGATCAATGCAGCAGTGGAGTCACTGATCGACGACGAAGTACCGAACTACGAGCATTTCGACGACATGGTAAGCGGGGGGCTGAACTGGCGTCCGACATACACGGAGACACCGAACTTCCTGGGCGCGGATAACGGGCAGGCGGAGCGGATCATCACGGCCGAAAACGCCTACTTGATCTACGACATGATGCGCGATGTCATCAAGCGCGGCACCGGGCGTCGCGCGCGCGAATTGGGTCGCCCTGACCTCGCCGGCAAAACCGGCACGTCGAACGATCGTCGCGACGCCTGGTTCAGCGGCTACAACGGCGACATCGTCGCCACCGCATGGGTCGGCTTCGACCAGGATCGCTCGCTCGGCGCCGGCGAGGAGGGCAGTCGCACCGCACTGCCGATCTGGAAGTACTTCATGAAAGTGGCACTGGCGGGCACGGCGAACGCCGCAATCCCGCGCCCGACCGGCATCATCACGGCACGCATCGTACCCGAATCAGGGCTGATCGCGCCGGCGGGCTATGACGGCGCAATTTTTGAATTATTCCGTGAGGGCCATGTCCCGGAGATGGATCAGGGCGACGCCGGTTCGAACTTCACGCCCGGGGATCGCCCCGCAACCTCTGACGAGCAGGAAAATATCTTTTGAGCCGGCACGCCCGAGCGCAGTCAAACGACTCCTAATGGCTCACGCGACCCGGCTACTCTCGCGACCCGCCTGCGCGCGCAGATATTCGTCGTAGCTGCCGCTGTAATCGATAACCCCCTCGGGCGTCAGCTCGATAATGCGGGTGGCCAGCGAGGCGACAAACTCGCGATCATGGCTGATGAATATCAGCGTGCCGGGATAGTTTGCCAGTGCCAGATTCAATGCCTCGATGGATTCCATATCGAGATGGTTGGTCGGCTCATCCATCACTATCACGTTGGGCTGTTGCAGAATCAGTTTGCCGAACAGCAACCGGCCTTCTTCGCCACCGGATACCACTTTCACCGACTTCTCGCTGTCGTCCCGAGAGAACAACATCCTGCCCAGCGTGCCACGCAGCAGTTGCTCGTCCGCGCCCTTCGGTTGCCACTGCGTGATCCATTCGAACAGGGTCATGTCCTGGTCGAATTCGGCCGAATGATCCTGGGCAAAGTAACCGACCTGGCTGTTCTCGGCCCATTTGATTTCGCCGGCGTCGGCATCGAGTTCTTGCAGCAGACAACGGACCAGCGTGGTCTTGCCGATACCGTTCGGCCCGATGATCGCAACCCGTGCCCCGGCCTCGATGGTCAGGTCCAGATTCTCGAACAACGGACCCTCGTCGAAGCCCTTGCCCAGGCCCCTGACCTCGACCGCGAGACGCCGTAACGGCTTTTGCTGCTCAAAGCGAATAAAGGGGCTGACCCGGCTCGACGGCTTGATGTCCTCGAGCTGAATCTTCTCCAGTTGGCGGGCGCGCGAGGTTGCCTGACGCGCTTTGGAGGCATTCGCCGAAAAACGACTGACAAAAGCCTGCAATTCAGCCATTTTGACTTTCTTTTTCGCATTGTTGGCCTGCATGCGTTCCCGGGTTTGCGTGGCAGCCGTCATGTATTCGTCGTAATTGCCAGGGAACACGCGCAGTTCGCCGTAATCAAGGTCGGCCATGTGCGTGCAGACACTGTTCAGGAAATGCCGGTCATGCGAGATGATGACCATCGTAGCCCTGCTTTCGCTCAGAAAACTTTCCAGCCAGCGAATGGTGTTTATGTCGAGGTTATTGGTCGGCTCATCGAGCAGCAAAATATCCGGATCGGAGAACAACGCCTGGGCCAGTAACACCCTGAGCTTGAAGCCTGGCGCGATGGTGCTCATCAGGCCTTCGTGCTGCTCGGCGGGAATGCCGATCCCTTCCAGTAGCTCACTCGCCCGCGATTCGGCGGAGTAGCCATCCATCTCTGCAAATTCAACTTCGAGATGTGCGACCCGCATGCCTTCTTCGTCGCTCATCTCGGGCAGACCATACAATCGGTCACGCTCTTGCATTAGCTGCCACAGTTTCTCATGCCCCATGATGACCGTGTCGAGAACCCGGTAATCCTCATACGCGAACTGATCCTGACGCAACTGGCCGATGCGTTCGCCGGGATCGGTCGACACATTGCCCGTGGACGGCGCCAGTTCGCCCGCCAGAATTTTCATGAGGGTCGACTTGCCGGAACCGTTCGCGCCAATCAGGCCATAGCGTTTGCCATTGCCGAACGTGGTCGAAACATTTTCAAACAGGGGCTTCGCGCCGAATTGAATCGACAGATTTGCAGTAGAAATCAAGCGTGTGTCCCAGGTTGCGTCAGGGCTGAATCAGTGGCCCGCAAGCGCCTCTGATCAGATGGTAAGCATCTGATTATTAAGACTTTCGGGGTTTATTATCCCATTCGGGCGGGCGGATGATAGCAGAATTATCGGCGCATGGGGGCGTGGTCTCGCCCGCGGCGGCCCGAACTTCGCGGCCCAGCCGAAGCCGCCTGTCAGTCTCTCGCATAAACGCCCACAGTCAATCGGGCATCACGCTTGTCTTTTGTTAAATGCAACGCTAAATTTATGCTTCGACGTCTAAATCAGGAATAACAACATGCGTCACATCATGGTTCTCAATTCCAAGGGCGGCTGCGGCAAGAGCACGATTGCCACGAATCTGGCCAGCTATTACGCAACCGTGGGCAAGAAAGTCGCCCTCGTGGACTACGATCCGCAGGTGTCCAGCCTCGAATGGCTGGAACGGCGACCGGAGGACCGCGCACCGATCATCGGCATAGAGGGGCACAAAGAAGGCCTGAAACACCTGCCCCGCAACTGCGACATCGTTATCGAAGATGCCCCGGCGCGCGCCCACGGGCCCGAACTGACGGATCTGGTCCGTCACGCAGAAACCTTGATCGTGCCGGTGCTGCCATCCAGCATCGACATGCTGGCCTCGACCCGATTCCTGAAAGAGCTCTCCGAAATCGGCAAGGTGCAGCGCAAGCAGGTCAGGGTCGCGGTGATCGCAAACCGGGTTCGCGAACAGACATTAATCTGGGATGAGCTGGACGGGTTTCTCGATGGTCTGCAGTTTCCGTACGTCGCCGCCCTCCGCGAGGCGCAGAACTACATCCGGGCCTATACCCGCGGCCTCGGCATCCATGAGTTGCCGGAGTATCTCGCCTGGCCCGATCAGGCCGAGTGGGAACCGCTGATCGCATGGCTGAACAGCAAGCGTTCGCAGCCGTCGAAATAAACCCTCCGGCGCCGAAGTCGTTACGAAAATCCTCGCTCAGTGACGGCTTTCGAGCCGCGGCAGGTCCGGTAAACCGTCGTTACTGAGCGTCAGCCCCTTGGCGAATGCAATGGTTGCCGCCTCTTTCTCGTCGAGACGCAACATCAGCTGACCGAGCTGCTGATAAGCCATCGGCGTCGCCCGGATCGCGAGGCTTGATTCGAGATAGCTGCGTGCCTTACCCCAGAGCTCACAGCTGATGCACGCGCAGCCGGCCGCGAGCAGCACCAGGGGGTCTTCAGGGCGAGCCGCCAACCAGGCCTCGGCCTGTTTGAGGTGCGCATCCTTATTGGGCGGCTTCAACCTCGCGAAACACATGACGAGTTCGTCGTCCCATTCGGATTTGAGTGCCTTGCGGATTTCGGTCTCGGCGAGCTCGAGCTGACCGCTCGCGATCAGCGCCCTGACGCGAGCACGCACCAGGGCCTGCGACTTGCGCAGCGCGCGGGACAGCGGCTGCCAAAGTTCGTCAATGCGCAGACGAGTGATGTCAGGTGCCGACAGCAGCGCCTCGTGGGCCTGTATCGCCCACGCATCGATCTGCGTGGCCGACACGTTCTTCACCTTGCGCAATGCCGGCAGCAATTCGATGACCACCGGCCAGTCACGATCAGCGACGTGCAGTTCGGCGAGTAATCTGAGTGCCTGCGGATGGTTCGGAACTTCGTCGCGAATGCGATTCAGGCTCGCGCGAGCCTGTTCGTGCTCACCGTCCGCAAGCTGCAATTCCGCCTGCGTCAGCAACACGACATTACGGGCACCGTCGTCCTGCTCGTAGGCCATCTTCAGCCAGCCATCGCGACGCTCGCGGTCGCCCTGCATCTGCGCGGTTCGCGCCGCGGCCAGGTAACTCGACAACGGCAGCTCGCTGTTGGCGGCACCCCTGGTCAGCAGTCGCTCGCCGCGCGCGAGTTTGCCTTCCGACAAGGCAATAAAACCCTGCATGATCTGTTTGCCCGAACGCGCGGCGCGGACACGGGCGGCCATCTCACCGAGCTCGCGCGGCGCGCGCCAGATGCGCGCGATAATACGCATGAGCAGATAAAACAGCAGGATCAGGAAGACCAGAATCGGCACCGACATTTCCACCGTGTAACCGCGAAAACTGATCAGCACATAGCCGTTGCTCTCGAGCAGGAAATGCGTCGTCACAGAACCCGCCAGCAGCGTCAGGACGATGATCAGGCCGGTCTTCATCGAGTGGCGTCCTCGCCAGTCGTTCGCAACAGCAAGGTTAACGAGCCGGAGATATCGGGTAACTGCTCCGGTAATTCGGCCAGCATCAGCTCATCGAGCGTCGCCAATGCCGTCGCCACATCCGACGAGCTGACATCGAAGTAAATGCGCAGCCGCTCGCGCGCCGCGCCCAGCGCGCTGCGGTAAAGTTCGCCCTCGTTGCGAATCACGGCCAGCCGCGCCAGCTGCAGTTCGATATCGAGGCTGCGTATCAGCATCGATTCTTCGGCCGCGGTCATCAGTGGCAAAAATTTCTGATCATCGCGCCTGACGCTGATGATGCTGGTCAACGCATCGACGATCACCCGCCACGCGCGCGTTATACCGCTCTCTTCGGTCCGACCGTTGCCGTCGGCAGCAAAGCGCTCCGGCACGGCATGCGTCAGCGAGAACGCATCGAGTGAGCGCGCCAGGCTGCCGAGCGTCAGGACGATACCCTCGGCATCGGGCCGCGGCACAGCCTGGAGCGCGGCACGTTCGTCACTGATTGCCTCGCGTACCGGCGTGAGTGCGGGATCGGCGAGATCGCGGAGTTGCTCATCGGCCAGTTCCAGTGCGCGCAGCGACACGCCGACGTTACCCGCCAGGTTCAACTGAACGTTCGCGATGCGCAGGAAATACTCGGCCTCGGAACGCAGCCACGCCGTGCGCGCACGGTCCGAGATGCCCGGCACCTTCTCCAAAGTGCGCTCGAGACGGGCGAGACGGGCAGGCAGCGCGATGAACTCGGCGTCAAAATGCGCCGTAAGCGTTTGCAGATCATTGTCGAACTGCCGATCAGCCTGCGTCAGGCCCTCGACGCTGTCGATGACTCGGTTCAATTCGGCTGTCCGCTGATCGAGGTCGGCATCGAGGGCGGTGATGCGCGTCGCCCAGGTACGCATCGCCTGCTGTTCGTTCCAGACATACCCGACCCCGCCGGTCGCGAGCAACGCGACGAACACGGCGATTACCGCAAGTGCGGACGCAGACTTCGGCGCAGCCGGGGGAGCGCTCGCGCTGCGCTCACCATCGTCACTCCGGTTCGGATCGGCAGCGGGGGCACCATTCGGTTCGCTGGCTGGGTCGCTCGCAGTGCCGGTCGTAGCGGGCGTCGTCTCCTGCTCTGCGGCAGCGGGCGTCGCGGTGCTATCCGGCTGATCTTTGCTTGGGTCGTTCATAGTGAGATATCGGAAACGGGTTTGCCTGACGCAGCATTTTGCCAGTCCGGAGTACCAGCGGGCCAGCAGTATTTACCCATCGGCAGTGGCGCTCATGACAGGCGTTTCAAACCGGACTTCACGGCCGTAACGTGACGACGACTGACCGGCAACGGCGTGTCCAGACCCTTGAGCCAGATCTCGTACTGGCCGTCCTCGCAGCGCCCCATGCGCTCGAGAAAACGCAGTGCAATCAGCGTACTACGATGGATACGGATGAAATGACCGGCAAACTCGTCAGCCAGGTCCTTCAGCGCTTCGTCGAGCAAATCCTCCCCGTCCGCGTGCCGCACGGTGACATATTTCTGATCCGCATGAAAATACAAAATTTCGTCGATGGGAATAAGTCGCAGGTCGGCGCCGCGGCGCACGCAGATATTCGCGCGCACCATCGGCCGCTCGACCGCGCGCGCCACCGCCTCGATGTCTGCCTGGCCCAGGCGGGATGCGAATTCCAGTGCCCGCTCGAGCCGCTCCCGGCGCACGGGCTTGAGCAAGTAGCCGATCGCATGCGCGTCGAATGCTTCAATTGCATAGTGATCAAACGCCGTGGTGAAGATGACAGCGGGACCATCTTCGAGCTTGCCGATATGCCTCGCAGCCTCAATGCCGTCCATGTCCGGCATCCGGATATCCATCAGCACGACGTGCGGGCGCGTCGCCAGGCAATGCTGCAACGCTTCCCGGCCGTTCGCGACTTCCCCGACGATCTCGCACCCGGGTAATTCCTCCAGCATGCGGCGCAGCCGCCCACGTGCCAACGCCTCATCATCTGCGATCAATATTTTCATCGTCATTCCATGAATGGAAACGCGATGCTGACCTGGTAGTGCGTGCGATCGACGGCGAGCGACATCCGGGCACGGGGACCGAATGCCAGTAAGAGACGCTCCTCGATATTCTCCAGGGCGATCCGGTGACCCGGTTCAGACCGGTTGTCATCATCCGGCAGCGGATTACGCACTGACAGATAAATCATGTCGCCTTTGCGACGCCCCTCGATCTCGACCGTTCCGGGATGGGCGAGGCGCTCGACACCGTGATAGATCGCATTTTCCAGCAACGGCTGGAGAACCAGGCTGGGAACCTTTGCGCGCCCCGGCAGTTCATCGACATTCCATTTTACCGTCAGTCGCTCGCCGAGACGCTGCTGTTCCATATCCTGGTAGATACGCGCCACCTCCAGCTCCTGCTCGAGGCGGATCAGTTTGCGCGAATCCGCCAGCGAAGCCCGGAACAGGTCCGCGAGATTTTCGACGGCCCGCTCGGCGGCGGCCGGATTGGTGCGCGTCAGCGCGGCAATCGTATTCATGCTGTTGAACAGGAAATGCGGCCGGATGCGCGCCTGCAACGCGTGGATGCGGGTACGCGCCTCGCTCTCGACATTGCGCTGCCACTGGTGGGACACATAGCAATAGCGCAGGCCGAGGCCGGTCATGATCATGCCGACCAGCACGTTGCGCGACAGAAAGTAGCCACGATCGGATGGAAACCAGTTGCCCATGCCGCCGATACCCTGCGGGCTGTAAAAGTAGCCGACCCAGTAGACAGCCTCGGAAACCAGGCCGACGACGCCGGTGACGATGACGAACGTAAGCATGCTGGCCTGAAATACCGGGAACCGGAATAAAAATTTGCGCGTCAGGCACAGCACGCTTGCCACCGCAAGGCCGGTCCACACGAGCAACAGGGACGTCTTCGCGAGATCGCTGAAAAAATATTCCCAAGCTGACTGCCTGGCGAGCGTCATTGCGATTGCGGCCAGTTCGGCAATCAGGACGACGCCCAATACCGCCGACGAACTGCAGAAATTCGGCAGGTAGAATGGCTCTCTTGTACTCTCGTTGTCAGACTCGCGGGTCAACGTGCCTCACTAATCATGTTTGTCGATCAGTCGCACCACTCCTGTACCCGACGATTGGCCGCGATACGCTCGACATCGATTTGATCGCTGGTCAGGTACTCGCGCTCGCCGTTGTCGAGCGTACGGTACAGCCGATGAGCCTCATTGTAGGTCTTCTGCTGCTGTTGTGCCTGCGCGCAGTTCCGCCCGCGAATCTTGTCATTCTTCTGTTCGTTTGCCCGGCTCTCTGCCGCGTCTTCGCCCTCTTGCCGGAGACGCGTATTTTTTGCCGCGCTCACCGCTGTCTGCTCATTCATTCGCACCTGCAACGATTGCCAATTGGTGCCGCGGATGCGCACATTCGTGCGTTCGGCCGGTATCCCGAGCGGCGGCTGTGCCGAATAGTGTGTCACGTTATCGCCATCGACCCACTTGTAAACGTTCTGGGGCAGATAGACATTCTGCGCCAGTGCAGCGCCTGCCCCTGCGATCAGGCAACAAATGGCAAAACCCGGTGCTGCAGCTTTCATCAAGCGACCCCTCCGATCGGCGCACCGGCCGTGCGAGCCGGTACTCAACCCCGGATTATGCCACCTGCACCCCCTGGAACGGGCGGAACCGGGTCACGTTCAGACCAAAAAAACCGCCCACGGAACCCCCGCGGACGGCTAAAAGCAAATATTTTCAGCGACTTATATTCTATTCGCCGGAATGCGTGAACTCCGGGTAAGCCTCGATGCCGCATTCGCCGATATCGACGCCCTCGTACTCCTCTTCCTCCGATACGCGAATGCCCATGATGGCTTTCAGGCCAACCCAGACTGCCAGACTGGTCAGGAAGACCCACGCGAAGATCACACCGATACCAATCAGCTGAACGACGAACTTCGAATCGGGGTTCGACAGGCAAACAGCCAGCAGCCCCCATATGCCGACCACCCCGTGCACCGAAATCGCGCCGACCGGATCGTCGATGCGGAACTTGCGATCCATGTAGATGATGGTCGGCACGACAATCAGGCCGCCAATCACGCCAATAGCCGTTGCCAGCAACGGCGTCGGCGTCAGCGGCTCGGCCGTTATCGCCACGAGACCCGCCAGCGCTCCGTTCAGCCCCATGGTCAGATCGGCCTTGCCGAACCAGACGCGCGCGAGCAACAACGCCGCAAGCAGACCGCCCGCAGCCGCCATGTTGGTATTGACGAAGACCAGCGCGACGGCGTTGGCTTCGCCGACGTCGGAGACTTTCAACTCTGAGCCCCCGTTAAAGCCGAACCAGCCCATCCACAGAATCAGCATACCGAGCGTCGCCAGCGGCAGGTTCGCGCCCGGGATCGCGTGGACCTCGCCCTGCGGACCGTATTTGCCTTTACGCGGCCCGAGGATAATGACGCCGGCCAGGGCTGCCGCCCCGCCGCACATGTGTACGACCCCGGAACCCGCAAAATCGAGGAAGCCCATCTCGTTCAGGAAGCCGCCGCCCCATTTCCAGAAGCCCTGCATCGGGTAAATGAAGCCGGTCAGGATAATCGCAAATGCGAAGAAGGAAAAAAGTTTCATGCGCTCGGCGACGGCGCCGGAGACAATCGACATCGCAGTTGCTACGAATACGACCTGGAAGAAAAAATCCGACAGGTTCGAGTAATAGGCATCGCCGGCGATCACGGCATCGACCGAATTATCGCTCGCACCGAGCATGCTGATACCGGGGATAACGGCGCCGACGAAATCGTCACCCGGATACATGATCCCGTAACCGCACACCATGTACATGATGCAGGCAATCGAGTAAAGGCCGATATTCTTGGTCAGGATTTCGGCTGTATTCTTGGCGCGGACAAGACCGGACTCCAGCATCGTGAAGCCTGCGGCCATCCACATGACCAGCGCTCCGCACACCAGAAAATAAAAGGTGTCGAGCGCGTAACCTAATTCTGCAACTTGCTGTTCCACTCGTTTGCTCCTCGTTACATGTTCGTTGTTTTCGCAGTTCGGGTACTCGTGTACTAGACAGCTTCCACGCCGGTTTCACCGGTACGGATGCGGATCACTTCATCGAGCGTGGCAACGAAAATCTTGCCGTCCCCGATCTTGCCCGTGCGCGCCGTGTTGCTGATCGCCTCGATGACCTGCTCGACACGATCGTCGGCGACCGCCA
>Ga0114950_10000250_pt1 | contig 34829 bp, 53 predicted proteins | sample N075metaG_FD_83503 | JGI IMG/M metagenome (GOLD analysis project Ga0114950, IMG submission 83503) | Deep subsurface microbial communities from Kermadec Trench to uncover new lineages of life (NeLLi) - N075 metaG | ecosystem: Environmental > Aquatic > Marine > Ocean trench > Sediment | place...
AATTACTCAAGGCAAAAATTTTGGTCGTGATGGTGCATCGGCTGTTGAGGAAAGATGGAGTCCAATGCCTGCTGATGAGGACTATTGGGTTCCAATCAGACCAAATACCAACACTCGCGTTAAGATGTTACTTTATATTAAAAAACAAATTAACGAAGTGATAAACACTAAGCCCCGGTTGTTTAACAATGACGAATATCCTGCCAACATAACCGAACAGGTTTTTGACGAAATAGTAGAGATATATTTGAAGATTATACATCGAAAGGGCGGCTGTTATTTGGACAATCTGTACAACGACTGATGGCACATATACATATTCTGGTGTTTCCAGAGACCAACGACAGCAAGCGCTGTTCGATGATACCTTGTATACACAACGTCCAACTCCAACACTTACACAACAACACTATCTCCTAGTTCGTCAAGCACAATATGTCACGATGTCAATAGCAGAATAGGTTAATATGAAAAATCATTGGCTGCAACTTGCACAAGAAAGACTTATTGTCTGGGGGCAGAAAAAGCTCGAAAGAAAACCAACTGCTTTAGACAGAGTTGGTTGTCGTAGAATGTTGTTTTATATTAAAAACCGAATTAACAAAGTGCTAGAAAAACAGTTATTTGACAATACCGCCGCATACGAAAAACCAAAGACAGCCGACATAACCGAACAAGTTTTTTGTGAAATAGTAGATATATTTGAGGATATCATACGCCTAAAGGGCGGCATCGGGTACAGCGTGACCCAAGAGGTTGACAATCGAATTAAAATTAAGTTTCAACCTACCAAAGTAGCAGACCATATTTATTTAAATTTTAAAATCATTGATTGAATTAAACATACATAAAACATGGCAGTAGAACGATACCAAAACCCAAATATAGATGACACAATAAATTTGCGTCTTTTCACGTACAATTCAAATAAATTGAAGGATGTACAGGATATTCAAAAGATAGAGATATTTCATCTCGATCCTGCTGAAGTGTCAACAGATAACACAAATGGCGAACGACTTGTCGAAACCATCACAGCCGCAACCAATACAGAAACTGGGACTTACTTAATTGCAGTTGCCTTAGACTGTGCCGAATATGTTGTCGGAGATTATATTGACAGATGGACAATTGCATTTGGAGAAGGTGACGCAGGCGAGTGCCGAATCGCAACAATTGACAACCATTTCAAAATCGTACCCGACCTGTGGTACACCACGCCAATTCCAGTCGTTTATGATTTTAACTTTAGATTTACACCCAACCGATTCCGAAAAGGAGAGAAAAAGCACATTGCGGTTGAAATTGTGCCGAATGTGCCCAGGGCAAGTGATCTCGCACGATATTATGAAAATCTAGCTATAGTCTCAGATTTAAAGGTATCGCTCGAACTAGCCTGTGGTGACTGCCTTCCTGCTGAAGCAGATTTACGCTTAGTAGTAGATTGTGAATCAGTTGATTTCCGTGAAAAGTGTTTTGGATATTATCAATTAGACACGACTGATCTGGCGTGTGGAGTTTATAATATCTGGTTCACCATGGAATTCGGAGAGAATGTCTATGTGAGTGACAAAACGGCACTCGAAATATACGACTGACCTCTTCTTAAAATCCCTCCTTATCTCATATACAATTTCATATCTTTAATCCCAGGGGGAAAATATGTCTGATATTTTATCAGCACAAATACGTGATCTACTAGATTGTGGCGCGCTGACACACACCGATTTAATGGATGTCATTGTCAAAGGAAAAAAAAAGATGGATGATCTATTACTTCATGGCAAATTGGATCGAGAAAAAGAAAAGGAAGAGGATGTTAAAAATATAGCTCACCAAAAAACTCCAATGGGACTTGGAAAAATAGGCAAGGTTAAAATATGGCCCTGCGTTTTTAGATTCAAATTATTCTCTAAACAAGAAGAATTGGTGAATGCGTTTACACAAACAGTTGAATTCAACCTTAAACAAAATACTATAGAATTAACTATAGCTGAGGGAGGAGATGATGAAAGAATTTATGATTGGATAAAATATATGGTCCTAGATAATGGGATAGATGAGTTAGCACTGACCACGTATGATGGATGTGGTCAGCCCCTTTACTCCATACAATTTCAGGGCGTTAAGGCAACCAATCATAAATTACGGTTCGATTATTCAGTCTCAGATATTACCAAGCATCAATTAAACTTATCTTTTAAAAGTGCAAAAAGAACTAATTTGATCAAGATCAAAAACCTTGATAACTGTTCACAATACAGATATTCAATTTAACTCGCCAAAATATAGTTGTATAGCTCGTTGTTGTGCAACCTCCCGTTGACCTCGCTCCTCGCCGGGTCAACGGGTTTTTTATTGGCGTTGTTAAGGATATATAAATAAAGGAGTATGTTAGTTAAAAGGATTTGACTTATGAAAAACTTTAATTTTATTGCTATAGCTGGCCTGGCAATAGGTATAAGCTTATTGGCATTGTATATCTTAAAACCCAAGTATAACGAAGGTTTTTATTCTGCACGAGCGCCAACAACCATAATAATGCGCGATTATCCAATCCAACATCCAATATTAGCACCCCCAATAATTGTTCGGCCACCTTCGCTTATTCCAAGAATTCGGCTATTCCCACATTGTAATCCGTATCCACGTTTGAATCCATATCCGCTTGATTGCAATCCATATCCGTATCCCAATCCGTATCCCAATCCGTATCCACATTTGCATCATCACAATCACTGCTTTCCTTATTAAGCCATGCCTATATAAAGCATGAAAAAGATTGTAATAAGATGGCTGGTGGAATCTGGCACCAATGAATATTACGACGTAATTCAAGAATCCGTGCGGTTTATGTATTACCAATTTAAACCTGCTGACTTGTTGGTTTGCCATAGTGGGTTAAATGATTGGCAATTTTCTAGGATGAGGGATATAGGAGCCGATATCTGTGCCGTTGATCCCGACCATTTGATTCGTCTTTTCCCTGATCAATATGAAGTTTTTATAAACGCCCCCATCATTTTCAATGATACGGAAATATTCCGAGAGTTTATGGCCGAAGATTGTCCAATAGTGTCGCCAAAGGCATTTGGTCTGCCACCAGGATTAGAATTGCCAAAAACCGCTATTTTGCCTTCTTTAAAATCTCAACGACACTTTAAATTTCAATATAAGTCAATAGGCAACAAAAAAATATCTAGTGAAAACAATTTTCCCCAGTGGTGGGTGGCAGCCATGCGTGATGGAATTTACTTCGAGGAAATAAAAGATACTCCAGAACATTTGGGATGGAAGTTTTATCTTGCCTATCGTTGGAAAAAGAGACTTCACGACTTGACGAAGTGAATGTTATTTATATACTTGAAAGAGTAAATAAAAGCCACGGAAAGCTTACACTCTCTGAGTGTCGAATCACAGGTTTATTCCTGAGTGAAAGAACAACAACAAGCGAGGTTGCAATCATGTTATATGAATTCCCTGGCTGGATAGTCGTTTTGAAATAGCGCTGATCCCGTCTATTTAAGCACCGTATGCGTGGCGTGGTCCGTGAGCCAACCACGTAGTTTTAAAACCTGCTGGCAGCCCATGCGAACGGGATCGGCGTGCGGTACGAGTGGAGATTGACAAGACTCCATTAGCCCGACACGTAACGGCTGTCGGTTGGGTTCATTCTTTAGCATCGTCTTCTGCGGTGCTTGCCATAAGTGCTTTGGCAACAACGGTTTAAGAAAATCGTCCATAAATCCCAGAGAATAAGGTCTACATTGTGGCTTTTGCTAAGTATAATGTGGCTATGAAGTTGCAATACGGTATTTGAAGGAGGAAACAGTGAAATTTAAAATCGGTCATTTCTACGGAAAAGAACCGCCGGTTCCTGAAGCTGTTCTTCTTGACGTAGAGTCCGGGGGTGGGGATCACTTTGTTCCGGTTTATGAAATCGATTTAAAAATGTTCGATGGTCTTGCGGCTGACCTCGACCGGCTTCCCAGCGACAACACAGAAGGTTTACTCGCCTTTGTTGAAAAATATGGCAACATAATTCTCTCCCCGCCTAACAAGACTCCCTTCAAGGGAGAATGGTTTATTGCGGTAACAGACGAAACTGGAAGATTCAGGACAAAATAGGAGTATTTTGATGAATTGTGGAGATTTAGCGGATAAAATTTTGGCAAAACTTGCTGAAGAACACTTGGAACATCAAGAGGTGGCCGACTGTAAGCGGTCAATTGAAGACTACGACGGTCCCGATGATCGGGAAGTCATCATATCCGTTTTGAAAGAAAATCTGCCATTATTTTAGAACCAATTCAAGGAGAAGGCGGTGATAACCATTTTAGAATTGAGTATTTTAAAAAGTTAAGAGAATTGACTGATCAATATGCACACGCGGCGAAATGCGATCATTTGTGTTCGCTCGCCTGATTCCAGGGTAAGTTAATGGCCAAGAAACTCGCTGATATGATTGCCGGTGATTTGCTGCTTGCGCGAGGTTCTCGGATTCGCAACTGGAGAGAACTTCTGACTGCGCTCGAATTGCCAGGAATTGGAGATTATTGCTATATGGGCGGCGCAATTATGGCTCGCTATAATTTAAGTTTGTGTCCGCATGTAACCACCCATGGTGTTTGGCGAGATGGCCGCAAGAAAACTGAATTGTTGAAATATCCTTTTAAATTTGAAGAGCTTGAAGAATTCTTGCAAAAGGCAAAGTAATGCAATTCTATCCTTGGTTTACTGCCTATGATGAATACAAGGCTTCATGCAAAGCCAATAGAAGGCAGAAGCTAGATTCAATTGAGACATTTAATTTCAAGAGGAAAAGGGATTTAGAAGAATATGCTCTCCGGGGATTCCCTCGGTCAAGTGTTGATGTACAACAAGACAGACTGCTCATTGAAGAAAAATGGCGACAGAGTGGATCTCCGTATTATAATGTTCATCCATCTCTGGTTGAAAAATTTTGTCACGTCAATCTTAGCAAAATACCAGCTAAGCTGGTAGAGATGCCAAATGAATACCGGGCTGTTGTAATTAAATTTGGGCAACAGCACGATGAACTAACGCTTCATGGCTGTTCTGCCCTGGGTGTGCCGGAAGGCTCTTATATTAAAAGTGTCTTAATGACAAGGGGCTTTAACGCCCTACGTCATTGTGAAGTTAGAGAGGGCTTTACAGAGAGTCTTTATTGCTTGCTAAATTTCAACAGCACGCCAGGAGGATTGGGAGAGCCAAATCAACTTATTGTTCTGCCTGTGTGGTTTAGGGGCAATGATAGTCTTGAAGCTGCCTTGAAAAATTTCATAGCCAACCGGAATTCACTTCCCAATTGCTTACCATTGCCATCAACTGCCATGGATCTCCTCCGTGCCGATGCCAATGATAACCGACAAAACAAGGACAACATAGACACGGTTGATTTGAGTGTTCTAAAGATCATTGTTACCATTGGATTCCTCGCCAACTCCAATGACCAACTTATTGAACCAGATGTTCTCTCAAAGTTACGCAATGCTTATACAAATGGCACTAAACAGGCTCGTAAAGATATAGCTGCCAAGTCGCGTCGGAAGGGCAAACTCGGCTACAATGTTGGCAATGACATGATGTTTCTTGGAGCGAAACCGTTCCAAAAGCGTGAAAATTACGATTCCTCTGACAAAGAATTGGAATACGCCCATATTCGTGGAGGTCATCCACATGCAGTTCGTTACGGCAAAGGCCATGAAAAAGTCAAGATTATGTGGTTCAGACCGCTAACCGTTCGTGCTGATTTACCATTTAAACCTGACAAAAAGGCCCGCTAATGTACGAAGCGAATATCGTCTGTCTTACACCTGATAAGACCGACGCATTTTTCCGAGATACTATGCCAAAAATGGCACAGTATTATAGAACAAAAAATATACGCTTTGTTTTAACTGTAGATGGGTATAATGACGACCCGCGTGATCTTTATCAAATACCCGAAGTTATCGGCCTGTTTAAGAGATTGCTCAACAATGGATTTATCAGTTTATTAGAATATAGTACCATCCATCCCATAATGGCCCCCAAAAACATGCCGATTCCTTCTCCTGGTTTGGGAGCGCTTGAAGTATGGGCAATAGCCACTGAAAGATATGCCAGATGGTTTAATTATCCTGGTGAATGGAAGGATGGTGAAGATTTAGTAGGCGGTGTAACTGCCTCGGAAGTTATACCTTTTATTAAGGAAGTGTTGCCAAAGTCCGATGAAGCACTAAAAAAACTCCTATCCAAAGAAGTTTGGGAGAAAACTTTTGAGCCTGAGAGATTGAATCAACTCCGACCAATAGTCAGTGAACTAGTAATAAAAAACCCCCCTTACAAGACACAGTACAACATAGGTAGGTGATTAAATGATTCACTGCAAGCCGGTACAATGCACCCATTCATCAGATGTGGATATTCATTGGATTTTATTTAAAAATGAAGATGGTCATGGTATATCCAATCCCATTGTAATCCTGACTGATTACGAAGTAAAATCCATTGTAGATCAATGGATACAATTGAATACACCCGATGGAATTCCAATACAAAAATGGAGAAAAAGGGATGATAATCGGCCTATAATATCAGATTATCCCGCAATGATCAAAGGATTGCAAGAATACATGCAAACTCATAAAATCGACCAAGAGGAACTAGCGAACCTGACCGACATCCTTCAACCCGAACTTTCTCGTTTGTTGGCCGGCAGAGCAACGAAAGGCCGCTTCGCAACACACCAAAAAATTGTTAAGTTTTTTGCAGCACAGGTAAAGCCAGCAGTAGTATCGCAAATAAAGGAAGAAGCAAATAACCTTACCGGCATCCCTCAACCCGAACTTTCTCGTCTATTGGAAGGCCGTGAGGCACCCAAGCTTCGAGGTCGTCCAGCAAATAATAGAAGTAAGGTATTCACGTCAACAATCAAGCGATGGATTGCAGTCGCCGACATTGCGGCTGAAACGGGGCTGACAAAAAAACAGATCCGTGGTGTTCTGGACGCACCAGATTCCAAAAACAAATTCAAGCGAAAAGTACAATCCGACGGGCTAACTCTGTACCATTATGCACTTGGCCCGTTTCACTGAAATAAACCCTTATTGGGGCGTTTTATTTTTAGCATTACGAATAGCTCTTCGGACAGCACGGATAGCCTCTTTCGATTCGTTAAATTCCCACCCATCGGCTACCATTTCCTCTGCGGTGTGCAATCGCTTAGGATTAAACTCCTCATAAACAGTGATTTCATCTTTCTCTTCGTTGTAATCCCACATTTTAGGAACATTCACACAAGTCCAACAAATTTGATGATGTCTCTTTCCATCTATCCAAAGTTCATTGCAAAATGCGAGGGACACAGGCATTTCTGATGTACTTTGATGGCAAATGGGACAAATATCCATAACGAATTAACTATATATTATGTTATGGGTGATTTCAAGTATTTTTTATTAAACGAAAACAAGGTCTATTTAGGCGAGCGCGTAGGCGACATTTTAAATTCCTTGCAAGAGTTAGAAGAAGAGTCCCCGCACATGGGGAAACGACAGTTAGTTCGTCATGCCGACCGAGTTGTGAGTATGATTCGTCGAATCATTCACAGTTCTTGGCCTAAAAATGAAAAAAAGTATCTGACACAATTGCAAAAAGTGGGCGTTGCGTTAGCTAAGGCCATTGAAGAAAAAGATGAAATAGCTGACATTATCGGTGGTGTAACTCAAGAACTAACTGAATTACTAAGTAAAATGGGTTCGCCCATTCATCAAATTGGAACAAGCAAGGGCGACGAAGCAAAAGATCCTGATTCTCAAGCTGACGAACCCAGCCACAAACAAAAGCCGTCACAACCACAGCTTACGGCACCACCACAAGAAACTCCACAACCCCCACAAGACACGCAATACCCGCCGGGCATTGGACAACAAGGCATCTCCTACAAGTAGAGCGAGCGCCATGAAGATTTCGGATATCCCCCAAGACGTGAATCTTTACGATATATACAAGGAATCTGCCAAAGAAAATAGAGAAAATGGGGACTCGCGCCTCTGTTTACAGGCTGTTCACGAGGCTTTTAAGCGTTTTAAAGTCAATAAGAAAGATCGTCGTAAAATAGGAAATATCCTATTGCGTTTTTCCCATTTTATGGGAGAACAAGATGAGGTGGTACAAATGGACGAAAATGACCCCACCATGCGTTTCATCGCAGATTTATACGAATTCTATAAAAAACGAGTAACTCAATTATTAAAGGCAAGTGATGAAAAGAGAGCACGAAAAGACCGTAGAGGAACTGGCCCTCGACTCAGAATACATAGATAAAGTTCATCGAAAATTAGAAACTTTTAAAAATCGGTGGTTTGCATGGGGCAAAAGCCCTGAAGAAGACGGCAGGGTCATACACTTTATGGCTTGCAATATATACCGAGCCAAAAAAGTCTATGGATTTGCCACTTGTACCTGCGGCTTACTATATGATTTAAATGCTCACCTACCTCTTGGAAGTTTTGCTGATAAATTATTCCCGCTATTTGGCAAACAATTTGCTGCACAGGATAGAACCTGGGAGGAAGAGCAGGAATGGAACGCAAAATCAGAGGAAGAGAAACGAAAGGACAGGGATAAATGTCAAGCCATGTTAGAAAAAGCTTTTCCAGACCTAAAGGACCGAAAGCCCGATCCAGAAGAGGACCAGAAATGGGATGAATTCGAGTGGGGTTTGATTCACGAAGTATTTGGCCCAAACTTTCGCAAAAACAACGGAAAGAATATTTAGAAAACATATATAAAACAGACATATCACAGCCTTATAGTCCGATTGAGGAAATTCCTTGGTCGGGCTATTTTATTTTAAATATAATCATTACCCTATTGTATCAGTAATTTAAAAGTGTATATTTAGATCATAAACATAATAGCCTTTTAGAGAGAGAGTAGAGAATGATTAAATTTATGGGAATTATACCCGCGTTATTGTTAATGGCCACTCCAGCGTTTGCCGATATAACTGTCCGAGGCGTTGGCTCTGTATCAGCAGCACCCGACATGGCAATCATACGTGTAGGCGTCCAAACCAAAGATATGAATGCCACGAAAGCGTTAAAAGAAAATTCGACTCGAATGAATGCTCTGTTTACTGCTATTTTAGGCAATGATAAATTCAAATTAGTCAAAGCTAATTTACAAACAAGCCAATTCAGCATCCAGCCTGCATGGCTATATGACAACAACATTCGTGTATTTGAGGGCTATACTGTAACCAATAGTCTCACAATCAAAGTCTGCGACTTAAATGTCATTGGTAATATAATCAAAACAGTTGTAGAACATGGCGGCAATGCAGCTAGAATCAATGGAATTACCTTTACTATTGAGGATCGAACAGCTTTGGAAATAAAAGCCAGGAAAAAAGCTGTTTTAGATGCCATGGCCAAGGCAAAACAATTGGCCGAAACTGCTGGTACGCATGTTGGCTCATTAAAGTCAATTTCTGAAACTAGCAGTTGGCAATGGCCCAGAATACCGTATAATTCCAGTCGTCATGTCGGTGATGAACGATCTCCACCAATTGCCGCCGGCGAACAAACAGTTTCTATAACTGTAAATGCTGTTTTTAAAATTTATTGAGTAGCCACGTTGAGTGAGTTATAAAAAACGCTCCATAGTCAAATGGGGCGTTTTTTATGTACTTGACAAAACCATCAAATGATGTAAACGATCATACATATAAGGTCACAATTCAAGGAGATCACTAACTAATGATCAGATTTATAGTATCTACGCTATTATTTATGACGATTGTGAGTAACTCTTCATTCTGTGAAGCTGATCCTATTGCAGATCGTAAAATTAAGTTTATTATCGGGTTTAAGGGCATAACGAACGATTGGTCGTTGTCAAAATTTCAACAATTTTTTCGTCCAATGCAACTCGAAAGCTTAAAGCTTGTCTCTCGCAAAAGGCATATATACGGAGTCGTTGTTCGCACCAAAATGGTTCCATCGCAGGCTTTGAAATTTCTTAAGGAAAAGTCAGAAACCTATCTTGTGGAATTTGATTCTGTTCAAAAACCCAATGCGCCTGTCAGGCAATAGCTTAACATATGTTAAAAAACGCCCCATAGTCAAATGGGGCGTTTTTTATTCAAATTGCTCAAGATGCTGTCTATGTTGGGGGAGGAGGAAACGATTCACCTCTGTTTGTGGGACAATCTGGGTTACTGCAATGTGTGCTCCACTCATCCGCTCCTGCGACAAATCTTTTATAACACATGGCTTCCCCGCCACATTCTTCACAACGGCACTTTTTGCCCTTCGCCGGTGGAGATCCTAAAGCTATATCTACCGCACTTTGAGCTTCAATCCATTGTGTGAACGACTTCATTTTAGCTCCTTATGATGTAATTATATAGTGTTTTTATTAAAATCTTCCTATATTATTGTATGGATAATCTGGATATTGAAGACATTATTCGGAACGCTGAGATACAAAAACTAAAAAAGAAAAAACGAATAAATTCTGGCGACAAAGGCAAAAGAACAGAACGTCAACTTGGCAAGAAACTACAGAAGCGTTTTGGATTTGAGTTCACGCGCACGCTCGGTTCCGGCAACCGATGGAGTCAGGTTACATATCTGCCTAAGCACGCCCAGCAGACGTTTACAGGCGATCTAGTCTGTCCGACTAACTTCCGATGGGTGATTGAATCAAAGGGCGGATACGACGATATAGACCCCTACACGATGCTCTCACAGGGGCATCACAAGGTAGATGAATGGATTGAACAAGCAATCAAGGAAGCTGGCCATTCTGACCGCGATCCCCTCATATGTTGGAAGAAAACTCGCAAGGCATGGGTTTGTATGATCCAGACCAAGCATCTAGGAAAACGGCGTTTTAAATACAGTTTCAAATATAAAGATTGGACCTTAATTCCCCTGAATGTGATCTTGGAGTTTAAAGATGACTTTTTCTTCACCGAAAACGATTAACGCTGATTTTTTTGACCGTTGTTGCGAGCGGTATGATGAGGGTTGGTCTGCGTCAAGGTGGGAAAGCAGAGAGGAGCAACTTGTCAGATTTAAGTTTATCGAGCAGTCATTTGATTTCAACGATTGCAGCATTTTAGATGTTGGGTGCGGTCAGGGTGATTTATCTAAATTTTTACGGGACAGATATGAAATTAGCTATACAGGCATAGATGCCAGTTCCAAAATGATTAAATGTGCCAAAAAAGAGGGTAGTTTATCTGATAAGTTTATAGAAAAGGACTTCCTTAACTTCAAGAAAGAAGACCATCACAACAGTTATGATTTTGTAATTGCCAACGGTGTTTTTTCCATTCCGGTAGTGGATAATTTTGTGGATCAATACAAGTATGTTCATTCCAATATAAACAAGATGTTTGAAATGTGCCGGATTGGATTTTTCGTTAATTTTCTATCAAATAACCTTTCTCCTACTCATCGTTACGACTGTTTTTTCTATTACGATCCAATCAAAATACTGGAAATGTGTCACGGAAGGACTCATAAACTAAAATACGATCACACTGTCTATAACTACGAGTTTATGATTTCAGGGTATGTTTAAGTCACGGTGATATCAGGCACTTGGTCGCCCCACGACTTCCAGTTAGCCCGCCTTATCCTCGCAAACATCTCCAAATATGGCCCTTGACTCACACGCTCGACCAACTCAAAAAACTCAGCAGGCTTTTCGCTGTGAGATCGTCGCGGCCATTCAAACCATGTTCCATTGGTCCGCCCAAAAGCATTGTCCACGGGACCGCCCTTGCGGCACATCAAAACGTGTTCGGTATTGCACTGAAATTGGCCGGTCCCCAACGTCGGCTTGGCCCATGTCAACATTTGCTGTGGCTCAAATCCCCAAGCACGGGCAACGGCATAGCCCCAATCAACGTGCTGGCTCAACACCCATAGCCACAAATGACACTTGTTGGCAGTCACGGGTTGCAGTTCACAGATTTTAGGTAATGTCAATGTGTCATAATACTTCTGCGGTCCTGCGCGGTATCCATTCTTAGGTTTACGGCGTCCTACGGTGTTGCGATGCAACGATGGTGTCCACGGCGGATCGGCCACAACGCACTGAAATGCCTGACATGGCATTCTCTCAACAATTCTAGTGTCTTTTGTTTTGGTAATTTCTTTCACTCTCTAGTTAAGTTAAAATTTTGGAAATTCTTATAATTTGTGTCCACTTTGTCCACTTTCCCTCCCTTCATTCGTCAGGACAGTCGGAATCATAAACCTGCTCCCATCCGTTCGGGCCATATGTGCCGATCCTAAACCGTTTGCACAAAGGCCCCACTCCAAGGGAGATTCCAAGCTCTTGAAGCCCATGTGCGTAATTTTTTGCTGCAATGACGGACGGAAAACTTATCCCGTGTGTCGCACAACTATCTTTGTCCATAAGCGTGTAATGTGCCACAATAATACCCTTTAGGAGAAGAACAATGACACTTACTTGACAAATGATCCATAGATATTAGAATCAAAGGAAAGGAAAATATCTACATCACTTTAAGGTTTCTATGATGGCCATTTCTGAAGACAAAATTCGAGAAGAGCTTAAGCAAGTCATTGACCCGGAGCTATTCATCAATATCGTTGACCTGGGTCTGATCTACACGGTCCAATTCAAGGAATGTGAAAACGAAAAATCCGATATTGATATCGAGATGATGCTCACCAGCCCAGCTTGTCCAGCGGGTCCGCAGTTGGTCCAACAGACTAAAGAAACATTAAAGCGTTTGGATGATGTCGGCGAAGTCTCCGTCAAGCTGATCTTAGATCCAGCTTGGACTTCTGATCGCATGACCGAGGACGCCAAAGACCAATTGGGCATCTTCTAAGCGTATCCATTAAGTTGTTTAGCTGCGGTAACCAGCCCTCTAAACAATGGTGCCGGTTCCGATAAACGCGACTTAAATTCTGGATGCGCCTGCGTAGCAATATAATAGGGATGAATTTCTCTATCTAGCTCCACTACTTCCACGAGTTGTGTCTGAGGATTGCGTCCAGAGACATTCAGGCCCTTTTCTCGCATCTGTTCAACATATGTATCATTCACTTCATACCGATGCCTATGACGCTCGCTGATATTGCGTTTCCCATAGACTTCATGCAGCAGAGAATCTTTTTCAATGTAACAGTCAAATGCACCCAACCGCATTGTTCCAGATTTAGATTCAATTCCTGCTTGCCCTTTAACAAAATCTATTACCGGATGGGTGGTTTTTTTATTAAATTCCGTGCTACCGGCATCTTCGTAACCTAAAACATTGCGCGCAAATTCAATAACTGCGCATTGCAGTCCCAAGCAAATGCCTAAAAAGGGAATTTTCTTTTCACGGCAGTATCGGGCGGCTCTTATTTTCCCCTCTACTCCACGATTATCAAAACCCCCAGGCACAATAACGCCTTGTATGCCCTCAAAATGCTTCCAAACGCCACGCATATCTTTGGGCTGTTCTAGCTCCTGCGCACTGATCCAATGTATTTTGATTCGCACATCATTTGCTATGCCGGCATGATACAAAGCCTCTTTAAGACTCACATATGCTTCATCGCAATTTTTATATTTACCGACCACCCCAATATGCAATTCGGGCAATTCATCTGCATTTACATATCGTTCTACAAGCTCGCGATACTTGTGTATTCGGCATCCGTATCTGCGCAGGTGAAAACGATCAGCTATTAAATCATCCAAATGGCGATTATAAAACTCTATGGGCACCTGATAAATAGTCTGCACGTCAGGAGCGTCAAAAACATTAGCTCGTGGGACATTGGTGAGATTGGCAATTTTATCCAGAATTTCAGGGGGCACCTCTCTATCCACGCGACAAAGAAGGATTTCAGGCTGAAGGCCAAATCCCTGCAAAGTTTTAACGCTATTTTGCAAGGGCTTTGTTTTAAATTCTTTGATTGTGGGAACCCAAAGAATAGGCCCCACAAGAATTAAAAGAACTTCATCCCATCTCTCTTGTTTAAACTGCCGAATTGCTTCGAGGAAGGGGCCGCTTTCTAAGTCGCCTACAGTTCCGCCAATTTCCACAATAACTATGTCATAGTCTTCACCCAACGATATAAGGCGGTCTTTTATCTTATTTGTAACATGGGGTATAATTTGTACAGTTTCCCCCAGATACTTGCCAGCCTCTTCTTCGGCTATAATTTCTTTGTAAAGCGTGCCACTGGTGAAAATATTGGCTTTAGATACGGAAGTGGTGGCAATTCGTTCATAATGTCCAAGATCCAAGTCAGTTTCGGTTCCATCGTCACATAAAAAACATTCCCCATGCTGGCCGGGGTTCATGGTTCCGGCGTTAATATTTAAATAGGGATCAAACTTGACGCAAGTAACTTTTTCGCCTCTCATTTTCATCAGCAGACCTATACTTGCTGCTGATATTCCCTTGCCTGTCCCACTAATCACACCGCCTGTGACTATAATATATTTACTCATTTAAGTATATCCTTAAAATCCCATCCAGACGCTGGGAAAGCTCGGTCTGAAGAAATGTTGTAAATTCGTCGCATTTCTGCTACTATTGTGTACCAAAAATAACTGAAAAGCAACCTCTTGTGTTGAATGGCAACCTTTACTTTATGCACTTTGCTTAGTGCTGTCAATACGGCTGCTTGGCAAGCATCCCTTGAAAAGTTTGTTGAATACCACTTTCGCAATTTCTTCAAAATTCTTAAAGCTATTACGCGGAAAAACTTAGCCAATTGAATAACATTCGTCAAATATTGTTGGGACGGATTTTCACTTGGTTTATCATCATTCGCTTGAATTGCTCTTAATAAACTTATAAGATATAAACTAGAACTGTTCTCCAGGGCCAAAGATAGCCAAATATGTTTTGTCATACTATATAAAAGCAATTGGCTGCCAAAAATGGCAGCCAATTTCTGCAGAATGAATTCAGATTATGTCACAAGAGCCGCCAGCGCACGCGACTGTCTCCGAAAATTTTGTTTCATCAGTGTCTTCTATTAAGGTTGTATAATCTACGTCCTGATATTCTCTTTTTAAATCATTCCACAACTTCCAATTATGAACTTCTTTCAAACAATACGTCATTTGCCGTACATCATAATTAAAATATCGGCCCGCAAACTGGATTGCACGGCGAATCCAATCCTTTTTAGCATTATATTTTTCACGGGCTTGGACGTTTTTCGTATGTTTATCTATGCTAAGAGTATTGCCATTTGAAGAAATGTTAATTTCAACTGGCTCGTCCAGTTCAATCATGGCCATAGCATCCAAGTCCCCTAATGCTGGTCCAACGAGACTTTTAAAATCGCTTAACTTCGTAAAATATTTTAAAGTAACCGCACATGCGTCCCATAAATCGTTATTAAAAGCTCTTAATCCATCTACAATGAGACCAGACGCAAACATGCAGCCTGGTCCATAAAGAGAAGAAAGTTGTCTGTGATCGTGAATGGCAACCATGGGACATTGCGGATAATCTAAATCTCCACTCATAGGAAGCAAGGCTATCCCCGCAAAGTAACGGCGGTTTTTATATATATAAACCGCAACATCGTCCCACTCATCTGGTTTGACGTTAATTGTATTGCTGACATTATGTGAAAGCCAAGGTGCCGTACACCTTTCTTTCACCTTCCCGCACTCCACCCAATTTTGCTGAGTTTCTTTCACCAGATTCAATAAATCAATAGCGGGAAGATCATTCTTTGTTCTAGTCCCTTTGGGAACTTCGACAAGGAATGTAATTATCTCATCATTACTTTTGTTTGTGCCATGAGTAGAACTTTCAACTGCTCGCCGATTTATACTTTTAAAATGTTGATACGGTGCTTCAAGGCGATTCGCCACGATACGACGAAAATACCTTGTGGCATGATGAGGGTGAATGCCGCTGGCTGTGCCCAACATACAAGAGGTGGTTCCAGCCGGCTTAACACAGGTACATCTTGCCGCTGCCGGAATATTAAGTTTGGCCGCAAATTCTTCATTAACTTTAATCACCAATTTGGCCATTTTTCTTTGCAACTTGGGATTAAGCAATATTTCTGGATTATCCTGAATACCAGTAATAGAAACCCCCAACAAAGATTCACGTCTAACAATTCGTTCTGATACGGGGCCAAGGTATGCAAAATCGGAATATCCTGCTTGTAAAGTGCCTATAATGGCGGCAGCCTCAGCAGCTTGCGCAAACTTTTCTTCTGTATTACATTTTTTGCCATTTATCTCACACAAATTACAAAACTGCCAGCCAGACTCACCCGTCTCAACACAAACTGGCCACATACCAATTTCAACGCAAGGATTTACGCATAATTCTGTTGAATCTGCCCAAACAAAGCCTGGTTCTCCAAACTCCTTAACGTGCTCCATTAAACCTTTAAACTGCTCAAAACTAGTTTGATCTCTAACTAATAAAGCTGAATTATTCGAGCGAGCGCGTTGAGGATTTTCATTATACCAATTACCAGTTTTGGCGGTTACCATTTCTTCATCATCTAGCGAAAACAAGCATATTGTAGCTGATCGTCTAACGCCACCTGATAAAACTGCGTCACTTGCTCGCATTACAATGTCATAAGCATCAATAGGTCGCAATTTACGATATCCATGGGATATACAACGATCTAACAACACTTTAATGAAATTCAAAGCTTTAATAAGCGGTTCTGGTCCTGGTGCTTTGCCTACGCCAGAACTAAGAGGAGAACCCTTGGGGCGTATTAAAGAATAATCAAAAAGCACTTCATTTCCATGCCAAGAAGAAAACTCAGCGTGGGGCATATAAGTTGCCATCAAAATTCCTAGCGCATCAGCCCATCCTTCAATGGTGTCGGGAATGGCATAAGAACGGATAGATTTTTGGGTGGGCGGATAAAAATTGGGGAGTTTTGCGATATGATGTTTTTGAACAGAAAACCCGGTTCCTGACCCGCATAATAAAAGCCAAAAACATTCCTGAAAAAACCTTACTCTATCACAAAAACTTACTGTGCAATTGTAAATCCTAGCGTTCGTCTTTTCTATTGGGATGCCTCCATACTGAAGTGCTCTTTGACTTCCCAATACTTTCTTTTGCCTGACTTGTTCAAAAGCCCATTCAATTCTTTCGTGTATTTCGGGATACTCGTTATATTTTCTCAAGTGCATAGTTTTGACACGTTCTACAGCTTCGCTCCAGGTTTCTCTCCTCCTGGCATTTTTGTCCCACCTAGCGTATTTCGCAATGTAGGTGTAGTCCTGTAATGCTTGTATCGACATAAATTATTATCTTCCTTACTTTCATGTTGTTATTCATTGAATATTCTCTCATAGGACTCTTATCTAACTGTTATGAACACGGAATTTAGTCATTAAGAATAATTATTTATCACTAAATTATAAGTTAAAAAAAGTCCGCTCGAAACGGACAAATAAGTATACCGCAACCATTTCTCAATGCAATGTTTAAGGCACAATTTTAGAAAAATGATTTTCCATTCGTAGATTTAATGTTTCACATCCATCTAATTTTTCCTGTAAATCACGTTCATGCGTGGTTACAAAAACCTTCTTTTCTTTTGAAAGTTCACAAATCATATTATAAACGCCCTCAATCCCAGTTGGATCAATATTAGTAGAAACTTCATCAAGAAAAACTAATGAAGGAGAGAAGCCACAACTAATAGACATGACGTGCGCAAAGGATAGTAATACCGCCAAATTCATTAGCCGGCGTTCACTATTGGACAACAGGGCATAAACAAAAGGATTGCCGTCTGGCGGATTTCGCTGTATTGTTTCCGTTAATTGGTTATCAAATGTCAGAATTTTTCTGTTGTTAATTAAAAATTGAAGCCAATAAGCAATTCTTGCATTAAGCGCCGGCACAATTCCATCAATAATAAACTTACGAATTCCTGCATCTCCAAATGCTTTTTCCCAAAACTCATAATAGGGGAGTTTTTTTTCTATCTTTTGAGATTCTTTCTTTTTAACGCTTAATTCCTTGACCTTTTCTCTTATTTCTGCTACTGCCGACGCCATAATCTCATCCATTGGACTTGTGCCTTCGATCTGCCTTTTCTTTGCAAGGGCTTGTTTTTTCAAATCGTTTATCTTTTGTTGTAGAAGCCGTTCATCTGTCGTTGCCTCTGGCTCTTTGACCTTAGACAATTCATGGATTTCATTTCTAATAACCACTAATTGCGATACGATGGTGGTTTTTTTAATCTCCGTACACTTAATGCCTTTTTCCAGTTTTGAAATATTATCTTCATAATCCTTTAGTTTGTTTAATAACTCTGGTTGGTCCTGTTTTAGTACAGATATTAAATTGCTTTGTTCTTCGATACTTTGATTTTCTTTATTTACAATTCTTCCATAATTGTCACGAATAACCACACCCAAACAATAAGGGCATTCTTGGCCATCGGCGGTTTCAAATTTTACTATCGCTGCTTGACTCTTTTCAATACTTTCGTTGCATTCACAAATTTTAGCTTCTTCCTTTTCGACAGTCAGATTTAACTTTCGGCGATTTATTTTAAATTTATCTAATCTATCTTGAGCCTGTGATAAAACAGCGTCAAACTCCTTCCTTTGACTTTCTAAATCGGGAATTCTATTATTATGAATTACGATTCTATCTTGAGATTGATTGTATTTAAGAATAGCGGCACCCTGGTCCAGATTGGCGAGCTTAATCTTAGCTTCTTTAATTTGTTGCTCTAATTTATTGAATTCTACAACTCGATTTTCTCTCCACTGTTTAATTTCGCCTTCAATTTTGACGACTCTCTTTTTAGATGCCTCTAATTCAATGCCTGTTCGTTCGTATTCATCAATGAGTTTAGCAAGCGTATCTTGAATCTTTTTGCGAGCCTTCTTAGTGGCTTCTGCATACCCACGATAAACAGAGAGGTTTAGCAGGTTATCTATGATTTGACGTTGTTGCGGGCCGTCAGATTCAAGAAATGTTCCGGCATTACTGTCTGTAAATACAACGAGATTTACAAATGTCTCATAATTGATGCCGAGACGATTTTCGATTATCTTTTGGGTAGCCCGCATATTACCTACGGTCAATTCCGCATCGTCGTCCCATTGACCGTCTTCACTTTCCCAAAATCTCAGAGCATTGGGCTTGCGGGTACGCAGCACGCGATAATCGCCTAAGATTATCTCTATTTCCAGTCCTTTATTGATAACATTATGAATTACGTTATTATGACTAATTTTCTCAGGTGTTTTTATTGTTTTTCCAAATAATCCATAAACTAAAATCTCTGGGATAGATGATTTGCCACTAGCATTAGAACACTTTTTGCCATCACCATCATCCAATTTAGCATCAAGATTCTCACCTGTAACGTGAATTATATTTCCATATTTAGCAATTTCTAGCTCAATCCCATCAGGACCGAAACACAGAAAATTTTTAGCACGAATATATTTAAAGTCCAGTTTTTTCACTAATATAATCTTTCAGCTTTATAATCGGCTCATATCCTATTATCCTTTTGGCGAGCGATAAATCAGCCAGCGTGGTATCTGCTTCGCCAGGTCGGTCAGGTATAAATTGTATTTTATCAGGATTAAACATTTTTGCAACATCAATAATGGCGTGATTATATCCTGTGCCCAAATTAAATATTTCTAAATCATCTGGCTTCTCGCTTAACAAATTCAAACTCATTAAAATCAAACCATTGACTATATCAGATACATGCGTAAAATCCCGGCGCTTTTTGCCGTCGCCGGTCACAGTTAATGGCTTTCCTGCGGCGTATTGTCTTTCAAAAATGCCTATTACGGTGGCGTATTCACCTTCTTCTATTTGATTTGGTCCATACACATTAAAAAACCTAGCAATAGAAACAGGCTGTTCATAGATTTTGTGATATAATAAGCAGGACTCTTCGCCCATATGCTTCGTAAACGTATAAGGATTAGCATAAATGTCATAATAAAATGAACTGGAGCCTGCATAAACAAAAGCAGCACCGTAATGTCGTGCCATTTCAAGCATTTTTACGGTGCCTATTACGTTTGTATTAAAGTTTGATATTGGGTGTTTAAAACTTGGTTGAATGCGAGCTTTAGCCGCTAAATGAAAAATAACATCTAAATCATCCAAATTGGCGTTGAGTGGGCAGTCATAATGGAAGGAGTCGTTTATATCCCAACAATAGATATGCTCTTCTACATCTACAACATTCTCCTGTTTTCCAGTTGAAAAATTATCAATACCCCAAACGGTATGGCCGCGTTTTAGAAGTTCTTTAGTCAGATTGCTTCCGATAAATCCGGCTGCTCCCGTTACTAAACATTTCATACTCGTGTTCCTTTGACCTTTTTGCCGCATTTTTGACAAGTTTCAGCGCATCCATCTTCTGAAAAGTCGTCGAGAATCGCATGAATACATTGTCCACATATCATTCCTTGTCCATGAAACCAGGAGCGAATTCCTGTATGGCATTTAACACAACTCCCCATAACATCGTAAATCATTGGCCCCACAGTTCCATCAGAATTCCGGCTTGGCCCGTTTGCTATGTCCAACCATACATTTTTCATATTTTTCTACATTTCCTTCTTCAAAAAGATCAAAAACCACATCTTCTGCCATTCTTTGGCACATAGCTGCCAAGGAAATCAACTCGCTTAGAAGCTTTTCCTTGCTAGTATGCCTTTTAAAAACTTCTGCCTTAAATTCCTCAAACTCCTCTAAAATTACGCCCAAACCATCATGTAATGTAATTAAACTTTGTGGATGCTTTCTTCGGGCAGTTTCTAATCCTGTTTCAACCATGGTAGGAAAACTCATTCTTCGCACTCCTCAATAATAGAGTGCCCAATTTCTAGTAACTGTTCTCGATGTAAATTATCGGTCCCTACTTCATCAACATATCTTTCCAGCATTTCTTCTTGATTATAAAGAATTGCCTTGGCATCCTCGACTATATGCTGCTTCTTTTCTTGGGGGTTTTGTATAATTTCCAAAGAACGGGGGTTATATTTATTTGTCAGTTCCTTCCGCAAATCAATTAAATCCGTTGCGCCAATATCATCCACAATGATCTTGACAAAATTTCCGGTTAGATCATGCTTGTCTATATCCTCAGCATAAACGATCAAATGTTGTGGACTGAAGCCATTCAAGAAATACTCGGTTTGTCCGCTCTCGAAGTTGTGAACAATTGCGTATTTCTTTTCCAGAGATTCGCCAAAAGAAAGCTGTAGGGGGGAACCAACATATTCAACCGTAGGAGACAATTTCTGGGCGCAATGATAGTGACCTAGAAAAACACGATTCCAGTCTTTGAAGATGTCAGAGCCGACTTTGACCATGTTACCATCATGTTCAACGGCAACTTCAGACCGCACGCCATAACGAACATTCCAAACTGCGTCGTCAACGGCAACATGGGCAAATAGAACATCACCGCTGCCAATTTCTTTTATATGTGCGTTAGGATCGTGCGTATAAGGCAGAAAGCCAATTTTTTTAGCTGGTAAGTTAAAATGCTTGCCCGAATAAGAGCAAGGATGATCAATAACTTCCACACCCGGCAAAGCCGAGAGTGGTCTGACGCTGCTTACATTCCATTTCTGAGCGTGCCAAAGATCATGGTTGCCTAGAAGCAAAGCCATTTTTATATCACGCTCATTTAAATGCTTTCTAAAAATTTCAAATGTCAACTGATAAGTTAAAACATCTATTTTTTGACGGTCGTGAAATAAATCACCAATAAAAAATATTGTATTGATCTTTTCATCAGCCGCGAGTGTAAAGGCCCAGTCTAGTGCCGTTAAACAGTCATTCAGCCGTTCTGTGCTGCGTTTATGAGGGTGAATATGTATGTCACTGAAAATAAGCGCTTTATTACTCATAAAATAAACTCCATATAGGAGTCTATCGGAACGCATAGCCTAAATCAACAGAATTTAAAACATTAAGATGCAAGATGCTGGGGAGATTGTTGCTGGGGTTGATCTTGTTTAGCAGGTGTTTTAGAATCTATTCCTAAGAGACCTTCCAACGTATCCCAAACATCCGCTGGTTTAATTTGCAAAGCCTTTTGTTGACTTTGTTGCTGAGAAGGATCACCGCCCATTGGAGGACCGCCCATACCTGGTGGACCGCCCAAACCCGGTGGACCCCCCATTGGAGAGGCACCAATGCCCGGTGGACCGCCCAAACCCGGTGGGCCTCCCATTCCAGGTGGACCACCTGGGGGCAAAACGCCTGGCGCACCGATACCTCCTGGCGCTGGCGGTGCTTCATTTAACAGAAATTCTTTGAATCGCATATTTTATCTATTCGCAAGAAAGAAAAAAAAGAGCTTGACATTGCTCAAAATAAAAGTATAATCCCCCATATCGAGTTTGGAATTTTTGGTTGGACACGTCAAAATTTTTAAAGTCGGTGTAAATACAATGTGGACGGTGTAGTTCACGTAGTAGAGTAGTAGTAGTAGTCGTAGAGAAAGGTACTAAAATGTCTTACGAATCGAAGTTGGAAGGTGCGCTCGCAATCGTTGAATCGCACAACAGTTCTTTAGGCGAAGATGCTGAAAAGATTAACGCCGAAAATTTTGTCGCCAAATTAAAAGAAATGGGCGGCACTTCTGAACAGGCCCTCTCTGCCTGTACCTGGGAAGACCTGCAAGATTGTGGTTTACCGCGAATTCTTGCCCGTTCTGTGGCCAATACCTTCCGTGCAGAAGAGAAGGATCAAAAAATCGTCATTGTTGACGATGATCCAGTCAAGCACGCCGCGCGTTGCAAGCCCGATGAGCTAGTGGATAAGTATGATCCCGAAGACTCCAACAATCCTTATGGGGAACGTCTTAGCGTCCTCTCCAAAGGCGAAAGAATCCTTGTCTTTAATGATAATGGCTCTTTCAACACTGATGCGACCAAGAACGAATTGCAGCGCATTCGGGATGGACGCAAAGGGCGAGAGCAGGTTGGTGTTGATGGCGTAATTCTCAAAACCTATCAAGTCGGAAACCGACCTGGGCGATATGTTGACGAACATCCGTTATTTAAGGGCGTTCCGCTCGAAAGTAACGGCAATTCAGCCAATGGTATCGCTTGGGGAGACATCCCCTTTGGAATTCGTCAGTTGACGCACATTGCGGTCAATATGACGGATGAATTAGATCCCAACGACGACGAAGAAATAGATATCTTCGAGAAGTTGGACGGGAAAGATTGGGCCAAATGTGCCGCTCGATATCCGCAAGCTGCGGTGCAGTTCAAATCACTTAAAAATTTGGGCGATTTGCCTAAGTTGAAAGTTGAGTTGGGCGAAAACGGACCAATCGGTGTTGGCGGTCACCCAAACGATCCCTTTCGTGAAGACGCTCGCCGCCACCAGGAATATTAAGGGTGGCGTAGTGATCACGGGTACTCCACCAAAAACTGCGAATCGCTGGCGTAGAGCACGCCGTCGGGTGACGCAGCACAAAATGCCGAGGCCCGCAATGACTGAGCCGCCGGATGATCGGTATCGGTCACCCGATGGGTCTATAAAGTCCGATCCTGATCGTCGGAAGTGGCGATAATTATGTCGAAAAGAATCCGGCCCCCAGAATGGGGGCCGGATTATCAACACAAACAAACGAAGGTGAATATATGACAACCCGAACAAAGAAAGAGTATATCTCTGAAAGAAATTTTGACTCCCATAATGGTCAAAGCGAAGTGGATAGCGGCGAAGGCGCAGATGTTTTGGTGGTCAACGGTATAAAATGCCAGTTTAATATGCCAGAGGCTGTAAAATCAGAATTTCTTAAAAATGAAGACGGTGAATTTGTTTTAGACGGTGATGGCAAAAAGATCGAAAAAAAGCGAGGTTTGCCACCATACCGACAACGACGGGCCTTTGTCGTTGATAAATACCCGGCCTGTCCTTCCAATTGGATGAATGGCTCGGCTTTAGCATCAAGTTATTTCGTGCCTATCAAGCCTGAACATGGCATGTGGCTTGATTTTAACGCTAATAGTAATTTCACCCATGAAGTCGCAGTTGTTATTAGCGTGCAGGGCGTCAATCCATTAACTGGACGGAAACAGAATAAGTTGTGCCTGGAAAAATACACAACTAAATGTCCTCGCCATAAAGTTGAATTTAAACAAGATCGGTTTTGTCCAAAATGCAAATTTGAATGGCCCGCACAGAATTATCTGGCGTCAACAGGCACGCCGCCAGGAGAATTTTGGCTCGATGGCTTCCGCGCACCGGATGGCAAAGTAAGGCAATATGTTTTCACAGAACAAGAATCGCGAGGCGTTGCTAAAGCGATTCTTGGGAATGATCGCGTGTTTGCCATTGGCCTTGCTTTTTATCTGAGTAAGGAAGCAAAGCCAGCACTGCCTCCAATGCCAATGAGAAGCTATTCAAGTTTTGGTTTTAGTGGCGAAGAATTAGGTGGTGCCTCAAAATTATTAAGCATGGATGATGGCGAGAATACCAGCGGCGGTGGGCTGATAGGTTTAGAAGCTACAGCTTCGTCAGCGCTACAGAAAGGTCTTCCTGTTTCAACCACCCACGCACCCAAAGGTCCAGGCGGACAAACCGCATCTCGTGGGCATAGCTTACGCTCTAGGCATAGATTACACTCTAAAGCGGTCAAGGCCAAAACCTACGAAGTTGCGGCTGGCGCTAGTATCAACCAAGACATTCACGCCGATCCCAAAGAACTTGATTTTTGGGAGCCTGAACCAGTGGGGATGATTTATTTAAGTTACTGCGACGAGCGCGCCGCAGATGAAATTCTCGATTCCGGTATGCGAGAAGAAGTTAGGGAAGGATTTCTTGATGGAATTCCTGTAGGTAATTAACTTTGTCTTATGCCCGCCCCGATTTGTGCGCCCGTGTCCTCGGCTAACACAAGTCAAACTGGGGCGGGCGTTTTTTTAACAGGCTGAACCATTGCTAATGTGCATTCTGGAGTCGTTTTTTTAAAATCTTTCAAAAAGGAATTTGAAATGGGATTACTTAGTTTGAGCGGTACTGGCATTGCAACCTGTGACCCTGACATTGCCAGAATTAGCGTGGCAATCACCACCTCTGCCAAATCTTCTCGCGACACACGTAAGGCTTACAACGTGCTAGCTAACAAATTGGTAGAAAAGGGTCAAAGCAAGTTTAACATCCAATTAAAAGATATTGAACATAATGCTCCCCAAATCTATCCAGAATATGATCGAACAAAAAAAAGGCAAGACGAAACTTCGCAAAGTCGAATTATTGGCTATCATTCCCGTGGACAGGTATCCTTCAAGTTGCGAAATTTAGACGACGTTGATAACTTCGTTGACGTCTGCTCTGACTTAGGGAATGAAGTTGCAATTGGCAGCGTTAGCTTTGACGTTGATGATAAAACCGCTCTTTACAACAGTGCTCGTGTAGCGGCTGTTAAGGATGTCAGACAGAAAGCGGAACTATACTGTAGGGAAGCAGACGTGACACTAGGCAGCCTAGAAACACTGTCTGAGGATTCTTACGGTGGTGGCGTTCGCGTAGTGGCTAAAGCTGCTCTGAGGATGGAAGGCATGGCTTGTGACGATGATGGCACCCATGTTCAAGCCGCCGAAACATCAATTACTTTAAATGTTCAAGTTGAGTGGAATATTTTGCCCCGACCTACGGAACATCACGACGAACAGCAGTTTGAATCCCAAAGGCTGGTCGTAAAAGAAAAGTAATCCTCATTTTAAATCTCAAGGGTTTCAAATGAATTTATTACGCACGCTTCGTATATTTTGTATTTGGCCTTTCGCAAAATTTTGGCCATATTGGGGAATCCGTTGGTTGGTCAGCGCACTCGAAAGCCCAAGTGAAGATGCGAGAACACTTGCTTATATGAGTTTGGTCGGGCTAGGCGAGAGACATACGGCAAGACTTATGATAATGGCAGATAAATCTCGCTTTATCTGCCCTCAGCGGGTTGTAAATATTTTACGGATACTTGGTGACACGGCATCTCCTGATATAATCCGTGATTTGCAGGCTTTTAAAGAATTGGGTAATCAAGAGATTGCCACTGCTGCGACAGAAGCCATTGAGGCTATTGAATCAAATCATGCCGTAAATGACCCAGTAGATCATCTCGGTGAGGAAGTGGAAGCGGGGGAAAAGACATTTGGAGTCCTAGTTTTAGCTGCTCAGGCCACACTGACGGGCAACTGGGTCATCGTTCCGATGACTGAATATTCTGGCGAGGGATATCTGCACGACAATAATGCGAATAAAGGGCAGATGTCAGCCCGTTTTACGCCAGTCCTACCCTCAGAAGGTCATTATGAGGTTCGTGTGTCATACAGTCCGCACGCAAATCGAGCAAATGACGTATCTGTGACCGTTCATTCCACTGACGGAGACCGTACTTTTCACGTTAATCAACAAGTTGTGCCGCCTAGACCGCCTCAAACAGCACCTCTGTATGTGGGGATATTCCATTCACTAGGTGGATTTCACTTCACTCCTGGCGAGGACCACGGCGTCACAATATCAAATGAAAATAGTGTTGGATTTGTAACCATAGATGCTGTTCACTTTATTCCGATTGAGAATTAAAATGGAAATTCATTTAGTTTATCACGGAACGGAAAGTGGAACTCGTGAAGATTGCAGCGTCTTTTATGAAAAGCCGGAAGCATTTCTAAGTTTAGCCGGGGCCGAACTAAGACATGACGAGCTACTTGCATCCGAAATCGACTGGGTTCATATGATTAGTGTGAACATTGAAGATGCCGAGAATAAAGACAACAATAAACCGGAATGGAGTGCTCCAACTTACGATGTTCCATCAATAGATGAACTCAGAGCGCAATGTGAAGGTTCATCTGATCAAGAAAGCTAGATGCCGAAAATTAAAAAATCAACAACCTTTACAAATGGTAGTAAAATGACACATGACCCCTCTTTTCCAAGCCAGCCCGCGAGGCGCGAGATTGGCACACTCATAATCATCCTAGTTCAAGGAACTTCAGTTGAGAACGCGAACAAAATTATAGATGATGCCAAAAAACTTGATGGCTTTTTATCCGCTAACCTGGGTGTTGTATTTGATAATGAAGTAGATAATATTTTTTGTAGTGTTTCGCCAGGCAGTGAACAAAAGCTTTGCAACATACTTAATGGACGCGATAAAATCGCGGAATGCGAGTGGCCATATATAATGGACGCCCTAGAAAGGAACTTTTAAACAATGAATCTTGATGTGAGTAGATCGCTATAGCCATGAAAAAAATCATTGACACCTTGACCGACCAATGGCTTTATGATGTAGAAGTTTTATCCCAACCTTGGATGTACTGGTGCCTTTTAATTCCAGTAATTTACTATGTAATTTTTATGTTTATTAAATGGGCTGTACTGACTTGCCCACTATGGCTTCCCGTAGTCTTGATGATTCAAGGATCACGGTCTTATAGAAGGGTCGTTTTTTTATATAATCAAGAGGAAGAAGAAAATGAAACGCAAAACTAATCCAACAAATTTAGACGAAGTGGTAGATGCAATCTTTCAACCACTTGAAGGAAAAACAGACAAAGAATTAACCGATTGGCTTATACAAAATGGTGCAACTAAAGTTTTGCCATTGGCACCCGGTTTTCTATCTGTTGTGGCTACTCGTAAAATACTATGTGATGCCGAAGAGCAAAAGATTGCTCATGTAGAAATTAAAAAGCCAAATAAACTGCACGATCTATTGAAAGGACAAGCACCAAAAATTCCTAAACCTACGGACAATCTCAAGCGCCGTGAAGAGTGGTTTCAAAGTCGTCATGGCAATGGCTGAACATTCTAAAAACGGGAGTTGCAAATGATCATCGCAGATTTCATCAAAACAGAGCGAATTCCTTCTCGTAGCATCCCTAATGAATTAAGAGGTCGAGTTAAAACCGCTATCCATCTCGTAGAGGAATACGAGAAAGCCTTTAAACGCCATCGGTATTCAACCATCCCTGGCGGCGGCGGATTGCGTATTGCTTGGAGGAATTTTGCTCCCGAAGAGATTTCTGAGCGGAAAAACCAATTAGACAGAGCACGCCAGCAAATGGAGCGTGAGCGATATGACATTTTCGAGATTATGGGCGGTACAATACCCAAATCACTGGGATGTAATCGCAATGACCCACTCTCCGTTGCCAGTGTGATGCCCCGAAGCAGTCTGGGAGAAATTCGCAAGATTGCTGACATGCTTGGCTTTATTGTTATGCCTTTTGACTGTATGGCCGAAGAGGGTTGGAATGAAGAATCGGAAGATGTACGAAAGTGCATTCATAATTTCTATAACGGAATGAAATCCATTCGCAATGTCTATGTCCTTTCGCCGATTGGCCTTTATGACTTCGACAAGCACGTCCAAGGCTCTCATTTATTGCCGATCTATGCAGCGCCACCATTGCAACAAACCATTACCAGTGTAGAAATCGTTCTGCCTTTCTGTCGAGCTACATATCGTAGATTGGTTAGGCTGGACGAAGATTTAACTGAGCTACACGAGGAAATGGGTGATATAAAATTGCAACTGCATAGTCTTGAACAAAGAATGCAATCATTGGAAAATTTTCGTCAACAGCAACAAAGGGAGAATGCTCGACAAAAAAGGCAAGAGGCAATCGAGGCACAGCGAATAGCAATGACTATGAACGAGCCGTTAATGTTTGCCGTCAATCGAGAACATGATATTGTTTCAGGAGATGGTCAAATTATTCTCGGCCCATGCTGGGGTCCAGACTTCGATGACATCGTTGAAGCAATGATTGCCGTCAAGAAAAAGAAGAATCAAAGAAACAGGTTGTCGCACGCAGCCCAACAGTGGAATTGGAATTAAAAATTATTTAACTAAATGCTAAATCTTTCGCCCCACCCAAAGGGGCGTTTTTATTTTTAAATCTCATACATAGAGTATGAAAAATGTTGTATTTGCATCAGCACTTGGACTGATTGTTTCTTTTGGCTTAATAGCTGTTTTAGAATATAATAAAACGCCCCAACTAACCCAAAGAAACTTAGCGCCCGTTTATATACCGCCTAATCGTCCTAGAATTATAGCTCCTCGTCCTCTTCCCACAAAACCAGTCACACCTACACCAGAATTTAAAAACTACGCGCCGTTAAGATCCGTGAGTAATCTTGGCAAGGTGCTGAGTGATATTGAAAGTCATATGCCTGCGGGCCACATCTATAAAGATTCTGATAAAATTACCTGGGGCCATGAGACATCCCACGGAATTCATAGCAGATTAAGAATGAAATTTGGGGAAGGCAAGAAAATAAACGGATTCTATGTTTTAAATAACCGTGCTGCGATCATTGAGGAGCCTAGAACCACCATACAGGCGGCGGCACGGCTTGTGCCTAAAAGTTTAAGAGGGGGTGTTTATCAACTTTATATGATAAGGCAAGCAAGTTCTTGGGGAGACACGCCATTATATATCTTTGATGAATGGGTGGCTTATACTAATGGTGCCGCTGTGCGCCTGGACTTGAACATTCAAAACCGACAAGAGACCGTTGAATATATGTTAGAATTTAATGTCTACGCAATTAGTGTAGCGAAAGCAGCCAACACTACGGACCCCCAGTTCAAAAACTTCCTCATGTGGCACTTGGATCGAACGATGAAGCTATATGAAAGCAATAAGTCATTAGGGGATTTGTCTGACTCTACCGCATATTGGGAAAAAGTAAAAACCTCATCAGGTGCCGAATCTTTTCGCCAATATACTCGTCAATACTTGGGTGCTGAATGGACTAAAGAAATACTGGGCTTCTAAAGTTTTTTTACAATAATTTCTATACTGTATTCACCGATTGAGTGTGCCTCACCATTTCTTTCATAGTTTTGGTCTAACACTTCTAAAGAAACTATGTTGGCGGATCGAATTGCTTTTAATACTGTTTCTTTAAGATTTAGCGTGTGAGGCAGGTCTTCCTCTTCAGGCAACCAGAATGTTTTATGCTCAACATTCCAACTACTTGGAAGTTCTTTTTTTTTCTCATAAAGATCACGATGAGGAACATTTACAATCAAGTGACCACCAGGCTTTAATATCCTATACCAATTTTTCAAACCTGTTACTGGATCGTCCAAATGCTCCAATACATGACCGGCATAAACAGTGTGATACGTCTCATCTGTTACGCCTTCCATAAAGGTGGCATCACCATCATCAAAAATTAAGTCCCATTTCCTGAATTGATCATGTATTGAATCATGTTGACAACCGATGTCTATGCCAGGTTTATCTGCTGGACAATACCTCTCAAACCATCCTTCTTCGATTCTTCTTGCACAAGCTTTATTTGCTTCACCCATTACATAGCCTTATTTTAGAAATATGTTATTATTTAAAATAGTTATTTAGCCATAGTTTTGCCCGCAAACCCTCAAAATTGCCTAGAAAGCCTGTATTTTGCTAAAATACAGTCAAATGGTTTACAATCCTTCTTCTGACAAGTACAATGGCAATGGATCAAAATACGTCACCCAAGGCAAGCCAAATGTTTGAAGACTTAGAAGAATTGTTTGAAGGAGAAGAAGGCAGAAGACTCTTCTGGACGTTAGCAGAACCCCATTTGATGTTCTTGTGTACTCCGCTCGTTGCATGGTTAATATTTGTTACTTTAAACTGACGAGGTGAGAAAATGAAACCATTGAACTTTAAGTTTTTGTTGACATGGGATATATTGCCCGGTGATCCGGGGAACAATGGTGGCGTTGCTGCTACCAAACTTGACATTCAATCTGACAGCGAAGAGGCTATTAAGGCTGTTACCGCAGGGTTAATTGCCACAGGTGTCACATCAATTTCTTTGCACGAATGGAATGGCAAGGAATTTCAAGAAACCCCTCTTCACTATGCCCTAACCTGAATTTTAGAGGAATAGCGTATGACGCTAGAAAAAAGAATCTCAAGTGCCGAAGCTGAACACCGAAGCCATCAAGAGTGGTTGAAGCATCACCGTCTTAATCCTGTTCCTTATGGCTGCGTCCGAACATCCGAAGGTGGTTATGCGCGTCCTTTTGATTGGAATTCAGGCTGTCGTCCCCCACCAAATAGATGCCTACAAAGTTGGACTGAAACATAATGCTTTTTATAATTACTACGACAATTACTACAGTTAATTTCATTCTTTGTGGGGTTCTTATTTGGCGAATTATAAATTCGGGTAGACTGATTAAGAATTTGAATGAACAAACCAAAGAAATGATAGAGCAAAACTCGCGGTTTAAAGAACAACAAGAAACACAAAAACGATGGTTTGAAGCACAACAAGAAACACAAAGACAATGGTTTGAAATACAAAGACAATGGCTTAAAGAACAAGAATCTAAAGAACCCAATTGCATCCGAAGTTGGCAGGAATTGGAGACGTGATGTTTGACTTTTACATAAAAATATTTGCTTATATGGGAATGTGTGTTTTATTATCCTTGTTTGTACTTGTAGGCGTTTCAATATACAAACGCATAAAACGCACAAGAATACGAAGACGCTTGCTCTCGACCATGATAGCAAGCCGCATTGTCCCTAATTGCTTACAAAGTTGGGTGTGGAAATGACATTATTTGTTAGTTGTCTTATCGTTTACTCCCTGCTTACAACGGGAATTATAGTTTTGGCTCTTGTTAAACTAATCGGGTTTCGCCATTTCTTGCGGAGATACAATGAAAGCGCGAATGCAGCAATCAGGAGAAGAAATCAGGATTATTTTCCAACTACAGGGTTAATAGAATGGAGACCCGGACGCCTACCGCTGCGGAACCAGGCTGGGGTTTCACCGGCGAACTCATGTGGTTTGCCCAATTGCATAAGGAGTTGGCATGACTAATCTTGATTGGGTTATGCTTGCTGGGGGCGTTTTATTTACCATATGTTATATGTTTGTGATAGTGCGTTTGAGCCGACATTTGCCGTGGAATGTTAAAGAAGAACAAGAACAAACTATGCCTAATTGCATAAGGAGTTGGGAAAAGGCTTGAGTTGGATCGTTACCCCGAACAGGATAAGACATGAAGACCGCCACCGAATTATCAAAAGAATCACAAAAATTCATCCCACGATACCTAAAAGAATCAACAAAGCAAAAAGTCGACAACCAATCACTATACACCGGCTCACCAATGTACTTCTACTGCCAAGGCTGCACAACAGAAGTAGCCGTACTACCAGAAGGCTACACCACACCACCCCCACACTTCTGCGCCCCATGCCAATATCTGGACAAACACGAAGCCCTCCAACAACTATTAGAATTAGCCCACAAAAAGAAAAATGACAAACCAACACGACAAGCCAAGCTATAAGCCTTTTTTATTATACCATCTTGGAGATTGCAAAAATGAAATTTGAATATTACGAAGAACGAATTGAAGGCAACGACTTTATTTGTGTTGTAAGCGCAGAAAGACGGGGTGTACTTCTGTATGAAGATGAGCGTAAATTTGTACGCAAGTTTGTTTGTCAGCCCAATGGCAATTGCGATGACAGGATGGATAATGAAGTCTTTATTGCGGCAATGGCCGTAAACCATGACCTAGATTACCCATGGGAAAGACTCACGGACGACCCAGCTTTTAAAACTGGCCCCAAAGCCAAGCGAGAATTTGATAAATTCAGGGCGATGGGATTTAAATATTTTGACGGCTCGGTTAGAAAGAAATCAGATGACTAATGAAATTGGCGGAATCGCAGGTCCAATATCCGTTTATTTTAAAAGGTCGCGACAAGATTGGGAAAGCTTTGCCTCCCAAGAACTGTGAAGACAAAACACGGTGGATGTCTTTCATCAAAATTGCACAAAAAATAGAGAAACTTCTACTTGACAACTAGCTTAGCCAAAGTACAATAGGCATATGACTGAAACAACTGAATTGGTGTCTTTAACACGATGCTGGCGGGCTTTGTCCGGCGAGATTGATGCGTTACTCAATGAAGAGCCGTTTCACAGAGTTTTCAAAGGGTCTGCTAATCGCTTACCACATTTGTTGGAAGGAATGCAAAAAGTTGCTAATTGCGCTACCGTGGATACGTCCGAAATAGACGATATTGAACGTGGCGTTTATGTATTTCCTGAAGACAAACCTATTGAAATTGATCTTAACTTTGACTTTCCTGAAGACAAACCTGATGAAACCAAAATTGATCTTAACTTTGACTTTAATGATCACGGTAAAGCCCTGGAATTTCTCCTACTTTTACATGAAAGAATTCTAAAGGCTGGAGGTAATCTTCGGATAATTTCGGCCTTAACAACGGATAAATCAGAAATAGAATCAGAAAAATCAGAAGGAAAGTGAACCCAAGTCAATAATCGGTGTCTATTTGATGAACAACGATTAAAATGAGATTGCCGTGGACTTTGGAACGGGTTGGCAACCCAGGCTCAACCTTCGTTAGAACCAGGGTTTAAGCTTTTCCGAAATCCAATGGTTTGCACGGCAATCTCATTTTAATCGTCCAGCGAATGACTGAAAACCTAACGGCAGCAATTGGAAGTATCCAAGCGATTGTGCTCGATGGTTTTCGTCAGTTGGAAGACGTTCTTTCAACAATTCGGGTTTTCGTCTCCATTGTAGGTTGCAGAAATGCTAACACCGTGTCTAATTGGTTGACGGCTTCACGGCTGAGATATCACTCGGATACCAGAATTTTTCATTGGCTACCAAGCCGGCGAAGAAAGGTGTATCGAGAAAGGTAAGCTTGGAATAAATCCTTTGCGAACAGTGTGCTCTGTAACTGAATGATGACAAAGACTGGGCTGGAAAATTGAGCTTGACGGCTCTGTCGTCAAGGGATAAGGGCCTGAAAAACTCAAGTCCATGGATGTTACACCAAATACTCTCGTCGTGTCCAACGCCGACCGGGAGTTTTGGTGCCCGCCGTGTGGGAGTCCATTCAACAGACCAGCATTTTTTACTTTTTGCCAAAGGAAATGGTGCAAGGAAAGAGTTGGTTTTTGACATATATGGAATTGCCTCCAGAATAGCGGGACGCTCGGCTAGCCTGAAGCTGCGTTTTGCCATTCGCGAATGTTCTGAGAGGGTGTGGGTCTTTCCTCCTAACAAGAGGTAACGGGTTTGCAGTGGAGGCGGTAGACACTGTGAACAGCGGCCCACTCGGATCTCAAAACGTGAAACTGGGGCGTCATTACTTTGCTCAGCGGTAATTTATGGCTGTTCCCGCACGTTTTGGAGTGGGCTGTTTTAAAACAGGCCCAGACGGCTTGGCTTGTGATTCGGACTTCCAGGTTCATGTTTCACAGGTTGTTTGTTGGTAGTTGCCGCCAAGCTTTGCCAACGAACAGCAATCAGGAGTTAAGGAGTATCTGCGTTGGCGATTTTGATGGCAATCTCGTCAAGCTCCCCTTCGTGGATTGCAATGCAGCCCGCCTGACGGGCTAATCGCCGGGAAGGCGGGCTGTATTTTTGATGGTACGAAAAACTCTGGACAAAATATTAAAAAAGGGTTGAAAAAAACAAGCAACAATGCTATAATACTGAACCTAGTTCGTAAGTAAATGAAAACACAAGGATTTAAATCGTGAATCGCTTCTTCTCCAGCCTAGAATCTTTATCCTATTCGTCACTTTTTTTGAGTGAACGATCAAGGTTCGTTCTAGGCTGATGAGAATTCAATAAAAAGCCTTCGGGAACCTTGGTTCTCGAAGGCTTTTTTTATTGTCCGTTCGAGTCGGAGGCGATCTACAGTCGGCTGTAAAAAAAATAGAGCTACCATACTCTTGTAGAGTATGAAAACATGCCCTATTTGTAATG